>Ga0315279_10003156_pt1 | contig 23442 bp, 21 predicted proteins | sample YL17G06_20_MG_FD_203694 | JGI IMG/M metagenome (GOLD analysis project Ga0315279, IMG submission 203694) | Sediment microbial communities from Yellowstone Lake, YNP, Wyoming, USA - YL17G06_20 | ecosystem: Environmental > Aquatic > Freshwater > Lake > Sediment | place: USA: Wyoming | collected...
TCTGGGAGAAAAGTGGTCAATGTATCCTGGCGAGCGGCCGATGCCACGGGAATCGACTCGCACACAGACGTACCCGTCGGGTACCCACTTCTCCGGGTCAACCACCTCCCAATTCTGATATTTATTGCTCGAACCCTCTGTCACATCCGGGTGCTCCGCGGCCATCCTCTGCCATTGATCAGGGTAACCCTCCTGAAAGGTGAGGCCTTTTGCGTAGGGGCCATAGCTCAGGATCACGGGATACTTACCCTCCTGAGGCGGACGGTAAATATCGGCTCGAAGCACCAAGCCATCATCCATGGTGATCGGAACATCCCAGTCAACCCTCATTCCATCTCTCAGTTCACTCTTGTAGCCCACTGTGTCTCCTCCTTTGTGTCGGCCGATTAAGCTGATTTTTACTCGTTAAGTGGAGCCAAATTCCTTTCCCGAAAAATCATTATAGGAGAGCCTTGGTTTGCCTGTCAAACATTAATGCTGTTGGCAGTATATCAAATGTAGATTTCAACCAGATATGTTCAGTTCGGGCAAAGTGCAGGTATTGGCAAGCATATTCTCGCTTTTGAAGACCCAAAAGACCCCATTATATTGGGGTGGTTCCATACTGAATTTTTTCCTGGAATGTTGATTTTACGTTTTTTGCACAGCACTACAACGTTATAGATGGAAATCCAAAGTATAGAAAGCACTTTTCGGTGCAAACAATGCGTTTTTTAAAAAATTCTCTTGACAAATATTCCTTATTTGAATTTAATGAGAATTATATCAAACAGGGACTATGATTATCCTTCCAAGGGCTGTCAGAGGGTCACCAAATTGCCTTGACATGAAACTGGAATTGTCTGTCTTGACATGTTTCATCAGTTGCTATTAGTATGGGCAGGTTAATTGCCAAATTTTACGGGAGGTGGCACATGAAAAGAGAAAGAATATTTTTTGGCAGTTTAATGGTTTTGGCTTTTTGCCTAGCGGTGACCCCCGTGTGGGCTCAGATGCCAGATTTGAGCATCTGGGTTGGGAAGTGGTTTCAGTCCACCCAGAAGGATAATGGAGTTACTTTTTCCGGGTCAACGATGGGCAATTTCACCGATACGGGAACTTACTATTTTAAAGTAACGGAGTGGGATAGCTCAAACAAGCTATTTAAGGGCATCAGTTATCCTACTGACGATTATGAACCAAAAGAGATCACTCTTAATGTCATTGCCGGAAACGATCTTGATTTTCTCTGTTGGGGTTACTTTGATACGGGCGAAGAAGGTTTTTCAGGGATAGTTTGGCGAATTCAGGGAAAGATGTCAGGTGGTGGATTAAAAAGTGCGACAATAAAGTCCTTGGGCGGCTTTTTCTGGAGGAAAAGCTCTGAAACATATGAAGCAGGGCAAATCGTTATTTCTGCCAAACTCATACCCGAGTCAAAGGTTCCGCCTCAGATAAGATAAGCAGAAATTTGTGTCACGCTCGCTTTCAAGCGGCAATGTTCAGGTCTTGTAGAGAGCACAACCTGATTCTTTGTAAGTGGTAGCGTTAGCCGGAGGGCGAGGCGGAACTCGCTCTTTGGGAGGGCTCAATAGCTGCTATCTTTGTTGCGTTTTTCAAAACCGAAAAACTTACGGTCTGAAGATCAAATAGAAAGGAATCTTTATTCTTATTCGGGAGTCACGTTTGGCAAGAAATAAGTGGTTGGATTTTAACGTTCTTCAAAGTCACCTTGTTCTTTTCTCTCTAATGTTGAATGCCGTCGAACCTGATTATAATAACGGATCCGCTGATCAATTACTTTCCTAAGAAATGTCAGATCCTCCTACTTCCAAAATAATATTCGATTCTCCTCCGTAGACCTCCCGTTGAAGGAGTCCATATGAACATTCTCTTTCGTCCCTTTCTCCGGAAACGAAATCCAGAGATCATTTTTGACCATCACCCGATATAACCAGCCATACCCCGATACGCTCCATCCTGATTGTGATGGATAAAGAGGGTTATGCCACAATCGTGGATCGAAAGAAAGATATGATCCTGACCGAAAGGGAGAACGTCTATTCAACAGAAGTTGAGAATGTTCTTTATATGCATCCAGTTATTTTAGAATGTGCAGTGATTGGAATCCCCGGTCCAAAGGAGGGTGAAGCCGTTAAAGGGATCATGGGATTAAAAGCAGGGCAAAATGCAACTGAACAAGACATTATTAGTTTTGTAAGGATAAGATGGTTCATTGATTTCATTGAAGCCCTTCCTCGAACAGGTTTTGGAAAGATCCAGAAAAAGACCTGAAGAATAAATACTGGGAAGATTTATAGAAAAAAGTCTACTGATAAATGTTCCTTGCACAAATTAAAACAACCCAGTTTCTAAATTGATTATCAAATTATATCAATAATATCAATAGGATATATTTTTAATAAATTAATTATTGACAAATATATTTATTTTATTAATAATTGTCAACAGTTGACTGTAGACCAAAAACCATCATGAAATATTCTGTCTTAGAAAAAGAATTTAACCCTAAATACCCCGTTTCCTTAGTGGAACAGATCACAGAATTTCTAAAAAATTCTATTATTGAAGGTCGATTACAATCCGGTCAACGATTAGTTGAGAATGAACTAAAACGAAAATTTAAAGTAAGCAGAGGTCCAATTCGAGAGTCGTTTCGAATTCTTGAAAAAAATCGTCTTTTAATAAATATACCTCGAAAAGGAACATATGTTCGGAAGATTACAAAAAAATTTATCGAGGAGACTTTTCCTATTAGAGCTTTGCTGGAAAGCTTTGCGTCAAGAACGGCGATTTCCCATTTGAAAATTAATGATGTTAAGGAGATGGAATCAGCGTTATCTAATATGACAGATGCAGTAAATAAAAATGATTCCAAATCATATCTTAAGTACCATTCCAAATTTCATGAAATCTTTATTAAAGCAAGCGGAAATGAAATGTTGATTGAAATCCTCGAAAATTTGAGAAATCAGGCAGTTTGGTTCAGATATACACATTTAGCAAACTCATTAGTTGAAGAATCTTTTGAAAGTCTCATTCTGGTTCATCGGGAAATTTTAGACTGTTTTATCAAAAAGGATGAAGATTTAGTTGAGGAAAAAGTAAAAAACCACATCCTATCTGCTGGACAGAGGTTCCTCCAGTTTTTAACATTAAAAGATGAGAGTCTAGAGAATTACGGTGTTGACATCTGAGGATGAGGTTCTTAACTACATAGTAAATGTTTTTCCTCAGTAAAAATTATGTTTCAAATTTCTGAATTAGCTCAAAGGAGAGAAGGGAGAGAATGAAATGGTAGGAGAAAATATTGCTTTAAAATTTAGGAATATTGTAGGGGAAAATAACTTTTTTGATGCCCCTGATGTTTTGGAAGCCTATTCTAAAGATTATAGTTTTGTTCCCCCAAGAAATCCCTTTTTTGTTATAAAACCTAAAAATACAGATCAAATCAAGCAGATAATTGATTTAGCTAATGAAACGTTGACCCCCATAATTCCGACTAGTTCTGGCTTCCCAAAGTTTCACGGAGATACCATTCCAATAATGTCAGGGATAGTCGTAAATTTATCTGATCTTGATCAAGTTCTGAAAATCGATAGACGAAACAGAGTAGCAATGATTGAACCTGGGGTAACATTTAATAGTCTTCGAATGGCACTTAAGGATAGTGGTATGGTTCCATACACTCCGCTTTTGCCACGATCAACAAAATCAATTCTTGCCAGCTATCTAGAAAGGGAACCAATTATGATTCCCAAGGATCACTGGAACTTTAATGACCCGATCGCTGGGGGAGAAGTGGTTATTGGAGATGGTCACGTACAGGGTTTTGGTGATACAGCCGGGCATAGTAAGATAGAAATTGCAAGAGGGGACGTTATTCCTGTTTGTCCATCAGGGCCAGGTGCTATCGGTTGGTTGACCATGATTCAAGGAGCCCAGGGGACCTTAGGAATTGTTCCTTGGTCGGTTGTCCGTTGTAGGATAAGACCACACATCCAAAAACCCTTTTTTATTTCAACGCAGGCATTAAAAGACATCATACCATTTCTACAAAAAGTTTTACGACCTCGATTCGCTGAAGAACTTTTCATCCTAAACTCATTTGCTTTAGCTAGTATCCTTTCAGAGGAAGCTGGAGAGATTAGGAAGATTCAAGCTGCTTTGCCGCCATGGGTATTATTTCTCAACATAGCAGGTTATGAAAGATATCCTGAAGAAGAGGTGGAATGGAAGGAAGAACGATTGAAGGAATTCGCAGTCCGGGAAGGAGTGGAACTTAAGGATGCAGTAGGGGGAGTGAGTGCATTGGGTTTATTGGGAAGTTTAGAAAAGACTGCGGATAAGGATCGAAGGTTGAGGTATAAGAGTTCCTGTCAAATTTTGCCCTTCGAAACAACTCTTGATAAAACACCTGAGCTGACAACCCTTTTGGCGAGGGTGGCTGGAGATTACGGATATCCTTCTGGAGATATGAGTATTTATATACAGCCCGTAATTCAGGGATGCCAGTGCCAATGCGAGGTTGTCTTTCCTTATAATTCAGAGGATTTACGAGAATTGGAAACTGTTAAGAACTTGTTTCCGGTTGTTGCGAAAGCGATGAGTGAAAAGGGGGCCTATTATAGCAGGCCCTATGGAATGTTAGCCGAAGTGGTTTACAAAGATACAGCTGTGGTTGGTATTCTCAGAAAAATTAAAAGCATATTTGATCCAAATGATATTATGAACAGCGGGAGATTATGTTATCTGACATCTACCCATAGGTAAGCGTATGAATTGAAAGGGATCTAAAGCATGGTTCTTCGGAATTTAATTAACTCAATACTTCAGATTTTTCTTTCAGAGGAGGTAAAGAATGCTAAAGAAATTAGAAGAGTATAAATGGGAGCTAGGTTTGTGTGGCCGGTGCAGTTATTGCAAGTGGGTAAATCTCCCTGTACTGAAAAGCCACAGATTTTCGAAGATTTGCCCAAGCATTGAGGACCGTAATTTCCATGCATATGCCTGCGGCGGAAGGCTTAATGTAGCATGGGCTTTTTTAAAGGGGAATGTCCCTTATTCAGAAAAAATGCTGGATATCGTCTATAGATGCACCATGTGTGGCGCATGTGATACCAACTGTAGGGTTATTATGGGGGGTATGATTTCTAATAATGAGATCCTTCATGCCTTGAGGGTTAGGTGCGTTGAGGAGGGACAATCACTTCCTGAACACATGGTGTTAGTAAATAGCATGAAGAAAGAGGATAATATACTGGGTGAGCCAAAGGCAAAGCGGGGTGATTGGGCTGAGGGTCTAGGGTTAAAGAATGCTACCCGAGAGAAGGTAGATGTGCTTTTTCATGTGGGATGTAGACTGTCCTATGATAGAGACTTGAGAGATGTGGTTATAGAGTGTGCTACCCTCCTTAAGGAAGCAGGGGTAGATTTTGGAATTGCAGGGAAGGAGGAAGCTTGCTGCGGGCTTCATGCTTTTGATCTGGGATATAAGGGCGAGATGGAGAAATATGCTGATGACATGGTGAGTAGGATTGCTGCCTCAGGAGGAACTAAGTTAGTGACCCCTTGTGCCGATTGTTATAGTGCCTTTAAATATTATTATCCTTGGATTGGAGTAAAATTAAATGTGGAGGTTTTACATATCACCGAATACCTCGACCGGCTGGCAGGGAAAGCGAAGCTAAAATTTAGCAAAAAAGTTCCTATGAGGGTCACCTATCATGACCCTTGCCATTTGGGAAGGTTAGGCGAAGCCTACGAACCGTGGGATGGAGTGTGGAAGGAAGTGATGGGGCACATGTTGATTTCAGAACCACCGAAGCCAATAAGAACAGGCGAAGATGGTGTTTATGAGTCACCAAGAAATATCCTCAGAAGTATTCCAGGCATAGAGTTGGTAGAGATGGAGAGAAATAGAGTTAATTCTTGGTGCTGTGGGGCTGGCGGTGGTGCCATAGAATCTTTTCCGGATTTTGCTCACCGGACCGCGATAGAGAGGATAGAGGAGGCAAAAGCGACTGGCGCTCAAGCATTGGTCACTTCTTGTCCTTGGTGTGAACGTAATTTTAAAGATGCTATCGCAGAAGCTGGAGGCAAGTTTGAGATTTACGATATCGCTGAACTGATAAGGAGGGCAAGATAATGTTAAAAAGTAGAGATGCCGCGAAAATATTAGAGAATATAGTGGGGGAAGACAACTTCTCAGAAGACCCAGCTGTAATTAATTCATACACGTTTCAACCTTTTTCGGAAGTCATTGGTTTTTACGGTAATAAGGACGTGACCAATGACGAGGTGAAATTAGGCGCTGTTATTCTTCCGGGAAGCGTCGACGAGATGCAAGCTATTGTAAAAGTATGCAATAGGTATAAGATAAACTTCAAAGCTTTTTCCACGGGATTGGGTGCATTTGGACTTCCAGTCAAAGAAGGATCGCTTCAAATCGATATGAGGCGAATGAACCGAATCATCAAGTTGGATGACAAGAATATGTATGCGATCGTGGAGCCTTATGTTTCTCATTTAGAGCTCCAGGCGGAATTGCTTAAGAAGGGGTTAACCTGTCACGTTATTGGAGCTGGATCTCAGACATCTGTTCTAGCGTCTGCTACATCCTTGGTCGGCTCTGGTCATTCAGCTATTACAACGAGTTACCAAGGACGAAATGTCCTTGGCGAAGAATGGGTGACGCCAGTCGGAGAAATTGTAAGGTGGGGTTTAGTCGAGGAAGGGAAAGTAGGATATCCGGGTCCGGGATTGCGAGGTATTTATAGAGGAAGAACAGGAGCTGCAGGGTCTCTTGGCGTATTTACTAAGGTTGCTGTCAAGCTTTACCCCTGGCCTGGGCCAGCTGAGTTGGAGGTTACAGGAAAAAATCCAACTCTTGGCTACAAAATCCCGGACAATTTTAGGGTATATATGTTTTCGTTCCCCGACTCGCAAAGCCTTGCTAATGCGACCTATATACTCACGGAGGCAGAAATAACTTACCATTTATGGTATTACCCGATTTTTATGCACGCTCAAAGATGGTTGGGGGGAGGCAAGTCGAACAATGACCATTACGAAGTTTGGGAAAAATTAAAGGCAGCTGGAATGGTAGATAAGAGCTTGGATCAGTTAACAGTGATCATCGCAGGTTATTCAAAAAAGGAGCTAAATTTCAAAGAGAAAATAGTAAAGGAAGTTATAGGTGAGACTGGTGGTGATGAGTTTTTGCCAAATTTTATGACACAGGAAGATTGGGAAAGATTCTTTTGCGCCGCGATAGTTGTCCATAAGCCTTGTACCGAGTTTCGCTCTGGTGCAGGAGAGACAGGAGGGGGATGGTCACAATGTTTCAATCTTGATGCTTTTGTGAAGGGGAGAGGAGAAGTCCGCGATATATTTAAGAAATATATTGAAAAGAAAATCATAAACGATTACGGACGTGATACTTTTTGGGCAGGGTCAGAAGACCAGAGGGCATTTGGGCACGCCGAATTCATAAGTCATTCCGACTGGCGAAATTCTGAGCTTACTAAACCTTTTTTTAAGATCTTTGATGAAACTGAGGAGGTTGCTGTGAAGAAGAATGTCCTCGGTACAGGCCTCCGTCTGATGGGACCAAAAGAAAGAATCGTAAGTCAACATCTCGGGAATTACTATGAGTATAAGAGGAAAATCAAGAAGGCATTGGATCCAAACGATGTTGCAGACTCAAACCTGTATGTAACAGACGAAGGGAAATAGAAGCGTGGAAGGAAGACAAAAAAATAAAAAGATATTAGTTTTAGTGGAAAGAGATAATGGAGGATTAGCTCCTGTTACGTTTGAATTGCTGAAAGCGGGTAAGGACCTTGCTGATCAACTAGGAGCAGATCTATGTACAGCGATCCTCGGCCATGAGATTTCTGCCGTGTTAAATGAAATTGCCCACTTCTCGGACGAAGTTTATTGTATTGATAACCCCCTGCTCAGGGATTTTAGAGTTGAGCTTTATGCTCAAGTTTTGTGGAAGATATGCTGCGATGTAAACCCTGATATCGTAATTATGGGCCATACCCTGGATAATCTAGATCTCGCGCCAAGGTTAGCGTACAAAATGGGGGTACAAATTATCACCGATTGTATAAACCTTACCATCGAGCCTGAGACAGAATATCTTCTTTGTACGAAACCGGTATATGGGGCTAAAATTCTTTCTACCTTCAAACTCGAGAAGAAACCCTGCATAATAACCATAAGGTCAAAAGCAATGGAGCCCATTGGATCCAGTGATGCCAATGGCAAGATTATTTATTTGAATCCAACAATAGATGAATCCTCCATCGATGTTGCTTTAATTGAAAAAATCAAGGGAGAGACTATTCGCTTGGACAAAGCAGATACAATCGTTGCTGGTGGAAGGGGGATTAAAGACGTTGAAGGGCTCAAGCAACTTGAGGAGATGGTAAACGTTTTGAGGAGATATTTTAGTGAAGTAGAACTAGGGGCAAGTAGACCTTTGGTGGATATGGGCTTAGTTCCATCCTCCCGCCAAGTCGGGTTGACTGGGGAGAAGGTGGCTCCGGAGTTATATATCGCCGTGGGGATCTCAGGGGCTTTGCAACACTTAACCGGCATGTTGGGGGCGAAGAATATTGTGGCAATTAACAATAATCCAAAGGCACCCATATTTGAGGTCGCTCACTATGGGGTTGTCGGCGATTACCAAGATGTTGTGCCCGCAATTATAAAAAAGCTTAAGGAATTGCTATGAGACAATTACAGATAATCGTTTGTATAAAACAAGTTCCAGATCCAGAAGGTCCCGCTTCTGCTTTTGAAGTTGACTCCGAAGCAAAAAAAGTTGTCCCCGTAGGGATTCCACCCGTGATTAATCCCTTTGATGAGAATGCCTTAGAAGTAGCTCTGCGCCTTAAAGAGCAGAATGGGGCTAAAGTAGTGGCTATAAGTCTAGGGGAAAGGCTTTCTAAACCCGTTCTTAGAAAGGCATTAGCTGCTGGCGTTGATGACCTAATACTTTTGGAGGACCCGAACTTCAAAGATCTCGACAGTTATTCGACAGCTTATATTCTTTCAAAAATGATCACGAAAGTCGAATCGTATGATCTCATTTTGACCGGTAGGCAAGCTGGCGATTGGGATTTCGGAGTAACTGGATTACTGATCGCTGAGTTACTTCAAATCCCAAGCATCAATTTGGCCCGAGAGGTAAGAATTGTTGATGATAGGGTCTTTGTAGAAAAGCTGAGCCGATATGGATACGATGTTGTTAGTGCACCAATGCCAGTTCTTGTGACGGTGAGTAGCGAAGCCGGTGACCTGCGATATACTTCTGTTTTATCCCTTAAAGCTACTAGCGGGAAACCTGTGAAGGTATACAATGCGGAAGACCTCGATATTGATCCTGAGAAGTTAGAAACCAGAGGAATTTTCAGTTTATTCCCATATCATATCCAAAGGGAGTGTAAATTTATAGAGGGTGGGTCTTCGGCAGAGAAAGGTGAAAACTTAATCATTCAGTTGCGGAAAGATGAATTGATTTAAAAATTCTTTTCAAGGAAGTTTTAAAGAAAGAGAGGAGGTAAAGGTTATGGAAAAAATTACAAAGGTGGGTTTCATTGGTCTTTTATTAGTCATCTTCATGATCCCCGGACTTTCATATGCTGTGGAGAAGGAGTATCCATCCCGATCTATCTCATTGATCGTCCCTGGAGCCGCAGGCTCGGTGACTGACCTTATAGCAAGGACCTTTGCCGAATACGCCTCCCCCTTATTGGGGCAACCTGTTGTTTCAGTGAACAGACCAGGTGGGGGGCAATTAATAGGAGGCAATGCCGTTGCTACGTCGAAGCCGGACGGCTATACTATAGGGATGCAACTACTTCCTTCGGCGATCCCTGAGGTCTACCGATACTTTCAAGAACCGCCTTATACAAGTGCTGATTTGAAGCCTATCAGTAGAATAGCGAACTTCGTTGGTATCCTAATTATCAAATCAGAGGCTCCTTGGAATAACTTGAAGGAAGTAGTGGAGTATGTGAGAAAGAACCCAGGGATGAAATTTGGCATTACGGCCAGGGGAGGGTCTCCTCACCTCGTGATGCTCACCATCGAAAAGGTAGCGAAGATCAAATTCGTAGAGCTTCCCAATGGGAGTGATAGCGATGTGGTCGTCCAGATCTTGGGCGGACATATTCCTATAGGTATAGTGGCGTATGCCTCGGGGAAAGCTCAGGTCGAAGCGGGCAATCTGAAGGTTCTGGCCATTTATGGGGGAAAGAGATTCGAATTGTTGCCTCAGGTTCCTACGACCGGTGAGTTGGGTTATGTCCCTGGTCATTATCCCTGTGCCGGCCTCTTTGCGCCAAAGGGTACCCCTGAGGCAATCGTCCAGAAGGTATCTGAAGCAGCTAAGAAGGTGAGCGAGACCGACTCATTCCGTCAGAAAGTTGTAAACCTTGGCTTTCAACCCGACTTTGAAGATAGTAATCAGTTCCAAGACAGCCTCAATCGGTATAAAGTTGATATTGGGAACTTCCTTAAGGAATTGGGATATGTGAAATAGTGAATTCGGAAAGGAGACTGACGATGTATAAAGTAACTTGTCGAGTGGTGAAGGTGAATGAGCCTAAGGCGATCGAAGGAGAGGAGACAATCCCTTTTACCACATGTGCCCTTTTCAATGTGGGAGACAGGATGACTTTTACGACTTGGCCAACGAGGCTTTTGCTGGAGGAGTGCGATAATGTCTGTCTTTTCGCTCTGAGCGCCATTGCACCGGCAGCACAAGCCCTTTGTAGAGACACGGCCGAAGAAAAGGATTACGTAAATAGCCTTTCCCATTTCTGTTGCCCAGATGCCCACAGGCCTGTTGTTTTTCGAATAGAAAGAGTAAGATTGCCTCTCGAAAAGCTTAAGCATCCAAAAGCAAAGGGTTATAGGAAATAGATCCTGGTGAAAGGGAAACATCAGACATATCCAATGAAAATGGGTTAGAGGTGACCTGGCTGGAAGCAGCCGATTTGCAAAAGGGAGACTGGACCAATATGAAAAAACCAGTACAACAGCATCTCTTTTACCTCATTTCTTTAGGAGATAAAGATGATCAAACCTTATGTAGCTGCCTGTGTCCAACCTAAGGTGTTCGTAACGGAAAATCGAGGAGACATTAAGAGAAATCTCGAAAGGCATCTAGAACTCATCGACTACACGGCTGGAATGTTCTGGGAGTTTCCTTGTAAGCTCATTACTTTCCCAGAATATTTCATGCACGGTGTGACAACCACAGGAAAAGGTGAGAAGAAGCGAAAAAATTTTATGGATGTAGCTGTAGAGATACCCGGCGAGGAGACCGAAATTCTAGGAAGAAAAGCAAAGGAGTATGGACTCTATATTGCTGGAGGAGGAATTGTTGAAAGAATGCGTGATTGGCCCGACCGATGGTTTAATACAGGCGTCGTCATTGGCCCGGAAGGAGATGTCATTCTCAAGTACCACAAATGGCATGTCCCTGCTTGGATTGGGTTAGGAACGAGTCCTCATGATGTTTTCGACGAGTATAAAAGGAGGTATGGCGAGGATCTGAAGACCTTATTTCCTGTAGTAGAAACTCCTATCGGAAAGCTTGGGATTTTTATATGCTATGATGGTCGAACCCCTGAAGTGGCCCGGGCACTTACTTTCAATGGAGCAGAAGTTCTGGTTCACTCCACAGCTTCTTTTGATGCCTTGGGGGGGATTAGCGGACCGTTAGATAGTTGGACGTTTACGAACCGGGCTAGGGGTTATGAAAATATGATCTATATTGTGGCACCGAACTGGGGGGAGGTTGATTATAAATATTACCCAAGAACTTTCACTCCCGGAAAATCTTTAATTGTCGATTACAACGGAACAATTATATCCCAGGCCGATTATCCTGGTGAGGCAGTCATCGGCGCCCTTATCGATATTGAATCTCTTCGAAATAGAAGATCCCAAATCTACTTTAATCTGTGGGCAGATCTGAGAGCCGAGCCTTTTAAGAAGATCTATGAAAACCCCATTTACCCTCCCAATCGGTTTATCGAACGACCTCCTGAAAGTTTATCTGACAAAATGGAAGGTGAAATGGAATCTTTTAAGCTGCTCTATGAGCGTGGGATATTTACCAAGCCTAGCATCGAACCACCTACGGTGCGGGAGAAAATAGAAGCTGCCCAAAGGGCAGGCACTTTGAAGAAGAGATGAAAGAATGCCAATGAACGATAAGAGGAAATATGATTGTGTGGTTGTGGGAGGTGGTCCGGCCGGCGCGGCTGCTGCAAGACGGCTGGTTGCCTCTGGAGCAAGAGTTCTGCTGATCGAAATGAAAAAGATGCCTAGGATGAAGATCTGCTCAGGTCTTCTTGGAACCAGAGCCCAGGAGAAAATTGAACGTTTTTTCGGTGAGCTTCCGCTATCGGTTCAAGCGCGTCCCAACTGGGTGAAGGCGCGGAGGGTCAGTATTGAAGGGAAAGAGTTTGTGGAAAAACCTCTGGACCCCATAATTGCGTCAGAGATGGAGAGAAGAAAAGTCCTTCAAGTTTGGCGGTCCAAATTTGATCAATGGCTTATTGGCCTTACAAAAGCAGAGGTCCGGGAAGAATATCAATTCTTGGACTTTATGGAAAATGGAGAGTCTTTACTCATCCAATGTCGTCGAGCTGATGGAAGAGGCGAAAGTGTCCAAACCGACTTTCTCATTGGAGCGGACGGAGGAAACTCAGCAGTTCGAAAGAGGCTCGATCCTGGTTTCGACAAAAAACTCCATTGGCTTTTCTCATACAAAGTCTACTTCCAGGGGACAATCGATTTGGAACCTGGCTACTTTTACTGTTTTCTTCATAAGGACTTTGGAGACTTTTACTCGGCTCTCCTGCTTAAGGATGATGTCATTACATTGGGCACAACTGTGAATAAGGGTTATAAGATAAAACCTTTCTTCACTAAGTATATCGAGTACCTCCGTGAGAGATGTGGCTTTCTTGTGGGCCCGCCCCTTCATAGGATGGGTTGCTGGGTCAATGACATGGGGTCGTCAGGTCGTTTTTACATGGGAAGAGGACGCGTCATTTTGGTTGGTGAGGCTGGAGGATTTCTCAACATCATGGGTGAGGGGATATCATCGGCTTTGGGGACGGGGGATATTGCAGGCCAAGCTATTCTGGAAGGGATTCAAACCGGAAGAGATGCTGGAAAACTCTATCAAGAGATGATTGAGCCGGAGAAGGAATGGACCCGGAAAACCTGGGCTTCAGGTTCGCAATCGGATGGTGAGAACAAGATCCAGGAGATTTTGAAAAGCGCCATCACAAAGGCCTGAGGCACCTGATAAAGGCTAATGAATATAAGATTAGTGTTTAGAATCTTTTAGAGGTTATGGGTCTATCTAAATAGATCCTTTAGTTTCGTCGACCTTAGAAGAAAGAAAATGGGAAGGTCTGATCAAATCAGTAGTATTGTCCTTATCATTGTCGCGATTGTTGTATGTTTTAGCTCAATTAGGATTGGTCTTGGGACATTTGACACGCCAGGCTCGGGGTTTCTTCCTTTCTTCGCTGCAGTCTTTCTTGGACTCACCTCACTGCCAACTTTGATCAAAGCAACACTGGGAAAGAAATCAGAGATTGCTGCACCACAAGAGCGGGTCAATTCACGGAAGGTAATCAAAGCGTTTATAGGCTTGATTCTCTATGTTTCCTTTTTGCCCCTTCTCGGTTATCCAATCGGGACTTTTCTTCTAATGCTATTTTTCTTTAAAGGGGTTGAGACTATGAAGTGGAGATGGGCGGTGCTAACAGGGATACTTATTGTATTGGGTAGTTATTTGATATTTGATGTCTGGCTTCAATGTATGTTACCAGTGGGCTTAGTTGATATCAGGAAGTTGACACAATGGATTTATTGAATAGCGTTCTTCTCGGATTCCAAGTCTGCCTTCAGCCAATCAACCTCATGTATTGTTTCATCGGAACAATCTTAGGGACGCTGATCGGGGTCCTCCCAGGTATTGGACCTCTAGGGGCTATCGCCCTTTTGCTCCCTTCAACCTTCAAAATTCCACCAGTTTCAGGGATGATCATGATTGCAGGAATTTACTACGGAGCTATGTATGGAGGATCGACTACCTCAATTTTGGTAAACATCCCTGGAGAGACAGCCTCGGTGGTCACCTGTTTGGATGGATATCAGATGGCGCGGAAAGGGAGGGCAGGGCCGGCTCTAGGAATGGCTGCCTTTGGGTCCTTTATTGGAGGTACGCTCAGCGTCATCGGCCTAATGTTGATCGCTTATCCTTTAGCTCAACTTGCTTTAAAATTTGGACCTCCTGAATATTTTTCATTGGTATGTTTGGGACTGATTATCACAACATACCTTGGCCGGGGATCTATGTCTAAAGCTTTGGCCATGGTGGGCCTTGGACTCGTTCTCAGCTCCGTTGGCATAGATATTATCTCCGGCCAGTGCAGGTTCACTTTTGGTATCGTAGAACTGAGGGATGGTGTTGACATTGTTCCTCTCACTATGGGACTCTTCGGAATCTCTGAAGTCCTGATGAACTTGGAAGGCATTATGAAGCAGGAGATATTTCAGACAAAAATCAAGAACCTTTTTCCCACGCTCCAAGATTGGGCTGACTCTATTTGGGCTATTTTACGTGGTTCAGTGATTGGCTTTTTCTTAGGGGTTCTCCCGGGTGGAGGGGCTGTTATTTCGTCTTTTGTTTCCTATGCGGTTGAGAAGAAAGTGTCGAAGCATCCTGAGAAGTTTGGTACTGGTGTAATTGAGGGAGTGGCCGGACCCGAAACTGCAAACAATGCTGGGGCCACAGGAGCTTTCGTTCCGCTCTTTGGACTGGGGATACCATGCAATCCAGTAACGGCGATCCTCTTGGCTGCCTTAATGATCCATGGACTACAGCCAGGACCTTTGTTATTGAAACAAAACCCAGATGTGTTTTGGGGAGTGATCACCAGCATGTATTTGGGTAACATAATGCTTGTCATTCTGAATCTCCCCCTTATTGGGATGTGGGTTCAGATCGTGAAAATTCCATATCGCATCTTATTTCCCCTAATCGTTGTGTTTTGCGTCGTAGGTGCATACAGTATCAATAATAGTATAGTCGATGTTGGAATTATGGTCTTCTTCGGGATTGTAGGTTACATGATGAAAAAGTTCAAATACGAAGGAGCTCCCCTTGTCTTGGCCTATGTCCTTGGGCCGATGATTGAAAAAAACCTTCGCCAGTCTTTGATTATTTCCGATGGAAGTTTCTTGATCTTTTTGACCCGCCCTCTTAGTGCGAGTGCACTTCTGATTTGCCTGGTTCTTCTCTTCGGATCGTATATTCCTTTTTTCAGAAGACGGAAGATTACTGAAGTTCTTGAAAAGGTAAATGATTAATCTTGTTAAAGGGAGCAATAGAACTCAAAGGAGTGTAAGACAGTATGTTGCGACGCCTTCGACGTTCTCAACATCTCCTCTAGCTTTATGTCTGAACCTCTAAGTTGCCTTGAAATAATTTTTTCCATTCGTTTTGCGTAATTCGATGAAAGTGCCACTAATCAAATGGACAAGAAAAATTGGCAAGGGGAAGTAATTTGGAAAGGAGGATTATAGCAATGGGAGCACTTCCAGCTATAGTGAGCTTTGTTACCCGTATTACTTATGCGGATATGCCCGCCGAGGTCGTTGAGCAAACAAAGAACATCATAATTGATACAATTGGATGTGCCTTGGCCGGGTATATTACTGAAACTGGTCAAATTGTCAGAAATGTTGTCAGAGACTTAGGTGGCAGACCTGAGTGCACGATAATCGTTAGTGGTGAAAAAAATTCATGTGTTAATGCAGCTTTCGCAAATTCGAAGATGGCCAATGCGCTTGATATGGATGACTGCTTCATGAACATGGTTCACTTCGCACCAATGACAGTTTTTACAGCCTTATCACTTGCTGAACGTGTGGGCGCCACTGGCAAGGATTTGATAGAAGCTGTTGCATTGGGTTACGATATTGCGGCTCGGGTTGCACTCTACGGAGGGCATATTTTTTACACAGGCTGTCATACTTTTATATGTCATATCTTTGGGAGTGTTGTTAGCGGAGGGAAAATTCTTAAGCTTAATGAAGAGCAGATGATGAATGCAATTGGCTTAGCTGCGCAGTGCGCCCCAGCTGGTATATTGAAGACAGCGCCAGTGACTTGGATGAAGTACGGAGATGCAGGTTTGATTGCGGGGACGGGGATAGCCTCATGCCTGCTTGCGGAAGGTGGTTATTCTGCGACCATCCCAACACTGTTTGAAGGTGACGATGGATACTGGAGAGTCATGAGATCTGTAAAGCCTAACTACAATGCCTTAACAAGTGATCTCGCTAAAAAGTGGTGGATTATGGAATCGGCGATAAAATCATATCCATGCTGCAGACATAACCATAACGCTGTAGAGATGTTCAATAAAATTGTAAAAGAACATAGCATTAAACTAGAGGAAATAGAGAGTATTACTATTAAGTCTAGGGCAAGGCTGGCAGACCCTGAGCGGCAATGGGCAGAACAGGAGCCCAAAGATTGTTATGGCGCTCAGTTTAGCATTCCGCATTGTATTGCCATGGCAGCATTTAATGTTCCAGTAGGCCCTCAGTGGCAGGTATTAAAAAATATAAATGATCATAAAGTGAGAGAATTCCGTAAGAAAGTTAAGCTCTTGGCAGACCCAAAAGCTGAAAAGGTAATATCTGATCAAGAGGGCGAAGGATTTCCCAAAAGGATGCCTATAAGCATAGAATTGATTGCAAACGGTAAAGTTTATCATGACAGAAGGGAATTGGCGAAGGGGGATCCGTGGTCACCAGATACAAAATTATCCCATGATAAAATTAAGGAGAAGTTTGTTATGAATGCCTCAAATGTATTTCAGAATTCAAAAATTAAGAGAATTGTTGAAACGTTAGAGGGTATAGAAGAGGTGGATCATATTAAGGAATTAATGAAGCTACTTAGTCAGACAGAGGTGCCTTGAAGGTAATCCATTAGGTGAATAGAAAAAGTCCTATTTCGTTCCTAATGCGATAGTATCGCGTCTCACAAATTCGTTGAATAAGTCTCCCAGGCATAGAATAGTTCAACATTTTAATTTTGGAGAGATAAATTATTCAGCGCGAATGTAATCTTTTTAAACTTTTTTCTGAGACGGAACACTAGTAAAATTGTCCAATTGTTCGATAATATTGGGACAGTAGAAGAGGCTCTCTAAAATACTATGGCTTTATATTATTAAGGAAAGGAAAATCAAGGGGGGTGAGATTCATCACTGTGTTATCTAAATTGTTTGCCCCGGGCAAGCTTGGTAAACTTGAGATCAAAAACAGGATTATACAAGCACCTATGGGAACCTTTTCTTATAACGACGAAAGCGTTCCTTCTCAGCAAACCATTGACTACTTCATTGAACGGGCGAAGGGTGGGGTAGGACTTATTATTTGCCATGGAGTCCGGGCGACCCCTGAGTCACAGGTTCAAGGAATACCAAACTTATATGAGGATAAATATATTCCAATTATGGCAAAGATTTCGGATGCGATTCTTGGAGAGCCGCAAAAAGTATTTTCATTTTGGAGGAAAACCTGATTTTGGAAGGAAATTTTTTTTAGGGAGAGGCTCATACATATTTGGGAGAGACTCTATTTACGACCTATTCACTTTTGGTAAGGAGCCTTTGACGACAATAGAGGGTAGGGAGGGAGTGCATTTCTAATCGCAGGAAGCAAGAGAAACTTATAGAAGTGTAACCAAACTGTAACCGTGCTAACCGAAAATAATCCAAGATAATCCAAGTCAATCCAACATTGGCTCTGCAAGTACTTGATATTTAACGCGTTGAAAATGATGGGAAATCGCCTGATTTGGGTTATCGACTCAAAATCCTGTGGTGGAGATTCAAGCTATTCTTCTTATCTTCACATTGAAGAGTTGAATTTCCCGAAAAAATCCCGCATTCCCTATTACCCTTTCTTTTAATTGCCAATCAACGGACTTTATCGCTGATTATTTTTCACTCTTTGTAAAATTACCATTCTTGAAAAGTGCGTATATCTGCTATAAATCCTCTATTGTCAGCTCACCAAGAATGTTTGGATTTGATTTTCATATATTTACCCTGCCTGATGATTTCCGCCGGAAGAACTAAACCGCTGCGCGGTAGAAACACAGTAGAAACAAAGGTTAGTGGGAAGCACCGTTTTTTTAATTTGATACCCGTTCAATTTGGTGTTAAAATATTTGTGTTGCTAAGTTTTGGCAACTTGTAAGGGAAGTTCCCCGATTGAAACCCCATAGGATAATCTTTTTTACTCGCGCAGCGGCTCTGTTCTTCATGCGTCAATCCAAAATTGAATCAACACCGTGAAATCAGATGTTTGTCAGCTTTATCACAACTTCGGATTGACGCTTATTCGAAATCTTAGATTCCTGAAGCTTCCCCCGGTTGAAGATAGGTGAAATCGTGCCCTGTAAAAGGCAGCGACGATCTTCGAATACCGAGAGAGCATTCCTACCCCAGCAAGATCCTTCCAGAGACCTCAATCTTTTTATTTGACAATGGAACCTTTTCCCTTTTATCTGTAAATAACAATAAATCGCTGGGGTTTCTCGGAATAGACCGGGAACCGGTAATGCGCCATAGAGATTAAGAGGCAAGGAGGTTCAATATGGACATTTACGAGGCAATAGAAAAAAGGAGAACGATTCGTATTTTCAAGAAAGGAGCTACGGAAGAGCAATTGCGTAAGGTTATCCTCGCAGGCAGCAAGGCCCCTTCCGCTGGAAACCGCCAGTCATGGGAGTTCATCATGATTGACGACCTGAAAATCATCGATCAACTTGGAGAGATCAAGTATCAATTGAATAAGAAGTTTTCTCCTGGGCCGGGTGAGACCCAGAAGGAAGTTGAAGAACGGGCCCTCAATCAGAAGAAATGGTTCCAGAATGCCAGCGTTATCGCCGTCTGCACCCGTTCAGGAGATGTTGGCACGGGTTGGCTTGCTGTCGAAAACATGTCTTTGGCTGCTGTGGCCGAGGGACTGAACAGTAATATTATCACTTACTGGGATGAGGGAAAGAAGGAAGTGGAAAAAATTCTCGGCCTTCGAGAAGATTATGAGCTTACCTGTGTGCTGAAAATTGGAGTTGCAGAAGTAGAAGTGACGCCACCGAAGAGGCGACCCGAATTCAGCTGGTTACATAAGAATAAGTTCTAATTCCGTGGATGAATAGACTTTACAGTTGCAAACACGGCCATGGGTAAACCGCTCTTCAAGGCTTCGGACGGCGGTTGATTGGATGTCTTAAGGGAATGGGAGGACTCCACCTGAGGTGAACTCCGGCAGGTGTCGGAGACGAGAGTGCTCATTGCGTGAAAGGTTCGCCCCGAAGCCTTTCTGACCGGTTCACCCATGTCCGTATGGTGAAATTTTTTGCAACATTAAGGTAGACATGGATCCGATTCAATCTTGTTGAGAAGGAGTATCATAGACACAGATCTATTAAAATTTGGAGAGGATAACCACAGATGAAGATTTTTAAATCGGAAGAGTATGTGAAGATGGCAAACCCAGTTCCGGGCAAGGCCTACCGGCCAGAAATCCTCACCAAAGACCATCAGGCAAAAAAACTTGGGGGGATGTTTGGCCTCTTGGTTGCGGGAAGCCAAGTGCCTTATCATTACCACAAAAACCGAGAGTCGATCATTATCGTTATCAGCGGAGAGACCATTGAAGTGGTTGAGGGTAAGGAGATCCCGATCAAGGCAGGTGATGTCTTATTTATTCCTGCGGGGGAGAAACATTCCATGATCAACAGGTCCGATCAAGATTTTCGGTATCTTGAGTTCTTCACCTGTCCCCCTCTGTCTGCTGATTTCGTGGAAGTAAAGTAAGAGTTACTTAAATCACCCAAGCCGCCCTTCCAGAGATTTTTTCCGCCAAGATCATCTGATGGGCTGTTTCTGCCTCTTCGAGGGGAAAGGTCTGAGTCGCAAACTGATCGACTTACGCCTTTAAATCATCCCTCATGGCTCAGCCTCACCCACCCGCTACGAGAACCGTGAAGGTAATCTCATCCCCGTCATGAATGCTCGTTTCAAGCTTTTCAAGGGAAGCGATGTTCCTGCCGTTCACGAGAACGACGCAACCTTCCTGCAAGGAGAGATCCTCCTTGAGCATGCGTTTCCAGGGCCCCTCATGATGTCTTTGGAGGGCGACGAGCGCGTCTCGCAGGGTAGCAGATTCAAGATCCAAGGTGATCGGTCGTTTCAAAACGAATTCAGTTCCGAACACATTAATAATGAGGGTCATGGGTGAAAAAGGGTTCCCTTCGAAAATTGTGAAGCTCCCCGGCCATCCCGTCAGGACGGGACAGGCACGCCGGGGCTTCCCGGAAAAGAAATTTCATTTTTATTGTGCCCCTTGACCCCGCCCACAGGGCGGGGCTTGCGGGGCACTTGCCGGTCAGAGCTGATGCCTCTTGAGGGTTTCTTCCGTCGGGATTCCAGAAGCATCCCATCCCCTCAGAGCATAATATTCATCAATCATCTTGTTTAGATTTTCTTCGCCGATACACTGTCCTTTGGCCGGACCATCCGGTAAGGGCTCATGGAGCGTCCGGTAGGGAAGGGTATCATCTTTTCTCGTGAATCCCTCTCTATTGTTGAACATCCGGATGAGTGTTTCAATCCTCTCGGCAATCTTCTCAAAATCTTCTTTTAGAACAGACTCTCCGCTCGCAGCCTCCAAATATCTGGAATAATCATCAAGAGAGAGGGGGATGAATTTGGCGGGCATGTCGCAGACCAACAGGGAATGGAGGACACAGTTTTCGTCATACAATTCTTTGATCATGGCTGCCTTGCCCTCGATGGTGTAAGGAGGGTAACCGCCGAGTATCTCTTTGGCAGGAGGCCAGGCCCTTCGATGGCAGGCGCCTCTCGGGCTCACCGCGTAGGAGAGCCCGGCTCCGAAGGCACCGCGTGGTTCATAGGCAGGGAACTCCATTCCCTTCACGTGCATGGCAAATCGTTCTGAGCCATTGCCGATGTGATGGGCTGTGGCCCTGACCCCTTCTGCCATGATATCCCCGAAACCCTGTCGCATGGCCATCCTCTCGATGGCCGCAAGGCTGGCTTCGCTGTCGCCAAACCGGATCTCAAGACCGTCTGCCTGGTTCCGTGAGATCAATTCCTTTTCGAAACATTCCATGACAAAGCCAATGATGTTTCCTGCTGAAATGGTATCCATGCCCAACTTATCACAGAGAATATTAGCCTGGATGATGGTAGGAAGATCATCGATGAGCTGATTGGATCCAAACATGCCCAGCGTCTCGTATTCCGGGCCTTCGAGGACGGCTCCTTTGTATTTCCCTTGAGAGATTCGGGTTTCAAAGCTGCAAGGGGTGAAGCAGGAAAGGCAAGCCTTATGGGTCGTGATGCTTTTGTATACTCCGATGGAATCGATCTTTTCCAGGGCCTTTTCCCAGGTGCCATATTGAAAATTTTTTGTAGGCAGAATACCGCCCATGTGTGTAATGTTCAGGGTGAGGGGCGTCCCGTATTTCCTCCTCGCCTGAGCTACTTCGCTTCGTTTGGCTCGCTCGTAATACTTTCGATTCAAGGTCACCATCTCTTTTCGATCGTGGATTTCGATTCCTTTGGTTCCTTTAACCACAATGGCCTTAAGGTTCTTTGAGCCCATGACAGCTCCGACACCCCCTCTAGCAGCTTGGCGGTAGAGGTCGCTGTTGATGCAAGCAAACCTTACCAGCCTCTCGCCGGCTGGCCCAATGGATGAGACGCCTATGGAAGGATCCCCCTCCATTTCTTTGAGCATTCGTTCCGTCTCGAAGCTATCCCTCCCCCAGAGAAGATTCGCATCTCGGATCTCCACGCCCTTGTGATCGATGCTCAGGTAGGAGGGTTGGTTCGATTTCCCACGGATCACGAGCCCATCATAACCCGCCTTTTTTAATTCCACCGATATCCTTCCACTGGAATAACTATCGCACCATCCATGGGTCAAAGGAGACTTGGTGATTACGACAAACTTCGACGACCCAGTTGCGAATGTTCCTGTAAGAGGTCCTGTCAGGAAAAAGAGGAGGTTATCAGAAGAGAGAGGGTCTGTCTTCGGAGGCAGCATATCATAGAGGAGCCTGATTCCTAGTCCTCTCCCTCCAAGATATTTCTCAAACATCTCGTCCTTCAGGGTTATCATCTTGGTTTTTCCAGAACTCAGATCAATCTCCAAAACCTTTCCAAATATTCCCTTCATCGATCACCTCTAAAAAAAGCAGGCAGCCTGTTGGAGGCCGCCTGAGCCATCTCTGAAATCTATCCTTTCTCTTTCATTCTGGAGGGAGACCGTTTCCCCTTTCTCACAAATCCAGCCAGCCCTTCGTAGATTTTCATGACCGCCGTCGCATCCTCCCGGTCCCATCCATTGTAATGGGCCTTCAACAGGAGCTGCTGATAGAGTGCTCCCACAGGGAGTACAACACCTAATCGTTTCGCTGTTTCCAGAGAGAGGGCCAGATCCTTGTTGGCGAGGACGACAGGGCCTTTGGGTGAGAAATTTCCACTCAACATATCCCTTCCTCGGGCGATGAGCAGGTCGCTCGAGGCAGCTCCTGAGGTGATTACGTCGAACAATACATCCGGGTTGAGACCTGCTTTCAGGCCTAAGACCAATCCCTCAATAGCAGCAGCCTGGTTGAGGTATAACGTATGATTGATGACGAGTTTTAATGTCGCTCCATCACCCATCCTCCCGACATATACTGTCTTTTTCCCAATTCGGTCGAGCACAGGCTTGATCCTTTCGAATAGGGACTTCTTGCCACCCACTATGAAGACCATATTTCCCACCCGGGCCTGAGCAGAGGATCCGGAAATGGGAACATCCATCCACTCGATTCCTTTCTTTGCGAGTCTCTCTCCAAGGGCCCTGCTCTCCCATGGAGGGGACGTACTGGTGTCCAACACCATCTGACCTCTTTGAGCTCCTTCAACAAGACCGTCTTTCCCCTCCACCACCTCGAGAACCGTATTCCAAGTTGGAAGGGATAACATCACGAGGTCTGCATCTTTTGCCGCCTCTTTAGGAGACTTGACGGCTCTGAGCCCAAGAGGAACGAGATGGTACATCTGCTTCTTGATGATGTCGAAACCCGTCACCTGGTATCCGGCCTTCATCAGTAAAGTGGCGATGGGTGTTCCCATCAGTCCAAGGCCGATGACCGAGATTTTCTTTATTTGCGTCATGTTCCTTTCCTCCTTAGCTGGAAGGAGATTGCGATCAGATTCTACCGTGGTGACGTCTGAGAATCTTTTTTCAAACCTTAAGTGGGGTTGGGCTTCAGTTCAATCCTCA
>Ga0315279_10003157_pt1 | contig 23441 bp, 33 predicted proteins | sample YL17G06_20_MG_FD_203694 | JGI IMG/M metagenome (GOLD analysis project Ga0315279, IMG submission 203694) | Sediment microbial communities from Yellowstone Lake, YNP, Wyoming, USA - YL17G06_20 | ecosystem: Environmental > Aquatic > Freshwater > Lake > Sediment | place: USA: Wyoming | collected...
CCAATCATGCCGAAGGTCGCAGCCTCAAGCGCGGCCGTGACCATAAAAAATCCCGGCGGGTAGAACATGAACGTCGCAACGCCCAAATACCATCCATGGTACCACCCGAAGATTCCAAGCATCTCGAGGTTAATGCTGTTGTAAAAATGTTCCGCCCTTACGAGATGTGCTGGGTCGTCCCACGATGCGATGTACCCGTCCACGAAAGAGTTGCGGGTGGCGCACAATGCAATTAGGAACACCGCCACCAGAACAAATTTGTAAAAATTACCAGTTTCTTTCATTTATTAGAATTATCGGCTGGGTATATTATATATGAAACTTTCTTTAGTGATTCCGGTTTATAATGCGGCGGATATTTTGGAAAATTCAATCGCCACTATCATCAAACAGGTGAAAATTCCAATAAAGGATTACGAAGTAATAATAGCAGAAGACGGTTCTACCGATGGATCTGACAAGCTTGCGTTAAAACTTTCAAAGAAGTTTCAAAACGTCAGATGCATCTGTTCAAGGCGAAGGAAAGGAAAGGGTAGAGCCATTAAGAACGCTTTCAAAACGGCGAGGGGGGAGCTGCTTGCCTTCATGGATGTCGACCTGTCATCAGACCCGGTCTGCCTCCCAAAAATGCTAAAGAGCTTAGAATCGGGAGCCGACATAGCGATCGGATCGAGGCATTTGGCCGGTTCCAAAGTGAAACGAGGGGTAGTAAGAAGCCTCGCCTCGAAATCTTACAACTATCTCGCAAGGGCGCTGTTCTCCACCAGAATAAACGACATGCAATGCGGGTTCAAGGCGTTCAGGAGGAGTATGCTGCCCGTGTTGCTCTCGGCAAAATCCGACGGCTTCTTCTGGGACACGGAGGTGCTGCTCACGGCAGAGGCTTCGGGAGCGTGCATAGCCGAGGTGCCGATCTCATGGAGAGAAAATAAAAAGTCGAAGCTGAAGCTTGTCAAGGATGCGTTCGAGATGGGCATCAGCCTGATAAGACTGAGGACGAGGCTCAGACCCGTCAATATAACGAGCATCATTTCAAAAGATTCATGAACAGTTCGGCTTGGCGTTTCAGCCGTTTGAGGTCTCCGGACGACAACTGTTTCAGCATGTACGACGGCCGCAGGTAGAACTTCAGCAGCGCCTCCTTGGTCTTGTCCTTCAGCTCGGCAGCGGTGAGCACCCCTTCGTAGCACGCGGGAAACACGCCCTCGAGCGAGTCCTTCACCGACTCGTAGAAGGCGGTGCCCGGGTAAGGCGTTGCGACATTGAACGACGCGTACGTCGGGTTCAGCCTCTTCGCGAACTCGATCGTCTCTTCCATGTCCGCCTCGGTCTCGCCGGGCAGGCCGAACATGAAGAACGCGACCGTGCGTATGCCCGCTTCCTCGGCCGCGCGCACCGCCTCCCCGACCTGCGCGAACGTCACACGCTTGTCTATCGACTTCATTGTCCTTTCCGACCCCGTCTCAACGCCGAAATGTATAACGCCGCATCCGGCTTCCTTCATCTTGCGCAGCAGCGGCCTTTCGACTGTGTCCACCCTCGTCTGGCACGTCCATTTCAACCCGAGCTTCCTCTCGACCAGCAAATCGCACAGCCGTTCCACGTTCGCACGGTTAGCCTCGTTGTTCATCGTGAACTCCAGGTCTATGAAGTAGGCGTTGCGCACGCCAAAGTCCTTCACCGCGTGCTCGACCTCTTCGATAAGTCTGTCCGCCAATTTTATCCTGTACTGCGGGCCGTACATCTGCTTCGCGGAGCAGAATGTGCACGAGTGCGGACAGCCACGCGATGCTTCGAACAGCGCGAAGCGGTCGCCAAGGATTTCATAGGAGTACTTCTCCATCGGCAGCAGGTGGAATGCCGGCGCTGGAAGCTTGTTCAAATCCAAGAAAGTTTTCCTCGGCGTGAACGAAACTCTGCCCCCGGCCTCGACGTACAGCCCTTCGACACCCGCAGCCCTCGCCCCGTTGCATATATCCACGATAGCAAGTTCCGGCTCGCCGACGACGATTCCGTCCGGTTTAGTCATCTTCCACACTTCCGCCGGCTTGGAAGTGCCGTGCGGCCCCATGACGTAGACCTTCGTCTGCAGGTTCGCCGCCTTCACCGCGCGCACGGTCCCGACGAATTCCTTTATGTCTGTGTGCGGGCACTGCCACCTGTCGAGAGCCGCGGAAGTTATGAAAATCTTGTCATAGCCTCTGACTCTGGCTGCAACTTCTTCTGCGCCCAGCCTCTCGGCGTTCGCGTCCACGATTGCGACCTCGAAGCCGCCGCGTTCGAGCAACGCCGCGGCGTTCGCAAGGTCGAGCGGCGGCCATATGCGGTTCCACTTGAGGACCTTCCTGCCGCGCGTGACCGGATAGTCGTACGCCGGATTGACAAGAGCTATTTTCCCCACAAGCACAGCCTCCCGTCTTCGTTTTTATCTGCCCACGATGTTCGTCCACATCTCCTTCAATCCTTCGCGCAGGGGTATCGGGGTCCGCACGCATGCCGCCGTCGCAACCGAGCGCTTTACCCTGTTGTAAGGGCAAGGTTCGTACGTTCTTTCGACTTTTTTTCCTATAGTGTCTTCGATCGAATCCACGAGTTCGTTCACGGTCGTGCCGACGCCCGTGCCCACGTCGTACGCGCCCGGCTCGAACTCGCCGGCAAGGACTCTATCGATTGTCGCGACTACGTCGCGCACATGCACGTAATCCCTGACATACTCGCCGTCGTCGTGCACCACAACCGGCTCGCCTGCCGTTATGCGGCTGAAAAACGCAAACACAACGCCTTTGTCATTGCCGCCGCCGTAAACGTTGCAGAAGCGCAGGCTTGCGGCGCGGATGCCATAGGTCTTTGCATAACTCTCGCACAGCTTCTCTCCGCACAGCTTCGAAACGCCGTAAGGCGTGCTTCCGCCGACCGCAGCCGACGAGGCGTTCAGCACCGTGCGTATGCCAAGCTTCCGCGCGGCCTCGAGCACGTTGAACGTGCCGACTACGTTCGTCGTAAAATATTCGAGCGGCTTTTGCACCGACTCCGCGTCCAGGCAGAGCGCCGCGAGGTGCACTATCGCGTCCGCGCCCTTCGCCGCCGCCGTCACGGCTTCGAGCGAGCGCACGTCCTGCGACTGGCTGCGCTTTATGTCAAACTCGATAACCGAATGTTTTTTGGACAGCTCCTCGACAAGGTGCGAACCTATGAAACCGGCGCTGCCCGTTACCAAAACCTTCATACAAAGGACCTCGCTTCGAAAATCTTCAAGTACGGCAGGAACTCTATTCTTGCTTTGCTTACCGAGCAGTGCAGCTGCGGCGACAAATTTTCCAACAGTTCATTGTCTGTCTTCCTCGCGAACCTTGCCCTCGCGAGCATCGCAATGTACTGCGGGTATTTGTAGCTGGGCTTCACGAGCTGCCTGCGCTTCGCATGCGCGGCCGCAACTATGCCCGAGAGCATGACATCTACCATAGACGCTTCGTTCCTGCGCCTGAACATGTCCGCGCGGCTCAGAGTCTCGAACACGCTTGCAATCTCGTCCGGCCTCACGAACTCGGCCAGCACATTGCCCTCGATCCACCAGAACATCTCATCCGCGTCCACGTCCGCCTTTTCAAGCGCGTCCCTCGCCTCCTCCGTGCTTGATGCGTTGAAAATTCTCGCCAGAGCATCGTAAACGTTCGAGCTTCTTTCGCGTGCGCCGAGGTCGGCCGTGTCTTCTGCCTTTATCTTTCGTCCGCGCGCAAGCGACTCGAGGTCGTTCAGCGCAGCGCGGACGTCGCCGTTCGAAATTTTTGCAATTTCGGCCAGCGCTTTCGGTTCAATCGGAATTTTTTCCTTCGCGGCTATCTTCGCGAGATACCTTTCCACATCCGCGTCCGGCAACCGCTTCAGCTCCACGGAAACGCAGCACTTGCGCAGAGTCCGCAGCTTCTGCCCGTGCGGTTCGTTTGCAGTCAGCACAATCGGATAGGCGGACTCGCCAATAATTTTTATCACTTCCGCGACCCCGCCTCTGTCCGCGTTGCCCGACAGTCCGTCAATCTCGTCTATCAGGAAAATCTTCCCGCGCTTCATCAGGCTTTGCTGCGCAATCGAGCTGCCGATGTTCTCGGCTATCTGCTTGGCCGAGCGGTAGTCGGACGCGTTCATCTCTATCAGGTCGTCGCCTCGCTGCGCCGCGAGCGCGTGCACGAGCGCCGTCTTGCCAGTGCCAGTCGGCCCGTGCAGCAGCAGCGCCTTCCCCCCGCGCTTCCACGAAACTAGCCACTTCGAGATTTTCAATATGGCTTCGCGCTGGCCGACTATCTCCTCGATGCGTTTGGGTTTGTACTTTTCGACCAACATGAAAAATCGAAATCAGCGCTTCGCGCACAGCATGAGCTGCGCCAATAACGCCTCCAGTTGTATTAAATCATTTCCGCCCTGGCTTATGCGGTACTCGTACTCGCCGACCTTCGCCACGAGCTCCGCCTTCGTGCGCTCGTCCGCTTTCACATCATCGAGCTGCCTATGCATCTCGCGGATGACATCCTCGCCCGAAAGGCCCTGCATGAGCAGCATGTCCTGCAGCTTCTTGCGCGCGTCTACGAACCTGCCTGCGAGCGCCAACTCCATCATAACCTTCACATCAACTGGTTTTGCGCGCGAAGCGATATCGTACACAAGGTCTTCCGTTATCTTCCTTTTCGCCGAGGCCGCTGACTGCGCGATGTTCGCAACCTTCCTCAAATCGCCTTCGGCCAGATAAATTATCGCGTCCTTCGCTGCCGAGTCCATGTTCAGCTTCTCCGCTTTTTCCATGCGCTCCAAAAACTTGAGCTGGTCTTCTTTACCAAGAGTGTGGAATCTGAAAACTACACTGCGGCTTTGAAGAGGCTCGATTATCTTCGAGCTCCAGTTGCAGATGAGGATGAAGCGCGAAACCGCAGCGTACGTTTCCATCGTGCGGCGCAACGCCTGCTGCGCTTCGCCTGTGAGCGCGTCCGCCTCGTCCAGAATAATCAGCCTGTAGCCGATGCCGCTCACGGTGCGCGTGCGCGCGAAATCCTTGACCTTGTTGCGTACGATGTCGATGCCGCGCTCGTTGCTCGCGTTCAGCTCGAGCACGTTTCCGTGCATGTCCTTGCCGTAGAGGTCGCGCGCGATCGCCAGCGCTACGGTGGTCTTGCCCACGCCAGCCGGACCTGCGAAGAGCATGTGCGGCACGTTCTTCGCCGCAACGAACGCCTTTATGCGTTCGACCGCGTGCTTCTGGTCGATAACATCGCCGAGCGTGCGCGGGCGGTATTTCTCGGTCCACACGACCGCGTCGTTGCCTTCCATCGTAACGGCTGCCATAATAAGCACTAGTAAAGTTTAACCTTTTAAGACTAAAATAAGCTTTATGATTCTCGCCATAAGCGGCGTGCCAGGCACGGGCAAGACGAGCGTCGCGGAAATACTGGTTAAGAACCTGAACAAAAACGTCAAGAAAGCCGCGGACAAATACAGGCTCGTGAAGCTGAACGACCTCGTGAAGAAGGCCGGGGCGCAGGTCGGCTACGACGCCAAGCGGCACTCGACGATAGTGGGCATAACGAAGCTCAAGGCGGCGCTGAAGAAGCTGACCGACAAGCACAAGAACATCGTGATGGAAGGACATTTCGCACATCTGCTGCCTGCGGATTTGGTTGTAATACTGCGCTGCGAGCCGCGCGAGCTGGAGAAGCGGCTGAAAGGCAAGTACGACTGGCCGACAAAGGTCACGGAAAACGCGGAAGCGGAGCTTATGGGAATTATCACCGACGAAGCGCTGCCTATGCACAAGGTCGGCGCGATTTTCGAGGTGGACACCACGGAGCGAACGGCCGAGCAGACCGCGGAAATCGTTCAAAGAATCGTGGAAGGCAACGAGCGAGCGAGGCTGGAGAACGCCGTGGGCGGCGTGGACTGGACGAAGAGCTTCTGAGTCCTGCTGGGCAGGACAAACAATAAGCTATTTTAATTGCGTTTCCTTTTAGAATTAAGCGATGTGTCTCAAATGGTGCCGATATCGAACGAGCGGATAGCAATACCGCGCAAGGAGAACAAGAACATCGAGTTCAAGGAACGCTTGACGCCGGCCATGCATCTGAAGGACGACAAGAAGCAGCACCTGGCTGCGCAGATGCGGTACACGCTCGAGCTCGGCCGCGGCGAAGCGGTGTACATCATCGGCGTGGACGACAACGGGAAGGCGGTCGGGCTGACGGACATCGAGTTCGAGGAGACCTTGAACGTGCTCAAAGTGGTAGCGGCGGAGAACGGCGCGCGCATAGCGAAAGTCGAGAAGTTTTCGGAAAACGGGGACGGCGCAACGGACGGCAAGTTCATCGGACGCGTTCTTATCGTGCGCGACGGCAAGCCGGTGAAGCGGCACATCATAGTAGCGAGCGTCGGACATGTGAACCACGGCAAGAGCACGCTTATCGCATGCCTGATGACAGGCAAGCCCGATACGAACGGTAAGTCGTGGCTGTACTTGGACACGCTTCCGCACGAGATCGAACGCGGACTGAGCGCCGATTTGCATTTTACGCTGTACGGCTTCAAGGACGGAAAGCCTCTGCATTTCAAGAACCCGCTCGACAAGAAGGAGCGCGCGAAGGTCGTGGAAATAGCGGACAAGCTCGTCAGCTTCGTGGACACCGTGGGCCACGAGAACTGGCAGAAGACGACAATCCGCGGCCTTGTGGGGCAGAACATCGACTACGGGCTGCTCGTTGTGGCGGCGGACGACGGAGTAACGCACATAACGCGCGAGCATCTCGGGCTGCTTCTGGCCATGGATCTGCCTGTGATAATATGCGTAACGAAAGTGGACAAGGTGCAGGAAGCGAAAATCGCGAACGTCGAGCGCCAGATAGACGAGCTGCTGAAGAACGTGGGCCGCGTGCCGTACGCGATACGCAAGGAGGGGGACATCGCTGTTATAGTGGACAAGATGCAGACCGTAGTGCCCGTTATCCGCACGAGCGCGGCAACGCTCGAAGGCTACGGCCTGCTAGACAGCCTGCTAGGCACGCTGCCCGAGCGCAAGAAGGCGCTCGACAAGCCGTTTTTGATGTTCATCGACCGCGCTTACAACATAACGGGCGCGGGCGTTGTCGTGAGCGGAACGATCAAGCAGGGCGTGCTCACTTCGGACGCGCAGCTGATAATCGGCCCGGACAAGGACGGACATTTCTCGGAAGCGAAGGCGAAGAGCATAGAGATGCACTACCACCGCCTGGAGAAGGCGAACGCCGGCCTGATCGTGGGCGTGGCGCTGAAAGGCATTCGTTTCGAGGACGTGGAGCGCGGGATGATACTGTGCGACGCGAGCATAAAGCCGCGGGCCGTGCGCTCGTTCGAGGCCGAGGTGCTCGTGCTGAACCACCCGACGCGCATAGCCACGGGCTACGAGCCTGTGTTGCACACGAACACCGTTGCCGAAAGCATCAAGCTTTCGCTAATGGACAAGCGCTACCTGAAGGCCGGCGAGAGCGGGCGCGTGCGGATGACGTTCCGCTACAAGCCGCAGTTCCTGCAGGAGGGCGACAAGTTCGTTTTCCGCGAAGGCAGAACAAAAGGCATCGGCACGATAACTAAGATACTCGCTTACGCGTAGGTTTGGTTTTGATTGGTTCAGGCGATTCCTATGATTGGCATGTCGAGCACGTGGATGGCAATAAAAGGCTTTGGTATACGCGAGTCAATCGAACGGTGTTTCGATCTGGGCTTCGAACTGGTGGAAGTGGGTGCGGGCCACAAGTACGAACCAGACGCGGTAGGGAGCGTAATCGAGACGAAACACAAATATCCAGGCAAGCATTTCACAGTGCACGCGCTTTTCCCGCCCCTTGGGGAGGGAAGCTACGTCATGAATATGTCGAACCTGAAGGAGCACGACAATATACTCAGCACGGCGGCAGGCATGTTCGACCTCGCAGAAAGGATCGGCGCGGACGTTGTGGGGCTGCACGGAGGGTACGCTGGCGAGGTCGTGTGGGTGCCGGACCGCGGCGGGTTCGACAAGCTGAAAATGATAAAGGGCATCCCGGCCGAAACCGCAGAAAGCAACATGATGACAATTTTGGAAAAACTGGTGCAACTGGCGGAGGAGCGCGGAGTGAAACTCGCGATAGAGATAAGCCCGTTCGACGTTTCGAAGGCCGTGCTGTCCGACCCGGAGATTTTCGAAAAGGTATTTTCAAGGTTCGAATCCGACAACCTCGGACTGCTTCTGGACATCGGGCACGTGCACATGTCCGCCGCTGCGAAGGGGTTCGACCCGTACGAGTTCACCGCGCGCTTCAGGGAAAAAACATTCGAGCTACACCTGCACGACGTCGTTGACGGCAAGGACCACAATCCCGTGGGCACGGGCGAGATAGACTTTGCTCGCCACTTCAAAATCATAGGCAGGAAGCGTCTGGAAATCATTCCGCTGGTGTTCGAGTACACGAACCTCGTAAGCGAGGAAGAGGCGCTGCGCGGGAAGGGACACATCGAAGGAATACTGCAATCGCTGTAGATGCTGGCGAACTCACGCTATCGCCGCAGTACTGCCTGCGTGCCACGAAAGCCGAGGACGTATCTGCACTTCGAAAACTTTCTCAAGGTTGTCGTCGAGTATCATACACGCGCCCGGCTGGCGCGGAAGCGCGTCGATGTACTGCTGCAGCTCCTTGGGCATGTACGTCTGCATCACAGCGTGCAATGCTTCGATGTCATCCCTGCTGGTCAGGCGGTGCGCGAAAACGATGTCGCACTGCGAGAGCAAGTCCTGGTGCAGCCTGTTCGGCATCTGCGTGATAACCGCCAAGCTCACTCCGGGCTCTCGGCCCTGCTTCGCTATGGTCGTGAGCGGCTCCGTCGACACGTTCGCACGGTCCGACGGCGCGAAGTTGTGCGCCTCGTCTATCATCAGCCATACCATGGGGAACGACGACTTGCCCGCGGCCCTCTCCTCGCCGAGTTCGAGCTTCGCGACCTCCTCCTCCTTGCGCGCCACTAGCCTGCGCTGGTATATCTTGCGCGCGAGTATTGCAACCACGAAGTTCCGCACGCTCCACGCCTCGCTGGCGCGCAGCCGCGAGACATCGACGGCGGTTATCGTTCCAGGCACGACAAGCTCGTCTATGTTCGTTCCTTCCGTGCCGAACACGCCCCACTTCGCCGCAACAACGAGCATGTTCGCAAGCGCGTCCTTCACGTCCGCGGCTATCTCCGCGTCGTCGCGCACGCGGTCTATCATGTCCTCGAGCGTGAATCTTCCGCCAGCCTCCGTCAGCGCGTTGACGGTCTTCTCGATCGCAACGCCCGTCGGTTCCGTGGCGCTAAGGCCGAACGCGAGCCTCCATTCCTCCGCGGAGAACTCGTGCGGGGCCATTGTTATCCCGCCATCCACTGGCAGCCCCGCCTTCACGAACTCGTCCATCTGCGCGTACGGCACGTACATGCGCACGTTCTCCATCGCCTTCGGCTCGAGCTTCCATTCGCGCAGCAGCTCGGCCTGCTGGTCGTTCGGAGCCTTCATGCTCCAGAAAATCCCCATGGTGTCGATGAAAACCACGGCGAGGTTCCGCCTGTGCTCCTCCGGCAGCCGGGAGATTTCCTCCGCAATCACGGCCGCGTCGTAGCTCTTGCCAGTGCCGCGCTTGCCAGTGATGAGCACCATGTGCGGCCGAAGGAAGTCGAGCAGCACCTTGGTCGTGAGGTGCGCGTCCTCGCCCTGGCCGACGATATGCCGGCCGATGAAGCCCGCGGCCGCGTTGCCGTACTTCTCGAGGTCGCTGCGGTTCCTGCCCACGACGGTCTCGTAAGCCATATTAATAATTAATTCGGCTCCTAATCAAATATAGTTCAGGCGCGGGGAAGTCGTCTAGCTTGGTCTAGGATCTGGCCTTGGGGTGGCTAGGACCCGGGTTCAAATCCCGGCTTTCCCACTCAACCCGACGCACTCACTTCAGAAAGTTTTCCTGTTCTCGGGTAGTACTCGAACCCGAAGTTAGGCCCTTCGTTGCGATTGTGCAGAATGGTAATCTTGTCGACATTCAGATTGTAAGGTGGACCCGACGTGTACTCGGTTATTTCCAGGAACGTCTGATCTTCCAGCAGAATATAGACTTTGGACCTGTCTTCCTGCTTTTTGATTTCCATGAAAATCCTTTTGATTTGTAAACTTTAAATAACATCGCAAAGAAGTCTAACATGTGAGTCTGGGGTCGTAGTCTAACTTGGTAGGACTCAAGCCTTGGGCGCTTGTGATCCGAGTTCAAATCTCGGCGACCCCACAAGCGTTTTTCTTTACGCCTGCCGAATATTAATTATGGCGCAGCGCGGCCGTGCGAGGAAGCCCGAATACCAGCTCGGCATAGCGAAGGAACGCATAAACATACTCCTGAAGCTGGCGAAGAAGGAGTTCCGCAAGCATCCCGAGCGCAGCAGGCGCTACGTGCAGCTCGCGCGCAAGATCGGCATGCGCTACAACGTCCGTCTGCCAGCCGATGTGAAGCGCAGGTTCTGCAAGGGCTGCGGCACGCTGTTCAAGCCGGGTGTAACGTGCACGCGGCGCGCAAGCGGCGGCGCAATAATTATAAAGTGCGGCGAGTGCAATAGAATATATAGATATCCGGCGCGCCGCAAGGCGAAGGTTGGTTGAAATGGGGATGTACGTCTACATAGGACTGGCCACGATATTCGTAGCAGCGTTCGCGCTGTTCTTCATATTCCACAGCATCGAGCAGCTGGCGCTGCAGTGCAAGACCGACACCGCGGCATCGCTGATATGCGACAAGATGAACGGGTTCACCATATCCATGCTGATAGTGCTGCTCATCATAGGCGGGTTCGTGATGACGATAACAGGCACGGCATATGTCATGCTGTCGGCGCACTGACGCGCAGGAAGCCGCAGAAAACGCTTTCTTCCGCTTCTCGGATTTTTAAATACCATAGATTAATAAGATTTAACAGCGAAAGGTATTGGTATGACAACGGTCAGGGACGTCGATGCTGCCAAATTGGTGGCTGTCCTGAAGGAGGAGCTGAAGAAGGTGAAGGAGCTGCAGCCTCCGATGTGGTCGGCGTTCGCGAAGAGCAGCGTTGCGCGGCAGCGTCCGCCTCAGCAGCCGGACTTCTGGTACGTGCGGGGCGCGAGCCTGCTGAGGCGCATCTACCTAGACGGCCCGGTGGGCGTGCAGAAGCTGAGGACGTTCTACGGCGGCCGCAAGCGAAGGGGCGTTGCCCCGGCGCGCTCGAGGATCGGCGGCGGCTCGGTGGTGCGAAAGCTCCTGCAGCAGCTCGAGGCCGCGGGCTTCGTGGAGAAGGCGAAGAAGGCCGAGGGCAGGAAGCTGACCGCGAAAGGCCAAAAGTTCCTGGACAACCTGGCGTACAAGGTGCAGGCCGGGTAATCGCAGGATTCATGCTGATTCGTGATGGTCGTTATGTCAAACGGCGAGTATGGAACGCAGCCGACTGCTGTGGATGTGGCGCGTGCGGAGCAGATAAAGAGGATGCTCCTGCAGAACGTGCTCGACAAGGCGGCGCGCGAGAGGCTTAACCGCGTGCGCATGGTCAAGCCGGAGCTTGCAGCGCAGATTGAGCTGTACCTCATACAGTTGTACGACGCGGGCAAGCTGAAGTCGCAGATGACGGACGCGCAGCTGAAGGACATACTGGAGATGCTGGCGGCCGGGCCGTCCGGATCTGGAAAATTTAAAATCGTAAAAAAGTAAGTCGGAGGGGAAGCGAGGCTTATGGCGAAAAGCAGAGGCAAGGTGGGCTCGGGCGGAAGGTTCGGGCCGAGGTACGGGAAGAGGCTGAAGCGCCTAGTCAGCGGGCTCGAGCGCAGCAAGAACGCGAGGTACAAGTGTCCCAAGTGCGGCATGAACTACGTGCGCCGCGAATCGTCGGGCATATGGAAGTGCGTGAAGTGCGGAGCCAAGTTCGCGGGCCAAGCGTACAGGCCGAGGACTGAGTGAACCTAATCCGGCAAAATTTATATGCGGACGGCGGAATAGTGATTGTATGTACAAGTGCATAAAGTGCAAGAAGATAATAACTAGCATCGAGGGCACCGTCAGATGCCCGTTCTGCGGGGCGCGCATACTCGCGAAGATAAGGCCGGACGTCGTGAAGCGCGTGCAGGCTAGATAGCTGAATGGTTTTTAAATTTCTATCTATGTTAATAATATTCATGAGTCTTATTTCCAAACCATGCGCAAAGGACATCTATCGAATTCTGGCGGACGACAAGAAAAACAAAGGCATGGGCGTCGAGCTCGGACAGATTGAAGAACAACTACTTCCGCGTTATCCAGTCGTTGAGATAAACCGCATATTTGGTGAGATGAAGATTGTTGGTATTTTAAAGGAGCGGGGTTGGGCGACGGTAGCTGGGGAGGGTCGGAGGATGAAGTACGAAATCGGCGACCAGTCCGAATGGTCCGCACTTTTCGCGTCAACGCTCGGCTACGACGCCGAGGAGCTCGGCATACCGGCGTACTTGGCCGACAAGTAGGACGCCAACGCATGGAAACAATTTATCCTGTGTAACACAATCTCTTACCATGCACGAAGTGGAACTGCGTTTCGAGTGCAAGAATCCTGCGGCCGCGAAGAAGGCGCTCGAGCCTGACTTGAAGAACGACGAGGACGCGCAAACGGAGCTGAAGGTTGAGAAGGCCGCGCTGCGAATCAGGCTAAAGTCAAAGAAATTAAGCCTTCTGAAAGCTATAATAAATTCATACATCTCGATAATTTCCATGCTGGACGAGGCTGCAAGCGTAAAATGAAGATGATGGACTATGACGAAGGAGACGAAGGAAGAGAAGGAAGAGAAGCATGGCGACGAGCACAAGCACGAGGAGAACGACCCCAACGTGCTCGTGGCGCAGTTCCAGCTGATGCAGCAGCAGTTGCAGCAGATACTCATGCAGAAGGAGAGCCTGAGCATGGCCGTTATGGAAATCGACCGCGCAGTCGAGGAGCTCGACAAGAGCAAGGACGGCGAGGCGTACAAGATAACGGGCACCATAATGGTGCGCAAACCCGCCGCAGAGCTGAAGAAGGAGCTCGCAGAGTCGAAGGAGGACTTGGGCGTGCGCCTGAAGAGCATGGACGCGGCTGAGAAGCGTTTCACGGACAAACTGGTGGAGCTGCAGGGAAAGCTAAAAAGCTTGATAACGTAAGGAATTTGCAAGAGTGAAAGCGAATGGACAGTCTAGTAAAGGGTGGTATTTGTGGCCGAACAGAAAGCGCTGGATTTTGCGCCGATAGGCGAGCTTCTCGAGCAGATAATCAACGATCGCACCGTTCCTAAGAACATACGCGCCGCGGCCGAGCAGTCCAAGACGGTTATCGATGGCGCGACAGCGGACGAGCTGAAGGTCAGCGCGGCCGTAAGCACCCTGGACGATATAATAAACGACCCGAACATGCCCATGTACACGCGCACGCAAATCTGGAACATCGTCAGCATGCTCGAGCAGCTGAGGCGGGAGCTGGAATAGGCCGGGTGCTCGCCAGCGCAGCCAAACACGGCGTTGCATACAATTTATTTAAGTTTGAAATCCAAGCTAATAATATACAAATGCGTTTTTGCTTGCGATGAGAGGCGATTTCATGGCTTTCGGGGGCATATCGATAGGGGGCGGCAAGCCGGCTGACGAGCCTGCGGAGGAGCGGCAGCTGGATTTCGTGGAGCTGGACACAAGCGCGTTCAACGAGAGCGCGGGCGTGACCGTGCGCATAGAGACGCTCAAGGATTTGACGGACACCGACCGCATACAGTACCTGCTGCGCGAGGGCAACATCGTATTTCTGAACATCGACGGCTTGCGCAGGCGCGACCTGAGCGAGTTGAAGCGGTCCGTGGAGAAGCTGAAGAAGACCGTCGCGGCCATGGACGGCGACATAATAGGCGTGGACGAGGGCTTCCTCATCCTGACACCCAAGTTCGCGAAGATACACCGCGGGTAAAGTCTGTTCTAAACTCCGCAGAACGAGAGATGGAATTAGCTTTGGCTATATCGCTTTGCCGAACTTTTCGAACGCCGCGCCGCAGAACACCAGGTCCCACAGCACGCTCGCCAGCTCGTCTATCTTCACGCGCCTCTGCTTCGTGTTGTTCCTGTCGCGGATCGTGACCGTGCTGTCCTTCAGCGTGTCGTAGTCGATTGTTATGCAGAACGGAATGCCCACCTCGTCAGCGCGCGCATAGCGCTTGCCAATGCTGCCCGGCTCGTCGAACAGCACGTCGTAGCATTTCGCGAGCGCGGCATGCACCTCCCTCGCCTTCTCCGCCAGCCCGTCCTTCGAAACGAGCGGGAACACCGCAGCCGCATAAGGCGCTACCTTCGGCTCGAGCGACAGCCATTCCCAGCCGCGCTTCTTGTCGTCCACGTACGCCTGCAGCAGCACGCAGAACATCGTCCTGTCCACGCCTTCGGAAATCTCCCACACGTGCGGGATTATCTTTTCGCCGCTGTCGAGCGTGGCTGCCAAGTCCTTGCCCGTTGCCTTCGCGTGCGAGCCGAGGTCGTAGTCGCTGCGGTAGTGATTCGCTGCCACTTCGACCCAGCCGAGCGCCGTTTGCACTTCGCAGTCGAACGCGCTCTCCGCGTAGAACGGACGCTCCTTCGGATCCTGCTCGCGCAGCCGTATGTTTTCCAACGGAATGCCCAAATCATTCATAAACTTCTGCATCTTGCCGAGATAGTACGCAATTAACTCATACTTCACGATTCCTTTCTTCACCAGTTCGCCGGCCGTCATGTGCTCTATCTTCTCGCTGCCAGCTCGCTGCACGTTCAGCACGTAAGCCTTCATCTCGGCGAAGCGCGCGAAGCTCTTGTCCGCCGGGTTGAAGAAAACTTCCATCTCGGCCTGCGTGAATTCGCGCTGCCTGAGCAAGCCCTGCCTGGGCGAGATTTCGTTGCGGAACGACCTTCCGATCTGCGCGATTCCGAACGGCAGCTTCGGTCGCATGGCGCGGTACACGTTCGCGAAGTCGATGAAATTAATCTGGCACGTCTCCGGACGCAGGTACGCAGCCTCGTGTGGCTCCGTTGCTCCAATCTGCACTTCGAACATCATGTTGAACAGCCGCGTCTCTGCCAGCTGCCCCTCGCAGTTCGGGCATTTGATTTTGTTGTCCGCTATTATCTTGTCTACCTCCTCGGCCGATGTTCGTTCGGGCACGAAAATCCCGGCCGCCTGCTCGATTATCTTGTCCGCGCGGTGCGTGGAGTGGCAGCGCTTGCATTGCACGAGCGGGTCTGTGAAACCGACGAGGTGCCCGCTTGCCGAAAACACCGCAGCCGGCAGTATGTTCGCGCCCTCGACCTCGTAATAGCCTTCGTCCTTCACGAAGGCCTCGCGCCACAGGTTCTCAATCCTGCGCTTCATAGCCGCGCCCAGCGGCCCGAAGCTCCAGAACCCCGCGATGGCCGTGTGTATTTCCGCTGCCGGGTAGAAGAATCCTCTGCGCTTCGCGAGCGACATTATCCTCTCGAAAATTTCCGTGTCCTTCGCGGCGTTCGTCGCGGCTGGCTCCGCCTTCTTCGGCTTCTCGCCTTTCGCCGCCTTCGCAGCTTTCGCCATAATCATTATTCACCGTTCGCGGTTAATTGTTTTAGGATTTTCGTTTTCTTAAACTGTTCGCCCGCTTCGCGCCTTTCATTCCTTCTTCAGCCAACCGGAGAGGCTCGACTGCCTGCCCTTCGTCCACGCAGCCTGCAGGCGCTCGATGACCTTTTCCACGCGCTCCGCGGAAAAGTCGTGCTCGCCGTGCATGAACTCGCGCAGCTTCTGCGCATCAGGCTCGCGCCACTCCAGCTCGTACTTTTCCGCAACAGGCGGGTTTTTGATGAACTCGTAGACCTTCTCTGGCGGCACAGGCGACGTCCACTCGACATGTTCGAGCACTTCTCCAAGCGTCTTGTGCTCCTGCACGAGCTTCAGCGCGCTCTTCGGCCCGACGCCTTTCACGCCTTCCGAGTAATCGGTGCCGACGAGCATGCCCAGCACGATCAGCTGGTCCTGCGTTATGCCGAGCTTCGCGAGCGTCGGCTCCAGTTCGATCAGCTGCGGCTTCACGTCGATGTACACCTCTTTGTTCGGCACCTTGCGCTTGCCGGTTATCGAAAGGTTGCGCACGAGCCTAGGGCTGCCTGCGAGCAGCGAGTCATAGTCCTGCGACCCGCTCGCCCAGACGTCGCCGCGTTTGCACATAAACGCGCACTGTATCTCACCCTCGCTCGGTGCCTGTATCCAAGGCACGCCCATGCAGTCCAGTAGCAGCTTGGCGTGCTCGACCATATCCGGCGTAAGCTCGGCCGCGGCCTGCGCGTACTTGATTGCTTCCTCGCCTGCGGCCACGGCCGCTTCCCACTTCTTCTTCGCCTCTTCCTTCTGCTCGATGCGCGCCTGCACGGTCGCGTGCTTGAGCGCCGGAGGCTTGCCGTCGAAAACGAACACTGGTTTCATGCCGGCTTCTAGCAGGTTGGACGTGCGGTACAGAAGCCCGGACAGGTGCGACGTGACCATGCCATGGCTGTCGCGCAGCGGCTCGCCTGTCATGCGGTCGCGGATGATGGTGAGGAACTGGTAGATGACGTTGAAAGCGTCGAGCGCTATGCGCTTGCCAGAGAGCTCGAGCAACTCGATTTCCCTCGGTTCTAACAGACTGGATATGTCCACGCCCACGCTTTGCACCTTGCGGCCTTGGCCTTAATTAAAGATAAAACGAAGCCGGATAAAAAGGTTGGTTTTGCGGTAGCGAAAAACGTAAAACCGCGTCCGAACTCAGCAGCCGCATCTGCAGCGCGCTCACTTCTTCCTCGACTTCTCGGACTTGAGTTCCTTCCGGACCTTCAGCTCGTCGAGCTCCAGCCATATTATGAACACGCCTATCAGCGCCACGAACGCGGGCACGATGCCGTTCACGACCGTCAGAAAGTCGCCCCATGCCCCGTACTGGTTCGTGTACACGTAGGCTATTCCGCCGATCAGAAGGACGGCGCCTATTAAGATGTTCACGACAGGATGCATTGAATTACCACCTTAAACAATTTTTAAGCGGTTAAGTATAAATCTTTAATAACTTGAAATACGTTGATTACGTTAAACGGCCGGCCGGAAGCGGCCGAAGGTTGATTTTCGTGGCGAAGCTGGGCGAAAAGGAAAAACTGCAGAAGGAAAGGCTTATCGTCTGGCGCAGGCAGCACGCGATTGAGCGCATCGAACGACCGACGAAGCCGGCGCGGGCGCACACGCTCGGTTACAAGGCCAAGGTCGGCTTCATCGTCGCGCGCGTGCGCATAGCGAAGGGCGGACGACACAGGAGGCTGTACGGACGCCGCGGGCGAAAGCCGTCCAAGTCCGGTCTGACGAAATATTCTTATGGCAAGTCCCTGCAGTGGATAGCCGAGGAGCGTGCTGCGAAGAAGTTCGTGAGCATGCAGGTGCTGAACAGCTACCTCGCTGGCGAGGACGGACGCGAGAAGTGGTTCGAGGTCATAATGGCCGACCCGAACCACCCCGCGATAAAGAACGACAAGAACTACAAATGGCTGGCATCGCCTGGCAACCGCAGGCGCGTTCTGCGCGGGCTGACGTCCGCGGGCAAAAAGTCGAGGCGCGGGCAGCGGTCCAAGTCGAGGCGCGGGACCCGAACCAGGCAAAACTAAATATACCGCCGCACAATTCTTAATTGGATGCGCATGAAGTTCTTCGACCTGCACGTGCACTCCGCGTTTTCGGAGGGCGAGAGCAGCGTGATGCAGCTCGCGAGCCGCGCGAAGGACCTAGGCTACGCGGGCATCTGCTTCTCCGAGTATTTCGAAGGACGCGCGCGGTTGGAAAAACTGAAATCGGAAACCGCAAAGGCGCAGCAGGAAACTGGCATAGAGATTCTTCTCGGCTTCGAAGCGAGGAACACGCAGGAGTTGAAGCGGCTGGCGGACATGCGGAGGATGTTCGACGTGCTGCTGGCGCACGGCGGCGACATCGCGATGAACCGCGCGGCCGTGGAAACGAAGGAAGTGGACATACTGACGCACCCGGAGCACGGACGTTACGACTCTGGTATGAACCACGTGATGGCTAAGCTTGCGAAGGAGAACGATGTTGCGATAGAAATAAATTTCCGCGAAATACTCACGACAAACAAGAAAACGCGCAGCCGCACGCTTGCGAGCATGCGCGACAACATCGCGCTCGGCCGCAAATACAAGATGCCCATTATCATGTGCAGCGGGGCTGTCAGCCATTTCGAACTGCGCGACCCGCTGTGCGTAACATCTATGGCAGAATTGCTGGGCATGACGCCGGAGCAGGCGAAGGAAGCGTTGTCTGCAGTGCCGGTGAAAATCGTGGAAAAAATAAAGAAGAGGAAATCCGGGAAATGGGTTATGCCGGGCGTTGAAATCGTGTGAATGGGATTTAACATGGCCGAAAAACAGAAAACGAAACGCATACACGAGATGAAGGTGCTGCCCGCCACAGCGCGGAAGAAGCACCGCTACGTGCGCTTCCAGGTTCTGTCGGACGAGTCTGTGGCATATTCCGACCTTGACGCAGCGATCTGGAACACGGCGCTGGACTTTTACGGCGAACGCGGCGTGGCAGGCATGGATTTGTGGCTTGTGAAAAACTTATATGATAGTTCGAAGCAAATAGGTATATTGCGGTGTGCGCACACGGCCGTGCCGGCTGTACTGGCGTGCCTCGGGCTGCTGGCGCGGCTGGGAGACGTGCGCGTTGCCGTGAAAATATTAAAGGTATCGGGCACAATAAAAGGATTAGGGAAATGAAGGGTTAGAGGTGGATTGGTATGGACGTTGCGCCGGACTACATGGGTTATGACAGAACGATAGCGGTTTTCAGTCCCGACGGTAGGCTGTTCCAGGTCGAGTACGCCAAGGAAGCTGTCAAGCGCGGAGTGACGTGCATCGGGATTGTTTTCAAGGATGGCGCTGTGCTGGCTAGCATAAAGCCGAAGAGCAAGCTCGTCGTTACAAGTTCGACGGAGAAGATTTTCCAAGTTGATGATGGTATTGCCGCTGTGGCATCGGGCCTGCTGGCGGACGCGCGCATCGTCGTCAACCAGGCGCGTGTCAGGGCGCAGATACACAAGATAACGTACGAGGAACCCATCGATGTCTGGACGCTCGCGCGCGTCATAGGCGACCGCATGCAGTTCAGCACGCTCTACGCCGGCTTGAGGCCGTTCGGCGTTTCGTTCCTCATCGCGGGCACGGACATGAACGGTGTGCACCTGATAGAATCGGATCCGTCCGGAATGCTGTACGAGTGGCGGGCGTATGCGATCGGCCGCGGCGCAACCGCAGCGAACAAGATACTCGAGCAAAAGTGGAGGTCGGACATGAACGAGAACGATGCGATACAGCTGGCGCTAGAGGTCATAGCGAAGACAGAGAAGGAGAAGCCCGAGAGCTTGCTGGACGTCGTGTCCGTCAAGTCCGACAGGAAGATGAAAAAGTTCGGCGAAGAGGAGCTCGCGCGTATAGAAAAGTCGCGCAAGTGACTTGTATAATCGACTATTTTGAATTTCTTGCTGACGAAGCATCGACGCGGAATCGAAGACGATTGGAAACGGCAGTTTAGCCGAGTGATTGGTTGACCGTAGACATTGATAAGGCAGTCGTCTGCAGGCTGAAGAATTCGGGCCGCAAGTTCGAGATACTCGTGAATCCGAACCGCGCGCTCGATTTCAAGAGGGGCGCGAAGATAGACATACGCGACGTTCTTGCGTACCCGTCAATCTACAAGGACGTCAGCAGCACGGACGTCGTGCCCGAAAACGACCTGCAGAAGACGTTCGGCACCACCGACCCGTTCAAGATAGCGGAGAAAATCGTGCGCGATGGCGAGCTGCAGCTGACCACGGAGCAGAAGCGGGAGATGACAGCGCAGAAGCGCACGCAGGTGGCCGAGCTCATATCGCGCCGCGGCATCAACCCGCAGACGAACGCCCCGCACCCGCCGCAGCGCGTGCTTGCGGCAATGGACAAGGCGGGCGTGAGCATCGATGCGTTCCAGGACGCGGAGCTGCAGTTCGACCGCGTTGTGAAAGCTTTAAAAGCTCTCCTGCCTATTAGTTTTCAGAGAGTTACAATCGCTATACGGGTTCAGCCGCAGTATGCTGGCCGCGTATATTCGATTCTGAAGGGCATGGGAACCACCAGAAAGGAGCAATGGTTGAACGACGGGAGCCTGCAGGTCGAGCTGGAGGTCCTGGGCGGAATGCAGCAGGAGCTCTTCGACAAGCTGGCGAACCTGACGCACGGCAGCTTCGAATCGAAGATTGTAAGCAAGGTCGACGCTTAAGCCAGATGGAGAAAACGAAACGAACGGGGCGAACGGAGCGAACGGACAGAGGAAGGTGTTAACTTTGATGAGAAGGCCTATGAGTAGGGGAGGGTTCCGCGGACGCGGAGGCATGGGTGGCATGGACAGGTTCGAGCGCGGGCCTAGGGAGGAATACGACTACGGCCGTTCCGAGCCGCAGGCAAGCGACGGCGGCGAGGCTGCCGAGCTGCACGAGCACGCGCACCGGACGATAGTGATACCGGGCGAGTACATAGACGACAAGAAGGGCAGGAAGCTTGGCAACGACGTGTACGAGGAGGGCGAGAAGGTCTTCGCGAAGGTGCTCGGAATACCGGTTGCGAGCGAGAACGAGATAAAAATAATACCAATGTCGGGCGTGTACATACCGGGCATCAGCGACAATGTGATTGGAGTTATAACCGAAGTGGGCATTTCCGGCTGGACCGTGGACATAAACTCGCCGTACATCGCTTTCCTTCCAGTTGCGGATGGGGTGGACGAGTTCGTGGACACCAACCGTACGGACATCAGCCGGTTCTTCGACGTGGGCGATGCGCTGTTCTGCAAGATTTCCAAGGTCACGAAGAACAAGACGACCCGCGTGAGCATGCGCGCCATGGGCGCCAGGAAGCTGCCCGGAGGCGTGCTGATGAGGGTGAAGCCTGTGAAGATCCCGCGCATAATCGGCAAGGGCGGGAGCATGATAAACATGATCAAGCAACGCACGGGCTGCGTCATATACGTGGGCAAGAACGGCGTCATCTGGCTGCGCGGCGACAACAAGGCCAAAGCCATCGAAGCCATACTAACGATCGAGCGCGAGTCGCACACCACCGGGCTCACGGACAAGATAGCGAGGATGCTGGGCGACCTGCCTGGGGTTGTGCAACCTGCTGCAACGGCCACGGCTGAAACGAAGCCGGTGGAGCACGAGGTCGAATCCGGAGTTGAAGTGGAGGAGGAGAAAATCGAAAGGCCTAAGCCCGCATGGGAGCCGGCGAATTTTTGAGGAAGAAAGAGATAAAACAGGTGCATTGATATGGCGAAGACGAACGACAAGCTTATAGTCGGCGGCAAGAGGCTGGACGGGCGCGGCTTCGACGAGCTGCGGCCGATAACCATGCGCATACGCGCCGTGGAGAAGGCGGACGGCTCGGCGCAGGTCTCATTCGGAGACACGGAGGCGATTGTTTCGGTGTACGGCCCGAGGAAGCTGTACCCGAGGTTCTTGCAGGAGAACGAGCGCGGCATAATGCGCTACAGGTACAACATGGCGCCCTTTTCATGCACGGACAGGATATCGCCAGGCAAGAGCCGGCGCGGCATCGAGATATCGAAGGCCAGCAGGCTGGCATTCGAGCCCGTTGCATTCCTGGACGACTTCCCGACAACTGTCGTTGACGTCTTCACCGAGATATTGCAGGCGGACGGGTCGACGCGCGTCACTGGCATAAACGCCGCGTCGATGGCCATGGCCGTGGCGGGTGTGCCGATGCGCGACCTCGTGGCAGCGTGCTCCGTGGGCAAGATAGACGGGCAGCTTATAGCGGACTTGAACGGCATCGAGGACAACAACTCCGAAGCGGACGTTGCTGTCGCGATGATGCCTACCAAGGACAGGATTACGATGCTGCAGATGGACGGCGTTCTCACGAAGGACGAGCTGTTCACATTGCTGCAAATGGCCAGGGAAAATTGCAGAAAGATATACGAGCTGCAGAAGGCGGCAATCAAGGACAGCTTCAAGCAGCAGCCGGATGTTACGGCTGTGGCAGAGGCAGCGGAGGAGGAAGCCGCGAAGGAAAGCCAAGGGTGAATCCAAATGAAAACTTATGCGTACGACCTGCTTGTGAACGACAAGCGCATAGACGAACGGGCGATGGACGAGTACAGGGACATAGAGCTCAAGCGCGGCATAATCAAGAATGCCGAAGGTTCCGCGTCTTGCAGGCTGGGCAACACGAAGGTTATCGTTGGTGTGAAGATGGGAATAGGCACACCGTTCTCGGACACCCCCGACGAAGGAAACCTAATCGTGAACGCGGAGTTCACGCCGCTGGCCTCGCCCGAATTCGAGGGGGGCCCGCCCGGCGAGGATGCGACGGAGCTTGCGCGCGTTGTGGACCGCGGCATACGCGAGTCCGAAGCCATGGATTTCAAGAAGCTCTGCATAACCTCGGGCGAGAAGGTGTGGATGATGAACGTGGACATACACATAATCAACCACGACGGCAACCTGATAGACTGCGCTTTTCTCGCTGCGCTGTCCGCATTGATGGACACGAAGATACCGAAGCTGCAGGACGACAAGATAATGCGCGGGGATTACGAGTCCGAGCTTGCGGTCCAGCACAAACCCATAGAAGTCACTGTGTGCAAGGTCGCGGACAAGTTCCTGCTCGACCCAGCCAAGGAAGAGGAGGACGTCGTCGATACCAAGCTTACGGTGGCGGTGCGCGAGGACGACAGTATATGCGCGCTGCAGAAGCAGGGCGCGAAGGACGTCAGCATCGACGACATAAAGCGCATGGTCGAGACCGCTATGGCGAAGTCCGCGGAACTCAGGAAGCTTTTGAAAGAGTGATTGGCGGGTAATCGCATGAAGAAGACTCTTTTGAGGAAGTTGAAGCTCGCGAAAATCATGAAAGTCCGCGCGGCGCCGAGGTGGGCCGACATAAAGAAGTTCGGCATGAAGCGCGCGCGCACCAGGCGCATACCTTCGAACAAGAAGCGCTGGAAGAGGACGTCTGTCAAAGTCTGAATTCTAGTTTATTTCCAGCAAGTCTGTCCTGTTTTGCACTGGCCAGTCACTCCAACACCCAGACAAGTTCCTGTGCAGAGGACAGAAGTTTGAGTGCCACGGGTCCAGATTGTACTATTGCCTGCCCCCGAAGCTAAGCTAACACCAGCCACGAGTGTTATGTTTGTCCCGTTGCCTGCAAAACAGTTGACATTAGATATGGTTTGAGAACCTCGGTTTGTTATTAATATTGCCCCGCTGCTCACAGAAATGACGTCTATATAGGTCCCTACGCATTTTGTCTGGTTCGTTGATGCTGTTTCAACAGCGCTTGTAGTTGTTGTCGTAT
>Ga0315279_10003158_pt1 | contig 23437 bp, 21 predicted proteins | sample YL17G06_20_MG_FD_203694 | JGI IMG/M metagenome (GOLD analysis project Ga0315279, IMG submission 203694) | Sediment microbial communities from Yellowstone Lake, YNP, Wyoming, USA - YL17G06_20 | ecosystem: Environmental > Aquatic > Freshwater > Lake > Sediment | place: USA: Wyoming | collected...
CATAGTTCGCTGTACAGCCAGCAAAGTATGCAATTCTATTAGCCTTCTTCATATCTCATCTACGCTCTTATCTGCACTCAATCGAAACCATTTGGCCAAAGTCGTGTGTCGAAATCTCGGAAGCTGTCTTTCCTTGTTGATACCCAGCACCTTTTCTCCCAGCCAGCGCATCAGCCTGTTGTTTGCTGCCACATTGGCTAATAAAGGCATGGAGCTACCACATTTCGCTATCGTTTCGAAATTTGAAAGGATGGTATCGGTGAGCGAGCGTCGGCTTTTGGCCATCGCTTCAGTCCTAGCGTGTAATATCATTCCAGGCAAATCAATGTCTAGTGGACAATCAGCCTGGCAGTTCCTACACTGAAGACAAAGCTCAAGGGAGGGATTCTTCCCTGTTACAAAGAAGTAGATGTATTCCTTGGGGCTCCACGGAGTGTTGCCATCGAGAAATGGGAGGGACGGGCAGCCTTTGGTGCATGCGCGACAGCCAATACAAGCCAGAAGATCCTCGTACCGACTGTGGAGGAGCTGGCGTCTCCCATTATCGAAGATAATAAGATGGATTTTCCTTGCGGTTTGCTCGGGGGGTATCTCGAAGGGCATGTTATCGATGTTGTCGTGTTGATTAGCCTTTCCATGGAGAGACAAGGGGAGGACTCCACACCCAAAAACCCCCGTACATTTCGTCTGGATAACGGCATCATCTAGGTTTTCAACGATTTTGTCCAGACTTGCGACAAGGATGAGCTTTTTGGCCTGCTCAAAAACTGTGCTGATGTTATACATGTGCTGGATCAGCAAAACCGCCCCCTCCCTAGCTGAGATGGCGTTCACTCCCAAGAGCCCTATGAAGTCTTTGCTGCCTCGTTTCCGGATACTTGCCTCACGGAGAGACCACAGATTACGCAGATTATTCGATTCATCAAAGGCCTCAAGCATGGACTCAAATTCCATTGACGGGAGTTGCCAGGGCTTATTGAACCTATTCTCGAAGGGCTCGAATTGGTCATAGTATGTCTCGATAATTTGGAACCCTTGTGCCTCCAACGCCGGCGTCAGCTCCTTGGAAGCCACAGCCGATTTACTGACGGCAATTGAAGTGCAGTCGCTGATTCTTTTGATGGTTTCCACAGCTTGCCCTGTATCTTTGGCAAAGGAGAACTCCACCTCAGGGTCTGTAGCTAGGCTGGTGATCAGTTCATTGAGAAGCGCGTCTTGATGAACCAACGAGTAGTTGCGGATTTCCCTAAGCTGTTTCTTGATGTCTTCAAAGCAGGGGTAGGACACTCTCTTCCGCCCCATCAATGGCTTGGAGAGATATCGCCTTTTGCTTATTGAATTGGGCTCCATTAGCAGGATGGGCAGCATTCTTCCCCCAAAAACACCAACACGGCCACTACCCGGACATGCATAATACCGCACGACCCGGGCTCCTCCCCAGACCGCCAGTTACAACAAACTTGCCGGATTCCTCTATATTTCCCCGTCTCCCACTTCAGATCTCCCTTGCTGGGTAGCTTGTGTTTACTGTAATTGTAAGTTCTCCAGCATGTCAGCGACATCTTTCAGCTCCAGCCTCTCTAGCTCTTTCCTTAATGGCAAGCGAGTCAGTGGATCGACACCCATGAGCTCATAATACCGGTTTGCCACTTGAGGTATCTTCACAAAGTCAGTTATCCAGCCCTTGAAATGTCCGTCTGGCCTAGGCTGGAGTAATTTAAGTGGTATCTCTTCCTGTTCACCGAGTGCCCGGTGACACAATTCCCAGTACGTTAGCTCCAAGAGTCGCCTCCTTCTATGTGCATTGATGAGCATCTCGGTGGTACAACTTGTGCCGGTTGTAGCGGTAATCGACCGAGCTATTTCTTCAGGTCCCCACCAGCAACCACATTGAGGAATTCTGTCGGATAGCCAATCACAGTGTCCGCTAATATCACACACGGAGATTGCGGTCTCATTGACTACCGCGTAGTCAGCGTAATGTTCGTAGCTATCCTCCTTCCAGGAATCCCTGTCCCCTGTAGTTCTCTCCGTGAATTCAGAGAGCCAGTCATATACGATTTGTTCAGCTTCTGCATTGGATACCCCCAACTCGGGGGCAAGCCATGGATAGTGTGCGTGTATATCCGCCGGAGGATGTGTCCAAACTTCCGAGGCTCCTGGTACCATATGGATTCCGGCGGTTGCCCCTATTGGCGCGAACCCTGGATGTATATTGAGATTTCTGAACTGAACAGCATAGCGTATAGAATCCCTCCCTATCCTTTGTGCGGCGGGCACAATGCCGTCGGCGAGGAGCTCACCAAATCCTTCTCTCTTGGCCATTTTTTCGATGGCAGTCACACAAGCTTTTTCGCTGCCCCACTCCATGGGCACTCCATCGGTGTCAGCTGCAGTGATAATTCCTTTTTCATACAAATCCATGAGCCATGCGGTTATCCCAGAAGCTGACAGGGTTTCCATCCCATAGCGTTGGCACAACTGATTGAGCCTCCACCAAACTCTGAGGTCTTTGATTTTCACCACCCAGCGAAATCCGGTGTAAAACATGCAATTGGCGCCACCACCACCTATGCCGTCTACATAGTAATTGTCGTGGCACTGAGCCGGACAGAAGGCGCATCCTATACGCCCGGCCAAGTATTTATTCATAAAGTCACTTATTTCCTCCTCCTTCCTGCGAGGCGGAACTACAAACGAGTCAAAATTGCCCCAGGCCATCGTATCCTTGTCCAAGTAGTGATCATAGTGAATGGCTACGCCTTCCCTGTTCAATGTTTTGAGTATGTAACGGCCCCTTCCGGTGGTGTAGTATTCGTAGAATTGCTTCCATAGCGCCATGAACGTTTCAGGGTCCGCCACTTTTAGCCCCTTCGTCCCGCGCACGGCAACCGCTTTCAAATTCTTTGATCCCATAACAGCACCATGGCCCACCCTGGAGGCCGTATTTCCTATGTCATGCAGAATCAGGGAAAACGCAACCAGGTTTTCCCCGGCCGGACCGATACATGCAATCTGGACATCAGGATCCTTAAGCTCCTCTTTGATCGCTGTCTGCGTCTCATAGACGTCCAACCCCCAAAGGTGTTTTGCATCCCTGATCTCCACCTCGTCGTTATGGATGAACAGATATACCGGCCCCTCAGCTTTTCCCGTGATAACAATGTGGTCGTATCCGGCAAATTTCATCTCGGAGGGAAATTGTCCTCCCATTCCGGCATTCCCTATAGTTTTATTTGTGAATAAAGGGGACTTTGCTATTACGACACACTTATTGCCTAGAAGTGTTCCTGTTAAAGGACCCGTGCTGAAAATAAGCATGTTTTTAGGGTCAGTTCCTTTAATCTCGGGAGGGACGCTGTCCCATAGAATCTTCGTTCCGATGCTGAGACCTCCGACATAGTCTCGCACATAGCTCGAGGTAGGCTCCTTTTCTATCTTTCCCTCCGTTAAGTCTACCCTCAGTATCGTTCCCGCATTTGACATTTTACGTCTCCTTTTGTGATACTTCGAGAAACTTCTTCGATTTGGCCCTAGCCAACGTTATCCCCACTCTTTCAGCGGGTAGATATTGCAAAGCTTCCGCGAAGCAATATTTTACGCACTGGGGTTCTTCTAAGCCTTCGCACAGGTCACATTTTATGGCTACGCCCTTGTCTGGATTCACTGTTATTGCGCCTACCGGGCATGCGATCTCGCACATCTTGCAGCCAATACACTTCTCTTCATTCACAATTTTTGTGCCTGCATCGTTTTCACTTATGGCGCCCGCCGGACATACAGTCTTGCAAAAGGCCTCCTCACATTGGAGGCAAGTCACCAGGACACTGTAAAGTACTTGGCTTTCTATTGTCCGAACCACTCTCCCCCTTGCCTTCACCGGGTTGAATTCTCCCTCTCTGACAAAGCTACAGATGGCTTCACAGACTCTGCACCCAGTGCACTTCTCTCGGTCCCAAAGAATTCTTTTCATTCTCCTACCTCCTCTCATCATTGTAGCTGCGTCCTATTCGCACCGGGTCACTCTACCCGTTCAGCTATTAGTGACATATCATGCTCTTTCCGGTGATTGCTCTCTCTTGATAATCTTTTGTAGCTGTTGTCTATCGCAAAGCCTTGCGTGCGGATAGGTTACACTGCAGATGGATGTTTGTCAACAGAAGTGGAAAACGGATTTGCTTCTAAATGGTGCCCCCAAGTGACGGGAGTTCGAACGTTGGAACTGCAGATGATTTAAGAATCAAGCATATTGTAAAATCATCTATTGACATATTAGTGCGTACGTGTTAGCCTCATGGCATCTTCAAATAGGAGGTATGAATGCAAGCTTATTGTATGAAGTGCCGAAAAAAGGTGGAGATCAGGAATCCCAGGTCGATTAAGATGAAGAACGGTCGGCCAGCTACACAGGGAGTATGTCCCAGATGTGGAACCAAGGTATTTCGTATCGGTAAATAGAGCAATCAATGTTTAACAAACAAATAGGGCCACTAAGTGTGGCCCTATTTGTTTACACAAATCGATGAAAGGTGCAGGTGTCACAATCTGACGTTTTGTTACTTGTGGGTATCATAAAATATGGTCTTCTACGATGGTAAAGCGCAAACAATTAAGTAGCATCGGTGTGGGCTATCATAAAAAGGTATTTTGCAGTATTACTATGCTTCCGGGAACTTCTCGCGGCTGTCGAGCATTACTGTAACAGGGCCGTCGTTCTGGATATCGATCAGCATATGCGCCTGAAAACAGCCGGTTTCTACTTTCAAACCGCTTTTTCTCAATAGGAAAACGAATTTGTCGAAGAGCGCCTCTGCTTCATCGGGAGGGGCTGCATCGGTGAAGCTGGGGCGGCGCCCCTTCTTCGTATCGGCGATTAAGGTGAACTGGCTTACAGCCAAAAGCTCGCCCCCGATGTCGCTTACTGACAGGTTGAATTTCCCTTGGCTATCGCCGAAAATTCTGAGCCCGATGATTTTATCAGCGAGATATCTGGCGTCTTGTTCCGTATCGCCTGCAGCCACACCAAGGAGGATAACCAGTCCATTGCCAATCTGCCCTATGACATCTTGGTCAACAGTTACCGAGGCTTTGCTAACTCTTTGAAGAAGTGCTTTCAACTTTGCTTGCCGCTGTTTTTTTCTCGGCGGTCGTGCTGGGCTCTTTCGAACCTTCCGGGGAGCTGCCGTTGCCACCCTTTTTCACGGGCTCTTTTTTAGCACTTGCAGTGTCTTCCTTTTTATCGGTTTCCTTGGTGGTTGTAGTAGAATCGTATCTGTTGCCATGTCCATGGTCAGTACAATAGAAACCACTGCCCTTGAAGACTATAGGCACCGCATGGAAGATGCGCTGCGATAATCCCTGGCATTGCGGACAGCTGGCTATCGGTTCACCATTAAACCCCTGCCGCTTATCGAAGTGATAGTGGCAAAGGCTACATTCATATTCATAAGTAGGCATATAATTATATCTCTAGAATTCATGAATCAACGTGACATTATAACAAATTTGTATTACAGGTGCAACTGGCTGCATAGCTAATAAACCTCTGATAAGGTCTTATCAACCCCCTAGCCCCCATTCTTGGGGGAGTTTAAGGATTGGGGGACACCCCCAATCCCCCCGGCAGGAGGAATCCTGCACCTCTTTTTGTAGAGTGGCTCGAACTCGGCATCGACACAGCATGTTGCACCTAATTTCTGGCTACCCTTTGATTACGCCGATGGGCCTGAATTTTGCGACTTTGCGAGATATCCCTGCCTGATGCGCTACCTCTACCACCTGAGCGACGTCTTTGTATGCCTCTGAGGCCTCTTCTGCGAGCGAGGACATGCTGGCGGTTCTGACCTTGATGCCACTGGCCTCAAGTCTGTGAGCGACGTCACTTCCGCGCACTCCCTTCTTGGCCGCAGTCCGGCTCTGCAATCTGCCCGCGCCGTGGCAGGTCGACCCGAAGGTATCGGACATGGCGCGCTCTGTTCCCACAAGGACGTACGAGTATCGCCCCATGTCGCCTGGTATGAGCACAGGCTGGCCGATCTTAGAATATATGCTCGGGACATCGGGATGTCCTGCTGGCAGGGCTCTCGTGGCTCCTTTACGGTGGACGCAAACGTCGATTTTTTGGCCATCAACCATGTGTTTTTCCATCTTCGCGATGTTGTGAGCAACATCGTAAACCATCTCCATGCCAAGATCGGCAGGGCCTTTGCCAAGCACTCGGATGAAAGATTCTCTGGCCCAGTGGGTGATACACTGCCGGTTGGCCCAGGCGTAGTTGGCGGCACAGGCCATGGCAGCAAAATAATCTTTGCCTTCCGGTGAGTTGACCGGTGCGCAGGCGAGCTGACGGTCGGGGAGTTCAATGCCGTATTTCTTTACAGCTGAGCCCATCGCTTTTACATAATCATCGCAAACCTGGTATCCCAGGCCGCGTGAACCGGTATGTATGAGCAGGAACACCTGTCCTTTGTGGGAAATACCCATTGCACTGGCTATATCTGGCTCATAGATTTCGTCGACGATTTGCACCTCGATGAAATGATTCCCCGATCCCAATGTGCCAAGCTGCGGCCCTCCGCGCTGCTTAGCCCTGGCGCTTACCCGTTCAGGATCGGCACCGCTCATGCAGCCATGCTCCTCGGTGACTTCGATATCTTCCCTTTCACCATATCCCTTTTCAACAGCCCATCGGGAGCCTTTGCGCAGGACATCATCGACTTCTTGCGGTTTCAACCTCAGTTTACCTTCGGAACCAACACCGGAGGGAACATTGTGATACAGCGCATCCACCAGTTTATCGATTTTAGGATGTACTTCATCTTCAGTGAGGTTGGTGCGCAGCAATCTAACGCCGCAGTTTATATCGAATCCAACGCCGCCGGGCGAGATGACGCCATCTTTCACTCTAGTGGCTGCTACCCCTCCGATAGGGAAGCCGTAGCCCCAGTGGATATCCGGCATGGCCAGGGACAGCGAAACGATGCCGGGCAGGGTTGCCACGTTCGCTACCTGCTCAATAGCCTCGTCCTCTTTGATATGGGCCAGCATTTCATCATCTGCATAGAGAATCCCCGGCACGTTCATCCCGGGTTTGTAGTCCTGTGGTATTTCCCAGCGATATTTATCTTTCTGGATCAGTCTTTTTGTCCCTGACATCCTCAATCCCCTTAAATATCAAATAATACTTGGACTCGGATACCGTTCCCTTCTTCTATCTTAATCATATGATAAGTAGCTGCTTTTATTTCAGCCTTTATCTTGTGCCGCTTCAGATTTATCTTTTCACCATAGCATTTGGCAAGCATTCTGGTCTCGTTCAATTCGGATATGTCAAATCGTTTAAATAAAATCCTTTCGACTTCACATATAAATAGTAACTCATTTAGCCAGGATACTAAAAGGACTTTCATCTCATCAGCTGTCACTTCTACATCACGCATCACCGTTTCGTTGACCTTGTCGATGTCGGTTATGATGCTGAACATGCCAATTGCTGCATTGGAGAAAGCCTTCTTCATATCTACTCCATATGCGGCGATTGCTATATCGGCTGTATGATCGATTATTTCAAATCCGTCACGCATAATTGAGGTTCACATTATATCAGAAACGCATGAAAAGTGAGCATTGGAATAAAAGCCGGGGAGAGGATTGATTAAGGGTGAGAATCTCCCTGTCTAACCAGACATAGATTTACAGGATTTTTCTGGTTCAACCCCCTGTGTCCCCCAATCATGGGGGAAGATTAAAGGAATTAGGGGACACCCCTAAAACCCCGGCAGGAGAATTTCTCCTGCACCACTGTTTATCTAAGTCGGAATTGAAATCAACCCCCTTAATCCCCCAGTCTTGGGGGAGATTTGGGAAGATGAGGGACACCCCCATGTCCCCCGGTCCTTCCGCGGAAGGACACCTCTTTTGAATCCTTAGTGGAATCATCCCTTATCTGGCGATAGGAGGAATCCCGCATCTCTGATAATGATCCACAGGTGAAAACATTTCGCCTTTTTGGTTGACAACTTTCGGGCTTTCTGGTTTGATATATTGGGACATCCAAGGAGGTGTTTATTTGAAATTTTCCTTCGTGCCGAGGATTTCCTTTGTACCTAAAGAGGGGAAATTCTTTGATTTATTTGAAGATGGAGCCAAAAATCTTGTAAAGACAGCCGAGCTCTTTTCTGAATTAGTAGACAAATGGGAGAATGTGCCTGCCAAGGCACGCCAGCTTAAGGAACTGGAACACCAGGGTGATGAAATTACACACCGTATTGCAGCCCTTCTGAATGCATCGTTTATTACACCTATAGACCGTGAAGATATAGCCCATCTGGCTGAGCATATAGACGATGTGCTTGACTGCATTGAGGATGCCGCAACGTGTATGTCCATTTATGAAGTGGAGCGTCCCACGCAGAGAGCCCGTGAGCTTGCAACTGTCATAGTCAAAATCAGTAAAGAGATCAGCGAGGCTATTCCCCATATCCGAAGTCGCAAAGACCTGCAGGGACTACCCGAGTGTTGTATTGAGATAAACAGGCTGGAGAACGAGGCTGATGCTATATTCCGCTCAGCCCTGGCGGAACTATTCCGTGATAAAATTGATATTGCCGATGTGATCAAATGGCGGGAGATATACCAGTATATGGAGGCCGCCACTGACCGCTGTGAGGATATCGCCAACGTCCTCGAAGGCGTGATGATAAAACGTGCCTGAGTTTAAGCTTTGTTCATACTTATAATAATCATCTCCGTCGGTTTTGCTATAGTTAACGGCGCTAATGATGCCGCTAATGCTATCGCTACCGTAATCGGCACGCGCGTCCTTTCTCCCGTTAAAGCTATAGCTATGGCAGCTGTCCTGAACTTTGCCGGTGCTGCCACCGGTCTTGCTGTAGCTCATACCATTGGCAAGGGCATAGTCGCATCAGAGTATATCAGCTACAATGTAATAGTAGCTGCGCTGTTAGCGGCTGTTATTTGGGGTGCTGTCGCGACACGCTTCGGATTGCCGATAAGCCTGCACCACGCCCTTATCGCCGGACTGGTCGGTTCGGGAATCGCTGCTGCTGGAAGTGTTGCTATTGTCTGGAAGGTTTTAACCACCAAGGTCCTCCCATCGGTGGGCATTGCTCCCGCCCTCGGCTTTGCCGCAGGGTTCCTGGTGATGGTGGCGTTGTATTGGCTTCTGCGCCGGCAATCACCTTTGAAGGTAGAGGGGCATTTCTCAAGATTGCAGATACTCTCTGCTGGTTTTATGGCCTACGCTCATGGTAAAAACGACGGTCAGATGCCCATCGGCCTCATGGCTGTGGCTTTGATGATCCATAGTGGCAGCACTGAGTGGAACGTTCCCTTCTGGATTATAGCTCTCAGCGCTGCATCTATTGCCCTTGGTACGGCGCTGGGCGGCTGGCGGGTGATCAGGACGTTGGGTGTGAGTATGACAGTTCTCAGACCGGTGCATGGCTTCGCTGCGGAAACGGCGGCAGCTTCAGTGATCGAGGCTGCATCAGCATTTGGCATTCCGGTGAGCACTACTCATTGCATCAGTGCTTCTATTATGGGTGTTGGTGCCACTAAGCGGTTGTCTGCGGTGCGATGGGGTGTTGCAGGGAACATCGTGCTCGCCTGGGTGATGACATTCCCGATATGTGGTGTCCTCGGTTGGATAATTGCTAAACTGATTATGCTAGCCTCGTAGGCCTAATTAAGTTTTATCAACCCCTTAGCCCCCACTCTTGGGGGACTTTTATAAAGTTAGGGGACACCCCTAAAACCCCGGTCCTTCCGCGGAAGGACACCTCTTTTTAACGTGTCATTCTGAACAGAGTGAAGAATCTCTACAAGATCCTTTGGTTGCTTTGTGCCTCATGATGACAATCTATGAAATGGTTGACCTCCTGCTGGCCCCCAAGATTGGGGCAATTGTGTAGGGGTGAGTTTTATTAGGGGATACCACTAATACTCTGGCATGAGGAGCCTGCACCTTGGTAGCCTTGCACTGAGTTTAGGATGATGGTTTGGCGGCCGGCTCAGTGGCGCGTTTGCCGAGTAGAGCATCCAGGGCGGCTCCCTCGATGGTCTCGTTGGCAATCAAAGCCTCGGCAAGTTTCACCAGTTTCTCCTTGTTGTTCGTTAGTACCTCTCTGGCTACGCTTTGTGCACGCTGGACGAGCTTGTGCACTTCTTCATCGATGTCCTCAGCAGTTTTTTCGCTGTAATCCTTTTGCTCCTCAGTCACTTCACGCCCAAGGAATATAAGCTCTCCCCGCCTTCCGAAGGTGCGTGGGCCTAGCTTCTCGCTCATGCCGTAGTCTGTGACCATGCGTCTGGAAATGCGGGCGACTTGCTCAAGGTCGCTGCCTGCGCCTGTTGTGACTTCGCCGAAGATTAAATTTTCAGCAGTGTGCCCGCCTAACATGGTGGCAAGCGTATCGTTGAACTGGGCATAGGTCGACATATGACGATCCTCGGTGGGAAGCAGGCGGGTATATCCTCCCATCATGCCGCGGGCGATTATCGAGACTTTATGTACCGGGTCTGCGTTAGGCAGGGAGTGGGCTACAACTGCATGCCCTGCCTCGTGGTATGCCGTTATCTCTTTCTCCTTGGGGCTGATTATCCTGCTCTTTTTCTCGGGGCCGGCTATAACCTTGTCGACTGATTCCTCAAGCTCGGCGAGACCGATCTTTTTCTTCTCGCGCCGGGCGGCCAGGATCGCGGCCTCGTTCATGAGATTGGCCAGATCGGCGCCGGAGAATCCCGGCGTCTGTTTGGCGATAACCTCCAGATCGACACCATCCTCCAGTGGTATGTCCTTGGCGTGTACCTTTAAAATCGCCTTTCGTCCCTTGATATCCGGCCGATCGAGGACCACCTGGCGATCGAAACGGCCGGGGCGTAACAATGCCGGGTCGAGGATATCAGGCCGGTTGGTGGCAGCGAGAACGATAACGTTGGTAGAAGTATCGAAACCATCCATCTCAACCAGAATCTGGTTCAATGTCTGCTCACGCTCGTCATGGCCGCCGCCGAAGCCTGCACCGCGATGGCGTCCCACGGCATCAATCTCATCGATGAATATTATGCACGGGCTGTTGCGTTTTGCCTGCTCGAACAGATCGCGAACGCGTGACGCGCCAACACCTACGAACATCTCCACAAACTCGCTGCCGCTCATGGAAAAGAACGGTACACCGGCCTCACCGGCAACGGCGCGACCGAGGAGCGTCTTGCCTGTTCCAGGAGGTCCGACCAGAAGCACACCTCTGGGGATACGTGCGCCGAGCGAGGAGAACTTCTTGGGGCTTTTAAGGAATTCCACCACCTCTTGCAGTTCCTGTTTGGCCTCATCGACACCGGCGACATCATTAAAGGTGATATTAGATTTTGTGCCGGTGAAAAGGCGCGCTTTGCTGCGCCCAAAGTTCATTGCCTGATTACCGACGCCCCGGGCGCCTCTGAAAATGAACCATATGAAACCGATGAAGACCAATAAAGGCAGGACTGTCCAAAGCAGACTGGTCCAGTCGAAGTTGCTGGGTGGGGAATATTTATAGTCTATTCCATACGGGCTGAACAGATCATACGCCTGTACGCTGTCCGACAGCATGTAGGCCTCTGCCTTATTGCCGTTCGCCAGTTCGACGGTAAGTTTGTCCCCAGATTGCTCTATGCTGTTTATCTGACTGTTATCAACAACTACGCCATCTTCAAGAATCTGCCCTTGTTTTGCCAAATTGACCAGCTCGCTCATCGTCATCTTTTCTACTTCTTCTGACGGCGGCCTGAAGGCAAAAAAGACTGCCACTAGTGTGGCAATCACAACCAGATAGAGAATGCTTTTCCTCAAGAAGTTGTAACTCATTCCTTTATTTGGGCTAACGTTCACTGGCTTTCCTTTTGATATGGCACTGCAATATACAATATAACTATAACAGAATACAGTAAAAAATAAAATGCGACAGACTTGTGGCTATAATCATTCAGTGCTATTATAGTAAAATCTTGAAAAAGTCGCTTCCGGCATTCAGCAATGGGTCTCGATGACGCGTATATTAAGGCGGTGGAATCCATGATGCGGGTCGATCCGCGAACTGCGGCGTCAGCGAGCGGTGTCGAGTACGAGGAGGATAAGTTTATAATTCCTCTATTTAACCGGACTTATACGGTAAAATTCCCCCGGGGTGAAACTGCTGAGATAGGGGCTGATGTCCAGGTACCCAAGATGCTCGAAGTGCTTCTTATGCATTATTTGACGCATGCTGATGGCACAGCTGTATCTGGTATGTGGATAAGCTATCGTCAGCTCCCCGGAGCAAAGCTGTTTGAACAGAAGTTCATTAACCTGGTGTCCCGACCGATGCTCGAGTTCTTCGGCAGCAATATCGATGGTTTCTGTGAGTTGGCAAGTGCTCTTGGCGGCCAGCCGATGGACAGCACGAGCGACGCGGCCTTCTGGTTTAAGGCTTTGCCCAAGTTGCCGATAGCATGTATCTTTAATATCGGCGAGGATGAGATCCCTACTTCTATAAATGTCCTGTTTGACGAGTCTGCTCCTCATTATCTTCCAACTGAGGATTTGACTATTTTAGGCGGAATCATGAATTCCTTCATGAAGAAGGTCGTCAAAACGGATTGCAGGAAGATGTAATGATGAATGAAGAAAAGAGTTTGGCTGAGGCCGAAGCGGGTTTCCTTGCCAGCCTTCCTCCGGATCATAAAGATGAATTCAGACAGGAGTTAAATAAATTCGTCAGGTGGTGTGGGAAATCCCGTCCCATTAGAGATATCACTGCCATAGAGGTAGCGAATTACGCAGAGAGTATAAACAGTGCTACTACGGATGTATCGAACGTAACAGCTGCTGTAAAGGCTTTTCTATCCTATGCTAAAAAGGAGGGGTTAACCAGCACTAACCTTTCCGTCCATCTGCGCATGAAGAAGATTACTTCCGCGCATATAGCTTCAACCAAGGGGAAACCATCGACTATTGTCATGACAGCGGCGGGTTATGAGGAACTCAAGGCGGAACTGACTGATTTGAAAAAGGAGCGCCCCAAGCTTGCCGAGGACATACGCAAAGCCGCTGCTGATAAGGACTTCCGCGAAAACGCTCCTTTGGAAGCAGCCCGGGAGCGCCAGGGTATGGTTGAGGCCCGAATCAGGCAGCTGGAGGCTATGCTAAAGACAGCAGTTGTGAATGAAGAACGGACCAGCGATCTGGTGATAGCTATAGGTACTACGGTTACAATTCAAGGATTGTCTGACAAGGAGGAAATGAGCTATAAGCTGGTGAATCCTAACGAAGCCAGCCCACTAAAAGGGAAACTCTCCATTTCTTCACCTATAGGCAAGGCATTGCTGGGGCGCAAGAAGGGCGATGTGATTGAGGTAGTCGCTCCGGCTGGTGCGTTGAATTATAGAATCATCAGGATTATAAATTGAGCTTAATTACCTTTAAAAATAGTTAATATAAGAAGCTATTCATTAATTGCCATCAGTGCTGTTTAAACGAACGCTTGACTTTTCAGCACAGATGAGATAAAAAGGGACAATACTTCCTAAAGTCCGAATAGTATTTTTAATTAAATCTTAGTTTTAATATAAAGAGAGTATTGATTACTTAATACCCTTTATATACAATGTTGACCAAAGGTGGTAATGATGGGATTTAAACTAGGGACGCAGGCATTAGCGGACGAGTGCATGAGAAGACAGGATATTGACCCTTCTTTCCAGGAGAAGATTAAGGGGCTTAACCTGAAGCTTCTCTTTGTAGGGCTTGACTGTCCGGGAAACGAAGACAGACAGCTCGCTATCGAATTGGATCATGGCAGGTTCGCCAGTATAGAGGTCTCGGCTAAGCCTGCCCCTAGCGATTTAAGGTCTGCACCATTCAGTCGTGCTAAATATGATTTTCGAGTACAGGCTCCTCAGAAGACACTGGTTGATTTAATAAACGGCAAGATAGATTTAATAACGGCGATACAGCTTGTGAAGATCGAGGGGGACATTGGTAAAGTGATGGCTCAGGCGGCGGGATTTATCGGGTTTATCGATCTTCTAGGCACGATGGATATCGAGCAGTAGGTTATCAGGTTCCCATCATAGCAGTGTCAAAGGAGCGCTTTGGGGATAAGCCTGTTTAGCCCTGAAATGAGGGAGGAATTCCTCAGGAGGCAGGATACTGATCCTGTCCTTAAACAGGTGCTCAAGGGCCTTACGTTCCGTCTTATAATGTTAAGTCTGGACGCTCCGGGGGAACAAGATCGCCAGATGGCGATGAACTTGCAGGGGGGCAGGTTTATAAGTATAGTATATGACATCCAGCCGGCCCCCAGCGAATTGAGGACGATACCATTCGACAGCAAGCGGTTCGATGCACGCGGGACGGCACCGCATCAAGTATTTGTTGATTTATGCACAGGCAAGAGGGAATTGATTTCTACCTTCCCACTGGTTAAAATCGAGGGGAACATAGGAAAGCTGATGGGACAGATAGAGGGGTTTACAGCGCTGATAAATTTTATTTCGAAGATGGATATAGTGCCGTGATCTGGAATATTTCTGTTTAAAGCGAAGGGGGTTAAACATGACGATAAGTTTATTTTGCCCTGAGATGAGGGAAGAGTTTCTCAGGAGACAGGACCTTGATCCACTGTGCAAACAAAAGCTGCGAGGCTTGACTTTCAGGCTGGTGATGCTGAGCCTGGATGCCCCGGGGAACCAGGACCGCCAGATGGCTATGAACCTGCAGGGTGGAAGGTTTATTAACATTGTTTATGATATCCAGCCGGCCCCCAGTGAATTGAGGACGATGCCGTTCGACAGCAAGAGGTTCGATGCTCGTGTCACTGCTCCACATATGGTATATGTTGAATTATGCCAGGGTAAGATTGACCTAATGACGGCTTTCACTAAGGTCAAGGTTGAGGGTAACATGAGCAAGCTGATGGGGCAGATAGAAGGCTTCGTCGGATTCATCGATTACCTGACCACTATGGATATAGTGCCGTGATCTGGAATACTTCTGTTTAAAGCGGGAGTGGGTAGATATGGCGATAAGTTTGTTTGGCCCTGAATGTAGGGAAGAGTTCATGAGAAGACAGGATCTTGATCCAATGTTCAAACAAAAGCTGCGAGGCTTAACTTTCAGGCTGGTGATGCTGAGCCTGGATGCCCCGGGGAACCAGGCTCGCCAGTTGGCGATGAATCTACAGGGTGGAAGGTTCATTAATCTTGTTTTTGATATCCAGCCGGCCCCCAGTGAACTTAGAACCATGCCCTTCGATAAAATGAGGTATGACGCGCGGGTCAGCGCTCCCCATCAGGTATTTCTTGATTTGGTGCAGGGTAAGATTGACGTAATGACGGCTTTCACTAAGGTCAAGGTTGAGGGTAACATGAGCAAGCTGATGGGGCAGATAGAGGGTTTTGTCGGATTCCTCGATTACTTGTCCACTATAGATTGGGCGCCGTAGTACTTCGTTTGAAGCTGGTCGGGGTGAGTGGATTTGAACCACCGGCCTCTTGCACCCCATGCAAGCGCGCTAAACCGAACTGCGCCACACCCCGTGTCTCCAGCCGCAACATTATAACAATATCCAACGTGTGTTTCAAGAATATGAAGCTGAGATAATCGGTTGAAATTTTAGGAGAATAATTATCCAACCCCCTTAATCCCCCATACTCGGGGGGTTTTTATTTTGGGGGACACCCCCGATGCCCCCGGTCCTTCCGCGGAAGGACACCTCTTTACTATGACCGTCTGTGTAGGGGTATAGTCGAAGTTACGGAAGTAGGCATCCTGTACCTCTTTTCAACGGAATATTTACCTCGCTGTATTCCTATTTGTGAATGTTTCTACCTCGTTATACAGCTTTGACAAGTTGCTAAAAAAGGTTTAAACTAGCAACAGTTTAAATCCGTTGAGGTGTCGTAAGGTTTGGAAAACACTTATCTAGACGCGCTTGTGATGGCTGTGTTTGCCAATATAGCCCTGCTGGTTGTGGCAGGGATTTTTATGTTATCTTCAAATCTCATGCACAGGAGTACATTGTTCACAGAAAAGCACGGCAGGTTTAAATTCCGCCGCGGTGCCAAGCACGTTAAGAAAGATGATAAGAGAAATGTGGTAATAGCTGCTGCCGTAGCCGGCTATTTACAGGCCGAGCAAGAGAGGAAAATATGAAGCGCAAGTTCAAGATAACTGTTGAGGGAGCTGATTATGAGGTGGAAGTGGAAGAGATTCACCAGGGTGCTATACCGCACACACCTCCCCCGATAGTGTCTTCTCCGGCAAAACCCCCCGTTGCCAGAGTGGAAGCACCAACTCAGGCCGCTCCGGCGGCAAGGCCTCAGGCACCGAGGGTCGCAGGTAAGGGTGTCATGGCCGCTCCCATGCAGGGTATGGTGTTCTCCATCAAGGTCAAGGCCGGCGACACAGTAAAGGTGGGTGATGTTCTGCTGGTCCTTGAAGCGATGAAGATGGAGAGCGATATACCTTCCCCTCAGGATGGCTTCGTCAAGGAAATATTTGTTTCTACGGGACAGCATGTGAGGCGGGGAGATCCTTTACTGGCGATCGAGGGATAAATAGTGCTAGATCGACTTAGTGATTTTGCAAATAGCACAGGATTTGCAGCTTTTGACTGGCGCAACGCGGTAATGCTTGTGGTCGCCGTAGTCATTATATATCTGGCGATCAGAAAAAAATTCGAGCCGCTTCTGCTCCTCGGCATAGGGTTCGGTATATTATTGGCCAATCTGCCTCTTACGGGTTTGTTGAGCGGGCCTTCTGATGCGAATGGTAATGTTGGCGGTGTCATTTATTACCTGAGTCAAGGGGTGCGTCTGGTGATATACCCGCCGCTCATATTTCTCGGCATCGGGGCACTCACGGACTTCAGCCCGCTTATCGCTAATCCCAAGTTGTTCCTCATGGGCGCCGGCGCGCAGTTAGGCATTTTCGTAGCTGTATTTCTAGCGCTGGCCTTTGGCTTTGATATACAGCACGCCGGCAGCATAGGTATCATCGGCGGCGCCGACGGCCCCACGGCGATCTACACTACCGTCATGCTGTGCCCTGACGATCCGGGCATACTGGGCATAGTCGCCATCTGTGCTTATTCATACATGGCCCTTGTGCCTCTCATCCAGCCACCTATAATGCGGCTGCTTACCACCAAGAAGGAACGATTAATAGTCATGGAGCAGGCACGCCCGGTCTCACGCACCGAGCTGCTGATGTTCCCCATCCTCATGACCGTGGTGGTAAGCCTGCTGCTGCCGCCTGCGGCTCCACTCGTCGGCATGCTCATGCTGGGTAATCTGCTGCGTGAGAGCGGCGTCACCGACAGGCTGGCGAAGACGGCCGGCAATGAGCTGTTGAACATTGTGACGATATTCCTCACCGTCTGCGTGGGGGCCAAGATGGAGGCTCATGCTTTCCTTGATTTGCAGACCCTCGAGGTGCTGTTCCTAGGTCTGATAGCTTTCTCCTTCGGGACCGCCGGCGGCGTTCTGGTCGGCAAGTTGATGAACGTGTTCATTAAGGGCCCAGGCAAGATCAACCCGCTCATCGGCTCTGCCGGAGTTTCCGCGGTGCCTATGGCCGCGCGTGTGTCACACAAAGAAGGCCTGCGCTATAACCCGGGCAACTTCCTGCTGCCGCACGCCATGGGACCGAACGTGGCCGGCGTTGTCGGCTCAGCTGTTGTGGCTGGTATGTTGCTGGCCTTCTACAGGGTGTAGCCGCTGTTCTAAGACTCCCTGATGACGAGCAGCTTCGGCTCCGTCATTTCCTCGACGGCGTACCTGAGGCCTTCGCGTCCCAGCCCTGAATCCTTTGTCCCCTCCTTTGAGTAGAGAGTCTAGACGAGAATGAAGCACCTCTATTTACTTGCGTCGATGTTTTGAATCAAACCCCATGCGGCTTCGGCCGTTTCCCTCTCTTTTATAAAGAGGGGGTTAGGGGAAGCTCCCGTCATTGCCCCACTTGATCGGGCAATCCAGGAGTCACGACCCGTCATGCTGAACAAAGCGAAACATCTGAGATGAGATTCTTCGGTCGGCTGGCTCCCTCAGAATGACTAGCTGATAGATAGTCAACCCCCTGTACCCCCCAATCACGGTCCTTCCATATGAGAAATTTTATGGAAGGATTCCGCGGAAGGACACCTCTTTGCGAGACAATCGTCACTTACACGTTAAAGCAGAAGTTGATGATCTCCCCGTCCTTGACGATATGGGCTTTGCCCTCGGAGCGGAGCAATCCTTGCTTCTTGCCTTCAACTATATTGCCGCATTTAATAAGGTCATCATAATTAATAATCTCTGCTCTGATGAAGCCGCGCTCCATATCGGAGTGAACCTTGCCCGCCGCCTGCACCGCGGGCGTGTTGTTGCGAATCGTCCAGGCCTTCACCTCGTCGGGGCCGACCGTAAAGAAAGAGATCATGCCGAGCAGATGATATGAAAGCTTGATGACGCGGTTGAGCGCTGCTTCGGTGATGCCCATGTCGGTGCGGAATACCGCCGCCTCCTCGTCGCTGAGCTGCACCAGCTCCATCTCGATCTCGCCGCAGATGGCGGCCACGTCCACAAAGGGGCGTTTATACTTCGTGCGCCATTCCTGCTCCAGCGCATCGGCTCGCGGCAGCATGTCCTCACCTATGTTGAATACGATGAGCATGGGCTTGGCGCTGAGGAATCTGTAGCTGGATATATCCTTGAGCTCGGCCTCGGTCAGCGCCATTTCCCTGATGGGGGCCTCGTTCTCCAGCTCAGTTTTGATTCTTCCCAGCAGCGCCTGCTCCCGTGCAAAACCCTCGCGCTCCTGTTGTTTGGCCGATTTGAACGTGTCCGCAATTTTCTTGAGCCTCTTCTCGATAATGGAAAGGTCGGAGAAGGCCAGCTCCATGTCCATCGTTTTGACGTCCCTGTCCGGGTCTATGCTTCCGTTTACATGCGGCACGTTATCGTTTTTAAAGGCGCGCACCACGTGGAGGATGCCTTCGGTCTGGCTGATCTGGGTCAGCAGCTCGCCCCTGAGCTCACCTTTAGTCGGCACGGCGATGTCGGTATATTTCACCTCGGCCGGTGTCTTTTTCTTGCGGTGGTACATCTTATCCAGCACGTCGAGCCTCGGGTCGGCCACCTTGGCGATGCCGACGTTAGGGCCAGCGCTGTAAGTTCCTGTGTTCGCTTTTCCCTTTGTTAATGCATTGAAGACGGTGGTTTTCCCGCTTTTAGAAAGACCGATGATTCCGATTTCCATTAAAAGCTCCCATCGTTAAAGTAAATGAATGAATCAACCCCCTGTATCCCCCAGTCTCGGTCCTTCCCATTTCGGGAAGGACACCTCTTTTCTAAATACCTCTCCCTTAAGGGGAGAGGCTAGATAAGGGGGAGAAACTTTGGTGACCCCTCCCTCTGATTCCCTCCCCCAAGGGGTGGGAGAACTTATTCCTGCACCTATTAGTCGGTCGTATTTATGTGATTATGATACCACATTTGCTGTTGAGGTCTAGCCGCACCATCGGTGATGGGGTAGAATAGGTGTCGAAGGGGTGGATGTGATATACATTCTCTACGGCCACGACGAATTTTCGCTGCACGAAGAGCTTAATCGGATTAAGAATAGCCTGGGCGATCGTGAGGCGCTGGCAACCAATACTACGGAGTTCGATGGCAAGCAGGTCGTTCCGGATCAGCTTCTGGATGCCTGCAAGGCGCTGCCATTTCTTGGCACGCATCGGTTTGTCATCGTAGAAGGGCTTCTTTCCCGGTTTGAGAAAGGCTCCAAGATTGCAAGAGAATCGGAGGGTGCAGAGGAAGAACAGGAAAAGGTAATGCCCAAGAGGGGTTGGCGGGCGGAGTGGAGCGAGTTAAAGCAGAGGCTTTCCGAGGTGCCACCTTCTACAGTGCTAGTTTTTGTCGACGGTGAGATAAGGAAGGATAACCTGTTGCTCAAGCAGCTTGCACCGTTGGCTCAGGTGCGGGAGTTCCCCGAACTGAGGGGGAATGTGCTCAAAGATTGGATAGGTATCAGGATAAAGGGCGGCGGCGGGAGCATATCGCCCGATGCAGCGAAGATGCTGGCGGCTTTTGCCGGTGACAACCTGTGGGTGCTGGCCAGCGAGATCGATAAACTGATCCTTTTCACTGGCGGGCGGCGTATCGAGGAGAAGGATGTCAAGGAAGTGGTCAGCTATGCCCGTGAAGCCAATGTTTTCACCATGGTGGATGCATTGATAGAAGGCCGCTCGGCCACTGCGGCTCCGCTGCTGCAGCAGATGCTGGATGAAGGCGCCGCTGCTCCCTACATACTGTTCATGATTACACGCCAGGTCCGGTTACTGGTGCAGATCAAGGATCTCAGCCAGCAGAAATGCACGCGCAACGAGATAAGGGAACGTCTGGGCATAATGAATGATTTCGTATTGAACAAGGCGCTGGAGCAGAGCCGCAATTATTCCATGGAACGCTTGGAGCAGATCTACCGCAAGATTCTTGAGACCGACATATCCATCAAGCAGGGCATATGGAAGGGCGACCTGGCGCTGGACCTGCTAGTCGCCGAACTCTGTGTATAGCCCTGATTGCCGCATCTTTTCAAACTTCTCCTTCCACTCCTCGCTTTTCCTTTTGGCCTTGCTTGGCTTCAGCCTTTGCGTGATCTCCTCGGGCGAAAGCGCGCGGAATCTTCCTGCTTTCAACTCTATAATGAGTTCGTCGAGGTTTTTTATATCCCGCTCGAAGTATGTGGCTGCATTACCGATGTCGGCGGCCTCATGCGCGTCGGTGCCGCCCGTAGTCCTCTGATTGAGACGACGCGCCAGCTCCATCGAGAAGTTGTTCTCGCGCTCATTGGCATGTGCGTTCTGAACTTCGAGGGCGTCTACTCTTGAAAACAGAGGGTTGGCGCAGGCGTGGTCCAGTTCCCGGTTGAAACGCTCGTCGCCCGGGTCGTCGTGACCCCTCAAGATCTTGCGCCGGAACGGGTGCGCGATCACCACCGCTCCTTTGAATTCCTCCACTTTATCGATAACGAAATCGGCATGGCTCATGCCGATGAGCCACTGCTTGAGGCCGAATACTATCAGGTGTTCCTCCTCGGTATTCAGCTCGGCGCCGGCGAAGACGGGGAACTGGTGCTTGCGCCGCAGTGCCTCCACCTCGGCCTCGCTCCAGAAGGCGTCGTGCTCTGTAAGGCAGATACCGTCGAGCCCGGCGCTCTTAGCCTCCATGATGAGGGCGTCCGGGGACAGGTCGCTGTCGTAGGATAGAGGATAGGTATGGGTATGAAGATCGATTAGCATTTAGAAATTCAACCCCCTGTATCCCCCATTCTTGGGGGATACCCCCAAACCCCCGGCAGGAGAACATCTCCTGCACCTCTTATTTATCGGGGCGACGTTGCATCAACCCCCTATTATCCCCCAGACTTGGGGGATTTTGTAAAAAGCTAGGGGCAACCCCTAACCCCCGGTCCTTCCGTGGAAGGACACCTCGAATTATAACTCCATCGCGGCGAGGAAGCCGCCCTCGGTGGCCTGCGCGATCTTGCTGGCCTCCACGCAGTCCCCCACTGGGTGTATCGGTATGGCATCCCCGAATTCCTCGGCGAGGCGCTTGAATAAATCCTGGCGCGGCTTCATCCCCATAGCCAGCACAACGGTGTCGGCATCGAAGAAAATAGTAGTGCACTTCTTGTTCGCGCGCACCCTGCTCTCTGTTATCTGCTCCACTTTTGCGCCGGTGACCCATTTCACGCCGGCGTTATGCAGCCGCTGCATTATTATCCACCTTATCGTTATGCCGATATCGTTGCCCATGCGGTCCAGCATCTCAAGGATAGTCACCTTTTTGCCCCGCTCCGCGAGGTACTCCGCTACCTCGCAGCCGACCAGGCCGCCGCCAACGACCACGATTTTCTCGCCTGCCGCTTTTTTCTCGCCGTTCAGCACCTGAATAGCGGTGACGACGTTCGGTATGTCCTGGCCCCAACCCTGCGGCACTATCGGCTGGGCGCCGGTGGCCACGATCACGGCGTCGGGATGGCCCTCGGCGATGGTGTTCTCGTCCGCTTCAGCGTCGAACTCTATCTTTACCTTATTCTTTTTGAGCTGTGTCTCGTAATAGGTGATGAGGTTGTTGATCTCCCACTTGTATGATGGCGCCGCGGCAGGTATCAGGTTGCCTCCCAGCCGATTGCCTTTGTCGAATATGGTCACGTTGTGCCCCAGCTTTGCCGCGTCGATGGCGGCCTCCATGCCGGCGGGGCCTCCGCCGATAATAAATACTCTCTTGGGTTGCTCAGCCTGCTCGCATTTGTACTTGCCCTCCCTGCCGAGCTGCGGGTTCACCGAGCAGGCGACGGGAGCGCCGAGCATGACGCGGTCCAGGCAGTAGTTGCAGGCGATGCATGGCCTGATGTCGTCGAACCTTTCCTGCATGGCCTTGTTCGGCAGCTCCGGGTCGGCAAGGAGCGCGCGCCCCATGCCGATGAGGTCGGCCTTGCCCTGTGCGACGATCGAGTCGGCCAGTATGGGATTGTTGATGCGGTAGGCGGCGATGACCGGTATCTTCACCACCTTCTTTATCTCCTCCGCCAGGTAGACGAAGTTCCCGCGCGGCACGGACATGTATATCAGCGGTGTGCGGCACTCGTGCCACCCGGCCCCCACGTTGAGGCAGCACACCCCTGCCTTTTCCAGCATGACAGCTATCTTTTTACCGTCCTCAAGCTTGTTGCCCCCCTCCATGAACTCGTCGGCGGAGAAGCGGCAGATAATCGGGAAATCGCTGCCCGCCTTGCGCTTGGCCGAGTCGATTATCTCCAGCAGGAAGCGCATGCGGTTCTCCAGCTTGCCCCCATATTCGTCGGTGCGCTTATTCGTTGCCGGCGACAGGAAGCGCGCTATCAGGTAGCCGATGCCGCAGTGCAGCTCTACAGCGTCGAAGCCGGCATCGCGGGCGCGCCTGACGCCCTCGGCATATTCGTCGATTATCTGATGTATCTCGTCCACGGTCAGCGCTCTCGGCCTGGAGTTCTTCCGCGTGGCGACCTCCGACGGCCCGATCTCCTCGATTTTCTCGCCATCGGCGCGGGCCCAGTAGTACTGCAGGCCGATTTGCGGCGCTATCTTGGCGCCCGCTGCGTGCACGGCGTCGGCATCCTCCTTCAATCCGGGGATGAACCTGTCGGCGTGTATCGAAATCCGTCCCGGTAGCGGCACGCCGGTGCTGCCGGGCATGAGCATGCCGGTTATTATCAGCCCGGCGCCACCCTTGGCTCGTTCTACCAGGTAATCGCGGTCGCGCTTGCTGGCGTAGCCGTCGTCGCCGTAACCCGTGTCCATGGACAGCATCACGATGCGGTTCTTGAGTTCTACGCCGCCTAGGTTGAACGGCTGGAAGAGGTTAGTAAGTT
>Ga0315279_10003159_pt1 | contig 23421 bp, 24 predicted proteins | sample YL17G06_20_MG_FD_203694 | JGI IMG/M metagenome (GOLD analysis project Ga0315279, IMG submission 203694) | Sediment microbial communities from Yellowstone Lake, YNP, Wyoming, USA - YL17G06_20 | ecosystem: Environmental > Aquatic > Freshwater > Lake > Sediment | place: USA: Wyoming | collected...
TCGTAAACGGCGTGCGCAGTCCTTCGGATAGTCATAAAGTTTCATATACCACATTCTTTCTGTCTCCGACAGACGCACCTTTCATCCCTGTCCACAGGACGGGGTTTTCAGGTGCGATCTTAATAAAGATGTTACCCCCAAAGCTTCCTCCAGACCTACCTGTTCTTCTTCTCCTTCTTCGCCTTTCTCTTCTCTTTGAGGCTTTTCTGCGGCGCCTTCTTGCTTTCCTTTACCCCTTTGCTTTTCTCTTTCATAACACCCTCCTCTCTTCAGTCTTTCTATGTCTGGGTCCTACCCTCTTATGAAAAAAAGTGGACACCCGTCCCAATTTTTGTTTTGGGACTCTTCCAATAAAAATCGGAACCCGTCCCCAATTCCTCTTATGACTCAATAATAAGTTAAATTCCGAACTCCGCAATCCGCATTCCGTATTCGGAATGGCTAACTTTTTTATGGATGCCACCAGCTACCTTATTCAATCCTTTTTTGAATAATCCGGAAAGTCTCTTCGTAGATCCGTTCTCGGGGACCTATGGCAACCAATTCAATCTGTTCAGGTTCTTTGATCCTGTAGATGATTCTGAAAGAACTGATTCGAAAACTTCTCAACCCTGATAGTTCATCCATGAGTGTTTTACCCGAATAGGGTTCAGATAAAATGATTTTCAAAGAGGCTTTAACCTTCTTCTTCAGAGAAGGATGCATTGTTCTTATCAGTTCTCGAACGTCCTTTGGGACAACAAGTTTATACATGAGTCTACCTTATCCTCTTAGCGGAACAATTCATCAAGGGTATAGAGTTTTGCTCTTCTCATTTTTAAAGACCTGAGCCCTTTCTTTATCTCTTTCATCAGGGCTGAATCCGATCGAACAGCGACCGTTTCCTTCAGACTTTCGAACTCTTCCGGACTGACTAACACAGCGGCTGGCCGACCGTTTTTAGTGATCACAATCTCTTCGTCGGTCGCGTTGACCGTATCGATCAATCCGCTCAGCTTCATCTTTGCCTCGGAGACAGATAAGACTTTCATAATTTTGACCTCCATTTAGGTTGACCGGAATTTAGACTATTTTAACAAAGAGGCGTGAAGATGTCAAACTCTTCGGTACCCAAAAATCATTTCATCATGGTTTTTAAAATCGGCTTGAAAACTGACTAAAATGGGAAGATCTATAAAATGATGCTTTCCGGAGAGGTAAATATCATCTCATGATGTGCGCCCGACAGCGCCCATCACCGGTCCGTCAGAGGGGATGGAGCTCTTAACTGTAAAATTTAGTCAGAAGTGGCAGAAGACCTTGACTTCAAAATGAAGTCAGAAGTAACTGCCTTGCTTTGAATCTCGCCTGCCCGCCTCAGTTTCAGCATAGGCGGGAGCTTTCAGCTTCTGTCTTTAGGTAATTCTCTATGCCCTCTGCGCAATGCTTCAGGGCAGGGCCAACTTTTTTGTGGATGACATCCAGACTCGACTTCAGGAGTAATTCAACTTAGTCAACAACGTCCCTTTTTTTAATATTGAAAAGGATTCTTCATATTACGCACCTTGCGTAATGCATTTTGCGTAAACTTATCTCTTTCGGAGCACTTTGTCAAAAGAAGTTATTTGAGATGCGCGGTCCAAAGCATGGAAGGTGGTGTTGATGCGGTTACTCACTATTAATAACTCAGCGACACCCTAACCCTTACGGCGCTTGCCCCCCAAGCACGCTCCACCCGAACGTCCCCATAGTTCAAGAACTTAACTCCATACCCGCGATGAGTCTTATTCCTTCGAGTCAATCTTGGTCAATGATTCTTGAAAACGTCAGATGGTCCTAAAAAGGAAAGTAGGTTATAATGGAAGCAAAATATGAGGTAAAAATCAGAATAAAAGTTGCTTTCAGAACGATACACAACCAAATTAAGAGACGGAAATTTCCTGTTGATAGGGGGTAGGTTCCACGCCGGTCCCCAAAGACATTAGAAACCTGCTGGAGTTTGAAAAAGGAAACTCAAAACTTAAGGAAGGCTAAGAGAAAAATCACTTTAGGTTGGGTTTCCGAAAGAATGGAAAAAACGAAAGACTAATCGTTTCAGGTTGAGTTAGCTTTTTTTATTGCTTCTATCCCACCTTCATAACGGATTTGGGTGGATAAAGATGTTTCACCTGCAACTTCGCGCTGAGATATAACTTCTTTTTCAGTAAAATACGGCGTTTACCCTATTCTAATCCCCATGATCTCATAGGGACAATATTTTGGAGGTTAATGTGAAATGCGATCGATGTAACGGGATGATGATTCATGAGGAGTTTTCCGGTTCAAATGGTCCCTTCTTTAGCTGGCGGTGCTTAATTTGTGGAGAGGTTGTCGATCAGACGATCATAAAAAATCGGGATCATCAGAGCCACGGGGGGGAGTGGGACAAAAGAGGCAAGAAATGGAAGAGATAATCCCAAAAAGGAATAAGAGAATGTCAAAACATTAGGGAAGAAGGAAAAGGAAGGACAAGGGTCAGGTCTATAATGTTGCGACCCCGCATCCCGAAACTATTGCCATATGAAAGCAGAGGGAAAAAAGTGTTAATTTTCAACTACGTCCCTGTGTTCCTGTATATCAACGCTATGCTTAGCCACGATCAGTCGATGTCTGCGGTGAATCTGGTCCGCTACGTCGGGGGCAAGTTTCAATAGGACATCTGACCAAGTCCCCCACAACTGCTCCCAACGTTCCGATTCTGCTCTTGCCGCAGTGTTCGGAGAACTAGCGGAAGAGAACGAATACTCAGCCTCCCAAATACCAACCTGGTCCGAGGCAAAGTTGATGATTTGATTCAGCGCCGTCGTTGACATCTGTTCCGGCATGCCTTTAAGAAGAGCCTCGAAGTCCTCGATCGTTACTCTCGACGTTCCATTCGCCAGTGACGCCAAACGCGCTGCAAGGTCGCCATCCGAGTTGAATTTGGGTTGATCGTCCATTTCGTCGTCCTCGGTTTCAACTACTTGAAAGGGTTCTATATTCGATCGCTAACGATTTAGGTCAGCGGTGGCTGTAAGCCATCCGCTGGAGTGTTTTGTTGGGCAATGGTTTATGCTCTTCGCGTTGTCCATAGTCAACGGCCGACCCCGCCACTTGCCCCACACCCACCTGTTAATCCGCGTTGCCCAAACCGATATCTACAAGATGACCAATTCCAGCAACCACGACAGTGGCGACTAAACCCCCAAGGATACGCAGAAGGTCGCCTATGGTTATGGCGGCAAGTTTGAGGTCTAAAATGTCAGCAGGAAAAATGAAGCTGTAGGAGAGCCAAGCACCGATAACAAACCCAATGATAGTACCCCACCACATAATGCTCCCCCTGTGTGATCTACCTGTAACTAACTAGACAAATTATACTTCAAAGAATGGAGACCTACATGGATTACCATAATAGTGTCTTTCTTTTGTTCATCTGCGCAACGCCTGAAATCAGCGGCGGCTCTCGGCCATCCGCTGGAGTGACTTGTTCGCCGTTATTCTTATTCTCCAGATGCTAAAAAGAGAGAAAGCGGCATGGGCGACCACTTATTCATTTTCAACGGCTTAAGGGGTTTCAATTCTTTTAGTGACTTCAATGGTCGAAGTTCTTTTAGGCCTTTCAAGGGTTCAAGATTGTAAACTATGGATACTGCCCCCTTTATACAACCCACCGCATAGCCTTTATGATCCCAAATGATTCCATCTTCAAACCAACCCAAATGCTTACCATTAAAACCCCATACTGAATTGTCAGCTAAGTATGCGACAGGTTTACCTTCCAAGAGGTAGATGGTAAGGTCATGATCTGTGTCAATATAGGCTACTGCATCTCCATCTGAATCATATAGTGTCACTTCCTTCGCAAAGGCTGCAGTAGCGAAAATTATAATGCCCAAGGCGAGAAACCCAGCGAACAACTTCATTTTTTTCTCCTTTAGCGAACGCGGGCAATCACCAGCAGCAAAAAACGGACCGACGAAGGAGCGCCGCTTTTTGCTATCCGAGTGGATTGCATTGTTAGGCAATTTTCGGCCAACCTTTTCCAGGGCTTCTATTCTTGACGACCCTATATGAATTAAATGCTAATCGAGCTTTGATGATGGAGACATCACTGGATGCGGCGACAATATCATATATTTCATCATAAGAGACATCACACATGGGACCCACAATTACTTCTTTCAGATGGAGGTCACCACCAAAGTCCTTAAAATATAGCTTGGATTCCTGATCGCGATCTTCAAGCTCGATGTATACTCTATATTCCTCTTCATATGCCCAGTCTTCATACTTGGTGAACAGAAGCTTCTGCATCGATGCTTCGTTTAATTCCTCGCCACTGTCAGTTGTATCCAAAACAATTCTTAACCTTTCAGCGCTGTAATAGATTTTCCTGAGATGGGTAGGCACGTCAAACCCAAGACAAATTCCGCGATGCCTATCTCCATAATGCGCCCACAACACGGGGTTGTGCCATCTCTTGCTAAAGCATAAAAGCCCGTATTTTTCGTTCATCTGACGTTTGAAATTTCTGAATGATATACGCGCCTCTCGGTTCTTTAACGCCAGACCCATCAGTTCGAATGGGTCATTAAGCTCATCAAGCAGACAGATTTTTATTCTTTGCCTGCGAAGGTTATCTAGTGCATGTTTTTGCTTCGTTAAGTTATATACGCGCATTTTTATGGATGCCTAACTTGTTTTTTAAGCTTACCCTACATATGCTCTCATATTATAGTCAGTAAAGAGGGCTTGTCAACGAACTTTTTATTGAAAAGTCTTTGAAATCAATGCATTTTTTCGGTATAATTTTACAACTTTAACAATTAAGCCGACTTATTATTTTTGCATCATTCTACCAAGGAGTATGAATAAAATGTGGAGAACTTTTTTATTGATCCTCTTTTTTCTATTAGTCGCCTGTGGGCCGAGACATGTTGTGATTGATAGGAGAACTCCTCCTCCTGAAAAACAAGAAGTAAAGAAGGAGAAATCCGTTCCAGAGACCAAGATCGAAAAGAGGGAGAGCAAAGAAGTTCAGTTTGGAGTCGCCTCCTGGTATGGAGGAGAATTCCATGGAAGACCCACCTCAAGTGGCGAAGTCTATGATATGCACCAGTTGACCTGCGCTCATAATACTCTTCCTCTGGGCACTGTAGTGATGGTAACTAATTTAGAGAACGGAAGATCCCTTGAGTTGAAGGTCAATGATCGAGGTCCTTTTGTGAAGGAGAGGATTCTCGATGTCTCTTATGCTGCAGCCCAGATGCTCGGGATGTGGGAAAAAGGAACAGCTCCGGTCAAAGTGGAGGTGCTCAGTCTTGCCATCGAGCTAGTCCAACGATTTACTCTCCAGGTGGGCTCCTTCGCTGATGAAACCAACGCTCAGAAATTGGCTGAACAGCTCCGAAAAAGTTTTGAGAACGTATATGTGACCGTAGTGGAAACACTGACACAGAAATACCACCGGGTGAGAGTGGGCCAATTCGAAACCAGGGAATCAGCTTTACCGATAGCAGAAAAACTTTCCCAAATGGGCTTCAAGGTTCTGGTAACCAGCAGATAATTTTTAAAAGACTAAATTACAAAGTTACTGGGTCATTAGGTTAATAGGTCATTAGTCATTGAATGACTTCATTACCAAGTGACTTAATGACTCAGAAGGTTTGGAGCCTGGAGCATAGATTGTGCAAGAACGATTTTTCCTCTATAATAATTCTTAATCATTCCTTGACGAAAGGAAACTCCTTCTGAGAATCAAGACCGTTCTCTTTATCTCTCCCATTCTCTTCCTTATCCTTTTAGGGATCAACATTGTTTTCGTTGGTTCCAGGCCTCCCCAAAAAGTCAATCAATTGGTCATCAGTTCCATAGGCGATGCCTCCTTTCTCAATCCTATCCTTTCTCAGGATTCGGCCTCCAGCGAAATCAACTCTTTTATCTTCAATGGATTGATCAAGTATGATAGAGACCTCCAAGGTTTTGTTGGAGTATTAGCAGAATCCTGGAAGGTCGAGAAAGGTTCCGAACCTGTCATCACCTTCTATCTGAGGAAAGGTGTTCTCTGGCACGACGGCAAGGAGTTCACTGCCGAAGATGTGAAATTCACTTATGATAAAATTATGGATGAGAAAACCAATACCGTCCGACGAAGCGACTATGAACTGGTAAAGACCGCTGAGGTATTGGATCCTTATACTTTTCGAGTCACCTACAAACAGCCCTTCTCCCCAGGTCTGGCCACCTGGGGAATGGGAATCATTCCAAAACATCTCCTCAAAAAGGAAGACATCAACACCACCCAATTCAACCGCAGACCCGTTGGAACAGGCCCCTTCCGATTCATCGAGTGGGTGAGTGATGAGAAAATTGTTGTTGAAGCCAATCCCAAATATTTTGAAGGAAGACCAAACCTGGATCGTATCATCTATCGGATTATTCCAGAACCCTCTCTGAGTGAAATGGAACTCCTCACCCAGGGGGTGGATTACTATAGCGTCTTTCCCCACCAACTACGACGAATGAAAGAGGTCCCCTTCTTGAAAATGTATTCCCAACCAACTCTTAGTTATACCTATATTGGATATAATTTAAAAAACCCTCTTTTCCAGGACAAACGTGTTCGCCAAGCCCTCACTTATGCAACAAACAGGGAGGAGATTGTGCAGTATGTCCTCTATGGTCTAGGAACGGTAGCCACCGGCCCATTTCCCAATCATCTCTGGTATGCTAACCCTAATGTCAAACCGTTTCCCTATGATCCCCAGAAAGCCCGTCAGCTTCTGGCTGAGGCAGGATGGAAGGATACAGATGGGGATGGTATTCTGGATAAAGACGGAAAACCTTTTCAGTTTAGATTGATTACGAATAGTGGAAATGAGATTCGAAAAGATGTAGGGGTTCTGGTTCAGAGGCAACTCCGGGAAGTTGGAATTGATGTCAAATTCGAACTTTACGAATGGAGTGTCTTCCTGAAAAATTTCATCAATGCAAAGGCTTTTGATGCGTGTATCCTGGGATGGGGGCTTTCCCCGGACCCCGATGATTACCAGATCTGGCATTCCAGCCAGATTGAAAAAGGCTTTAACTTCATCTCGTATAAAAATCCTGAGGTGGACCTCCTCTGGGAAGAAGGAAGAAGGGAATACGACGTCGAGAAAAGAAAACAGATTTACTGGCGGATTCATGAATTGATGGCTGAAGACCAGCCTTATACATTTCTTTATGTGCCTTTGGGTAACTCTGCCCTTCAAAGGAAATTTTATCTGATGGAAAAAGATTCGACAGGCAGAGAAACTCTTGCCGAAATTAAAATGGAGAAGGCGGGCTTGGAGTACGACCTCAATAAGTGGTATGTCCCGAAAGGAATCCTTTTGGAGAAATAAAGCATGGCTTCTTTTATCCTCCGACGTCTTGCTCAAATGTTCGTTACGCTTGTCGGGATTAGCATCATTTCATGGGTCATCATCACCTTGGCACCCGGAGGCCCAATTGGTTTGACTCTCGATCCAAAGGCCTCCCCCAAGGTGATCGAGCAGATGATGAAGAACTACGACCTCGATAAGCCTATTTACCAGCAATACTTTCTGTGGCTAAAAAAACTTTTTACCGGCAAACTTTATTCCTTCAAGGACGGAAGGCCGGTGATGCAAAAAATCAACGAGCGAATTTGGAATACCCTTCTCCTCAACCTGGTCGCCACCATCATCATCTTTTCCTTAGCGATTCCCCTGGGTATCTTTTCAGCCAAGCGACAGTACAGCTTTCTGGACAACCTTGGGACATTCGGAGCATATTTGGGTGTTTCCGCACCCAGTTTCTGGCTAGCCTATCTCCTTATACTGGGAACGGTTTTACTATTCGGTTACCCCGTTCTTGGAATGAGGTCTTTTGTGACGGAAGATTTCACCACTACTGAAATCGTCCTTGACCGTATCTGGCACCTGATGCTTCCTTCCATCATCATGGCGATTCACGGCATTGCAAGCCTTTCACGATACACCCGCTCAAGCATGCTTGAAGTGATCCGCCAAGATTATATCCGAACGGCAAAGGCGAAGGGGGTTTCAGAGGAAACGGTTTATTACAAGCATGGCCTCCGGAACGCATTGCTTCCTACGATCACCATCTTTGGATTTATGATCCCGGGGCTTATTGGCGGATCCATCATTATGGAAACCGTCTTTGCCTGGCCCGGAATTGGACAATTGGCTTATCAAGCCATCCTTGCCAGGGACTATCCTGTATTAATGACACTCAATACGATCGCAGCCGTGCTGACACTTGTTGGAAATTTTATTGCCGACATTCTCTATGGGATAGCGGATCCCAGAATCCGATATGAATAAAAAATGGAAAAGCAGCAGATAAAAAACTTCTGGCGGCACTTTAAAAAGAATCGATTGGGTGTAGGGGGCTTAGCCATTATCATCATCGTTTTCTTCATCGCTATTTTTGCCCCTTTTCTATCCCCTTACGATAACGGAAAGACCGATGTCTCCCTGAAATTGAAGTCTCCTTCCTTTCAACATTACCTTGGGACAGATCAGTTGGGCAGGGATGTGTTCAGCCGGATGCTGTATGGATCCCAGATTTCTTTGTCAGTTGGATTCGTCGCTGTCGGGATCTCCATCCTCATTGGGATCCTGGTGGGTGCGATGGCAGGATATAAGGGTGGGTGGGTTGATTCCCTCCTGATGCGATTCGTGGATATCATGCTCTCCTTCCCAAGTTTCTTCCTCATCCTTACGGTGGTAGCCATTTTACGGCCCAATATTTATAATGTCATGATAGTCATCGGCATCACCTCTTGGGAAGGAACAGCTCGATTTGTCAGGGCTGAATTTCTCTCCTTGAGGGAAAGGGATTATGTACAGGCAGCTCGAGCTCTGGGTCTAAAAGATCGTAGAATCATTTTTCGACACATCCTCCCTAATGCATTAGCTCCAGTCTTCGTCACTGCCTCCCTGGGGGTAGCCTCAGCGATTCTGATAGAAGCTGGCCTTAGCTTCCTCGGTTTTGGCGTTCAACCCCCTGCGCCGAGTTGGGGCAATATTCTCACAGAAGGAAGAACCTATATCTTCGATGCCTGGTGGTTGACGGTCTTTCCAGGACTGGCGATTCTCATCACGGTACTCTCTTTTAATCTGTTTGGAGAAGGACTTCGGGACGCTCTTGACCCAAGGCTTCGAGGAAGAAGGTGATAGGTGAATCGAATGCCAAATGTCAAAGTTCAAAGCTCAGATTCCTAATTTTTGAAATTTGGATTTTGGCATTCCTTTGGTATTTGTAATTTGTCATTTGACATTATTTATTGACAGTCAAACTTTATAAAATAGCCCGTGATAGATCTGATGAAATCCTCTCCCCAGGATAAGCCTCTTTTGGAGGTTCGCAACCTCACCATCCATTTCTTCACAGAAGAGGGTGTGGTCCGGGCTGTTGAAAATGTGAGTTTTGAAATTTATCCCGGAGAGATCCTCGGTCTCGTGGGTGAATCGGGATGTGGAAAGAGTGTGACCGGTCTCTCCCTGTTAAGGCTCATCCCCATCCCGCCCGGTCGAATAATGAACGGCGATATTTTTTTCGACGGAGGGAATATATTGAATTTAGAAGAAAAAGAGATGGAGAAGGTAAGAGGAAACGACATCTCCATGATATTTCAAGAACCGATGACTTCTCTCAATCCGGTCTTTACTATAGGAGATCAGATTATGGAGGCCATCATACTTCATCAGGAATTGGATAAGACAGAGGCGAGAAAAAGAGCAATTGAAATGCTCGATCGAGTGAAGATTCCCTCTCCTGACAAGACGATCGACTCTTATCCCCATCAGTTGAGCGGAGGAATGAGACAGAGAGCAATGATCGCCATGGCTCTTTCCTGCCAACCGAAACTTCTCATTGCCGATGAACCCACCACGGCGCTGGATGTCACCATTCAGGCTCAGGTCCTTCAACTGTTGAAGGAGATTCAAAGGGACATGGGAATGTCGGTCATGCTGATCACCCATGACCTGGGAGTGGTTGCAGAAATCGCGGATCGGGTGGCAGTGATGTATGCAGGAAGGATTTTTGAATACGGTCCTATTAAAGACATCTTTGGTAAAATGCGCAATCCTTATACTCGTGGACTGATGCACTCCATCCCTCAACTAACCGAGAAGAGGAATAGACTCAGTGCCATTCCAGGTCAAGTTCCTGATCCAATGAATCTGCCTGCAGGATGTAAATTTCATCCACGATGTGATTTGATGATTGAAGATTGTAAGAAGGAGGAGCCTCCTCTCTTCCAGGTGAATGGAGATCACTTCAGCCGTTGTATTCGATGGAAGGAGTGTTGTTAGAAAAACAATACCAAAGTTCAAAGTTCAAATAAAATCCAAAGCTCAAATGTCAAAAATTCTTAATTTTGAAATTTGACATTCATTTAACATTTGCCTGCCTGCCGGTAGGCAGGGATTTTGGAATTTGGAATTTCAGATGATGTCCCAAAATAACTTTTTGATTCAGGTTCAAGATTTAAAAAAGTATTTCTACAAGGAAGGGCTCTTCTCTACAGATAAGAAACCCATCCGTGCGGTGGATGGTATCTCCTTCTCCATTCGAAAGGAAGAGACCTTGGGATTGGTAGGAGAAAGTGGCTGTGGAAAGACCACGGCAGGTAAATCGATCTTAAGGCTGATCGAACCGACCTCTGGCCAGATCTTCTATAAAGACCAAGACATTCTCCATCTGGATCGGGAAGCCATGAGAAAACTGAGACCCCACATGCAGTTCATCTTTCAGGATCCCTATGAATCCCTCAACCCCAGGATGAAGGTGGAAGAGATAGTAGGGGAAGGACTTGAAGTTCACGGGATGATCCAAGGGCATCTGGAAAAAACCAGGAAAGTTTCAGAAATCCTTGATAAAGTGGGCCTCCATCCACAGGATGCCCTTCGCTATGCCCACGAGTTCAGCGGTGGACAACGCCAGAGGATTGGAATTGCCAGGGCCATCTCACTTAATCCCGAATTGATCGTTGCAGATGAACCTGTCTCTGCTCTGGATGTATCCATCCAGGCTCAGATCCTTAACCTTATGATGGACCTGCGAGATCAATTGGGTCTGACTTATCTTTTCATCTCCCACGACCTTCGTATTGTTAAACATATCAGCGATCGAATCGCGGTGATGTATATGGGAAAGATTATAGAGATGGCCAATAGCGAGGATCTTTTCAAACGACCCTTACACCCCTACACCCAGGTCTTGCTCAAGGCCATCCCTAAATTGGATCTCTATCAAAAAAGGGAGGAGGCTCTCTTGAAAGAGGAACATCTCCCCTTGCCTTCGGATCGCGGATGTCTGTTTCAGCCACGATGTCCCCATTTCAGAGAAAGGTGCCAAACCGAAGAACCCCTGCTCTTGGACGAAGGAGAAGATCACCTCGTCGCCTGCCATTTTGTTTCCTAAGCGGATCAAAAGTCCCATATATCATTTGATTTCTTTTGGAAAGATATATTATGATGAGAAGATTAAAGTTGTGAGAATCTCCTCCTTTTGAGGAGTCAGAGTTACCCTTAAGGAGAGTCTGAATGGATCAAGAAAAGTTTCTCTACTTTAAAGGTCTGCTCGAGGGAATGCTCCATGACCTGTTGGTGGAGGCTGGAAAGACATGTAGCGACATGCGCCAAGACGCCAAGGGGGACTTCCCCGACCCAACAGACCGAGCCTCTTTGGAATCGGACCGGAATTTCCTTTTGAGAATTAAGGACCGTGAAAGAAAGTTAATCACGAAAGTCAAAGAGGCGATGGATCGGATTGATAATGGGACGTTTGGGATTTGCGAGTCCTGTGGAAGGCCTATTTCTGAAAAGCGGCTGATCGCCAGACCGGTCACCACGCTCTGCATCGAATGCAAAACCGAAGGAGAAAATCAAGAGCGGTTGGAGAGGCTAAGAGGGACAAAGTTTAAAAAAAGTTTCCCTTCTTAGGAATGAGTTCCCTTCGAAGAAAAGCCCCCTATGCCCGAACTGAGAAAAGATCCCATTCATGGGAGATGGGTGATCATCTCTACAGAGAGGAGTCGAAGACCTTCTGATTTCGTTCCAGAGGAGCGAAGACCCATCGGCGGATTCTGCCCCCTCTGTGAAGGCAACGAAGATAGAACTCCTCCTGAGATCGTTGCCTTTCGAGACAATGGAACCCCTCCTAACACTCCTGGTTGGACCCTTCGCGTTGTCCCCAATAAGTTCCCCGCCCTCAGAATAGAAGGAGAATTAGACCGAGAGGGCGAAGGGATCTATGATAAGATGAATGGGATTGGTGCCCACGAGGTGGTGATCGAAACGCCACGGCATGAAGAGACCTTAATTACCTTGCCGTTAAAAGATGTAAATAACGTCCTATTGGCCTACCGCGAGCGGATCATCGATCTGAGGCGTGACCAGCGGCTTCGATATGTGCTCGTCTTCAAAAACCATGGCGTCGCAGCAGGAGCCTCTTTGGAACATTCCCATTCTCAAATCATCGCCCTTCCCATCGTCCCGAAAAGGGTGAGTGAAGAGATTGAAGGAGCCAAAACCTATTTCAATTATAAAGACCGATGTGTCTTCTGCGATATCATTCGGCAAGAGCTCCAGCAGAAACGCCGAATCATCACCGAAAACAAATCCTTCGTCTCCATCGCCCCCTTTGCATCACGATTTCCATTTGAAACATGGATTCTTCCTAAAAATCATCATCCCAGTTTCGAGCACACGGAACCTTCCCAATATGAACAGGCCGCTCAAATCCTCTCCGATACCCTCCAGAGAATGAATCAGGTGCTGACCGATCCCCCCTATAACTATGTCATTCACACCTCCTCCTTCCCGGAGGTGGACGCTGAACACTATCATTGGCATTTTGAGATCATGCCGAAGTTGACCAAGGTGGCTGGATTCGAGTGGGGAACGGGGTTTTATATCAATCCCACTCCTCCTGAGGAAGCCGCAGAGTATATGAGAGAGGCAAAGTAATTCTTTATGTCCAACCCACCCAATACTTATGATCTTCTGAAATCAATCATCCAGCTTTCCACTTCATCTATCCCCATTCAAGTCAAATTGGATCGAATGCTTCAATCCATCTCAGAGGCTTTTCAATCGGATCGATGCCTTCTTTTGAAACCTGAAAAAATAGATAAAAATGGATTTCTTTCCCGTCTGGTCTCAGAAAAAAAACCCTTATGGGTAGAGGAAGGGTCATCCTTTCAGAAAGAGAATGTCCTTTCAGAAGAGAAAGAACTCCTCTGTCCAAGTTTCGCCTGCGTTCCTTTATATGATGAGGCCTCCTTTCAGGGAATCCTTCATATCGGTTTCTTAAAGAAACGGAAATTCTCGTCTGAGGAGGTCGATCTCCTTCTCCTGATTGCGAAGGAGATGGAAGCGGCGATTCGAAACGACCGTCTCTTTCGAAAATCAGAGCAGACTATTTCTGAATTGACCGCTCTCTATGAAATGGGAAAAACGATCACCTCCACTTTGAATTTAGAAGATCGACTCAAATTGATTGTCGCAACCGGTTTAAAGACCCTTAAAGCCAAGGGAGGGTTGTTGAGACTCGAGGAAAGAAAAACCGGTGAATTGAAAATCAAATACAGTATAGGAGAGTATCATCAAAATCCTCTCGATGAAAAGATAGCCAGAAGGGTCTACCATACCCGAACCCCTCTCTCCTTCCATCGCCCTGGTGAAGAAAAACCTTCTTTTTCTATCCTCTGCGCTCCCCTTCTTTCAAAGGGAAGAACTTTTGGAACCCTGGCCTTTTATGATAAGGATTCTGATTCTACAAAATTCGATGAGAAGGATTTCCAATTATTATTACTGATGGTGAACCAGATGTCCTGTGCCATTGAAAATGCCTTGATCCACTATGAAACTTCTGAGATGGCCTATGCGCATGAGAAAACGGCGAAAGAGTTTTCCACCCTTTGGGAACTCAACAAAGCCCTCTTGACCACTGTAAATTTTGAGCGGATCCTCCATTTGACCTTGACCGCCATCACCATCGGAGAAGGACTCAAGTTCAATCGAGCCATGCTCTTTCTGGTCAACGAGAAAGACCATATTTTAGAGGGGACCATGGCCGTAGGGCCAGAAAGCGCTGAAGAGGCAGGTAAAGTCTGGGCCTCTCTCTCTCAGAGAAAGGAAATCCTTTCAGACCTGATCACCCAACTCTCTCCTGAGGATCACTCTGCCTTAAACTCCATCGTCAAAGGAATTCAGATCCCATTGGAACAGGATCAGTGCATCCTTTCGCGGACCGTTCTCGAGGGGAGGGCATTTAATACCCAATTCCCTCAATTGAAAGAAGGATGGCTACAAACCCGATGCGAAAGAGGTTGCCACTTAGGCTCTGAGGTAGGATGCTATGTAGGCGAGCATCTCAGTCGCGATCCCAGAGTCTATTCTTTTGCAACCGTCCCTCTTCTGGGGAAAGGAAAGGTCATTGGTGTAATTCTGGTGGACAACCTTTACAACCAAAACCCCATTACAGAGGAGGACATTCACTTTCTCAGCATGTTTGCCAATCAGGCGGGATTGGCCATTGAGAACGCCATCCTTTATCGAAATTTGGAGGAAGTCCATCAGGAACTCAAAGAGACCCAGACCTTTTTGGTTCATTTAGAAAAGATGGTAGCTTTGGGTGAAATGTCCACCACCATCGCTCACGAGATTAAGAACCCCCTCACCTCCATTGGTGGTTTCGCACGTCGTCTGGATCGGGCCATTTTGGAGGAATCCCGAGAGAAGAAATATACCCAGACGATTATCAAAGAGGTCAGTCGACTCGAAAAAATTCTCAATGACCTCCTTAATTATACCCAAGATGAATCCTTGGTCTTTAAAGAATTGGATCTCCGGGATATCTTGGAAGAAAGCCTTTCCATGGTCACGGGAGGAATCCATTCGGGAGGGATTCAACTCATCAAGGAATATGCAGAAGAAATTCCCATGGTCATGGGAGATTCTCACCAATTAAAACAGGTCTTCTTTAATCTGATCAACAATGCCTCTCAGTCGATGTCGGAGAAAGGAACCCTTTCCCTGCGAGTTCATCCCTTTTCAAAGAATGGGTCACCTTATATCAAAGTAGAAGTGGAAGATACTGGAAAGGGGATCGATCCTGAAAATCTCCACAATATCTTCAACCCTTTCTATTCAACAAAAGAATTCAGCCTGGGTTTGGGTTTGCCCATTGTTCATAAAATCATCACTTCTCATCGGGGCCAGATTGAAGTGGACAACCACCCAGGCAAACGAGTGAATTTCATCATTACTCTACCCGCCTCTGAGAGAGGAAGAGAGAAAAGATTTAAAGTGGCGGAGGCAGATCAATGAAAAAGATTTTAATCGTAGACGACGAGGAGAGCATCCGTTTCCTTTATAAGGAGGAGTTGGAGGAGGAAGGGTACATCGTGGAGTGCGCGAAGAACGGGGAAGAAGCGCTCGAAAAGCTCATTGTCTTTAAACCGGACCTCATCTCCCTCGATATCAAAATGCCCGTGATGGACGGTATTGAAGCCCTGAAACGAATCCGAGAGAAGGAGAGACACCTTCCTATCATCCTCTGTTCTGCCTATGGGGAGTACAAACAGGACCTCACCACCTGGGCTTCGGATGCCTATGTCGTCAAGTGCGCAGATCTGACAAACTTCAAATCCACGATCCGAAAACTTTTGGGCTTATCATGAAGGGCTTATGACAATTGCACAGATTTCTTGCTATGCACTATGCTCTAAGCGCTTTGCGATTTTATTTTTTATAATTTCCAGACACGGAACACGAATCACGAGCACGTTTCTTAAGTAACTTCCAGACACCCGACACGGATCACGAGTCATGGTTTTTATAAGGATTTGACGAATTACTAATCACGATTCACGAATCACGTTATTTATAATAATGGGGCAGTAGCTCAGCTGGGAGAGCGCCAGAATCGCACTCTGGAGGCCGGCGGTTCGATCCCGCTCTGCTCCACCAAAAATGAAAAAGGGGACGGGCCACTTTTAAAAAGTCGCCTGTCCCCTTTTCTTCGTATAAATTCGTATAGAAATATAGCGATTCGAGTGTAAATTGCTATTTTCGCTATCCGTCCTTTATGGACATAAAAGCCAATTGTTACCTCCGATAACGGTAATAAGGAAAGTGGTAAGGGTAATAATAAGGGCGGTAGTAACGATAATAACCACCGTAGTAGTATGGATATGGGTAGTAATAGGGGTATGGGTATAGGTCTCTGTAGTAATAGGGGTACGGGTATGGGTAATAATATGATTCAGGATAGGGTTGTCTCTCTGACTGTGAATAATACCATCCCCCCACCGGAGAACGATGGCATTGGGGGTTAGCAGCTACTCTATCTTGAATAAAAGTGATCCGACAGATAGAACCAGAGTTAGCAAAATGATATTCCCATGTTTCAAGAGTTGTCCCATTAGTAGTCTTATAAGTGATAAGGTCTGTTCGTCCCCACAAAGAGACCACTTCTTCTTTCGTCATGGCAAGTTTAATATCTGAAACATGACGGGGATGGCATGAAGAAAAAACGAGAATAAGAACAATAAAAAGAAACAGATAGATGATCCTCTTTCTTTCCATATCTTCTCATCTCCTTCTTACAATCTATGCCTATAAGTATACCTTATTTCTCTCTTCTTTTCATCCCCCGATCAATCACCTTTACCATCTCCAAAAATTCTTCTTTGGTGAAAATCCCTTTCTCCAAGCAACCTGGTGAGGGATTTCTGTTGGACTGCGTTGGACACGGAGGTGCTGACCCATGTTGAGATTTTTGATAAAAAGTTATTTTGATTTTTTTACTATTCCGATTACGTTCGGAATCGACCGAGCAGCTGGTAGGGTATCATTTTCATAAGGGCTTGAAGGGCGACCCACCCTCTCGAATTCGATATCATTTGCTGAAAAATAGAGAGTGGCCTCCTGTCCTCCCTCCAAATACATAACATTATGAATTGAAATAGGAAGTGATAATAATAGATTAGCAAAGTCATGCCCTGAGTAATGAGACTCCGTAAAGATGAACAAGGCATTCCCGCTTTTGTCTATTCCGAAAACGGCTATGCTCCACGTCTTGTCCTGTTTCCTCCAGACATTCTCCTGCTGGCAACTAATCATTCTTATATTCTGGACAAGTGTTTGATACTTGTCCCTGAGTCTTCCAAAATCTTGGCATTGCAGATCAATAATCTGAATCTCAGGGAGGGTGGATTCGATGGGGTTAAACGCCAAAACAGCTTTATAAGCAGGGTTAAGTCTCGGATTATTAATATGGTTAAAATTCTTCATATAGCCAACATTTCTTATCCCATCCTCTTGATACATCCCTGCATTAATGGCAGAAAGGAGATTGTACTTTTGACACCATTTCTTTACCGTCATTTTTGCTTTGCCATGCTCCGAAGCACATAGAAGCCTGAAGGAATGAAATCTTGGATCAATCTTCACAATAGTGATTCTTGAATCCTTGAGCCTTGATTCCTCTGGGGAGGTAAACTCTCCAATATGTAACCCTTCGTCAACTTTCTTCCATAAACCGTCTTTGCAAAGGATCACATGAGGAGATAGAACCAGACTGAGGATCACGGTGAGGATGGCGAGGGAAGCAGTTCTCCGTTTCAATGGTTCCTCTTTCCAATCGTTTACCCCGTTAGAAAGCCCTAGCATTTATGCTAGGGATGGGGGGAATAGAAAGCACCAGCTCCTTATTGAGCGGAGTCAAAGCCCTGCTCTTTCTCTAACGGGGTTTACTTCTTTTTTTCTCTTTTGCTGAAGACCTTTAGCACAAATCCTTTTCAGGGTCAGTATCCAAATATAGTTGTAATGATAAATCACACTCCTATTAATCCAAAACCCCACCGAGAGAACCCAGAGACAAGAAAAGCTAAAATAATCAAAATAACTCCTATGATATACCGAAGTATTACCTCTCCTCTCCCCACATTGAGTATCTTGGCTACTGCTCCCATTATTTCCTACCCTTAATAAAAAATCATCCATCAAACAGTTAGGATTCAAATCAGGTTTTCTTTTTCCCCTCATACACTCTAATGATCTTCAGCAATTCTTCAAAATCGACATTTCCGCATTTAGCACAAAGATAAAAGAGATGAAATGTTTTCCTCCCTATGGTTACAGCAACACCCTGTAATCCTTGTTCTTCTCCACACTTTAAGCAACGTTCTGCTTTTTCTTCCATTTTATTCAGATTAGAGGCTGATAAAAGATGGCCTTAATTTCAATCGGAGTGTACTAAATCAGGAATGGGGTGTCAATGAGAATTGGGAGATTAAAAAAATCCTTGACTCTTTTCGTCTTAACCTTGTAAGTTATTCCCTAATTGCTTCTCAAAAAAAGGGATCAGTTAGAGGAGGGCTATAACTGATCCCCAGACCAGTACATCAAATGGGGGTGAAACAAGGAGGTGACTTTGTTTGGTGTACTGGTTTTTTTATGCATTTATTCTATAACAAAGACATTAGAAGAGGATTAAAATTGAATTAAAATCTCTTAATATTCTGGTTTGGTTCATTACAGATTTTGGAAAGGTTTATTCGAATACCCTGTTTAGCCTCTTTTTGACTAACAAAAAAAATGTTTCTTACTAAAGAGATAAAGAATTCCACGAATTTTTTAAATTGAATCTATGATAAAGATATTTTCAGATAGAATGGCCCGCCATATTGTTGGATAAGATGGTCTCGGGATTGCGAGTATCCCCATTCTCTTTTCCAACATTAAATGCCGACGCCAAGACCTCTCCAAGGCGATGGTATTTCATGGTAGGCCTGATGTAGACAGGTGGATCAATCTTTTCTGGATCTATCTTTCCATCTGTCAGACACCCACTCGTTATGTAGGTTTCAATGATCTCACCAACAATGAGGATATGGGTTTTCATATCCAGATAATGGAGTACCTTGCACTCTAGGTTTATCGGGCACTCTTGTATGAGCGGAGCCGTCTTCAGTTCACCGTAGAAAGTTTTAAAGATTTGCGACTTATCTTTCTTCCTGCCAGAGTAGATGCCACAATAATCGGTCTTCTTGATGATTTCGCAAGAGGGGACATTCACAGAAAAGGTCCCGTTTTCTCTAATACCTTTCAGGGTATACCGGGCTTTGTTCATGGCAACAGTAATAGCCGGCGGTTTGTAAGCTGCGATTCCACACCAAGAGGCAATCATAAAATTTGGCTTTCCATCTACGTTGGCGCCCACGACTAAGGCAGGCATGGGCAGAATGAGAGGCTCTGGACCAAGTTTGCTCTTTTCCATGCTATTTCTCCTTTTGTTTGTTTCATCCTTTTCATTTTTTGTATGGCCAATTACGGCAGGTGGGTTTTCCGAAGCAGATCGTCTACAGTTTTGACGGGATTGAAGGTCTCAAGGGGAACTTCCACAAAAACAGTATTCCAGTACGCCATCGATCCGTTCCACAGTCCCGGCAACTCCATCGCCTTAAGCTCACCCTCTTCATGAGACTTCTTTGAAATAAGGACGGCGTTCCTATTGACGTAATCGTTCAAGTCAAATTTTTCTCCCTGATAATTCCTGACACCACATACCAGATCAACGGGGTTGAAGTGTGTGGAGGATTTCCAAATATCTTTTTGCTCCTCCGAATTCAGGTCTAATTGGTTTTGTTCCACAATCTGGAGTGATCGAATTCTATCCTCCTCAACCCAGAAAGGACCTCCGCCAGGCTCACCTTCGTTTTTAACCATTCCGCAAACCCGGAGCGGCCTATTCAGCATCCGTAAGACATAATCCATTTTGGCGGGTATCGAGTCATTCCAGAATCCATCGGGAAAGAAAAGGAATAGCTTTCCCTGGCAAAAATGGACAACCCGTGACAACAGTTCATCATCCACTCGTTTCCTTGACAGGAGATCCAGATGGTGGAAAATCTCATCTTGTAATCTGACAAGATACCCTCCAAGGGTTTTCTTGTGAAGAACGGTGATGTCTTTCAGCTGGTCAGGAACAACATTGTCAATGTTCTTGATGAAGACGACATCCCCATCAATGGCGTTGAGATTTTTAAGGAGCGCACCATGGCCTCCCGGCCAGAATATGATTTTCCCTCTCTTGTCACGGACTGGCTTGTTCTCCATGTCCACGGCTATTGTATCCGTAGAGGGGTGCTGTATCGTCACTGCAATTTCGTACTTTACTCCGAAAAGTTTTTCGTAATAGCCTTGTGTTCGAGAAAGCAATTCGCTGAACCTGGATTCGTGTTCTTCGGAAACGGTAAAATGAATCCTGCAGACATTCTGAGTATCCCGGACATAGAGGGCTGCTTCGACGAGATGTTCCTCCAAGGCGGTTCGGGAATGCCCAGGATAGATATGAAATTTTAGCAGTGCCTTGGAAAGCCAGGCATAGTTCAGACCTCGCCTGGTAAGGATGAACTCAAGGATATCGGCGCATCTTCCCTCGCGGATACATCTTTCAACATCTTCTCCCTCCAAAGCCATGACCTTCCTTAAGTCCTCGTAGAAAGCAAACTTGACAACGTCTTCAAGAAATTTAATCGCACCCTCGGCCGAATCGATACTCCCTTTCTGGTACCAACTCCACCAGTCTTTGAACATCCGACTCGCAACACCCGAGGCGGGAACAAACTTGAGCATCCGACCTCTCTCAGCAGCCTGTTCGTGAAGTGAAATCAACGCTTCCCTCTCATCCGGAGGTATCTGTACAATGCCGTCTCCCAGGCGTGCGGGCCCTATTAACCTGACAGGCTTTGCTCCTCTCCGGAATGTTTCAAGCTGCCTTAAAACTTCTTGAACACTAATGCCTTTTGCAACAATGGCCTCTAAATCCTCACCCGAAAAGAAACTTAAAGACATCTCCCGGTCTCCTTTAGAGCTGTGGCAGGTCTAATATATAATAAGATGTAGAATGGGACAAGGGGTCCAAATTAGGTAATGATTCCATAAGATAAAACTCAAAACAGGGGAAAAAGGGCTCGGTTATTGAGACCTCCCGCATATATGCTTCTTGAAATTAAGGGCTCGTAAATAAACTAAGAATCAAACAGCCTGGATAACTTCAGCAACGTGAAGATTGGCAATTCGACCCTACCCTTCTCCAACAATGATTTCAAGGGGTTAGCTTAATAAAGTAACTTCCTTTTAACTTATATTTTCAATAAAAACCATGCTTCAAATCTAAAATTTTCAACTCATTTCTTCCCTTTCCAAGGAGATAATTTAAATTTTCTTAAAATCATAAAAAAATATTGACAAATATAAAAAAATCTGATAAATTTTATAAGTTTTTTGCGAAATTTTTTCTTTAGAACTATTTGACTTTTAACCCATTGAAATGATTTATTTTTAGTTGAGCGAGGTAAGTAATGCCTACTATTAATCAACTGGTTCGAGAAGGAAGGAAGGGTGTCAAGAGTAAGACTTCTGCCCCCGCTCTTATGGAATCCCCTCAAAAAAGGGGGGTTTGTATACGAGTTTATACAACCACTCCCAAGAAACCTAATTCCGCCCTTCGAAAAGTTGCTCGAGTGAGATTAACCAATGGAATCGAAGTGACCACTTATATTCCAGGAATTGGCCATAACCTCCAGGAACATTCCGTTGTCCTCATCCGGGGAGGAAGGGTAAAAGACCTTCCAGGAGTTCGGTATCATATCATCCGTGGCACCCTAGACTCCGTAGGCGTCCAGGACCGTAAACAAAGCCGCTCCAAATACGGAGCTAAGAAACCAAAATAATTAAACTTCTCTTCCAAAACCATAAATAAAAAGGAAGAAGGGGTCTTTATGCCTAGAAAAAGAGAAGTCAAAAAAAGAGAAATATTGCCGGATCCAAAATATCACGATACGCTGACAGCCAAATTTATCAATGGGATCATGCGCCGTGGGAAGAAGAGTTCGGCAGAAGGGATTTTTTATCGTGCCCTCGACATCATCAAAGATAAAACTCATTCAGACCCGGTCAAGGTTTTTAGCCAGGCGATGAATAACGTAAAACCCCTCATTGAGGTGAGACCTAGGAGAGTGGGAGGGGCTACTTACCAAGTTCCAGTAGAAGTGAGACCGGAAAGAAAAGTCGCTTTGGCGATTCGTTGGATCATTGGCTTTTCAAAACAACGATCCGAAAAGACAATGGAAGAAAAGCTTTCCGCAGAGTTAATCGATGCAGCCAATAACCGGGGGGCTGCTATTAAAAAGAAAGAAGATACACATAAAATGGCCGAGGCAAATAAAGCTTTTGCCCATTATCGTTGGTAAGGAAACGAGGGACTTATAGTGTCAGATATGGCTTTAAAGGAACATACGAGAAACATTGGCATCATGGCCCACATCGACGCTGGGAAGACGACGACGACGGAGAGGATTCTCTATTATACTGGCGTTACGTATAAGATTGGGGAAGTGGATCAAGGTTCTGCAACCATGGACTGGATGGAGCAGGAAAAAGAGCGAGGAATCACGATCACCTCTGCAGCCACCACTTGTTTCTGGAAAGATCATCGTATCAATATCATCGATACCCCTGGCCATGTGGACTTTACGATTGAGGTGGAGCGATCCCTTCGCGTCCTGGATGGAGCCGTGGCTGTCTTCTGTGCCGTAGGAGGTGTAGAGCCCCAATCCGAAACCGTATGGAGACAGGCGGATAAATATCGGATCCCGAGGATCGCTTTTGTCAACAAGATGGATCGCGTGGGTGCAAACTTCCAGGGATGCCTTCAGATGATGACGGATCGTCTTAAGACAACCCCTCTGCCCATTCAACTTCCTCTCGGAAAAGAAGACGATTTTCAAGGGGTGATTGACCTCGTCACCATGAAGGCCATCATCTATGATCCCCAAAGCCTTGGGACGAAATATGATGTGGTGGATATTCCGGAGACCTATCTCAAAGAAGCCTCCATCGCAAGGGAATATCTTGTCGAAAAACTGGCAGAGCGAAACGACTATCTCATGGAGAAGTTTATTGATGGCCACGAGATAACAGAAGAAGAAATCAGGCAGAGTCTGAGAGAGACCACACTCCAGCTGAAAGGAATTCCGGTTCTTTGCGGTTCCGCCTTTCGTAATAAAGGAGTTCAACCTCTTCTCGATGCCATTATTAACTACCTTCCATCCCCACTCGATATCCCACCCGTAAAAGGAATCGATCCCCAAGGAAAGGAACTCGCCTTCTCCGCCAATAACGGTCATCCTCTCTCGGCTTTAGCCTTCAAAATCATGAGCGATCCTTATACCGGACAATTGACTTTCTTCCGAATTTATTCGGGCTCATTGAAATCCGGGGATTCCGTTTTCAATTCTATCAAAAGGAAAAAAGAACGGATCGGCCGCCTGCTCAAAATGCATGCCAACAAACGGGAGGAGATTCATGAAGT
>Ga0315279_10003160_pt1 | contig 23409 bp, 24 predicted proteins | sample YL17G06_20_MG_FD_203694 | JGI IMG/M metagenome (GOLD analysis project Ga0315279, IMG submission 203694) | Sediment microbial communities from Yellowstone Lake, YNP, Wyoming, USA - YL17G06_20 | ecosystem: Environmental > Aquatic > Freshwater > Lake > Sediment | place: USA: Wyoming | collected...
TTTCGTTCCTCTCGTTGCGTTTTCTCACCCGCCCGATGCGTTTCTTGATCTTCGGGGGAATCGGCGTTGGCCTCATCCTGGCTGGGATTTGGGGCTTGAATCGTGCTTTGCTCATACCTTTTTTGCGACCTGGGCAGAAACTGGTGGATCAGGTGACCGAGTACCGCCGCCGCGAGAAAGGGCCGCGCGTCGTCGCCATCGGCGGCGGGCACGGCCTTGCGACTGTTCTGCGCGGGATGAAAGAGCACACGCATAATCTGACTGCGGTCGTAGCGGTAACAGACGACGGCGGTTCTTCTGGCGACTTGCGACGCAGCCAGGGCATCCTTCCGCCCGGCGACATCCGCAATTGCCTGGCAGCGCTCTCCAACGACGAAGCCTTGCTGACCCAGTTGTTCCAGTACCGCTTCAGCGGCGATACGCAACTGGACGGCCATTCGTTTGGCAACCTGTTGATTTCAGCTATGGCAGACATTACCGGCAGCTTCGAGGAGGCGGTCGCCGAATCGGGCCGCGTCTTATCTGTACATGGCCGCGTCCTGCCTGCTACGCTGCACAACGTGCATCTCGTGGCCGACGTTCAGTTGCCGAACCTGCCGAACGAGGTACGCGTAGAGGGTGAGAGTAATATCCCGCAGATGGCTGGTCGCGTGCGCCGGGTCTGGCTCGAACCGAACGACGCGACGGCTTTCCCGCCTGTCATCCAGGCTCTCCTGGCTGCGGATATGATTGTTATTGGGCCTGGCAGCCTGTATACCAGCCTCCTGCCGAACATCTTGGTACCGGATTTGTTAGCAGCCATACGTTCCAGCCGGGCAATAAAGATTTTCGTCTGCAATGTTGCTACGCAGATTGGCGAAACACAGGCGTATAATTGCGGCGATCACGTCCAAGCGCTGGAAGAAATTATTGGTTCGGATGTCATTGATATCATCGTCTGTAACACTAGCTTTGAGGCGGATTTGCCGGAGGGTATACTATGGGTGCGGCTCGACGACGCGCTGATGGGCGACGGGCGTGTTTATTGCGCCGACTTGCTCGACCGCGAGCGACCTTTGCACCACGAGGCGTCCAAGCTGGCGCAGGCGCTGGTTGACCTGTTCTATGAACGGACAGGTCCATTGGAAAGAGAAGCTACAACACTTTCGCGTTGATAGAAATATCATCAACCCATCTTCTCAATAAGTAAGGGAAGATGGGGTGTGTGCGGGCGGTCGCGAAGCATACCCGAAGGTTGCGGAGCTGCCCGCAAACACCCCGCTCCCCACTCTTATTGAGATGATAAACAACCCTTTTTAGGAGGTTTTGCAATGTCAGCAGCACGTGTTGGTATCAATGGTTTTGGCCGGATCGGCCGTCAGGTCTTGAAAGCGATACGAGATTACTACCCGGAAAAGTTAGAAGTAGTCGCCTTCAACGATATTGGCGATCTTCCAACTATGGCGCACTTGCTCAAGTACGACTCGAATTATGGCCATTTCAATGGCAAGGTCGAAGTTGAGGATGGCGTGCTTGTAGTCGACGGACAAAAGATAAAGGCTTTCAAGGAGACTGATCCTGCCAATATCAAATGGGGTGATCTGGGGATTGAAATCGTGATCGAATCTACGGGTATCTTTACCATTAAAAATGATGGCGTCAACAAGAAAGGCAAGACGGTCAAGGGCGCGGCCAATCACATCACCAAAGGCGGGGCCAAGAAGGTTATCATCTCTGCGCCGGCCGAAGGCGAAGACCTGACCATCGTTTTGGGCGTGAATGGCGACAAGTACGACCCGAAGATACATCACGTTGTCTCAAATGCTTCTTGCACCACCAACTGCCTGGCTCCTGCGGTGAAGGTTGTTCATGACAGGTATAGGATCGTGCGCGGCTTCATGACCACCGTCCACTCTTACACCAACGACCAGAAGATCCTCGACCTGCCGCATTCCGACTTGAGGCGGGCGCGCGCCGCGGCGATGAACATCATCCCAACCACGACTGGCGCGGCCAAGGCCCTGAAGCTGGTCATCCCAGACCTGGCGGGCAAGTTCGATGGCTATGCCCTGCGCGTCCCGACCCCCACGGTCTCGATTGTGGACTTCACGGCTGAGATCGAGATCGCAGCCACCACCGATGAGCTGCGTCAGGCCTTCCGCGATGCAGCGGCCAAGCCTCCGCTGAAAGGCATCCTGGAGGCTGTGGATGAGCCGCTGGTCAGCATGGACTTCAAGGGGAGCGCGTATTCCTCTTCCGTGGATTTGCCCTTCACCAGCGTACTCGGCAAAGAGAAGAGCACTTTCATCAAGGTTGTTGCCTGGTACGATAATGAGTGGGGTTACTCGGTGCGCACGGCTGACTTGGCAGCGTTGATGGCGAAATCTCTCTAAGGCGTGTCAAGTGTTCCGGTGTCAGGTGACAAGTCTTGACACCTGACACCTGACACCAGCCGGAGGCTGACATGTTCATCAAAAAAACCATTAGCGATATTGATGTAAAAGGCAAGCGACTCCTCGTTCGCGTGGATTTCAACGTGCCGATCAAGGACAGCGCGGTGGGCGACGACACCCGCATCCGCGCCGCGCTGCCTACGCTCGAATATTTGCTCGAGCACGGCGCGGCGGTTATCCTGTGCTCGCACCTGGGACGACCCAAGGACGGCCCTGATCCTAAGTATTCACTGAAACCGGTCGCCGCTCACCTGAGCAAGCTGATTGGCAAGCCGGTGGCTTTCGCTGAAGATTGCATCGGGCCAGCCGCGGAAAAGGCCGCTAAAGCGCTCAAACCAGGTGAGGTGCTCTTGCTCGAAAATACCCGCTTCCATCCCGAAGAAGAGAAGAACAATCCCCGAATGGCGAAGCAGTTGGCTGCTTTGGCCGATATCTACGTCAATGATGCTTTCGGCTCCGCGCACCGGGCGCATGCCTCTACGGAAGGCGTGGCGAAGTACCTGCCGGCTGTGGCCGGTTTCCTGATGGAAAAAGAGATCCAGTACTTGGGCGCGGCGGTGACCGATCCAGCCAAACCCTTTGTCGCCATTCTGGGCGGCGCCAAGATTAGCGATAAGATCGGCGTCATCAAGAACCTTCTCACCAAGGCCGATACGATCCTGATCGGCGGCGGAATGGCGAATACGTTTTTCAAGGCGCAGGGATACCCGGTCGCCGATTCGCTGGTCGAAGATGAGGCCCTCGATACCGCACGCGAGTTGGTCACCAAAGGCGGCTCGTGCCTGCGTTTGCCCGTGGATGTGGTCATTGGCGACAAGTTCGAGGCCGCAGCGGCTCACAAGGTTATGCCGACTGGCCCCATCCCGGCTGGCTGGCGCATCCTGGACATCGGGCCTGAGACGATTGCCGGCTACACTAAAGTAATCAAAGCTGCCAGGACCATCGTCTGGAACGGACCGATGGGAGTGTTCGAGTTCCCAGAGTTCGCCAAAGGCACGTTCGGCGTCGCGCAGGCTGTGGCCGAGTCTGGCGCGGTTAGCATCATCGGCGGTGGCGAATCGGTTGCAGCCATCCAGCAATCTGGCCTGGCCGATAAGATCACGCACATCTCTACCGGAGGCGGCGCGTCGCTCGAAATGCTGGAAGGTCTGACGCTTCCGGGTGTGGCCGCGTTGCAGGATAAATAACTATCCATGCGTACACCCTTTGTGGCCGGCAATTGGAAAATGAACAAGACTGTCGAAGAAGCTCGCTCGCTGGCCTTCGAGTTGAGCAAGGGGCTGAACGAGATCAATGGTGTGGAGAAAGTGCTCTGCCCGCCTTTTACTTCGCTGCTCGCCGTCGCAGCGTTGCTCCAGGGCGCCGGCATCGGCCTGGGCGCGCAGAATATGCACTGGGAGGAAAAAGGCGCCTTTACCGGCGAGACCTCTCCGGCGATGGTGGCCGAGTTCTGTAGATATGTCATCATTGGACATTCCGAACGTCGGACATACTTCGGCGAGACGGATGGAACCGTCAACAAGAAAGTCGCGGCGGCGCGGACCCGTAACCTGACCCCGATTGTGTGCGTGGGTGAGACCTTAGCCGAGTACGAAGCTGGGCGTACCGTCGAAGTCGTTTCGCGCCAGGTTCGGGAGGGATTGAAGGGTTTAGACGCGGATTTTACCCCGAAAATCGTTTTCGCCTACGAGCCGGTCTGGGCGATTGGCACCGGCCGCGCCTCCACTGGCGAGAACGCCAACGCAGTTGTACGGGATGTGATCCGCAAGTCGCTGGGTGATTTGTATGGCCCGGAAATCGCACAGGCGGTCCGCGTCCTCTACGGCGGCTCGGTGACGGCTTCCAACGCGGCTGAATTCTTCTCCCAGCCGGATATTGACGGCGCGCTGGTCGGCGGGGCTAGTTTGAAAGTTGGCGAATTCGTGGCGATCACGCGCGCCGCGGTGAAATAAAAGACACTTGGCAATCCTTACCGGTTTTGACGGCCTGCTCTGGTTGGCGCTGATCCTGGTGCTGATGGTGTTCTTGCAGCGCTGGTTGCACCGCGAGATCCAGGCCGTCTTTCTCATCCTCACACGCCGCCAGGATATTACCGCCATAATATTTTCTTTGATCTTCATCCCCGGCATTTTCTTGCATGAGTTGAGCCATTTCTTGATGGCGCTTCTCCTGCGCGTACGCACCGGTCGCTTCTCGATCTTCCCCCGCCCAATGGCAGATGGAACTTTGCGTCTGGGCTATGTCGAGATCTCCAGCGGCGGCATTATAAGGGACTCTCTAATTGGCGCCGCGCCGCTCATTACCGGTTGCCTGTTCGTGGCGTACGCGGCCATCAATCGTCTGGAAATGCCGATCCTATGGGATCTTCTGCGTAATGGTCAATTCGAACTATTTTGGGTGGGGATTTCCTACCTACCCACAATCCACGACTTCTGGCTGTGGTTCTACCTGACCTTTGTGGTCAGCAGCACCATGCTGCCCTCCGCCTCCGACCGTCATGCCTGGCTGCCGCTGGGACTGGTGGTCGGCCTTCTATTTGGCCTGACTATCCTGGCTGGCGCCGGTCCCTGGATGCTGGACAACCTGGCTGCGCCGGTCAATTCCTTCCTGAAAGGACTGGCTGCGATTTTCGGGTTGAGTGGGGTGGTGCATCTGGTGTCGGTCTTACCCTTCGCAATGCTTCACCGGTTGTTTTCGAAGCTGACAGGGGTGGATGTAACCTGATGAAAAAACCACCACACGTGTGCCTGCGCACAGTGCAGGCAGAGAACACGGAGTGCACAGAGTTCTTCTATTATTAGATCTTCATGTGCTCCCTGGCCTAGCCCGCCAGGGCAGGCTGTGTTCTCAGTGGTAAAAAAACCTTATTATTGAGCCTCAGCGTTGTAATCACATAAAAAGGGCAACTTGCTCCAGCGGCTTGTGCTCTGGGATTGAGGGCGATTCTGCCGGATACCCGATGAAGAGCATCGCCTGCGGTTGCCACGTAGCGGGTAAATCCAACGCGGCGCGGACCGTTCCTGGGGTAAAGAGCGGCCCGCACGTCCAGACGCCGCCCAGCCCTTCAGCGTGCGCGGCCAGCAGCAGTTGCAACCCGGCCAGCGCCGTGGATTGGACAGCCATCGTCATCTCGGCCGGCTGGCGCTTGGGGTCGGGGTAACTGTTCATGCCGGTGGCGTCCATGCACAAGATCACGACGACCGGCGCTTCGTGGGTGCGGCGGCGGGAGCGTTCGAGGCGTGCCGCGATGTCGGCTTCGGGTAGGCCTTCCTTCTCCAGGTCACGGCGGAAATCGGCGGCCATGGCCTCGGCTAGGTGGTTTTTTGTCTCGGCGGTGGTCAACACGGCAAATCGCCAAGGTTGATCGTTGTGGGCGGAGGGGGCGTAGGTCGCGGTTTCCAGGATACGCCGAATAACGGCAGCCGGCACCGGGTCCGGGCGGAAGCGGCGGATCGAGCGGCGCGAGTGTAAGAAAGTGTGCAGATCTCCCATCATCCGTGCGCGTCCACCTTTTCGGGCAGGATTTTGTAGGTGACACGTTTTTCACCCGTCTTGCCGAACGTGTACTTGTATGTGCCGGTATATTTACCCGCCAGCGTGTCGATGTGGGCGTCCGCGCCCTCGGTGGTGAACTCGACCACCTTGCCGCGAAGTTGCAGGTAGCGATAGGGATTGCCGGGGTCGGCGATGCACAACGCGACCCATGGCCGGGCGCGCATGTTTCGATCCTTGATACGCCCTTGAGCCGTGTTGATGAGAATATGCTCGCCGTCCGTGTTGAACCAGACCGGTGTGACCTGCGGCGAGCCGTCAGGCATGAGGGTGGCAAGATAGACGAAAGCCTTTTTTTCGTCGGTCAGCAGGTCGTGGAAATTCTCAGGAATGGATTTCATGTTTTCTCCTTGAGCGGGGGATGAGCAAGGCGCGCATCATATCGTTGTTAGAGCAGGCCAATGCAATTTGAGTTTCTTCTTCCGAACAGCCGAGAAGTAGTTTGATCTCTGCGTCCCGTTTGAATGCGTCAACTGTCAGGATCACAGCGGATAGGTCGCGGGTACCGGACGCGCCGAGCCAAACGTCAATTCCTTTGCCATCGCCGGAAGTTGTGCCGTCGAGGTAGCCATAATCCAACGGATAGGCCTGTTCCGGGTAACGCGGGTGGCATGTCCCTTTTGGGCGGTCAATCACCATCCGGCTTTGGGCAATGAGCTGGTCGAGGTATTCCCAGAAATCATCGTTCATCGGAACATATCCTGGTCTTTTGGGCGCAAGAGTTCGCCGAGCGACCCTTCGCGCAACGGATAGGGAAAGCCGCGCACGTGCAGGACCGGCGTGGCTTCGGCCGCCTGACCCATGACTAGTGAGGCAGCCGCGGCCAGTTCGTCCGCCACGCCGACGATGGTGATTTGCAGAGTGTAACCAAAAAGGTCCTGCCAGCCGCGCTCGTCCACCACGCCGGGCAGGCCGCTCAGGCCAATGACCATACCCACCGTGCCAAGCCTCCAGGCGCGCCCGTGTGAGTCGATGATCATCACGCCCAGGCGCTTGCCGCTGGCGGCCTCGAGTTTGGCGCGGATTTCAGCGGCCGAGCGGTCTGGGTTTTCGGGCAAGAGCAGCACCCATTCTTCTGGTGCTGTAGTGGCGACTTTAGTCGCTGGCGTTAAACGACTGAAGTCGTCACTACGATTTCCAACATTGGAGTGGTCAATCCCTGCGTTGGCGCATACGAAGCCCAATCTATGCTCGACGACGAGCGTTCCGGGACGCACGCGCAGCACCTCACGGCTCTCTTGAAGAATGAGTTCGACCAGGCGCGCATCCTTTTCGCTGCGCGTAGCCAATTCGAGAGCCTCTTTGGAGGGCGTGATCGCAGTCAGGTTGACCAACCTTCCCTCGGCTTTGCTGACGATTTTCGAGGTAATGACCAGAATATCGTTATCGTGCAGTGTGAGACTTGAAGCGCCAAGCGCGGCGATGATGATCCCGGACAGGTTGTCGCCGTGAAGGATGAGAGGGAGGGAGGGGCGGGGGGTGAGGGTGAGGGATTTCATCCGCAGATTACGCAGATTGCGCAGATCTTTCTATTGGGAGATAAGGGCCTTCGTAACCCCAGACGAGGCGTTTGTATTGCAGGCTGGGCGCGCCGAAGTTGAGCAGCAAGCCGCGTCGGAAGCCTGTGGCCTTGAGATAATTTAGGACTTGCGTCTCCTCCGCACTGGATAAACGCGCCAGAGCTTTGAATTCTACAATGATGTCTGAGAAACAAACGAAATCCGCCCGATAGCGGCTTGGCAGGATAATGCCTTTGTATTTGATGGGTAAAGCCATCTCGCGCTCGAAAGGAATATTTTGGAGTGGAAATTCGATCACAGCGGCATCTTGATAACCAGGCTCTAGGAATCCATGGCCCAACTGACGATGGATTTCCATCTCTGCGCCGATGATTGAATACGTTTGCGGGTCACGCGGATCGGCGGGTTTGTTTCTAATCTGCGAAATCTGCATCATCTGTGGATTTATGCTTTTCTCGTGCCGGTAATTATAATCCCCGCATGTGTGGCGCCATACTGTTTGTTGATGTGGAGAAGCACGGAGGTCAGCCCTTCGACCACCATCGAATTCTCGATCGGCCCGGCGTCCCAGCCAATCAGACCGGCGGCCTCGACCAGTATGAGGGCTTCGGCGCGCGCCTCTTTGCTTGTCCCGCAGACGAGCACGTCACATTCGACCGGTTCATCGCGCAACAGGTGTTCATAGGAGATGTTCTGGAAGGCGGAGGTCACCTGCACCTCTTCGCCCAGGATTTCATGCGCTTCCTGCGCAGCAGACCCGACTGGCGGCATCTGCACCTTCGTCACTTTTGGCGGGACGAGCGGGACGGTCACATCTACCAGGATTTTGCCTAGCAGGGCGGACTTCACGCTCTCAAGCGTTTCGCGGTGCGCAGCGTAAGGGACGGTCAGCGCAGCGATGTCGGCTCTTTGTGCGGCTTCCATGTTGCTCAAGCCTTCGAGATGGGCTTCCCCGCCAAGCCGGTCGAGGAGTTCCTGGGCGGTGGCGCGCGCTTTTTCCGGTGTTCGGGAGCCAATCAAAATACGATAACCGGCTTTCGCCCAGCGGTAGGCCAGGCCTTTGCCTTCTTTGCCTGTCCCGCCGAGGATGGCGATTGTAAGCAGGATGGGTTGGTCGGGCATCAGCCTATCCCATATTGGTGCGGATCAGGCAGGGCGATGCCGCTGGCGGTGCGTACTTTTCCTTTCTTCTCTTTCCGTTTGGCTTTCAGGCTTTGGATGACCTGTTGGAGCAATGGGTGCAATGCAGCGAGTACCCACCAGAACGTAGTCGCGAAGGCAACGCCTATCCAAAACGAGATACGGTCGATGTAGGGCAAGCGGAAATGCATAGGGGATTCTAGCTGCCGTACAGGATGCGCCCGCAGGAAGGGCAACGTGCTATCTGGATGGCCGAACGGGCTGCCTGCTGCTCCGCCGGGGTCAGGCCGGAACCGCAAGCAGCGCAAGCGCTGTCTGAAATGACTGACACGGCCACGCCGCCGCGCGTCTGGCGGAGTTGGTTGTACCCCTCGAGGAATTGGGCGGGTATGGCGTTGGCGATCACCTGCCTCTCGGCTTCCAACTTTGCGATCTCTCTTAACAAGTTGGCCTGTTCCTGTCCCAAGCTTTGGTTTTGTTCGTTTAATTGGGACTGAACGGTCCTCAGCGCGGCCTGCGCGGCTTGATGGGTGGACTCGGCCTCTTCGCAAGCAAGCATGGCCTCCAGTTGGCGGTCCTCCAGCTTGGCGAGATGACGCTTGAGCGCCGCGACCTCATTCTGTAAATCTTGTAGCTCTTTGGGATTGTGAACATTGCCGCTATATAGGCTGGACTCTGTCTGCTCGATCTTGATGTGCTGGTCGCGGACGATATCCTCGGCCTGATGGAGGGTGCGTTCGGCGGCCAGCCGGTTCTTTTCCGCGACTTCAGCCTGCGCGTTGGCCTGACGAAGAGCCTCGTCGTCCTCCAGTTTTCTTTGGATGGCCTGGAGACGCACCTGCGCCCGGCCGATCTGGCTGTCGGTCTGTTGGAGGCGATAGAGGTTCAAGGTCTGGTTCATGCTATTGCGCTGCCAGCCCGAAATAATTGTAAATCGCCCTGGAAAGATCGGCGTACATTTTAGATACTTCATCCCAGATGATCTGGTTGGGATGGTAGACGTAAATGGCTAGAATGTAGTTCCCGGCAGGCGTGTAGACGATGGCCGCGTCGGAGACGTTGTGGATGACGCCGTTTGGATCGGTTACCCAGCCGTGCTTGTGGGCCACAGCTGTCCCTTCCGGCACGCCGGACTGGATCAACACCCCGATCTTGTCCTCTACCAGGTATTGGATTATCTGCTGGCAAGAGGTCTGGTCAATTTGACCGGGAAAGGCAGCGACCAATGTTCCGCCGCCAGTTTGGGCGCATTGGTAAATATCTTCCAGGAGCGAGCCGATGTCCGAGGGTGTGGTCTGGCTGTAGATATCGGGATCGGTGTTCACGTCCGTGCGTGAATTGGCGGGCGTGTGAAATATCTGAAGGATCGGCGCGCCGTCGTAAAAATAGCCAGCCAGGAAGGTATTCTGCAAACCCAAAGCCTTCATCACCTCCGAGACGACTAGTGGACCGCGCGCTTCGTCAATGACTCGCATCAAGGCGTCAGCGGGAGGGTTTTCAGACTTCTTAATCATGTCTAACATGAGCGCGCCGGTCTCGTCATCCAGCCGGCCGTTGAAGTGCTGGTAGGCCGTCACCATGATGGGGATTTTGATCGTGCTGGAGGCAGTGAAGGCGATATCCGGGTTGACCGGCAGGTTCTCGCCAGCCCGGTAGGCGAAGTGCAGTTCTTCTATGGTTTGCAGGTCGAGCAGATAAATGCCTACGATCCCATCGAAATTATCCTGGCCGATGATCTCCTGCAGGAGCAGTTGCAGGTTCTGCTTGGATGGGCGACCGGCTGATGTGTATACGGGTGCAAACTGGACCACGCGTTGGCTCGGGGAGCGCATGGCATCCCCGATGAGGATGACAGCCCGGTTAACATCAATGACTTGGCCGGATTGGCCGGGTTGGAATTCGGTGCTGCCAGGGATGGGTTGCGCCGGGATGGGCGGCTGATCGTAGCGGGCTGCGATTTCGCTGGTTAGGTAGGCGCGCAGGCGCTCTTCTGAGTATGTTTCAACCAGGGGTACTTCCGCCGTAGCGGGTTTCCGATTCCACAGATAGTCCCAGAATCCGCCCCAAAAGGATGCGCCGGTGCGTTGGAGGTCGGCTGCGGCGAGCATACTTTCCACGTTCAGTTGAAAGCCGATCAAGTTGGGATCGAGCTGGAAAATGGCGTCCCCGTAGTGGATTTCCACCGGCAAGGAGTAGACCTGTAGCAGTCTTTGGGCAGCAGTTTGAGGGTCCAGGCCGCCGACGGGCACGCCCGCGATGACCATCTGCGGCGGATAGTCATTTCTCAGACGGCTGTACTGTACGAGCGTGATGACCGTCAAGATGATGGCAATCGAAATAAAAAAAAGGGATACCCAGCGAAGATAAAGGGAAGAGCCGCGGATTTTCACGCTGCCTCCAGCGGGATGATTTTTCTGCTAGGGCGGTAGTATAACACACTCACCAAAGAGCACTTATGCTACAATCAGTGAAGGAGCGCACAATGGTTGCTCACTGCGCAACCACAATCCGCGCGCTGAAACTTTCTCGACCACAAGGATACGACTATGCTGCGTTCTTTCCTGATCTACCTTTCCAAAGCTGACTGGGCGCAACGCCTAGTGACTCGTTGGAAGTTCGCCTGGCGGGCTGCTTCTCGTTTCGTGGCAGGGGAAAAGATCGAGGATGCGATCCGCGTCGTGCGCGAGCTAAATGCCCGTGGGATCAATGCCACCCTCGACCACCTGGGGGAGCATACCTCGACACCTGACGAAGCAAGGCAAGCAACAGAAGATATTTTGGAAGTCATCAATCAGATAAGTTGTTGTGACGTGCGCTCGAACGTATCCATCAAGCTGACGCAGATCGGCCTTGCTCTGGACGAGGAGCTGTGCATGACAAATCTGATACGGATTGTCGAGGTTGCCGCGCAGAACAAGAACTACATCCGAATTGACATGGAAGATACACCCTACACGGATAAAACTATTTTCCTGTACCGGCAGATACGCCGGAAGGGCTATCAGAACATCGGGATGGTGGTGCAGTCCTATCTCTTTCGCACCGAAGCCGATACCCGCGCCCTGCTGACCGAGGAGACGCGCTTTCGCCTGGTCAAGGGGGCATACATGGAGCCTATCGAGCTGGCCTATCCCAGGAAAGCCGGTGTGAATGCCAATTTCGATTTGTTGTCCAAGATCATGATTGACGCCGCGCTGGCTGCCAAATCTCCCACCGTCAGCGCCGATGGGCGTATTCCACCTATCCCAGCGATAGGTACGCATGACCCAAAGCGCATTGAGTCTGCCAAGAAATATGCCGAGAAGGTAAGACTGCCCAAGAATGCCTTGGAATTCCAGATGCTGTATGGCATCCGCCGCGACCTGCAAGAGCAGTGCGCGCGCGATGGTTATCCGGTGCGCATCTACGTCCCATACGGCACGCATTGGTATCCGTATTTCATGCGCCGTCTGGCCGAGCGTCCAGCCAACGTCTGGTTCTTCATATCCAATTTCTTCCGCAAATAAGGCAGACACCCGGCGTCTTCAGGACGCCGGGTGTCTAGAATTTGTGGTAAAACATAGGCATGTCTGCCCTCCCTCTTGCCCTGGTTACAGGAGGGGCGCACCGCCTGGGGCGCGCCTTTGCCCTGGCATTGGCTCGCCAGGGATTTGCGATCCTTTTGCATTATCACCATTCTGAGGAAGAAGCGGCGGCTACCGCGGACGCGATCCGCGCTTTGGGCATGCCTGTCTATCAGGTACAGGCTGATCTGACCAGTTTGACGAATATCGAATCTCTATTCATTACTATCGACACGCTGCCTCACCCCTTGAAGGTCTTGGTCAATTCCGCGGCCCTCATGCCGCGCGGCGATGTGCGCACACTATCCGCTGCGGATTTCGATGCAGCGATCGCGCTGAACTTGCGCGCCCCGTTCTTGTGCGCGCAGGAGGCCGCAAAACGCATGGACGATGGCGGCTTGATCGTCAACGTGACTGACATCGGCGCGCAAAAAGCCTGGAGCGGATTCCCGGCCTATACGGTCAGCAAGGCGGGACTTGAGTCGCTGACGCGCGTCCTGGCGCGTTCCCTGGCGCCAATGATCCGGGTCAACGCCATCGCGCCGGGCCTGGTATTGCCGTCCGAGTACGTTTCGGAAGAAGAATGGAAACGGCTGGTGGAACGTCTGCCGCTGAACCGTCCCGCCTCGGTGGACGAAATCACCTCTGCCCTCGAATTTTTGCTTGAAAACGAGTATATTACCGGCCAGACCATCGTCGTGGATGGTGGTTATTCGTTGTTGTAATCAAGAGTCTACGATGCCAGAATCTCCAGCATATCTTGCCGAACGACTGGGCGCCGAGGGAGAAAGGATCGCGGCCTCTTTCGCCGCGTTGACTGGCGACCAATGGGGGCAGGTCGTCTACACTAAAGGCGCTGAATGGAAGGTGCGTGACGTGCTGGCGCACTTCGTCTCGGTGGAGAATACAATTTTGAAGCTGTTCGAGAATATCCGCAGCGGCGGCGGGGGCGCCAGCGAAGATTTTTCGGTTGATCGTTTCAACGCCGAACAGGTGTCAAAACTGGCTGAAGTATCCCCATCCGACTTGCTTACGCAATACCAGGAAGCGCGAGCCGGGATGATCGCCTGGGTTTCAGGACTCTCCGAATCCGACTTGCAAAAGAGAGGCCGCCATCCCTTCCTGGGTGTTACCACTCTGGGCGAGATGATCAAGATGGTTTATCGCCACAACCAGATCCACCTGCGCAAATTGCGCCAACTCTTCGCGCTGGGTAGGGAGGCTGAACTATGATGTGTCGCTGCGAGCCGTTCTTTCCCGGAAGGACACCGGGAAGGTGTGGCGAAGCAGTCTTCTGGTGCGCGAGGGGGTTGCTCACCTGCACTCCCCGGCACCTGCGTCCGGGGCAGGTGTGCAGCAGGTGCTTGTGTCGGCGGAAGCCTGCCCTGAGCTTGGCGAAGGGGACTCTGCCTCGCAACGACACCCTATCTGGCTGGGTTTAAAGGTCGCGCTATGAATATTCTACGTCCGCTGTTCCGTTTTTCGCAGCCTCTCCGGCTTTTTCTCGCCAGCCTGACATACATCCTGGGTACGGGCATCGCCCGCTATCTTGGCGTTCACTTCGAAGGCAGCGCATTCTGGTTGGGCTTGGCCTGGGTCTTGTTGATCCAGGTTGCTGCCTACTCGCTGGCCGAGTACTTCCGTCCGCCGAACGAGCCGTTGGGCGAGGTAGAAACCTTCCCTCAACGCCTGCGTTTGCGGACGCTCCTCTTGCAGGTTTCCGCTGCCGCGCTGTCCCTGGTTGCTGCCGCGACAGTCGTGATGTTGCGCCTGCGGGTCATTACTCCCTCCTCCGGCCTCTTTCTGGGGTTGATTTTTCTGCTGCTCATGGCCTATTCTGTGCCTCCGATGCGCCTGGTCAATACCGGTTTTGGAGAACTTGCTCTCGCCATCCTTATTGCCGATTTCATCCCCGGCCTGTCCTTCCTGCTCCAGGTAGATGAATTTCACCGCCTCTTGCCCCTGGTCACTTTTCCGCTAACGCTGCTGGCTGTAGCCTATTTGCTGGCGCTGGATTTTCCCAGCTTTGCCTCCGACCAGAAATATGGCCGGCGCACTCTGCTGATCCGCCTGACCTGGCCGCGAGCCGTCCCGATCCATCACGCCCTATTGCTGGCCGCTTATGGTTTATTCGTCGTCGCGCCTTTCTTTGGCTTTCCCTGGCGCCTGCTCTGGCCAGTCTTCCTGACCCTCCCGCTGGCCGCTTACCAGATCTTCATGCTGCGCAACATTGCTTTGGGCGTCAAGCCTCTCTGGTCCATCCTGTCTGCCAATGCCACCGCGATCTTCGGTCTGACGGCCTACCTGCTCACCCTCACATTCTGGATCCGCTAACTTCTTACTTCTTACCTCTTACATCTCACTTTCTACTCATTACTCCATGCCCGAATTCCTCCACCTCCAGACACCCGACGAAGCCCGTTCGCTTCTCCTGCGCAGCCTTCCGGAACCTCAACCTGCTGCCGAGACTATTGACACGACTCAAGCCCTGGGCCGGGTGACCGCTTTACCGGTCGAGGCGCCACATCCTCTCCCATCCTTCAACCGCTCCGCTATGGATGGTTACGCGCTCCACGCCACGGATACTTTCGGCGCGAGCGAGTCGTTGCCAGCTTATCTCAAGGTTATCGGGGAAGTTTCGATGGGCGCACAGCCTGATATTGACCTCCACCCAGGTGAGGCGGTCCTGATCCACACCGGCGGGATGCTGCCTGCCAGCGCGGATGCGGTCATCATGCTGGAATATACACAGATGGTTGGTAGGGGCGACCTTCAAGGTCATCCTGGGGCAGGGACACCGTTCGTGCCGCCCTGGCCTGGCCGCCAGGACAGGCGAACACCGGCGGCACGCCGGTGCGAGACGACAAGCCCTGCCCCTTCAACCACGGAAATCGAAATCTCCCGCGCGGTCGCGGAGGGGGAAAACGTCTTACGCGTTGGCGAGGATGTCAGGCAAGGACAGGTTGTCATCCCGGCCGGGATGCGCATCCGCCCGGCGGAGATTGGCGGCCTGATGGCGCTGGGCATGACGCAGGTCGCGGTCGCGAAGCGGCCGCGCGTTGGTCTGATCTCCAGCGGCGACGAGGTCGTGCAGCCTGAGCAAACTCCGCCTCCCGGGCAGGTGCGGGATGTCAACTCTTACACCCTGTCCGCATTGGTGACAAGAACCGGCGGAGAGCCGGTATTGTATGGCATCCTGCCGGACGATCTTGAAACCATGGAGCAGGTGGCCAGGCGCGCTTTGTCGGAATGTGATCTGGTGATCATCACGGCCGGCTCATCGGCCAGCGCGCGCGACATGACTGCGGACGCTATTAGCTCGCTGGGTAAACCTGGTGTGTTGGTGCACGGCGTCAACATCCGCCCTGGCAAGCCGACCATCCTGGCGGTCTGCGACGGCAAAGCCGTGATCGGGCTGCCGGGCAACCCGGTCAGCGCGCTGGTGATCGCGGGTTTATTCGTCGCGCCCGTGATCGAGAGGCTGCTAGGCTTGCCCCTCGACCGCCCGCGCCCATCGCTGCTTGCAAAGCTGACCATCAACGTCCCCTCTCAAGCCGGGCGCGAGGATTGGGTGGCTGTGAAACTGCACCCCTCTCCCGCTTTTGGGAGCCCCACGGGGGTGCTTCGCGAAGGGGACGGGGGTGAGGGCTACCTGGCCGAGCCGATCTTCTCCAAATCCAATCACATCTTCTCCCTGGTTGCCGCGGATGGACTGGTGCGCATCCCACCGGATGCGAACGGCGTCAGCGCGGGGGAGATGGTGGAAGTCGTATTGATGTGAAATCGTATCCGGCTGGCATTGTGGGTATAATTGGCGATAGTGAGGAGAAATGGTTATGAGTGGAAAACCTGTTCAACTGACCGCCGTGATCGAACGCGAAGATGATTGGTTTGTTGCCACCTGCCCCGAACTGGACATCGTCAGCCAGGGCGAGACGGTGGAAGCGGCGCGGTCTAATCTGCTGGAGGCGGTGGAAGGATTCTTCGAAGCTGCTTCGCCTTCTGAAATTAAACGGCGTTTGAAAAAAGAAACCTACATCATGCCGCTCATGCCGGTTATCCCTGCCAAACCAGTGGTAAGAGCGTAATATGCCCAAGTTACATGTGCTTTCTGGCAGAGAGGCAAGCAAAATTCTGGCGGAGAATGGCTTCGTTTCAGTCCGCCAGAAGGGCAGTCACATCATCATGCAGAAACGGCAGGGAAATTCGACCATTACCGTTCCTGTGCCAGATCACGCCGAATTGAAAACCGGGACATTGCTCGGGATCATCAGGCAGTCAGGATTGCCGAGATCAATGTTTGAGACAAAGTAACAACCGCATCCCACCGGATGCGAACGGCGTCAGCGCCGGGGAGATGGTGGAAGTGATGTTGATGTAAATGTTTGTATAATTGGTACGCAGCGAGGAAAAAAATATATAAGCGAAACCTTATACCATCCATCTGCCCACAAAAGTGAGTTCCGCCCATGACTACGCTTGAGACCGCTTACGCCGAAATACAGAAACTCGTCCAGAGATTCAAGTCCCTGCCCGCCGCCGAGCGCAAGGGTATGAACGAGAACGCCACCCGCCAGGGCTACATCCTGCCGCTGTTCCGCGCCTTGGGCTGGAACGTGGATAACGTCAACGAGGTCAGCCCCGAAGAAAAAGTCTCGCGCGGCTGGGTGGACTTTTCCTTCCGCATTGGCGGCATCCCGCGTTTCTTTCTCGAAACCAAGAAAGCCTCCGAAGACCTGAACGACCCGCGCTGGGTGCAGCAGGCCATTGATTACGCCTGGACCAAGTCCGTCACCTGGGCGCTGCTCTCGGATTTCGAGGGCCTGCGGGTGTTCAATGCCGAATGGAAGGAGACCGACCCCTTCCGGGCGCAGTTTCTGGACTTCAATCTGGAATCTTACCTGACGAATTTCGAGCGCCTGTGGTGGTTCTCGCGTGAAGAGACCCTCGCCGGGCGGCTGGAGCGTGAAGCCGATAAAGTGGGCAAGCGCATCAAGCGCCTGCCGGTCAGCCAGCATCTCTTCGACGACCTGAAACTGTGGCGCAGTGAACTCTACCAGAGCCTGCGCGGTTACAACCCGCTCTACTCCCCGGCCCAGATTGACGAGGCCGTGCTGCGCCTGCTCAACCGGCTGATTTTCATCCGCACCGCTGAAGACCGGGACGTGGAGCCGATGCGCCTGATGCCGCTGCTGCGCGAACTGGAAGACCGGCGGCAGTTGGACAAACTTTCCGAAAAACTGGCCGAACTTTTCTGCCAGTTCGACGCCACCTATAACTCGGAACTATTCGCCCCGCACTTCTCCGAAGAACTCTACTGCGACCGCCTGCCGCTGGAGGCGCTCATTCGCGGCCTGTACGAGAAAAACTTTGTGCGCTACAACTTCAACGCCCTGGAGGCGGACGTGCTCGGCACAGCTTACGAGCAGTACCTCGGCCACGTGGTTACCGAAGTGCAGAGCGAGACCGGCCTGCTTGCAGCCGCCTCCCACGTGGACGAGAAACGCCTCAAGCGCAAGAGCCAGGGCATCTACTACACCCCGGCCTTCGTCACACGCTACATCGTCCAGCAGACGGTAAGCCACTGGCTGGACGAACACGGCTACAACCCGTCCACCCCGCCGCGTATCCTCGACATGGCCTGCGGCTCCGGCTCGTTCCTCATCGAAGCCTTTGATACCCTTGACCGGTTTGTGGCGACGCAGCGTCATCAGGCTTATGGCGAGGATGACACCTTACATGATAATCTGCGCCGCCTCGAACTCCTGAATCAGTGCATCTTTGGCGTGGACAAGGACAAGCAGGCCGTGGACGTGGCGCGCCTGAACCTGATGCTGCGCGCCCTGCACGGACGCCAGAAAATGCCGCTGCTCGAAAACATCTACCACGCCGACAGCCTGCGTCCGGAAACCTGGCAACAAGCTTTCCCCGCTATCATGAACCCTTCGACAGGCTCAGCGGGCGGCTTTGACGTGATCATCGGCAACCCGCCCTACGTGCGCATCCAGACGCTCGACAAGAGCGAAGTGGAATACTTCAACCAGAATTTTGTAACAGCTACGGGTAACTACGACATCTATGTTTTGTTTGTTGAACAAGCGTTGAGATTACTCAAATCTGGCGGCGTAATAGGTTTCATTCTGCCCAACAAATTCATGCAAACAGATTATGGGAAAGGGCTACGAAAGCTGCTATCTGAAAAGAAAGCAGTTTGGAAGATTGTTGATTTTGGGGATGCTCAAGTCTTCGAGAATGCCACAACTTACACATGTTTATTGTTCCTAAGAAAAGCCGCGAACGAAAGAATAGTTTACGGCCTCGCGGAACCGATAATAAGACAAGGTTCAGTCTCTCAATTGAACGACAACGAATTACACACTTTTGAAGTTGACGCAAGTCGCTTCAGCGCTGATCCTTGGACACTTACAGGTACAGGCCAGAATACCGTCATGGACAAATTGCTTGCGGGAAATCCGCTGATGAGTGATATTGCGAGTAGGATGTTTCAAGGAATCCGAACTAGCGCAAACGAAATATATGTTTTGGATGTGATTAAAGAAGACGGAGGTATTTTAGAGCTACAATCAAAATCTCTTGGTAAGAGAGTAAGCCTGGAAAGAAATTTGCTCAAGCCTTTTCTGCGTGGGGAAGATATTAAAGCATACTCAATTACCAAACCAACCCGCTATGTTCTAATACCTTACAGCACAGAAGGCGGGAAAGCCGAGTTGATACCGTCATCAACTTTCAAGCGAGAGTTTCCCTTGTGCTGGAAATACTTATTAGAAAATCGAACTGTGCTTGAAGACCGAGAAGATGGGAAAATGAAGCATGAAAATTGGTATGCTTTTGTTTATCCCAAAAACCTTGATCAATTTGGTCAGCCCAAACTAATCACCCCCGATATTGCGTCACGTTCATCTTTTTCCCTAGACGAAGATGGCAACTATACTTTTGTAAGCGGATACGGAATCGTCTTGAACTCAAGCATACCTTATGATTTGCGCTATGTGCTCGCCTTACTAAATAGTCGAGCTCTAGATTTTTATCTAAAAAAGATAAGTTCGCGACTGCAACAAGGCTTTTACCGTTACTTCTCCCAATATATAGCCCATCTCCCCATCCGCCGGATTGACTTCGCCAACCCCGCCGAAAAGTCCGCCCACGATGAGATCGTCAAGATGGTGGAGGAGATGCTGGGTTTGCAGAAGCAGCACCAGCAAGCCGAGGCGGCCAAGGAGGATGTCCGCTTCAGTCTGCAGAAGCGCATCGAGGCGCTGGATAAAGAGATTGATGTGCGCGTGTACCGTCTGTATGGGTTGACGGAGGAAGAAATCAGGATTGTGGAGGGGGCAGGATAGCGTAACCGCCCGGTTAGCAAGGAGGCAACCATGCCACCCAAATATGTTGAAACTGTACGTCAACTTATCTATTGGGAGTACGCCTTATTAGTCGCCAAATCTGCGGGGTTCAAGGATAACTACGGTTTCATCGTTTCGCGTTACAAGAAGCTCGTCTCTGGCGAGATGAACTGGTCTTCGTCAGTCCGCGATTACGAGAAGGAAAGAGAGAAAGAGCGGGCCTGCATATATTGTGGAGCGGCTTTGGCTCTCTCTACTGACCATATTGTTCCGATTTCACGGGCAGGCATCGATCCCAGGATAACCAATCTCCTCGATTCCTCCGATAATTGTGTCTGTGCTTGCAAAAAGTGTAATTCGAGCAAAAGCGACAAGGATGTCTTCGAATGGTACGGTCCAGACCGTATTGACGAAATCCCCAAGCTTGTGCTTTCCAAGTTCCTGAAACTGGCGTATAGAATCCACGAAACGCAAGGGACGCTCGACCTGAAAGACCCCAATATGGATGGCGTGCTGGACATCTACGATCTCGGCGTGGTCATTACGCATCTGATATCGCGCAAGTCTGAACAAGCCCGCAGGTGAAATCATGAAACAGATCGAAGATATGCTTATCCTGCCGAAGCGTATAGAGGCGTTGGATAAAGAGATTGATGCACGCGTGTACTGTCTGTATGGGTTGAAGGAAGAGGAAGTCAAGATTGTGGAGAGAGGGTAAAGCCCTGCCCCCCTGTGGTCCCCCCATTTCAAAAAATGAAATGGGGGGATGTGGCGACTGCAATCATTAACCGGCCCCCCTTTTCCATGAGCAACCGCTCCTCCCCCATTTTCCGCACTCTTGCCCCGCGTTTTTTGCGGGGTGAAAATGGGGGAGGCAGGAGGGGGCAGGAAAGAAGAATACCATGCGACCCAAACGCTCCACCTCGAAACAGTAATCAGCACCCATTACGCGTTACAATTCACCTACCATGTCCATCTACCTCCACGATATCCCTCTCGCCCCCATCCCCTGGCCCCTTCCGCGACGAGCGGGGAAGGGGGATCTGCGCGTTGCTTACCCCTCTCCCCTTGTGGGAGAGGGGCAGAGGTGAGGGTTATTAGGGTAAAATCCGCTATGAAAGATGATTATCCCCGCCTCGAAGTTCCCACGGACCTCCGCCGCAAGATGGTTGAGGTGGCGCGCCGGTTCCGCAAAGAACTGACGCCAAGCGAGAAGATTCTCTGGCAGACTTTGCGTGGTAAGAAACTGGACGGCTTGAAATTTCGCCGCCAGCAGCCCATCGGTCCGCTCATCGTGGATTTTTTCAACTCGGACTATGGGCTGGTCATCGAAGTGGACGGCCCCATCCATAATCGGCAGAAAGAAGCCGACCTTGCTCGTCAGGAAATTCTTGAATTCCTCGGTTTGAATATCTTGCGTGTGAAAGCAGAAATGGTCGAAACCAATTTGCCTGGAGTATTAGCCCTCATCAGGTCGAAGTTGCATGAAATCCAGGAACGTTCCCTCTCCCGCATGGGGGAGGGTCAGGGTGGGGGTCATTCTCCCTCCCCCCTTGTGGGGGAGGGTCAGGGTGGGGATCATTCTCCCTCCCCCCTTGTGGGGGAGGGCCAGGGTGGGGACCATTCTCCCTCCCCCCTTGTGGGGGAGGGCCAGAGTGGGGACCATTCTCCCTCCCCCCTTGTGGGGGAGGGCCGGGGAGGGGGTTAACATGTCCATCTACCTCCACGACATCCCTCTCCCCGAAGCCAAAGCCTGCCTGGAAACCGCACTGAAGGAAGCCGGCCTCTGGCGCGTGCTTGGGGTTGAGACTATCCCGCTCGATGAAAATGCCCTCGGCCGCGTGCTAGCCAAGCCGGTCTGGGCGAAGGTCTCATCGCCGCATTACCACGCCTCTGCCATGGATGGCTTCGCCGTGCGCGCGGAAGGTACCGCTGGCGCGCAGCCTTCGTCGCCGCTCTTTCTTCCTTGCTCCCTTGCTCCTTCTCCCCCCGGCTCCTTGGCTCAGTATGTAGACACCGGCGATCCCCTTCCCGATTGGGCTAATGCCGTCATCCCCATCGAGAACGTTGAATCGCTGGATGTGGATGGCAAAATTACTCACGACCTCCGCGCCCCGGCGGCCATTCGCATCCGCGCCGCAGTAACGCCCTGGTCGCACGTCCGCGCCCTGGGGGAGGATATCGTCGCCACGCAGTTGGTGCTGGTTGCCGGCCAGGTATTGCGGCCAGTGGACTTGGGCGCCATCGCGGCGGCCGGTCATGCAGAGATCAAAGTGGCGCGCAGGCCGCGCGTCGCCATCCTGCCGACCGGAACGGAACTGGTGCCGATTGGCAGCGAGCTCGAGCCAGGCGACATCCTGGAATACAACTCGTTGGTGCTGTCGGCGCAGGTGAATGCCTGGGGCGGGGAGGCGGTGCGCTTCCCGATCACGCCGGATAGCTTCGAGGCCATCGTTCAGCGTGTGCAGGAAGCTGCGCGTGACTGCGATTTGATCCTACTCAATGCCGGTTCCTCGGCTGGGGCGGAGGATTTCTCGGCAAAGGTGGTCGAGAAATTAGGCACGCTGCTGGTGCATGGTGTGGCGGTGCGTCCGGGGCATCCGGTGATTTTAGGTGTCATTGCGAGGAGCCGCGAAGCGACGGCGAAGCAATCCCCGATTAGCGAGGAGATTGCTTCTTCGGGCATAGAACGCCCTCCTCGCAATGACACGATTCCGATCATTGGCGTCCCTGGGTATCCCGTCTCTGCGGCGTTAACGGCCGAGATCTTCGTCGAACCTTTGCTGGCGAAATGGCTGGGACGGAGGCCAGGCGAACTGCCGACCGAATCTGCCACGCTGACCCGCAAGGTGGCATCACCGGGCGGGGATGACGACTACTTGCGCGTTGCGGTGGGGAAGGTGGGCGATAAAATTTTGGCAGCGCCGCTGGCGCGCGGGGCCGGGGTCATCACCTCGCTCGTCCGCGCCGACGGGCTGGTCATACTGCCGCGCGGCGTCCAGGGGGTGAAGGCAGGCGAGCAGGTGACGGTACACCTTTACCGGTCGAAGGCTGAGGTCGAGCGGACGATCTTCTGCATCGGCTCGCACGATATGACCCTCGATCTGCTGGTCCAATTCTTGGCGGAGCACGACCGCCGCCTGGCTTCGGCAAACGTCGGCAGCGTGGGCGGGCTGGTGGCCTTGAAACGGGGTGAATCGCACCTGGCCGGTTCACACCTGCTCGACCCTGAAACCGGCGAGTATAACCTTTCGTACATCCGCCAATACCTGCCTGGCGTGCCGGTAAGAGTGTATGGGTTCGTCGGGCGTGAGCAAGGCTTGATCACGCGCAAAGGCAACCCGAAGCGAGTCAAAAACCTGGACGATCTGACCAAGCCCGAGGTCCGCTACGTGAACCGACAGCGCGGCGCCGGGACGCGCGTCCTTTTGGATTATCATCTATGCCGCAGTGGGATTAACAGCAGTTCGATCCAGGGGTACGGTCAAGAAGAATACACCCACCTTGGCGTGGCTGCGGCGGTCGCTTCGGGACGGGCGGACTGCGGATTAGGGATTCCCGCCGCAGCGCAATCGCTGGATTTGGATTTCGTCCCTCTGTTCCAGGAAACCTATCAACTGATCATCCCGATGATTTTCGCTGAGAGCGAGCTGCTTGCCCCCTTATTCATTGTAATAAACAACAAGGTTTTTCATGATACCGTAGCTGCCATGCCTGGGTATAATATAAGTGAAATGGGCAAGCTGGTTGCTGAGTTATGAAATGGCCTTTACGAAGGGTAATATTTTATTAGCCAGAGGAGGAGAGATGCCTATATCGGTTGGAGTCTCGGCTCCAGATT
>Ga0315279_10003161_pt1 | contig 23404 bp, 26 predicted proteins | sample YL17G06_20_MG_FD_203694 | JGI IMG/M metagenome (GOLD analysis project Ga0315279, IMG submission 203694) | Sediment microbial communities from Yellowstone Lake, YNP, Wyoming, USA - YL17G06_20 | ecosystem: Environmental > Aquatic > Freshwater > Lake > Sediment | place: USA: Wyoming | collected...
ATAAAGAAACTTGTCACATGGAAAAAGTTCTGCAGGAACTGCATGGAATATTTTGATGCCGACACATGTCCGGTGTGCGGGGACAGGCTCTGGAGGGTAATGGGGAGCGCGAGAACTATAAAATAAGACTGCGTTTTCTGAGCTTCGGTGCGCCAACAAAAGCATAAGTTTAAATACTTTACGGTATAGAATTTATTTACTTTATTGATGTATTGAGGAAAATGGTCACCAAAAAGTGATGAAAAAATGCCAAGAAAAACTTCAAGCCAAAGGATGAGATGCCCTGAATGCGGCAACACTGAATTCATCGAGGACAGCACGCGCGGCGAGTTGATTTGTGCGAACCCGCGCTGCGGGCTGGTTCTGAAGGAAGACATCACTGACATAGGCCAGGAATGGAGGGCTTTCGACAGCGAACAGATGAGCAAGCGCGCGAGAGGCGGCGCTCCGCTGACTTTCACGAAGCACGACAAAGGCCTGACAACCGAGATAGGCAAAGGCCTGGGCGAGCTGTACAAGGTCCCGGCGAAAAAGCGCGCGCAGTATTACAGGCTGACGAAGTGGCACAAGCGCCTGATAAAATCCAAGGACCGAAATCTTTCATTCGCGTTGAGCGAGCTGCAGAGAATAGTTTCATTTTTGAACCTTCCGAGGCCGATACACGAAAGGATTGCGAGATACTACGAGGAAGCTGTCAACAAGGGACTGGTGCGCGGCAGGTCGATTGAATCTGTCATAGCTGCTTTAACATATGCCGTTGGCCGCGAGTTCAGCTCGCCGAGAACGCTTGACGAGATTTCTGAGGCGAGCGGTGTGGAGAAAAGAGAGATTGGTAGAACGTACAGGTACATTGCAAGAGAACTGCATATAAGGATTCTTCCTGCTGATCCTGTAACATTTATTCCTCGTTTTTGCTCGATGCTTGGCCTGAGCGACAAGGTCCAAGCGAAGTCTGTGGAAATACTGAAGAAAGCAAAAAAGCACGACATCACGAGCGGCAAGGGACCGACAGGCGTGGCTGCTGCAGCGATATATGTTGCATGCGTTTTGGTTGGCGAAAAAAGAACGCAGAGGGAAGTTGCTGATATCGTCGGTGTGACTGAAGTCACAATCCGCAATAGGTACAAGGAACTCATAGAAAAATTAGGAATTGAAGAAGAAGTTGAGAAGAAAGCTAAAGAGGAATAAATTCTGAATTCAGCTTTTATTTTTATAGTAAAAAATAAAAATTATCATAAATACAATTATGCCTTCTCCAACAACTTTTTGAACCGTAGCATCGATTCCTTTGCATCTCTTTTGCCAGTGAAAACTTCGAACGTCACGGTCCTGTTGTAATTTATTTTTTTCAGCGTTTTCACCACGGCCCTGAAGTTTATCTTCCCTCTGCCGACAGGCAGATGCTCGTCCGTAATCCCGTTGTTGTCATGCACATGCATGTGGACAATGTCGCTTCCGAATTTCAGGAATTTTTTTACGCAATCCATTCCGCCGGCCATGAACGCGTGCCCGATGTCCAGGTGAAGTTTTAAATTTGGCACCGCCTTCATCAGATAGCGGAAGTCCTTCGGCCTGCATATGCCGCTCGGCGGCATGTTCTCCAGCATTATCGTAATCAGCTTTTTGCTGGAATAATCGCCCAGCACTTTCAGGCCATCAATCCAGTTGTCCAAAACTATTTTTTCAAACCTATCGCTCACGCCGTACATCCCGGGCGAGTTCGCGTGGAAGTTCAGCAGCGGCATCCCAAGCATGTCGGCCACGTCAATAATTCTTTTTGCCTCCTCGAGCCAGCCTTGCCTGACGGGCTCGTAGTCGCTCCCCAGGTCAATCCACCAGGAAGAGTGGCCTATGGCGAACGTGTCAAACCTGCTGACGAGTTTCAATATTTGGTCTTTCTTTTTCATCAAGATTTCCGGCGTGCCTTCCGGCCCTTCGATGCCGATTTCCACGAAATCAAAGCCGAAGTTATGAATGGAATTTATTTCCTTCAGGATTTCCAAAGACGGGTTCGTGAGCATGCCGAATTTTATCATAAGAAATTATTTCTCTTCCTTACTAATCTCTTTATCCTTCAGCACCTTCGCCAAGTCACGTATCATTTTTCTAACGTACTCGCGCATATCATTGACATCCTTGTCCTCAATCTCAGCTATCTTCTTCTCGTCGGCCTTCTTTTTCATATCCTCGATCTTCTTCCAGATATCCCAGTAGTATCCTTCAATAAGTTTTGTGTCGATGAACTCACGTTTGAATGTCGGAAGTATTTCATTCTCCTTTTCAGGCATTTTGTTTAACGTTTTCAATGCAGTGACTGCTGCTTTTACCATCACTTCATGCGTCCTCTCTAATATTTTTTCCCTCTTCCTTATCTCCAGTGCGTTCAGCAGGCCGAACATCTTGTCGACAAACTTCTCAGACTTGTCGATCCACTCGTCTACGAATTTGCCTTCGACATCCATCAGCTCCTTGCGCTCGATCTTCTTCCGCACCTCTATGATGTCCCCGAGCCACTCTGCATATTCGGATTCAAGTATTCCGGCATCGACCAAAAACTTCTTCACATCCCCGTAAGCCTTGTTCGGCACGGGCGGCTCTAGTCCCATGAACATCAGCACCGCCTGCGCGCTGTTCAACATGGCGTAGTAGCAGTCTTCTGCAAGCATCAGCAGCTTCACGGTCTTGGCGCGCATTAATTTTTTTGGCGCGCCCTCCATGTAACTTTCTATTGCCTCGCGTGTTGCAGGTATGCGGCCCATCTCAAGCAAGCGCTTGATCGGCTCGAAGAACCCGGTGTCGTATATCGACACTCCCTCCTTGATGAAGTTGTAAACTATCGGGTGGCACACCCTAGCGTAGTCCCAGAATTCTGTTAGTGTGTAAGAAGGCTGGACTGAAATCGTGTCTGAAATTTTCTCTGCGATTTTTTCCAAGTCATCGTCTATCTTGTCGTGCTGCTCTGGCGTCATTTCGAAGGCAGTGTCGTCGATAACAATGAAAATGTCTATGTCGCTTTTCGGCTTGAATTCATCTCTAGCAACAGAGCCCATCATGACAATGCATTTTATGTATTTGCCGTATTTCTCCATGGCCTGCTTCGTGAATTCTTTGACTTCGGCGAGCCGCTCTTCCTTCGTCACGGGCAGTTCCTTCTTCTGTTCAGTCTTTTCCTCTTTCTTCTCCTCGTCCATGCTTATCACGCAATATATTTGCTCCACTTTCTTTTGCCGAGCATTTCATACAGCGGGCTTGTAAGTTCTACAAGTGTTTTAACCTTGGCCTCGTTGTCATAACAACCATGTACGATGGGAGTTAACATTTTTTCAATTTCATCTCTTGTTACAAGCCCTTCTTTCCTGGATTCTACTAAAACATTTGTGCACCCGAGTATAAGCGCTTGTTCTTCGCTCTTGGAACTTTTAAACAAATTGCACAGGTCATCTATTACATCCATAAATTATCATTCTCCTAGCTCAGGCAACTCCTCGCCGAGCAAATCCTTCGGCAGCATCTGCTTCATCCTGTCTATGACCTCTTTTGAAACCCGTAGTGCCGTTTCCAAGTGTGCTGTAGTGACTTCCTTTATTTCTTTATGATCAATATCCTTCCAAAGCTTGTCCAGCTCCTTGAACTTTTCGACATACTCAGCCTCAAGCTTCTTCTCTGCCACAAGCTTTTCCAAAAATTCCACCGCAGCCTTGTAGTCTGGTTGTTTCTTGTAGTAGTGCATCACGACTGCTTGAACTGCGTCTAACATAGTGTAACGCAGCTCGAAAATCATAGATTTTATGTCCATCTTTATCTTCTTGTATCTGGCCTCAGAGGCTCTAGCCTTTAATGCGATCGTCTCTTCGCTAGGCGGAAGCAAGCCCATCTGCAGCATCCTCTGCACAGGCTTGATAAAACCTGTGTCATAAACAGCCAGACCGTATCTGAGGAAGTTGACCAGCTCAGGCGAGCCCATCCTGATCCACTGCCAGAACTCCGTCAGCGTATGAGTCTGTATGTGCAAATCCTTGAGCTCGTGCGCGATTAGATATAACTGCGAATTTATCTTGTCCAAATCCTCCGACCCTTTTGTGGCCGTGTCGTCGAGTATGACAAAAACATCAGCATCACTGCCCTTTACCATCGTGCCTCTGGCAGCAGAGCCGAAAATGAGAACAGTTTTTATCAGGTCGCCGTACTGCTTTCTTGCTTCATTGGTGAACTTGACGACCTTGGCAAAAACTTCTTTTGAGGCCTTCTCCGCCTCCCTGGCTGCGCGCTGCTCCTTCTTGTCTGCCAACTCGGTGTCCTCTAATTCATCTTCTAGCTTTTCCAAAACCATATATATGCTTTATTAGGGGTGGTATTTATAGATTTCTATCACTTAGAAGTAGTTAAATGATTGTAAAACACAACGCTGCACAGGTTCAAATCTCACCTCCCGCGCCAATTTCTATCCGATAGAAAAGTTTAAATCTTTTTAAAAGACTGGATAATCATGGAAGAACTTTGCCCAGAATGTAAAAGTAAAGATATAGTAGAACTTGGAGGTTATTTCATAACTGAGACTACATTAAATATTGTAATTGGTCCGCGAACAACAAAATATGTTTGCAGGAAATGCGGGCGTGTAATTGGGGAAAAAATAGATCCTAAAGAAATCAATGGGTATCGAATGTGAATTATGCCCAGTCTCTCAACGGCTTCAAATCCAGCCTCCTGCAGTTAATTGCTTTTTTTCCGAAATCCACAAACGATTTAAGCAGCGGCCTTCTATTTTTAGAGTAAGACTGATTCGATGAAAGCCGTAATTCTCGCTGCGGGGGCGGGCACAAGATTAAAAGATTTGACAAACGACCAGCCGAAGGTCATGGTGAAGATTTTCGGCAAACCCATGCTGCAGTACCTTGTGGAAACATTGGCGAAGAAAGGGATTAGGGATTTGGTCTTTGTTGTCAGTTACAAAAAGGATGCGATAATGAATTATTTCGGCGACGGCAGGAAATTCGGCGTCAGCATAGACTACGTTGTGCAGCAGAACTGCAAAGGCGGGACTGCCGACGCGCTTAGATATGCAAAAGAAAAAATAACCGAGGACAAATTTTTCCTCGTCTACGGCGACAATGTTTTTGATCCTGATGTGATCGACGAGATGGTGAAGGAATGCAAGAGCTGCGACGGCGTTGTATGCGGGAAAGAGGTCGACAACCCTGCGCTTTACGGTGTGCTGAAGCTGGACGATGGCAGGCTGGTGAAAATTATTGAGAAGCCGAAAAAGCCGCCTTCAAACCTCGTGCTAGGCGGGATTTTCATAATGCCGAAGCAGATATTTGCTGCTATAGAAGAGACTAAGCTCTCGCCACGCGGCGAGTACGAGCTCACAGACTCCATACAGATACTGATAAGGAAAGGATTGAAGTTCAACTGCATCAGGATGAAGGGTTTCTGGAAGGATGTCGGAACTGCCAAAGAGCTGGAGCAGGCAAAAGAATACATGGTTTCTAAACTGTAATTTTCTCGCAATCTCTAAATGTTTCTAAAAATTGTTTCATGCGGGAGGTGGGATTTGAAGCCATTGAGAATCACTTTTTCTTTTTGAATAAAAACATTGAAAGCGTGGAATAAATAAAATATGAAACTACAAAAGGTACCACAATAAGCCATATATAATCATAAAATACATCTGATAAACTCACACAACAATTACATCCTGCTGGAACTAATAAATAATTAGCATAGTTTCCTTCAGGACAAATGCCAGAACAGAAACTACATGAAATTTTACTGAGATTAATAAAGGTAAGATACCTCATTAATAAAATCCACAATAAAGTCACAACTATTGAAAAAATCAACTTGCCTCTTGTTGGTTTAAAAAATTCTTTCCAATTCATTAATTCTAAATTCAAATCCAGATTATAAATATGTGCGGGAAGTGGTATTTGAACCCACTGAAACAGATGCCATGATTATCTAATCTACTTTTTAAAGTACCAAGCCATCAAAATCAAAATTATTGCGACTAAAACTAACCACGAATAAACATTCCAATTAATCATTGCTGAGAAGAGTAAGATTATTATTGAAATTGCAGTTAAAACTTGGTCTTTTGTTAGTTTTTTCATATCATTGTTCTCTTTCCCATTTTAATGGGATTTTTCATTTTTTCTTGGGGAGGAAATAAACGAACCACACAAACCATACAAGCCAAATAGCTTGCAAATAATCGCCGTTGATGAGTCCACTTATTCCTTGAAATCCCATGAATCCAAGAAATCCGAGCATCCAATTTTCTCGCATCATAATTATCCTTTGTGAAAATCAGATATTAAACCTTACTTGTGCGGGAGGTGGGATTTGAACCCTCGCACATGGCAAACTGCTGTCGCATCAAGAACATGCTGTAATTATCTGTGCTCTTCCTTTTCCCATTCCTCCGGCCGCTTGCCCTTCTCTATGGCGGCCCTTCCTAAGAAGCCGTGCGTCTCTTCCGTGACAACAAGCATCCCTTTCAGCGGGTCTCTCGCATGCTCTTCAACTATCTCCTTCTGCCTCTCGAAGGAGGCTATCTCGCCTGTCTCCACGCCGTAGAATTCCTTCAGCGGCAGGTTGTCCGGCGAAACGTTCTGCTCGATAAACTTGACGATAAGTTTCATCGCTGTTATCGTCTGCGCTATCGGCGTCGAGCCGCGCTCGTAGATTATGTACCTGTCCTCGTCGTCAGTAAAGCCTTTCTGCCTCAAAGCGAAAAGTATCTCGTAAATATACTTCTGCTGCTCAGAGCCGAGGTATATCGGCATGTGCGCTGGCTGGATGGGCGTGGGCCAGCCCAGATGCATGACCTTGACAAACTTGCCCGCTCCCGGCGGAAGTTCCTCAACGATTTTTTTCGGGTCAAGATAATTACCAAGTATATGCTCGCAGTCTATCGCAACCTTGAAGTGCTTGATGCCAGACTCCTTGGCTATGAAGTACATGTGCACTGGATTGGACAGCCTCATCAAATTTTCCATGCCGGGCGAAGCCATTGGGGTTTCGATAACAAAATCGATATCATATTTATCCAAGATTTTTTTCGGATCTTCGTAAAGGTTTGTATCTGGATTAAGATGACCGAGTAAATATACTGCTGCAACCGCAGGCACCCACAATTCAAATCTAGTGTAAAACTTTTCGTTTTCAATTGAGAATGGTAATATTTCCTTTTCCTCACCTGGTTTCAAACAGAATTTTTTAGAGACATCTAATATAGGTTTCCAAAGTGGGTGGTTGTTCATTTCCATCCATTTCGCTACAATCACATAAGCAAATCTTTCAGGACCCCAATCACTATCCCTCGCCATAACGTAGGCTTTTAGCCCCTCTTTCATTCCCTCCCTCTCTACCTTATCTCTTTCTTCTTTTGTCAATACTCTCTCCCTTCTATCATATTTCGGTTCGAATTGGTTCTTCATTATTTCATTGTCGATTTGCTCCTCAGTCATAGTTTTAGATTTATTGTGAATGGCTTGAGCAATTTTGTGTTGAGCATAATTATTCATAAAAGTGCCGACATGTACTCCTAACATGTCAACCACTTTTTTTTCTTTTTCTTCGAGCGAGTTTTCTATAAACCAATTTAACACGTTTTGATTCTCTTCCAAAAATTCATATAAAGACCTGCCTTTTGGATCCACTAATCTTGAAGGTTCCAAGCTTTTTGATATTAAAATGAGAGGATGGGACTCAGAAGCGTGCATCAGATAGTATTTTGCACCTATCTCTCCTGCCTGAGTCAGCGTCTCAATTAATCTGCGATGTGAACGCATATAGTCTTCCTCGTTCGCAGAGTCCAGCTGCAGCGGAACTTCGCGTCCACCACCAAAAGCTCCAGTCTCGCCGTGTATGCCGAACGAAATGTTCAGCCTCTTTACGTTCTCTATGTTCCTCTTCAGGTCAGGCTCCTTGAATTCTGACATTGACTCCAAGTCGATCTGCGTGAAGCTTACTCCCTGAGTTATGGAAAACATGGCCTTTTTCGACAGCGTCACGTATTGGAGTTTTTCCTCCTGCGGAGCGACTCCAAAAAGCCCGCTGGATATTCCGACTATGTACGCCAAACTTACACCTCACTGTGTGAACCCAGGCCTTCTGAACCCTGGAACACTAAAAGCGCCCTTCCAAAAGTCAATTGCCGGGGATATTGCAAAATCGTTCATCTCCCTGAAATACGGACCGTTGACCCTGTCCTCGAAATGCGGCTCGTACGGCCCTTTCCTAAAAAGACTGAACCCTTCAAGGCCTACCTTCGACAGCACATCGCTCTTTTTCTTCTTTTTCTCCTTCTCCTCCTCTTTCTTGTATTCAAACAGATCACTGTATTCCTCCAGCAGGTCCTCGACCTTCTTCCCCTCGGGCATCTCTCCGATCATTTCCGCTATGTACCTCTCAAGCTCCAGCTCTTGCGCTTTGATCTCAAGCATCCTCAGCAGCATTATGTTCTGCGTGTCCAAGTAGGGAAGGAACGGCGCTATCGTTATGTCCTCCAGCTCGGAGCCGTTTGGCAGCCTGAATGTCATCCTCACTATGGTCATGTCGAGCACGCAAAAATACGGATCGTACCATCCCATCTCCTTGCACATGTCGAAGAAGCTTTTTCTTACCTCCAAAATGTGCGCGGGAGTTAATTTTATTCCGCCGTAATGCTTCTCTATGTCCGGGATGTATTTCACCACATACTTGTCGAGCGGCTCTATGCCGTTTATCGATATTTCAACTTCGTTGAGATCGGCCTCCTTCAGCGCCTCGTAATTTTTAGCTGCCATTTCCCTGAACTCCCTCGGGAAGGGCATGCGCCTCACATCGATTTTTTCTCCGGTCAGGTTTTCCGTCCCGGCCCTGTAAAAGTCAGGCGGGTGGAAGGACTTGAACGCCCATATCACAGACCTGTCGACAGAGACGGCCTGCGCGCCCGGCCTCGTCCAAGACGTGCCTGCAAGAAACTTCCTTCCCTCCGGCGTCGAGCCAAGTTCTACTATCGACCTGTGCCTGGTTATGTAGGGTTTCAGCATGTCCTTGTACTCCTTTATGGATTTTTTCCTGGCCTTGCACATCGCGAACATCCTGTTGAAACGATCATAAACGGTCTGCCAGAAAATCTTCTTCCACTCGATGTAGAGCTTGTTCTTCGTAGCAAGCACCACTCCCTCGGCCTCGGAAATATTGTACTTTTTTGCAATGCTCTTCGGGTCATTGTCCTCATTAGTAATCTGCATGAAGTCTGCGATGATGGTCGGCCATCTCGGCGCTATCAACTTTAATGCTATGCCCTCGCCCGTATGCACGTCAACTTCATCTATAAAAATCGCCTTGAGGCTCTGCTCGCCCTCCCTTGTTAAATTTTCCTTTTTTTCCTTCTTACCCTTGTCAATCTTCTCGAAAAGCTCGACGTGCTCCCTGTATTTCCTCAGGTCATGAAACAGGAGTTCGAAGTCGGAGGCTGCGGACATGACGCTTGCCAGACCGGACTTTATCTGGCCCTCCAGCTGCTGCTTCTGCTGTATTGTCAATTGATAATACTGCGAATGCACGGGTGAGATTTCCATTGAGCTGTGCGCCTGCACAACCCTGAAGCGCCATTTCGAAAGCCAGAACAAAAAGCTGAACAGCACTGCGCTGCACTTGCCAGGCTCTGATGTGAAGTCCAGTAGCGGCTTGCGGTTGTACGGCGGGACATGGTAAACCTCACCTTCAACCATGAACCCATCGTTCGTCTTTGGGAAAGACGGCTCGCCCCTGAGCTTGTCTATTGCCAGTATCGGCGGGAAAAACGTTACCATATCATAACCTCAAAAGGTATATCCCCAGCAAAAAGAAAAAAATTCCCAGAATTATTGCTGTTTTGTGAAATCCACCAGGTTGAAATCCCGGCATGTCGGAAAACATAAACACGAAAAATATTCCTGCGAGTATCGAAAGGCTGCCGAAGATTTTCAGCATTATCGACATTTTTATCATCCAAGCAGCATTTTCAATCCAAACATTATGGCCGGTATGCCGACGATGGAGCTTATGCCAAACACCCCGCCATTTTTGGTCCAGCCGCTCACCAGCAACAAGATGGAACCTGCGAAAGCGACTGCCAGACCTATCAGCTTGACCATACACCCCACCATCTATATATTTAATATTTCGTTTTATAAAAGATGTTTATAGGGATTGATTATGCCGGTGTTCGCCAGAGCAAAGCTAGTGATGGAAGACTTCTGCATTACGTTGCGACCAAGGCTCGACTTCAGCTACACAGGGCCGAATCCGCAGAAGGCCTACCAAAAGATCATTGACATACTTATAACGCACATAGCCGTTCCGAGGGAGAACATACAGGAAAAGGACTTCAGGTGGGATCGCGGCGGCGAGGAAGAAAAATTTTCTGCTGCTCTGGAAGTGCTGAAGGATTATGACAAATTCTCGTACATGCAGCTGACGATAAGCATGAAGGGCTCGCTCAAGCCGAGCAAGGAATTCGGCAAGGAGGGCACTGTGAACATAACGGTCGAGGGCGTTGTGAGGACGGAATACCCGCAGGACACGCCCTGGGAAAGGAGCTTCCTCTACGAAATCTTCAGGATGCTGTTTCACTCTTTATTTTACAAGGAGCAGAGGAAACGATATACTGAGACGTGCAGAGACCAGATGCTGACCGTGCAGAACGAGCTGAAGGCGTTCTTCAACCTGCTGCCCAAGATGGGCGGCTGAAAAGTGGGCAGCTGGAAAAATTGAATATAAGGGAGAGACAAATTTATATAGGAAGTTTCCATGGCAGATTTTGTTGTTACAGACGACGTCCTCGCGCCGAAGGGAAAGATAGTAGTCGAATACAGGGGACCGAATCCTTTTGCCTTTTACCCGAAGATAAGCGGACTGATGCAGAGCATATTCCAGGCAAGAGGTGTTCATTATTTCGAGGACGAGTTCCGCTGGGACGTCTCTTCTGACCCGAGGCAGTTCCTGCTGAGGATGCATCTTGCAAAGGGGTTTGACAGGTTCAGCGAGGGGAGGGTTGATTTGAAAATCATAGGCGAACAGCCTTCGGACCCGAAAAAAACCGGGGCGATATTTGTCGAGATAGGGAGCACGATTGTCACGAAATATCCTGCAGACACGCCGCTCCAGAAGCTGGTAGTTTTGCCCTTCCTCATCATCTACCATTGGGTGTACTACAACAAAATCCGTAGGCAGTACATACTGAGATACAAGTCCGGTGTTGAGAGGCTAGAGGCAGAGATCAGGAACACGTTCGGGCTGGTGATGAGGGAGAGGCTGGCATAGGAGGGAAAAAATGGGCATACTCTCAAGGCTGAACATTTTCAAGAAAAAGGAGAAGCCGGTTGACATGGAGGCTGAGCTGTCGAGGATGAAGCTGCCGACTGCAATGGAACCTAGTGCAGAAAATATCCACGCGAAGATGGACCTTGTCGCGACGAAGCTGGAGAGCCTTGGCATAAAGTACGACACGCTCAACGCGCGGCTTGACAGGATCGAGAAAATGCTGGCCGAGATATACGCCTTGGCGAAGCAGTGATCACGGTTTTTTTGTTTTCAGAAATTTTTTCACAAGTTCTATAGGAACGGTCATAGCTTGCTTGAGCGTTAAATTGTCGTTGTTTATTATTATTTCATAGATAGATTGATCGAAGAGGTTTATGCCATAGAGCGACATGTATTTCTTGTTGTCCTCCTCGTCGCGCTCCTCTATTATTTTTTTTGCCTCTTCTATTGTTATGCCGTCGCGCTTGGCAATTCTTTCTGCTTTTATGAGCAGGTTGCAGTCATAGTATATTTTCACATCCGCCCATTTCCCTGCGGCCCAGCCTGTTAGCCTGCCGTCAAGCACACAATCACCCTTCATAGCATGCAGTAAGTTTCTCTTGTCTATTTCGTAATCAACATCGGCCTCGCGCACTGCAGAAAATTTTTCTATTGGAACTCCTCTCTCGGCTGCTATTTCGCGGAAAATTCTGCCTGCGCTTATGTATTCCAAACCGAATTTTTCTGCGATGACCTTCGCGCCCGTGCTCTTGCCTGAGGAGGCTGAGCCTGAGACCGTTACGACAAGACCTCTTTTCTTTGGCACATCCTTCACCATTTCCTTTTCAAATGGCTCGAGAAACTTGATGAAAGTTTTGGGCATAAAGAGAATTTTATTTTCCAAAGTTAAAAAGGTTGAATCATGCAGCAATGTCTAAACGTAAAAATATTTTCCCGCTTCCTTCTGTTCTTTATCAAGCTGGCTGTCCGACTTGTTTGCACGGGGTCGACCTGTCTGCGGGTCCTTCCTGAATGTGACATTGACCTCTTTCAGGAAAGAGTTGAAAGCATCTCTCACGTTCATCTCGCTAGCTTTTCCCTCTTTTCCCGAGACGCCTGTAAAAAGCATAGCCCTGCTTCCTATCTGGCTCAGCAACAGCAGATCATGGTCTACAACTAAAGCAGACTTTTCCTTCACTTCAACTATTTTGTTTATCATCTTCGCCACAGCCAACCTCTGTTCTACATCCAAAAAAGCAGAAGGCTCGTCAAGCAGATACAAGTCTGACTGTTGCGACAGGCATAAGGCTATTGCGACGCGCTGCAGCTCGCCGCCGGACAAGTCTGCAACGTTTTTTTCCATCAGCCTTTCTATGCCAAGCGGCCTAACTATTTCAGCTTTGTAGGCATCTCTGCTCGTGTCAGTTATGGTAGAAAGCAAATCTTTTACAGTCCCGGCAAAATCGGTTTTTATGTACTGCGGCTTGTAGGAAATTTTTATCTGCTTGTCTACATATCCTTCATCTTGTGCAACCTCGCCGGCAAGTATTTTCGCAAAGGTTGTTTTGCCGAGAGCATTCGCCCCCATAACAGCTAAAACCTCCTTGTTTCTCACGTCACCTTTGCTTATTTTCAGATTAAACTTGTCGAACTTTTTCACGATGTTTTCGAATGAGACTAGTATTTGCGGCGAAGTCTTCCTGTCAGCGATTGAGGTGAAAAATGTTATCGGTTCACTGCGTATCCTGACATTGTCCTCCTTTATGTAACCTTCCAGGAAAGTGTTTATCCCAACTCTCACGCCGTAAGGTTTTGACACAATGCCATACGCACCAGGCGTGCCGTAGAAAATGTGTATGCGGTCTGCTAGAAAGTCTAGTGTAGCTAGATCGTGGTCTACAACCAAAGCAGATTTACCCTTGCAGAAATGCCTTATGGCTTTTGCCACTGACAGCCTTTGGAAAACATCCAAAAAGCTAGTAGGCTCGTCTATGTAGTAGACATCTGCTTCTTTTGCCAGACAAGCAACCACTGCAACCTTCTGCAATTCACCGCCAGATATCTCGCCTATTTTTTTGTCCATTATTTCTTCTAGGCTAATCGACTTGGAAATTTCGCCCATTATCTTCCTTTCATCGGTCTTCTCAAGGAGTTTCGAAACTTTTCCCTTGAAAACTGCAGGTATCTGGTCAACACGCTGAGGTTTGTAGGAAACTTTTATATCCTTGTTCAGCTTTTCGAAATATGCCTGCAACTCCGTGCCGCGGAAGGTTTTTGCAAGCTCACTGACAGGAATTTTTTTGTCGAATTCACCTAGGTTCGGCTTTAGTTCTCCGGATAAAATTTTCAAAGCAGTTGTTTTTCCCACACCATTAGCCCCTACAAGGCCGACAACCTCATCTACAACAGGAATAGGCAGCCTATACAAAGTGAAATCATTCGGTCCAAACCTATGGACAGGTAATTCCTGCAGCTCATGCGGCAGATTGACAATTGTTATTGCTTTGAATCCTGCCCTGTCGCAGGCATGCACGCATAAACCACAACCAATGCAAACCTCTTCGCTGAACAACGGGAAAGCAGTCTCCTCGTTTATTTTTATGCATTCCTCAGAGCTCCTGTTTTTTGGGCAGACTTTCATACATCTGTAACTACATTTTTTAGGCTTGCACAAGTCCTTATCCAACGCAACAATCCTTTTTTGCATAACTATCTTCCTTCCTCTAAATTTAAATCTGTTTACGGAAAGAAGTATTTACCTGCTGTTTTTATTTCTTGCCGTGCAATTGTGGATTATGATAATCGGCCTTGTTGGCAAACCCTCGAGTGGTAAATCAAGCTTCTTCAAGGCAGCCACGTTGATAGACGTAAAAATAACTGGAATACCGTTTTGTACGATCAAGCCGAATGTTGGTGTTGGCTACGTCATAATCGACTGCGCGTGCAAAGAGTTTGGCGTGAACTGCAATCCTAAAACTGGCTATTGCAAAAACGGCAAGCGCTATGTCCCTGTCAGGCTGGTTGACGTTGCTGGTCTAGTTCCAGGTGCGCATGAGGGCCGTGGTTTGGGTAGCAAATTTCTTGATGATTTGCGGCAGGCTTCAGCGCTGATACATATCGTAGATGCATCCGGCACAAGGGACGCGGAAGGTAAGATGACAACTGGCTACGACCCTGAGAACGATATAGGATTTTTGGAGAAGGAAATAGACCTGTGGTTTGCTGACGTAATAAAAAAGGCTTCGCAAAAGTTTGAAAAAAGCAAGGATTTGGTGCAAACAATATCAGAACAGTTGAGCGGCTTGGAAGTTAGCAGAAAGCAGGTAGAAGAAACGTTGAACAAAGCATCGATAACAAACATAGACGCTTTTGCGACCGAGCTGAGGAAAATATCTAAACCAATCCTCATAGCCGCGAACAAGATAGATTTGGAATCAGCGCAGAAAAATTTCGAGCAAATAAAACAGAAGCATGAAAATATTATTCCAACATCAGCAGAATCAGAAATAGCTTTGAAAAAAGCTGCAGAGAAGGGATTGATTGATTATTTACCTGGAGACAATTTCACGATTCCAGACAGTTCAAAACTTGCAGAACCGCAACTCAACGCATTAGAGACGATAAAAAAACAAGTCATAGAAAAATATGGTTCTACTGGCGTGCAGCAGTGCCTGAACAGAGCAGTGTTTGAGTTGCTGAATTATATCGCCATCTATCCTGTCGAGGACGAAAACAAGCTTTCTGACAAAAATGGAAATGTTTTGCCGGATGTTCACCTTGTCCCAAACGGCACAACTGCTCTTGAACTTGCATTCAGAATCCACACCGATATCGGTAAAAAATTCGTCTCTGCCATAGACGCGAGGACTAAAAGAAGGTTGGGAAAAGATTATATTTTGAAAAATAATGACGTAATAAAAATAATGACGTCTAAATAGTTGCATAAGTTATGTGGGAGGTGGGTTTTGAACCCGCGCACATTCCAAGCAATTGACGAACACCCAAACTTTATATATAAATAAAAGAAATAAAATAATTCTATGCCAAAAGACAAACCGTTTTATTTCAAGCCATGGTTCTTGGCGCTGATAGTGGTAGCGTTCGCAGCGGTCTGGTTCATCGGCACTTACAATAGTTTGGTAACATTAAACCAAGCAGTCGACAACCAGTGGGCGCAGGTGCAGACGCAGTACCAGAGGAGAATAGACCTGATACCGAACCTGGTGAACACAGCAAAAGGATACATGCAGTTCGAGAAATCATTGCTGGAGCAGATAACATCATTGAGAAGCCAATGGATGGGAGCAGCTACAGTGGACGACAAGGTTAACTATGGAAGTTCGCTGGACACTGCGCTGGGAAGACTGCTGGCAGTATTTGAAAGCTATCCAAACCTGAAATCAGACACAGCGATAGCAGGACTGATGGACGAGCTTGCAGGGACGGAGAACAGGATTGCTGTAGAAAGGATGAGGTTTAACGACCGCGTCAAAGACTACGACACAGCGATAAAGCTGTTCCCGACAAACGTCATAGCAGGAATGTTCGGATTCGCAGAAAGGCCGTACTTCCAAGCCCAGCCAGGTTCAGAAATAGTTCCAACAGTCAATCTTACAACATCATAGGTGGACAAATGGAACTGAAGCAAGGCATTATTTTAGCGATTTTTTTATTTTCATTTCCACTTGTTTTCGCGCAAGAAATTCCTTCGCTGCAAAAGTACGTCAACGATTATGCTGGGGTTCTTTCGCCTTCAGACACGGCGAGAATAAATTCTCTTGCTGGCGAGATAGAAAGAAACACTACAGTGCAGATTGTTGTTTTGACTGTGAACACGACACAGCCCATGACGATTGAAGAATATGCTGTAAAAGTGTTTGAAAAAAATGGTATTGGGCACAAAGATACTGACAATGGATTGTTGATTGTTGAGGCTGTTGAAGACAGGCAATGGAAGCTAGAAATTGGATACGGTTTAGAACCTATAATAAACGATGCCAAAGCCGGCTTGATAGGTAGAACGTACTTCACAGATGCTTTCAGGCAGCAGCAATATGGTGAAGGCATTTACAATGCTGTTGACGCAATAAATAAAGTAATCCAAAGCAGCGGAGACACTTCGTTCATCTCAGGGCAGCCGGACAACTTTGTTCCGTGGATAGTTGTCATGATAGTTTTCCTTGCCCTCATACCCGTTTTGATAATATTATTTTCAGCAAGGGATATGTTCTTCCAAAAATGCCCGAAGTGCGGCAGTGGCATGAGAAGGCGCTACGTTAAGGACGGGGTTGTTTACGAGTGCCCGAAATGCGGAAAAAAAATAAAGACGAAGAGAAAGAGGAGGTTTTGGTTCTTCTACGCCGGTTACGGCGGGTGGCATGGCGGCGGTGGTGGCGGAAGTGGAGGTGGCGGTGGATTTGGTGGCGGTGGAAGCGGAGGCGGCGGCGCCTCCGGTGGCTACTAGCTCAACTTTTAATTGCTGCCAAGAGAAAATTATATTATGAAAAAACTGCTCGCTCTTTTTTCCATATTTTTCTTCCTGCTCGTTATCAACAGCGTCAAGGCTGACGTGATAAACGAGATATGGACCGCCAACACCAACGGCACGTCGAAGCGCTCCTTCACGACTGCAGATACTGTATACGCAGCAGGAAATATAACTTCTGCAAACACGCAGATAGCGCTCTGCATCGTCAACGCAACAACGACATGGACGAACGGCACGCGCATCAACGACACCACAGGCGGCTGCAAGCTCGCCACGACAAACGGCACAGGCTACTTTTTACAAACCTTGTGGGTCAATCCCTTTGTAGGTTCATACGACCTTATAGCTGACGCGAACAACGACAGGCTTTACGAAACCGACATCGATTACGTCTGGAACACCACCACAACTGGGTTTGTCGTTGCAGCTGTCACTAAACCCGCGCTGACAGTCGCATCGGGACCGAACACACCCTCCTCGCATTCTTGTAGTGCAGCCAACCTGACAGACTGCAGCAGCAATGTCATGATGCAGATAAAATTGACAGCTGACAGTTACGACGACATAAACATCACTTCGATATCGATATCCTCCAACGGTACTGGTGATGATAAGAACAGCATATCTCACGTCAGGCTCATAGAAGACGTAAACAACACCGGAAAGTTCGCTGTTGGCGAAAATATTTATGCCAGCACGAAGTTCCTGAACGACAACGGCGTGCTCACACTGAACTTTATCGGCGGCTACAAGATCAACGCAAGCTCGTCTGTCTACTTCAAAATCGTCTATGATTTTGCAAACGGCTCTGCCGGCGACACGTATTCATTGCGCGTCGAGTCAGTATCAGCAATAGGCATGAACACGAGCTATTATCCGACTGTAACTGGCCTGCCTCTAAGTTCTTCTGTAAAAACCATGGCAAGCGCGACAACAACATCGACAACGACAACTGCAGCAGCTACAACCACAGTTGCCGCTAATGCAACGACTACGACAGCCATGCCGATGACAAATATCCTTGGCGATTATATGTGGATAATTATTCTCGTAGGTGCGGTTGCCGTAGCCGCTGTTGTGCTGTTGCTTGTAACAAGGACGAGGAGGAAGCAACCGGCCAAGGTGAAAAAAGAGGAAGAACTTTCTGCTGAAGATTTGCTGGGAGAGGTTCGATAAAGCCGAGGCTGCGGCCTGTTGCGCCATATGATTTGCAGTTTCAAAAAAAAATGGTAGTGGCCTTGCAAAAACGGAAAACTTAAATTTGAAGGAAATTAAAAGAAACATATGGCTAAGCAAGAAATAAATCTTACCGCGATAGTAATCGCTGTTTTAATCGTCGTTAGTCTTTTTGCCGCTTTCTATATTTACCAATCTTGGACAGAAAAATCGACTATCAGTGCCACAGGAAATTTCCAGAAAAAAGTCGCTTCTGACCAAGCGTTAGTTTATTTGCTGGTACAGACCAAAGCAAGTTCGGCCGAGCAGGCGAAGAATGAAAATTCGAGGATTTCTGACGATGTTTTTACTGCGTTGATAAAAGTCGGCCTTGAAAGAAATGACATTGAAACGGAGAATTACAATATTTATCCCGAATACAACTGGAGCTCAGGAAGGCAAGAGATAGTCGGCTATACTGCTTCTAACAGCATGAAAATCACAACCAAGTATTTCAACAACGTTGGCAAGATTATTGATGCAGCTGTCGATAACGGGGCATTGGTCAGCTACATAAATTTCGAACTGTCGCCTGAAAAAAATAACGAGTACAAAGCTGACGTTATGACAAAGGCTGCATTGGATGCAAAGAACAAAGCCGAATCGGTTGCTGCTGGTTTAGGAAAAAAAGTTGGACGGGTTGTTTCAATCACTACGTCTGATTATTACTACCAACCGTATCCGCTCTATAGAGCTGAGGAAGCGGGCGGCGCAGACGTAAAGCAAGTCGCGACAAATATTCAACCGAAGAGTTTGGATATTTCTGCGACTGTGACCGTGACTTATGAAATATATTGAAAAATTCAACGCCGAGGATGTAACCTGAGGTGTTATATCAATTTTGAAGATCAAATTTGTTTTTCCAGCAATTTCATTGCATTAGTGTAAAGTATTTTTTTTGCCTCGTCTTCTGAAACTTTCATATCATGACAGATTTTATCGACAATTTTCACAACAACTGCAGGTTCGATTTTTTTCCTTCTTGGTCCATCTGACTCCACCAACAATCTGTTTTTTGGAACTTCTCTGGCCACCAAATGCGATACTTCTTCCAGGCTTCCAAATCTGTCTTTTGGAGCGATTGAAAAATAATAACCTCTTTCAACAGATGTTTTGATTAGTCTTCGGGTTTTTTTAGACACGGGATAACTTCCCAGCGGGTAATGTAAAATCACAGTTAGTTTGTAATCTTTGAGGACACGAAGCGCCTGACTAAAAGAACCCAACGAGTGCACAATTACCATCCTACCTATGTCTTCAGCCAAGTCTAGGTGTTTGCGGAATAATTCTTCTTGCCACTCGCGTACATGTCCGTAGGCATTGTACTGAGTGTAATGAAGGCCTGTTTCGCCTATTGCAGAAATGTGGTTGTCTCGAACGAACCTTGAAATCATTTTGAAATCTCGGTTTATGTGCGAATATGGTTTTTTTCGAACCTGTTTGGATGGACAGCTGCAGACAATAAAATAGTATCGGGGTGCCTTACTGCCAATTCAGCATTCTTCTGTAGGCTGATGTAATCAAACGGGACTGCTAGAATTTTACTAACATATTTATCTTTAGCTCTTCTAATAACAGCGTCTGGATTGGCGTAACCGCATGTGTGATTGTGAATATCAATGAACTTTCCTTCCATACAATTAACTGCTTATGACAGCAATTATTTAACTCTTAAGAGATAGGCTGATTAAACTCTATTTCCTTGAGACAATGTATCAGCGCCGAGGATGGGATTTGAACCCATATAGGCTTTCGCCCGCCAGTTTTCGAGATACACCCAAGCGTCTGGTGCCCCACCTGATTAGGCGACCTCGGCACGCTGTATATTTAATTACTGAACTTATATAAATTTCTTAAGATGAGGAAGATTATTTTTGTAAGCAGCAACCCTGGGAAGATAGAGGAGGTCAGCAAGCACCTGAAGAACTTCGGCATAGAAGTCGTAGGGAAGGTTCTGGAGTTGCCTGAGGTAAGCTCTGACGACCAGGAGAAAGTTGCAAAAGAAAAATCCAAGCATGCTGCGAGGGTTGTCGGCAAGCCTGTGATAACCGAGGATACTGGTTTGTATTTCGACGCTTACAAAAATTTTCCCGGCACGCATCCGAAATTTATTTTTGAAAGCATTGGTTATGAGGGAATTTTCAAGCTTCTCCAAGGGAAAGTTAGAAAAGCGTCTTTCAAAACCATGGTGAGCTACTGCGAGCCTGGCAAGGAGCCGAAGGTTTTTGCCGGCATATGCAAAGGCACGATAACGAGTGAAGCGAAAGGCGAATCGCATCCTCGTCTGCCGTACGACTCTATTTTCATTCCTGATGGCGATACAAGAGTTTTTGCTGAAATGACGAAAGAAGAAAAGGCAAAATATTCACATCGCGCGAAAGCTATAGAAAAATTTGCGAAATGGTTCAACAAAAACTAGATTTTATCAGCAAGCTTTGCATAATCTGCAACCATATATCCGCTGCCAGTCTTGCTATCCCACACCGTGCCTGATTTCACTATCTGCACGCGCCTCTTGAAAATCGGTCCATCCATGACAAAACTTTCAAATTCTCCGCCTTCTCCAGAAATATTTATCCCGAACCTCTTGTTCAGCCTTACCAAATCATCCACGCACTCCTCGTCAATCTTCCTCCCAATCCAGCTCTTGTCAAATCCCTCTGCATATACACCGACGATAATTATCTCAAACCCATTCCTTATCTCCTCCCTCAGCATCTCTTCAGAATCTCTCTGCCATAGGGGTGTGATGCTTTTTATCTGAAGTTCTTTACAAATCTTGTCAATCCTCTTTTTTTGATATTCACTTGCAATCGCTCCTGTGACAATGCCTTCCACATCCATTTCCTTAATCGCATTCTTCAAATCTTCAAGCTCCTTCTCCTTCACGCCAGAAGTTTTCCTTTCAAAATGTTTTATACCAATAGCATCGGCCTGCAGTCTTGTCAATTCAACAAGCGGGTAGTGAAACATCCATGAGTCATCCCTTGCTGACACCATTGTTAGCAAACATTTTATTTCATAATCTTGCATGGCTTTGTAAAGCGCCAAACAAGAATCCTTTCCGCCGCTGAATAGCACTGCAACTTCCATAACATCGCTTAATGGTTTTCAGATATTAATAATAAATATTTGTTCTTTTTTAAAGAGGGAAGATAAAATAGAATTAGGTGAATTGATGAAAACTATAAAAAGGATTGACCCGATGTCGGCTGCAAAGGTGTCGGCTGCCGTAGGCATCATAATGGGCCTCGTACTTGCAGTCATGTCGCTTCTTTTCAGCGGCTTTGCCCAAATGCAAGGCATGATGGGAATGGTTGGAACCCCGTTTGCAACCGCGACAGGAATATTTGCGATAGTCGCGCTGCCTTTAGCTTACGCAGTGGTCGGCTTCGTCAGCGGTTTCGTCTGGTCTGTAATCTACAACTTCGTGGCTGACAAGATAGGCGGGGTCAAGATCGACCTGAAGTGACCTTTTCTCCTTTTTTTTATTTTTGCGAACAACTCATTTTTTAATTAGCAAATACAAATTTTCACTGTATGGAATATTCCGAACTGCTGAAAGAAGGAGCGTTCGAGGCAAGAGAATACCAGCTGAAGATAGCTGACATAGCAAAGGAAAAAAACACGCTCGTCGTTCTGCCGACTGGAATGGGGAAGACGCTTATAGCAGTACTAGTTGCGGCTGCAAGGCTGGGAAAGTACCCGGGCAGCAAGGCGTTGATCACAAGCCCGACGCGGCCGCTGAACGCGCAGCACAAGAAGAGCTTCGAGAAGTTCACGAACGTGGAGCCGGAAAGGATAGTTTTGATAACCGGCAAGATAAAGCCGGAAGACCGCGCACAGCTTTACAAGGACGCGAAGATAATTGTAGCAACGCCGCAGTGCATAGAGAATGATTTGCAGAACGGAAGGCTTAATCTTGCGGACTTCTCGCACATGACTTTCGACGAGGCGCACCGCTGCGTGAAAGACTATGCATACACGTTCATAGCGAAAAAATACGTGGAGCAGGCCCACCATCCTCTGATACTCGGCCTCACTGCCTCGCCGGGCGGCAGCTACGAGAGGATTGACGAGATAAGGAAAAACCTTTTCATCGAGTCTGTGGAAGTCAGGACAGAAATCGACGAGGACGTGGAAAAGTATGTCAAGCCGATAGACAGGGAGTGGGTCTACATTGACTTCCCGGAAGAGTTCCAGAAACTGAAGTCGCTGCTCGAGGAGAAGCTGAAGGCAGACCTGTTCTGGCTGCGCGACCACCGCCTGCTGCAGACGCTTAAGCCGTCGAAGAAGTCGCTGCTGGTGATGCAGAAAAAGATAAGCGCGATATACGGCTCGAACAGGAAAAATTACGCATACTTTTGGGCGCTCATGAAGGTTATAGAGAGCATAAAGCTCGAGCACGCCATAGAGCTGCTGGAAACGCAGGGCGTGTCTTCACTAAGAGATTACCTGAAAAAAATAAGCGAAAGCCAGAAGAAAAGCGACAGGCAGCTGATGAAGGATGGAAACGTGCAGGCCGCAGTGAAACTTGCCGAAGAAATATTTGCGAGCGGCAAGGAACATCCGAAGTTCGAGAAGGTTGCCGGGATGGTAAGAAGTCTTGTAAGCGACAACACTTCGCTAAAAGTGATAATTTTCGCGAACTACAGATCGACTGTCGAAAAGATAAAAAACACTTTGCGCGGCAAAGGCGTCAGCGCTGAGGAGTTCATAGGCCAGGCTGTCAAGAACGGAAAAGGCTTGACGCAAGAAAAGCAGATTGAGACTTTGAAAAGATTCAAGGATGGCGAGTTCAGCGTGCTGGTCGCAACGAGCATAGGCGAGGAAGGGCTTGATGTTCCTGCAGTCGACTATGCAATATTTTTCGAGCCTGTGCCGAGCGAGATAAGGATGATACAGCGGCGAGGCCGAGTCGGCAGGCAGGCAGCAGGCAAGATAGTATTTTTCATAACGAAGAACACAAGGGATGAAGCGTACTACTGGGCTGCCTTCCACAAGGAGAAGAAGATGCGCGGCATACTGTACGACATGAAAGAGAGGGCTGACAGGAAAGCGAAAAGGAAATCACTGAAAGAATGGGTGGATAAATGAAGACGCAGAATGTGCTGAGGCCGGATGGAAAAATTTTAATAATATACGACTACCGTGAGCGGGAGATTGCTGAGTTGTTAAAAAAGCTAGGCGCTGCAGTGAGCGAGCAGCCGCTTGATATCGGTGACTTCGCAACGAGCAAGGAGACTGTCATTGAGAGGAAAACGCACAGCGACTTTGTCAGCAGCATCATCGACGGCCGTCTGTTCGAGCAGGCAGAGAGGATGAAGGACAACTACGACAACGCTATAATGATTATTGAAGGAAATTCCGACAGGGATATAAACGAGAATGCTTTGCGCGGGGCCATAGCAAGCATGGTCGTCG
>Ga0315279_10003163_pt1 | contig 23390 bp, 17 predicted proteins | sample YL17G06_20_MG_FD_203694 | JGI IMG/M metagenome (GOLD analysis project Ga0315279, IMG submission 203694) | Sediment microbial communities from Yellowstone Lake, YNP, Wyoming, USA - YL17G06_20 | ecosystem: Environmental > Aquatic > Freshwater > Lake > Sediment | place: USA: Wyoming | collected...
GTTCGAGGGGGAAAGCTATCGAATGAAGCACGCGCTGATGAGGCAGAGGGGCCAGGCGAAAATCCCCACCGGTTGATGGGGAATTCCGCGCGATCTTCCTGGGGATTTCCGCTTGACGAAACACACAGAATGCGAGTGCGCGACAACCGCGACGGCGATCCCGGCATCACGCAGTGGCTGATCCTTCGGCGACTGGAGGACGGCCGGCTGAAGTACTACCTCTCAAACGCTTCTGCTCATATTGCGGAGCGGACCCTCTGGGATTCCTTGGTCCGCCGATGGCCGATCGAGCAGTGCTTCGAGGATGGCAAGAAGCACCTCGGCATGGACCACTACGAGAATCGCAGTTGGAAGGGGTGGCATCGACACATGCTGTATGTCTCGCTGGCGATGTTGTTCCTTCTACGGCTGAGGCTCCGCTATATAAAAAACTCCAACGCTGACCCTGCCCCAGGTCCAGCGGCTACTCGTTGCCTGCCTCGACCGTCAGAGGCTGGACAAGCAGGATGCACTCGCGATCCTGCGGTACTACACCCGACGCAACTACGTCGCCTATCGCGCCCATCGCAAGCGCGCCCTTCGGAGGGTACCCCGGAGCCTTCGCCGCTGATTCCGCCGCTCCTCGCCGACGGTAGCATCCCCTCTACGCGTTGAGTCCCCCATCGTCGGGACTCACGCTAGCGCTCAGCAAATCGTAGCCAACTACGAACAGCGTCTTGGCGTTCTCACAGTCATGATGCGACCACCGTCGAGCATCCTGCCCCCCGGCTGTCCTGGGTCTGAGACCTTTTGCAACTCGGCCTCATAGCGCCGCGGGCGAGTAACCCTTGAAAAACGGGCATGGAATCGCTGTAGTACTAGTGGCGCTTGCCTGATACTTCCTACGAATGGCGCATCATGAGGCCACTAGTAGTAAGAATTCGTCTGCCCAAAAGTCGGCAATTTGCCGCTACCCGCTACCTATGCAGATTTGGCCGAGAAATGTGGCATAAAGCTGGAAGCGGGAGGGTAGCGGTAGCGGAAGACATTCCGCTACCAGGGGGTTGCCATGAACGGAGGCCAGCGAAGGCCATGCCTAAGGCAGGCTCCGGATCTTTGGCCGAGGAGCTCGTGATAAAGTGCGCCTGCTCAATGCTCGTGGCTATTAGAAAAGGCGAATCCCGCGGGCGTTTTCGCGCAACCCTCGAGCTCGGGTAGACGACGACGGCGCCGATCACCAACGACACGAGTATCGCTTACCAACAGGAATATCGGAAGCTTGATGCGGACTCCGCGCGCCTGGACCGTCTTGTAGCCGGCATGGGGTCGTGACCTCTATCGACAACGAAACTGACCTCGCTGCCCGCGCCCGCGAGGAGGAAAGAACGAAGACAAAGAGGCGCGTCACGGAGGTGGCGCGTGAGGGGAAGCTTGATCCGGACCTCGCCGCGTACCTCTACGTCGCGCGCTTGCACAGCAGCAGGGCTGCGAAGGAGGAGACGAAGAAGTGAGGGCGGTCAGCGCCCGGCCCGGGGTGGGCGGGTGCTCTCGCGGACGATCAGGTCAGGAGAGAGCATAACGCTCGTCACGGGCATCCGTACGCCGCCGATCCGGCTCAGCAATTGGGCGCACGCCTGGCGTCCCTGCTCCAGGATCGGGCTTCGCACCGTCGTGAGGGCCGGCGTGTTGTGTGCCGCGATTGTGTAGTCGTCGAACCCGACAACGCTCACGTCGTCAGGAACGGCGTGCGTCCCCGCCAGGCCTTTCACTGCTCCCACGGCAAGCGTGTCGTTCGCGCAGAAAACGGCGCTGATTCCCGGCGACCGGGCAAGAAGGGCCTGGATGGTGGCGACTCCCTGCTCGATCGTCCAGTTTTCGGCAGGCTCGACCAGCTCGGGGCGGAAGGGAATACCCGCCTCTGCAAGCGCGTGGCGATAGCCCTCGAACCGGTTGCACGCGGAATGGGCGTCCATGGGCCCCTGGATGCAGCCGATCGCACTGTGGCCCAGGCTGACGAGGTGCTGCACGGCCTTGTACGCGCCTGCCACGTTGTCTATGGTGAAGGTGTCGAAATCGAAGCGCACGTGGTCGACGCTCGGGTTGACCAGCACGCAGGGGAGGCGCATCCGGACCGCCTCGCGGAGCAACCCTTCCGATTGCGCCTCTCCGAGGATCACGCCGTCCACCTTTCCTGCAAGGTCGGCGAGGGCTTTCTCGTCCTCGCCTTCCTTGTCTGAGTAGCAGGTTAGGAGGTGGCCTCCCTTCGTCTTGAGCTCCGCGTGGATTCCCTCCATGACCTCGAAATAGAAGTAGTCCTCGCGGAGGGTCCGCACGGGGTAGTGGTGACGGCAGAGGATGAACCCGATCGTCCCCGTGGAGGCGGAGTCGAACTGGGGTCCCGGCCGCGGGTCACGGACGTAGGTGCCGCTGCCGGTGATACGCGTCACGAAGCCTTCGTTCTCCAGGGTGAGCAGCGCATTGCGCGCGGTCGTCCTGCTCACGTGGTAGGCCTCGCACAGCTCGCGCTCGGACAGGATCTTGTCGCCGGGCGACAACTCACCGGACTTGATCCTGGCGGCGATAATGTCGTGGAGCTGTTCGACGATTGCCTGGTCGATCGTCCTGTCTATGGTGTTCAAGAGGCCTCCTGAAAGTGTAAACTGGTTATAACCACATCTGTACAAGCTGTCAACAGAATCCATGATAGTCCCAATCTTTTGATGGAAGTCGTGATGTCATCTCTCAAGGTGTTGGTACCGCTTTTCATATTATCAACTTATTGGTTATTAGCACTTGACAATTATGGTAGTACCCGTTAATGTCCCAGGAAATTCAGGACCTTGTCCCTGAAAATCAATGATCCAGGAGGTGGGAACTATGAGGACTCCACACTCGGCGCGATTTATTCTCGCTGCATTTCTCGTGGTGGCTGCGGCCTCCTTGGTTTTTGCCGGTGGTGCCGGCGAAAAGCCGATGGCGAAGTCGATCACCATAGGGGCGGAAGCAGGCGGCCCCTACCAGCTGTTCTACAAGGACCTCGCCGCGAAGCAGTTCACTCCGAAAACCGGCATCACGGTGAACTGGGTCGACGTCCCGCACACGGACATGCATCAGAAGTTCCTGACCGAGGCGGCATCGGGCGCAGGGGCGATCGACGTGTTCAATGCGGACCAGCCCTGGGTCCCGGAGTTCGCGGCGGCCGGCTACCTCGTGGCCCTGGACAAGTACATCACCGCGGATGACAAGGCGGACATCCTCCAGACGGCGCTCGATACGGTGAGCTACAACGGGAAGATCTACGCGCTGCCGTACCTCGTGCACGACAACGTTCTCTATTACAGGACTGACCTTCTCCAGAAGGCGGGAATCAGCGCGCCGCCCACGACGTGGGCGGAATACATCGCCGATGCGCAGAAGCTCACCGGCGGCGACGTCTATGGGACCATCGTGGAGGGCAAGCAGGCGGGCGCCGCCTCCGCGAAGTTCCTCGACATCGTCTATCAGGCCGGCGGAAGCGTCTTCGACAGCCACGGCAACCCGGCAATCGACGGCGCGTGGATCGACGCGTTCAACTTCTACCTGGACCTCATCTACACCTACAAGGTCGTGCCGCCCGGCTCTCCCACGTTCGACAACGCGGACACGCACAACCTGCTGATCCAGGGCAAGCTGGCGATGGCACCCGGGTGGCCGTACATGTTCTCGATGGTGAGGGACCCCAAGATCTCGAAGGTCGTCGGCCTAGTTAAGGTCGGCGAGCAGCCGGGCAAAGTGAAGCAGACCGCGGCGGTCTTCTCCTGGGGGTTCTGCGTGAACACCGCCTCAAAAGCCCAAGACGCGGCGGCCTCGTTCCTCAAGTTCGCGACGAGCACAGACGCGATCGCCACCCTTGCCACGACCTTCATCAATCCGGCGATCCGCAGATCCGCGCTGGACCGGATGCAGAAGGATCCCGCCATCTCGGAGGCGGACAGGAACGTGATCGCGGCCATGACGGCAGACGTCGAGCACGGCCGGACAATCCCCATGATCCCGCAGTGGCCCCGGATCGATGAGCGGATCCAGTGGGCGCTCTCCGCGGTGACCAGCCGGCAAGTCACTCCCGAGCAGGCGGCGGCACAGCTGACGAACGACATCCAGGGAATCATGAAGAAATAGGAGATCGAGCACACCGGTCCCCTCCGCGGGGGGCCGGTGTCTTCAGCCGCATGCACACCTCCGTACGAAACGGCCTTTCCTATGCCCTTCTCGTCGTCGTCGTCCTCCTCGTCCTTGCTCCGCTCGCGTGGCTGTATCTCTCATCGGTGAAGAACGACATCGAGATGTATAGTGTCCCCCCGACCCTCGTCCCGCACGACCCGTCGCTGCGCAATTACGGCCAACTCCTCGTCGATGTGAGCTTCAAGAGCGGTTTCCTTAACAGCGTGCTGGTGGCCCTGGGAAGCACCGCCGCTGCGCTTCTGCTCTGCGTGCCGGCCGCCTATGCCTTTTCCCGCTACCTCTGGCGCGGCCTCTCCCTGGTGCTCTTTTTGGTTCTGGTCACGCGGATGTTTCCCCCGGTGATCTTCAGCCTTCCCTTCTTCATTGTGCTGCAGAAAGTCCATCTCATCAACACGCGCCTGGGCCTCGGGCTCGTTTATCTCTCGTTCCAGATGCCCCTTGCGATATGGCTCCTGGAATCCTTCTTCCGAGAGGTGCCGAAGGAGATCGAGGAGGCGGCGCGGGTCGACGGTCTCAGCCGCACGCAGATTCTGCTGCGGATCGTCATCCCGCTGTCGCTGCCGGGCCTTGCCGTCGCAGCGATCTTCGCCTTTCTTCTCTCCTGGAACGAGTTCCTCTATGCCCTGATCCTCACCCGGACGAACGTGGCGCAAACGATACCGGTCGTCGTCTCGGGATGGATCAGCATCTTCCAGATCCTCTGGGGAAAGATGACGGCGGCTGCCGGCCTGTACGTCCTGCCGGCTCTTGTTTTCGTTTCCCTGGTCCAGAAGGGGATGCTCAAGGGGCTCATGCAAGGCGGCGTGAAGCAATGAGGGACCGGACCTACGGGATGCTCCTCGCCGTACCCGCCTCGGCGACGCTCCTGGCCATCGTGGTTTTCCCGATGCTCTATTCCCTGCACCTCAGCGTCGTCCCGTTGGATCTCCTGCATCCGGGCACGCCGCGGCATTTTGCCGGGCTTTCAGTCTATGCGGCGGTGATCGCCGATCCCCGGTTCATCTCCTCGCTCCTGCACACGCTTCTGTTCGTCGTGCTCACCATGAGCGCGGAGCTCGTCCTTGGCCTTGGGGTTGCGCTGTTGCTGAACCAGTCGTCGCTGGCCGGCAGGGGGCTTTTCCGCACGCTCCTCATCCTTCCCCTCATGGTCGCCCCCGTGGTCTCGGGCCTGCAGTGGCGGTGGATATTCTCCGACCAGTACGGCGTGCTGAATTACCTGCTCTCCCTCCTGCACGTGCCGGCGCCGCTCTGGCTGGGATCTCCCGCCAGCGCCATGGCCGCAATCATCGTGGCCAACCTGTGGGTCGCCACGCCCTTCGTCCTCCTCGTCCTCCTCGCCGGCCTGCAGGGGATGCCGGACGAGCCCATTGAGGCGGCCCGAATCGACGGGGCCGGGTGGTGGCAGAGACTCCGCCTGGTCGTGCTGCCCCTGCTTCGACCCGCCATCAGGGTCGTTCTGCTGATCCGGCTCGCCGACGCGATCCGTATATTCGACATCGTGTACGTCCTGACCGGCGGCGGTCCCGGAGATGCGACCCAGGTTTTCAGCACCTACATATTCCAGACCAGCTACGGCAGCCTCGACCTGTCCAAGGGCGCTGCCGGGTCATTCATCATGGTGTTCATCACCGCGCTGATCAGCCTCTTTCTCGCGCGTAGGTTCCGTGCCGGCTGACGCGAACTTCTGACCGGAACGGGACGAACGGAGAAATGACATGGGCAATCGGGTCCAAATGCACGTGAGCTTCCAGGGCGACGACCGCAGCGGGCGCACGGCGCTCATCCAGGCTGACCTGGGCTCGGGCCTCTTCACGGTGGCCGAGCTGGCGCCGCCCGGGGCACTCACCCTTCTGGCAGGCAGGGACCCCTACCACTCGTTCGTCTCCCGGTACTCCACGGTAAGCGCTTCGCCCGACGGCTTTCTCTGTGCGGCCAACATGCGCTTCGGCGCGACGGGCAGGGCCTCCCTGCACGACGTGTACCGACTGGAAGGCGATGATTCGGTCGTCCTGAAGCGCGAGATCCTTGTGACCGATCCCGACCGTTTCCAGGGAGTGCGCACCGACCTATATCTGCGCACCGAGAGAGCGCGCCGCGTGGAGGCGCGCGACTTGGAGTACCTGGCGGGAAGCGCGTTCTACCGGCACCTGGATCCCGACCAAGACGGCGTGCCCGACACGCACTCGACCTTTTCCATGGCATGGTGCGAGGACAAGCTGCCCATGCCGGCCGTCATGTTCTTCGATCCCGCCCGGAAGGTCACGGTCGCGCTGGCAAGGGCCGATCTGCCCGGCTCGGATCCCGACATCCTTTCCCACATCGGCAGGGGCGAGCGTTTCTTTGTTTCGAACACCCGGATGGGCTCCCTCGGCTTCATCCCGGTTCCGGGGTGCCTGTCGGGGAGCCTGCCGGGGATGGCCCTCCGCGCCCACTTCCCCGCGTATGAAGGACCGCAGTGCTTCTCCATCGACAGGTCAGGCAGCCCGTGGGGGCGATTCGCCGAGGCGAGGGCAGGGGCCCGTTTCGAAGTATCCTGGCTCATCCGAGTGGGGTCTGCAGAAGACTTCCCCGCCGCGGCCTGGGATCTGTACACGCACCTCATGAGGTTCTACCGCACGACTCCTCCCCGGCTTCCCTACACCTTCGAAGAGGCGAACGAGAGCCGCATCGACGTCCTGGACCGGTTCTACACCGAGTGGAACGAGAAGGACGGGACGCAGGGCGCAGCGTACGTCCTGAACTTCCATCCCGACGAAGGCACCACACTGGCCGAAGTAGTAGAATACGGGTTTACCGGCCGAACGATCACCAGCGCCTACGCGAACCTCCGGCGCTCAGCGGAGACGGGAAATGCCCGGCTTCGTGCCCGGGCCGCGGCGGTGGTGGATTTCTACGTCCGGCGGGTGGTCCAGCCCAACGGGTTCGTCTACGGCGTGTACCTGATCGCTCGGCACGAGTTCGTCTGTTGGTGGAGCGGAATCACCTTGCCCTGCGCGTTTTCCACCAGCCAGGCGGAGCTGGCCACGCACCTGAGCGAGGAGATGGCGGCGGAGCTGTGGCCGCTCGCCCAGGAGATGAAGGACACGCGCGGCAACTTCACCCGGGCGATATCAGAGGATGCATTCGCCCTCCTGGAGTGCTTCGAGTTCGAGCGCACCCGGGGAGCCGAACATTCGGAATGGCGTGAGGCCGTCGTGAAAACGGGGGAGTTTTTTCTCAGGATCCAGAATGCGGACGGCTCGTGGTACCGGGCCGTGGACACCGACGGGAATCCCGTCCGGGTCCCCGAGCACTGGTTCGGCCGCACGGAAAACATGAGGAAGTCCGGCACGTATACGGTTCCCGTTCTGCTCGTGCGGCTTTACGAGGTCACCGGCACTCGCGCATTCATGGACGCTGCGATTCAGGGTGCGGATTTCCTTCGGCGCACCTTTGGCGCGGAATCTTACTACTACGGATCCCTGCTCGATGCTCCGCACGGGAACATGTTAAAAGGGATGGGGCCGATCTTCGACAACACCACACCGCTTGTCGCCATGGAGCTGCACCTGCGCTTGTACCAGCACACTTCGGATCGGGTCCACCTGGACGCCGCGATCGATGCTGCCCGAATCGCCTGCACCTGGATCAATATTTGGGACGTCCCTTTCCCGGAAGGCAGCACCCTGCACCGCCACGGCCTGAAGAGCACAGGCTTCAGCGCTGTGGACATCGCTGTGAGCTCTTTCCAGAACGACATGATGCCCCTGTACTGGGTGCGAGACTGGCTGAAGCTCGCCGAGCTGACCGGCGACGAAGGCTACTTCACCGTGGCCCGGATCATCCAGTACGGGGCCCAGCAGATGCTCTCCACCAAACGCGAAATGTACGGCTATGCCTACCCGGGCGTGCAGAACGAGGGGCGTCACCTCAGCTGGTTCCTCGCTAAGGAGTGGACGCGTCCCTTCGGTTTCGGCAGGCGCGGCAAGGGAGAAGAAAACAAGACCTTCTACGGCTGGGTTGCCGCGGTCCCGCTCGCCGGCTACTACCGAGTTCTCGATGAGTATGGCACAGTCGATTTCGAGGAGATCCACCGGCGGCTTTTCCCCAAGAAAGGGGAGAAGGGGCTCCGGCGCGGAGGGGATTGAGGCGACGATACATAGTTCCGGGACAACGGAAAACACGAGCAGTCGGACGTAACTTGCGGGCTCGCTCTTCGCGTTTGCCGCTGCACATCGATGACCGTGACCAGGGCCATTTCCTCACGGCTGTGCACCAGCACGGAGAGGATTTTCCCAACCTTCACAGGGTGCTCGCGGAAGCCGATACTGCGGACCCGTTTGCCATCGAGTTCGAGCTCGGCCTGAATGCGCTGCTGCGGGGGCTACTGTCATCGCCATCTGTTGCTGATTCAAACTTTTAAGGGCATGTGTATAAATGGCTTCATATTTGTGAAGCCATTTATACAAGTAACGCCCGGAAATCCTAATGCCGCAATTGGGGTATGAATAGCCTAAGTCATTACAGTAGTACCATTTATCGGAATAGAAGCTCGCCGACATTCTTTGGCATGTAATTTGCAGGTACAAGAGAGCGATTGCAGAGGCGTTTTCCTATGTTGTCCCCCGGGCTCCGTAGACAGGGATAACGGTCGGGAAAGGCATTCCGCGCGTTGATTGCCGGGATCTCACATTCGAGCGACGTTCCAGACTGGATCTGTTTGAGAAACCGAAAGGGGATTTGATTGGAAGAAATAGTCCTGCAGATGAAGAATATAACGAAGACCTTTCCGGGAGTCGTAGCGCTGGCGAAGGTCAACTTTGAGCTGCGACGAGGGGAGGTTCATGTCCTCGTTGGTGAAAACGGTGCTGGAAAGTCGACTCTCCTGAAGATACTTTCCGGAGCTCATCAGATAGAAAAAGGTCAGATTCTGATTGATGGTCGCGAAGTGCATATCTCCAATCCGAAGGAAGCCCAGAGCCTAGGCATTGGAATCATCTACCAAGAGTTGTCGCTACTCCCACTGCTGGGTGTAGCCGAAAATATGTTTCTTGGCAGGCTGCCGCACAAGTCCCAGATGGGTTTGATGATAGATCGAAGCAAACTCTACAAAGATTCCCAGGCGTTAATCGATGACCTTCGAATCAATGTTAATGCAAGAAGACAAGTACGAGGTCTAGGCGTTGCCAAACAGCAAATGATTGAAATTGCAAAAGCTTTGACTCTCAACGCAAATATCATTGCGATGGACGAGCCTACCTCGGCTCTTTCTGAACCGGAGATCGAGGAATTATTCCAAATCATTAACACGCTGAAGAAGCAAGGGGTTGGAATCATCTATGTATCGCACCGTTTGAAGGAAGTTTGGAAAATCGGGGATCGCGTTACGGTTCTTAAGGATGGCACGAATGTAGGAGCGGCGAAAAACATAGAGGAAGTCAACACTAATTCACTCATCAACATGATGGTTGGAAGAGACCTCAATGACATGTTCCCAAAGGCTGAAGTTCCAATCGGAAAGGAGACCTTGCGTGTTGAGTCACTAACCCGCAAGGGCGTTTTCGAAAATGTTTCCTTCAACGCGCATAGGGGAGAAATTGTAGGGATCGCCGGCCTTGTGGGGGCTGGCCGCACTGAGGTTGCCCATGCAATCTTCGGTGCGGACCCTATCGACTCCGGCAAGATCTATATAGAAGGGCGCGAAGTCAGCATACGATCCCCACAAGACGCAATCCGGCATGGTGTCGGCCTGGTTCCAGAGGACCGAAAAGGAAAGGGGCTTGTGCTGCTCATGACTGTAAAGGACAATATCACCCTCGCCAATATCATCAGTTTTTCCGCATTTCGGCTGGCGATCAAGTCGAAAAAAGAGAGAAAAAGTGTTTCAACGTTCATACGAGATCTGAATATACGCACTCCTAACGTTTATCAGGCGGTGCTTAATTTGAGCGGCGGGAACCAGCAGAAAGTAGTTCTTGCCAAATGGCTTTGTTCGAAGTCGAGAATCCTCATCATGGATGAACCCACCCGCGGGATCGACGTAGGCGCGAAAGTCGAAGTCTATCAGCTCATGGACGAGCTTTTGAAAGAGGGAACAACGATCATCATGATCTCCTCCGAGCTTCCGGAAATCCTGGCGATGAGCGATAGGATCTATGTAATGCACGAAGGACGAATAGCTGGGCAGCTATCGCGCAAGGATGCAACTGAAGAGAAGATTATGCAATTTGCAACTGGTGGAACAGAAAGCTCGCGCATAGGAAGCGAAAAATGAAGAACACGGGCGCTGTAGCAAACGATAGAAACAATCTGCGAAGCACCGCCACAGAGCGAGTTGAGATGGCTAGACGACTGCCGGACGAAATATACATCCTGGCTGCTCTTGTTGTGATGGCAGTCGTATTATCGCTTCTCTCGCCAGCCTTTTTGACTCCATACAATCTGTTGAATATTCTCAGTTCAGTATCGGTCAATGGAATAATGGCATGCGGGATGGCGTTTGTCATTATCGCCGGCGGCATAGACATTTCGGTAGGATCCGTTTTTGCTGTTGGCGGTGCGGTTGCCGCGAGCCTCCTTGGCTCAACCTATACCAGCGCTCCTCTGGCAAAGCTAGTTGCCCTGCCGGTGCCGCTTGCTATTCTTGGGGGCCTGATTGTTTGCGCGCTGCTCGGGTTTGTAAATGGAATAGTTGTCGCAAAGCTTAGAGTTCCCCCATTTATTGCCACCCTGGGAATGATGGGTACCGCGAGAGGACTGACCTACCTCTATACTGGTGGCTTCCCGATAACCTTTCCTACCGAGGTTCCAAGCTTTCGATGGATCGGCAGTGGCTTTGTAGGACCGATCCCCTCCCTTTCATTGATCTTTCTGATCATTGTGCTTGCGAGTTGGTGGCTCTTGCGATCGACGGTTTACGGACGCTATATCTACGCAATTGGGGGAAATGAGGAGGGAGCCAGGCTTTCTGGAATACGCATTTCAGCTGTGAAGGTTATTACCTACACACTGCTCGGAGCGCTCTCAGGCCTGAGCGGCATAATCCTGACAGCCAGAATAAACGCTGCCTCCCCCGAGGCTGGTCTCGGGTATGAACTTGATGTGATTACCGCGGTCGTCATAGGAGGAACCCTGCTTTCCGGGGGCAAGGGAACCATCCTTGGAACAGTGGTAGGGATCTTTATCATGGCCGTTTTAGCGAATGGGCTGAATCTCTTGGGCGTGCAGACCTACTACCAGTACTTGGCGAAAGGCGTCGTCCTAATTCTGGCAGTAATTTTCGGCAGCATCATCAGGCAGCGTGCGGGATAGTCTGTCGCATGCAACGAGGCAAAGAGAAGACTATGGAGACTAGCTATCGTCCTAGCGCAGTGCGCAAAACAGTTGGTTCGGCGATTCAGCTAATCCAACGAAGAGCGATTATCTTTGGCGTTCTTTTAATCAGCATCGTCATGGGGCTAAGTTCACCCTATTTCTTTACGATCAACAACCTGCTCAACATCACCATCGCATCTTCAATAAACGGAATCATGGCATGCGGAATGGCTATGGTCATCATCTCCGGAGGAATCGATCTATCCGTCGGGGCCCTTCTCGCCTTTGGAGGATCAATCAGTGTAGGTCTCTCAGGTGCCGCCTTGACGAGTGCAGCGAGATTAATCGTCCTGCCCTGGCCCCTTGCAATGCTGGGCGGCATCGTAGCAACGGCCGTACTGGGATTGTTTAGCGGCATAATTATAACGAGGTTCGTGATTCCGCCTTTCATTGTAACTCTAGGAATGATGTCGATTGCAAGAGGGTTGACCTATATTTACGGAGATGCGGTTGTCCAGAAGGTGACAGGGACGCCGATGACGTTCTTTCACCCCGTTTTTGGCTTCCTGGGTGGAGGATATATTTTTGGAATCCCAATGCCAACCATCGTGTTTATCTTCATATGCCTGTTAGCATGGTTCATCCTTTCCTACACGTCGTTTGGCAGGAATATCTATGCGATCGGAGGAAACGAGGAAACTGCTCGATTGGCTGGGATAAATACATTCCTGACCAAGTTGGCAACCTACGTCGTTATTGGCGCTTTATCGGGGGTTGCCGGAATCGTGCTGACCGCACGCTTGTCTTCGGCTTCCCCGCTAACCGGGACTGGTTATGAATTGGACGTGATCTCAGCGGTCGTCATTGGTGGAGTCAGTCTAGCCGGAGGCGAAGGGAGCATTCTCGGAGTCGTTGCAGGAGTATTGATCATAGGAGTATTGGGAAATGGGCTGAATCTACTGAATGTGCCTTCCTTTTATCAGTATATCATCAAAGGATGGATTCTAATAACTGCCGTCGCGCTCGATCAATACTATAAGAGAAAAGCCCTTTGAAAGTGTGGCCGGAGATAAGAAGGGAGGTGATCAAATTGCGGACTTAATCTGGATAGTGAGGGAATAAGAGATTTACAAAGCGTGAATAGTCAAAGGCAAATGGACAAGATTGAGGAGGAGAGGATGAATACTGGAATGAAGAAAATGCATTTTGTCCTGGCAGCGATCGCTATTCTCTTGATCGTGGCAGGAACGGGCTACGCCCAAAAGCGCTATCGAGTTGGCGTTAGCGTGGCATATTTCAACCACCCGGTTTACCAGCTGGAAATGAAGGGAATGAAAGAAGTCGCTGCCAAGCTGGGGGACCTCGACATGATCTACCTTGACGGGAAGAATGATGCCGCGGAACAGACTTCGCAGCTTGATAGCTTTATTTCGCAGAAGGTTGATGCCATCATTCTCATGCCGGCCGTCTCGGATCCCCTGCTGCCGGCAATGAAGAGAGTAAACGATGCAAAAATTCCGCTGATTATCGTAGATAGAAAGATGTGGGTCCAAAACAGCGGAGTGAAGTGGGATGCAATGGTCAACTGGAACATGGTTCTTTCTGGCTCGATTGGAGGAGGCCAGGTAGTTTCCGCAATGGGCGGCAAGGGAAACCTTGTCGTGGTTGAAGGGACCCCGGGCGCTGGATCGACCATCGACAGGGGAGATGCATTCTACAAAATCGTCAACGATTTTCCCGACATCAAGATTGTCCTCAAGACGTCGGCCGACTTCAGGAGAGACAAGGGGTTGTCAGTAACCCAGGACATACTCGCGAGGTTCCCGAAGGGCAAGCTTGATTGCATTTACTACATGAACGATGAAATGTGCCTGGGCGGGCTGCAGGCCATAAAGGCTGCCGGCAGATTGCACGAGTTTAAAATCGTGAGCGTTGATGGGGACCACGAAGCAATGGCTGCGTTGCGCAAGGGGGAAATCGATTATGATTGCGAATTCCATCCTGATGACATGGCGGTTGGTGTGAATGTCGCCTGGCAGATCCTGCATGGGCAGAAGATTGACCGCAATTCGCAGTATGAGTTCGCGGGCAGAAAGATTTCGTTTGCACCGGATCATGAAGGCTTCCCGTGGATCCGCCCGACCTGCTTCTGGGTGGACAAGAACAACGCGAATTTGCCTGAGTTTCTGGGCTGGTGAGGTTTCCCAAGAGGCAGTCAGGATGAGCCAGCTCATCCTGACTGCAAAAAAAGGTGTTCAGCATTAATCGTAGTGATGCTGAGGGTTGAAGCAGGGCAGGAAGTAGCGTAAACTCTGCCGAAGGGGGACGAGGACATGGCGAACATGGTTGAGACAGGAGAGAGCGAAGACTTGCACTTCCAAATAGCGACGAAACCGCAGAGAACGGAGCGTATTCAAAATCTCCTGCAGCACCTTTACTCAATCAACCCGGGAATCTGCATTGAGCGTGCTCGATACGTTACGCAGTCCTACAAAGAAAATGGCTCGTTCCCTGCAATCATGCAAAGAGCGAAAATGGACGAGAACGTGCTCGACAAGATATCCTTATATATCCTACCCGGAAGCCTTCTTGTTGGCAACCAGGCCTCAAAGCCTCGATGGGCCCCCCTCTTTCCGGAGTTTGCAATAGATTTCCTGGAGCAGGAGATCTTCTTTGAGAAACCTTACCATCCTTCGAAGAGACCGGCGGACAAGTTCGAGATCCCTGACGAAATACTTCCGGAGCTCAGGGAGATAATCAACTATTGGAAAGGAAGGACGCACAAGGAGAGAGTGTACGCGAACCTGCCTGAAGAGGCGGTTCGGGCTCAAGATTCCATTGGAGTAGTCAATGTAATCAATTTTATGCACGGAGGAGACGGGCATTTCAGCCCTGACTTTTCCTGGCTGTTGGAGAATGGAATCCTAGAGGTGGTAAGAAGAAGCGAGAAAGGACTTGCCGAACTAGACTGGCACGAGCCGGATGCCATTGAGAAGAAGAGATTCTATGAAGCAACGATTATCGTATCTAAAGCGGTGATAAAATGGGCGCATCGGTACGCGCAGTTTGCCAAGGATCTGGCTTCAAAAGAGAAAGACCGGCAGCGCAAGAAGGAGTTGCTGGAAATAAGCGGGATTTGTGAATGGGTTCCCGAAAAGCCGGCGAGGAGCTTCCATGAAGCTCTTCAGTTTATCTGCTTTGTACAGATTGCACTGCAAATTGAGGACAACGGCCAGGGGATGTCTCTGGGAAGGCTGGATCGAATTCTTTGGAACTATTACGAACGTGATCTTGGCCAAGGCATCCTGACAAGGGAAACGGCTCTTGAGCTGATCGAGAACTTGTTCATCATGTTTTTTACTCTGGATAGGATACGCAGCTGGCCGGACACGGATTATTTCCGCGGCAAGCCGATGTTCCAAAACGTGACGATCGGCGGTGTAGATCCGGTGACAAAGGAAGATTCGACTAACGAGTTGTCCTACATCATCCTCGATGCTATTGGGAATACGAGGATCCAGCAGCCTTCCTTCTATGTGAGGTGGCACGCAGGCGCACCCGAAGAATACAAGCTGAAGGTGGCGGAAACCATCAGGCTGGGAATCGGCTACCCTGCCGTGGCAAATGACGAACTATACATCAAGAACATGATGCTCAGGGGGTATTCTGAACGAGACGCCTTCGATCACTGCGTGATCAGCTGCGCGGAAACTGGAGCTTCCGGGCTGCGCGGCGGGCGGACGGGAGGCTCCTGGTTCTGTCTGGCGAAAGTGCTGGAACTCGCGTTGAACAATGGCAAAGATCCGAGAAGCGGAGTAGTACTGAACAAGAATCGCAAGAACAAGGATCTCTCGGGTTTCGAATCTTTTGATGAAGTCTGGCAGTCGTTCAAGGAACAGATCGACTATTATCTGCGGATGCATGCCATCTTGGACAATACCATCGATAAGCTGTGGGAAGAGCACCTCGAAGAGCCTATGGCCGCTGCATTTGGTTGCCCTCAAACGACCCTTGAACGTGGAAAGCCTATCAAAAAGGGCGGCGCAAAGTATGATTTCACGGGGAACGAAACTATTGGCTTGGCGAATGTCGCTAACAGCCTGTATGCGATAAAAAAGCTAGTCTTTGAAGATCGACTGATCACAGGCTCGCAGCTGCTTCATGCCATGCAGACGAACTTTGAAGACATGGTGATGGATCCCTCAGGTCCCGAGATTCAGCAAATGTGCCTCGCGGTTCCAAAATATGGAAATGATATCGACGAAGTGGATATCTTGGCTAGAGATGCGCTCGCCTATGAATGTGAAGAGCTGCCGAAATATAAGAATACGCGTTACGGGCGAGGCCCTATCGGCGGCGTTTTCCAAGTTTCGACGACGACCGTATCGAGCAACACGCCATTCGGCATGATTACGGGTGCACTGCCGGATGGTCGGAAAGCATGGACCCCGCTGGCTGACGGGCAATCCCCGATGAGGGGGACAGATACCAAGGGCCCGACGGCGGCTGTGAATTCCGTATCCAAGCTCAGAAACGAAATCCTTTCGGAGGGATCGCTTTACAATTTGAAGTTCCTACCAAACGATTTGAAGGAGACTAAGGGCCTTAAGAGATTCATTGCAATTATCGATCATTATTTCTCTCGGGGGGGGATGCAAATGCAATTCAACGTTGTCAGCCGCCAAACCCTTTTGAACGCGCAGAAAAACCCGGAGAAGTATTCCAATCTGATCGTCCGTGTGGCGGGATACAGCGCCTACTTCACAAATCTCTCAAAGGAAGTTCAGCTGGACATTATCGAGAGGACTGAAGAGAGGATATAGGATCGCTGGAATGAAAGAGAATCTGTCCGCAATGCCCCTTCTGGAGGCGAGGAACACAGGAGTATCACGCGGCCTAGTGAGCGAAATCCTGAGGTATGCTATTCATGACGGTCCAGGAATCCGAACACTGGTCTTCCTGAAGGGGTGCCCTCTTCGCTGTCTTTGGTGCAGTAACCCCGAGACGCAGAAAACATTTACCGAAATCGCCTATTTCAAGGAGAAATGCATCGGGTGCGACCGGTGCATTCAGCTCTGTCCCTATCACGCCGTGTCGCGAACTGGAGCGGGCGAGCTTGCAACGGACTGGGTTGCTTGTGCTCGTAACTGCTACCTGGGGAACGCGTCTGCGTTTTCGTGCACGCTGAAGTGCTATTCGAGAGCGCGAAAAGTGATCGGAGACTTCATGACGGTTGAAGAAGTCATGAAGGAAGTGGAAAAAGACCATGCCCTCTACGTGAGGACTGGAGGGGGGATCACCATTTCTGGAGGCGAGCCGCTTTCCCAGCCTGATTTCCTTCTCGATCTGCTGACGAAATGCAGGGATCGAGGCATTCAGACCGCTATCGAAACGTGCGGCCACGCGCCGTGGGGGAATTTCGAAAATGTCATCGATTTCCTTGACGATATCTTTTTCGATATCAAGGCAATAGATGCTGAGCTGCATAGACGGCTGACTGGCTTATCGAATGAAATGATACTTCAAAACATTGAAAAGCTCGAAGCGTTGCTTCCGTCCAAGAGATATCACTTGATCCTACGAGTACCCATTGTTCCCGGATATAATGATTCGAAAGAGAATCTGCGCCAAATCTTTGATTATATTTGCAGACAGTTGCCCAGCATAAAGGAAATTGAACTGCTAGGCTACCATCGGCTAGGGAGGGGAAAATACGAGACGATTGGGCAGCAGTACGATTTGCGGGAAGTGAAGCCTCCGGATCAACAACAAATGGTGGAGTTGGAAAAAATGGCCGCTCGGTATGGCCTGCAACCCCATCGCGAATAAGCATTCAATGAAGGAAGCGGCATTGTTCTAGAAAGGAGGGCAGGCATGGTTGACCTATCTCTTTTCGATTTGAGTGGCAAGAAAGCGCTGGTTACAGGTGGCAGCATGGGTATCGGAAGAGGCTACGCGGTGGCTCTCGCGAAGGCAGGCGCAGATGTCGCAATTGTCGATATTAACGAGAAATGCGGAACTAAAACCGCGGAAGAAATCAAATCGCTTGGAAGTGATTCGATATTCCTAAGCTGCGACGTCACCAACAAAGGGAGCGTCGAAAGGATGGTAAGGGACACAGTCTCCCGTTTTGGGAGGCTCGATATCGCGATCAATAACGCTGGAACCATTAGAAGAGTGCCCGACGAAACGGCCAGTCGTGAAGACTGGGATGCCGTCCTCTCTGTAAACTTGAGCGGCGTATTCTTTTGCGCACAGGCAGAGGCTCAACAAATGATTCGGCAGAAGCCGATGGGCGGGAAGATAGTCAATACGGGATCAACCTCCGGCAGCATAGCAAATGCGAATGGTCCCTATGCCGCTTCGAAAGCGGGCGTTATCCATCTCAGCAAAATGCTGGCTGCGGAATGGAGCAAATACAATATCTTTGTCAACTGCATCAGCCCTAGCTGGACATGGAGCACATTTCACGCGTCTGCACCGACAGCTGCGAGGGACCGCTTGAGGATGCTGCATCCCGTGGGGTGGGTTGAGCGACCGGAGGATCTGTATGGCCCAGTCGTTTTTCTAGCTTCGAAAGCTTCCAACTACGTGACGGGTCACAATCTTACTGTTGACGGAGGCTTTACCCTGAACGTGTGGTTAGCGCCGCCTCAGCGGGTAGCGCCTCCTCTGGTCTCCAAGAAGGAAGAAGTCGCCCAGCTCATCCATGATCTGGACATGCTGGGAGTGCCGCATGACGAAGAAGGATTCGCTCCCTCGCTCCATCCAGATGAAAAGGAAGACCTTGAAGCGATATTCGATCTCAAGTCCTAGGTCGAAGGGCGCCGCGGGTTCCTGACCGGCGGCATGGAATTCGCATAGAAGATTTGGGCAGAAAGGTTGAGCGACCTTGTTTGCAGCCAGCCGGTAAGGCTAGACAATGAAGGGGTGTCATACGAATATGAAGCGGACGGCGGCAATAGTATTCTTTGTTGTTTTCATTATGAATATCTCAGGCCAGGAATTGGCAAGTGCACCTGCGAAATATGCCAACGTATCGATTTCCGACGACCATTGGATCACCGATAATGCAAACTTCTCCTTTAGCGCAATCGCACAAGGAACTAGATTTGCGTTCCTGGGCAGGGTTGATCGGATTGCCAGCTCGAATGATGGATCTTCGGGGCCAACCTCTAGTTACATTTCATGGCTCGCGCGCCTCACGACACTCAGTGATAGCAGCAAGAAGATTGGAAGCAGGGTGAACCTTGTCTTCATCTTCAGAGACATGCCAGTTATAGAACGGGACGACGTTGTCGTAATATACGCCGAGTATACCGGGCGTACTGCTGGAGACACGGCTCCCTGGACGGACACGATGGATTCGCCCTTGTTTCACGGGGAGTACTATGTCTGCAATTCGGGCTTCAAGAATTTTTGATTGCATGGCAGAAAATGAAATAGAGAGGTTGTGACGCTTTTCAGGAAACATGGCGAAGCGTCTTCGAAAAACTCGGAGTGTCTGGAACGCTGTCGCCAAGCAATAGACGCGATAGCCGAAATGAGTAGTATGGCAGTGAAGCGGCTCAACCGCTCGAAATGGCTGGCAATTGAGGAGGTCGCGGAGCGACGCAGTGCACGAACAGCTTGCGAGTCGGGCCATGCGAACAAAAAAGCATATACTTGTCGTTGATGACGAAGAGGGGATGAGGTTCTCGCTCAAGAGCCTCCTAGAGTTGAATGGCTACGACGTAAGTGTTGCCGACTCATCTAAACAGGCCCTCGCCCTTCTGAATGATGAACTCGTGGATCTGATAGTCTGCGATGTCGTCATGCCCGACATGAGCGGACTATCTTTTCTTACCAAGATCGGTGGGAAGTTGCCGGTGATCATGATCACCGCGTTCGCCTCAATCGAAACTGCGCGGAAAGCGTTCAAGCTCGGTGCCCGTGACTACCTTGTCAAGCCCTTTGACTTCAATGAGCTTCTGATCGTTCTTCGTCAATACCTGCAGAGCTATTCAGAAGCGGCGCTTTCAGAAGGAGAGGGCGCGATTCTGCTGGAATCCCATAACCCGGACTTCCAGAAGCTTCGGCGTCTGGCCGACAAGATCAGTGCTACTGACATTCCCGCGCTCATCCTTGGCGAAAGCGGGACAGGAAAGGAAGTTCTCGCCAACTACATTTACGTTCACAGCGCGAGGTCCAATCGCCCATTCGTTAAAGTGAATTGCGCAGCAATTCCGGATACGTTGCTCGAGAGCGAGCTTTTTGGATACGAGAAAGGAGCGTTTACGGGAGCGACGGACTTGAAAATCGGTCTTCTCGAAAAGGCCAACCACGGAACGTTCTTTCTTGATGAAATCGGAGACATGCCGTTGTCGCTTCAGGCAAAGCTTTTGCGTGTGTTGCAGAATTCTGGCTTCTCAAGGCTGGGCAGTACAAGAGAGATCAGGATCGACTGCAGGATTATTGCCGCCAGCAACCAGGATTTGCATCAGCACGTCGAGAAGAGTTTGTTTCGAAAGGACCTTTACTATAGAATCAATAGTGCTGAGCTCAATTTGCCTCCCCTAAGGAACAGAATGGAAGACATTCCGGACCTGATTAACCTGTTTCTTAGATTCTTCTGCCAAAAGTATGGAAAAAAGATCACCAACTTGGATGACGCAGCTCTATGGATATTTAATTCATATACGTGGCCCGGAAACATCAGGGAGCTCAAGAACTGTCTTGAGCGGGCCGTTGTAGTCTGCGAAAACTCAACGATCCGTGTTTCGGATCTCCCTGACAGCATTGCCAGCAGCGATGCGGGGTCCGTGCCGGAGGAGGGGTCAAGCCAAAGCTATCGTAGAGAATACTTGATGAGTGCGATCGTGGCTGCGTTAAGAAAGACAAATGGGAACAAATCGGCAGCGGCGCGGATACTAAAGGTTACTCGACGCACGTTGTACAATTGGATTAGAGACTTGAATCTAGACTCGTGAGAAATCCTATGAATGACAATGTCATACTATCAGTTCGCTCGCTTACGGTGCTCAAAAAAGGCGTTGAGATGCTTCACGCGATCGATCTCGATTTCCTGAAAGGCGAGATCCATGCGATTGTCGGGGACCACAATGCCGGCAAGTCGCTCCTGGCAGATGTCATCTCGGGCGCTGCAAAATACCATGGAGGAGAGGTCATCTACCAGCGCAAGGTGCTGCGGAGCTACTCGCCGGTAAAGGCGTCCAAGCTCAGTATCGCATGCATACACCAGAATCCTACGGTATTCAACTACCTAAGCATGCTGGAAAACATTTTCCCCAAGAAAGTGATCCCCCACCGCTCCAGCAAGAAAAAAGCGGCCATGACCGAACTGGCCGAGGAAAAGTTGAGAGTATTCGGGGTCGGTCGGGACCTTCAGATCCCAATCGGGCGATGCAGCGACAGCGAAATCCTCATCGTCTACATCGTTCGCGGTCTGTGCTCATCATGCAAGGTACTCATCCTGGACGAAATAGGTACCCGCCTTTCGGCTGCGCAGATTGAGATACTCCAAAGCGAGCTTTCCGTCCTGCGCGAGCGAGGGGTGACGGTCATCTACTTCACGAGTAACCTTGAAGAAGTCTATCATTTCGCTAATAAGGTTTCTTTCCTCCAGAACGGGAGACTTCTCGCCACAGAGGTTGCGTCAAATCTGGGGAAGCTAGAGCTCGTACAGCTCTCATACTCCCATCTGTATAGCCGGAAGGAACTTGAGAGGAGCAACTATGAATTGTTCTATCTGAAGAACTACTACGAAAACATTATCAACAGCATGCCGATCCCTCTCTTGCTTCTGAATTCGCAACGGAAAATCATCTACGTCAATAACCGGTTTGGCGATCGCTTCGCGGTCGCGAAGGAAAAGTATATCGGGAGGGACGTGGCCGATATATTCCGACCCGGCAGCATGGAATGCGAGCATTTCACCAGGGGCGCGACCGAAGATGACAGCCGGCCCAGACTTTTCTCGAATGCAGTCCTTTCGATCGGAAATTCTCGGGAATCCCACAATTTGTACAAGATTCCCATCTACGACCAAGACAAGTCGTATCTCGGCTCCATCCTCTTTTTCGACACGAAGAGCATCCATGTCGACCTGGAGCAGTATAACAAAGATAGTCAAGCACAAAGGAGGGTGCCACTCTTTGCGCATGAAATACGCAACCCGCTGGGAATCCTTAGCAATTTTCTCACATTGATACGGGAGAAAAGCTCCTCGCAGGAGATACGAGACTATTTGGTAAGAAGCGAAACGGAGATCAAGAGAATCAACAGTATTATTAGCAACCTCATTAAAGAGCAGGGTGTTGTCGGCGAACCGACGAACCCTGCCGCCACGAATCTTTGGGCGCTCACCGAGGAGATCAGTTATCTCTTCATGCCGATGATAGCCGACAACAGGATCGTCATTCTTAACAAGACAGATCGGGACCTTCAACTAGGCTGCAATGAGGACGAATTGAAGGAGGTTCTCATCAATCTCGTCCTGAATGCAATCGAGGCGATTACCATGGACGGCATGGTTATGATAAGCAATGATTCTGAAAAGCTCAACGAAAAAGCCTTCGTCGTGATCCGGGTAAAGGATAATGGCAAGGGCGTTGAGTCGCGGAACAGAGAGAAGATATTCGAGCCATTTTTCTCGACGAAAACCGGAAAGGAAAGAAGAGGGCTGGGTCTGGCAATTTGTAAGGACATCGTTGATTCATGGGGAGGGATGATCACTGTCGACAGTACCATAGATGTGGGATCGACTTTCAGCATTTTCCTGCCAATGGGGGATGCAAGTATTGCTATATAGCATGGTGTTTTCAGTCCGGGGTTCCGCCCCGTGGTTGCGCGCGAGGGGATCGTGAAGGCTGCGCACGAGATGCGTGACCGGAACGGCCTCGCGGCGCGTTCAATGCGGCGCCTGGAATCATCGCGCCAATAGGAGGCCGGACCATGGACCCGGATCGAACAGAATCCGCGCTCGCTTTCCTGCAAAGCGATCTGCGATGTCAGAGACTTCTCTTGCGAAAGATCTTCCTGCTGACGGATGCGGCGGTGACTTGCTATCTACAGCTTGTCGGGTAATTCAGGCGCCCGTTCGTTCGGTGTGCGACGGGCAGCAAGCCCGCGTCATGCCCCGCTGGAGTGCTGTGTGTTTCGTGGGCGTCCCACTGGTGTGCTGTTGGGTTCGTAGCCGAGCGCCGCATATGCCGTTAGCCGCTCAGCGTCATCCCCTTGCGCCCAGCCAGTTCGCGGACCAGCTTGTTGGTGTTGAATCCCAACACTGCGCGCTGCCCACACGCCCCCATCATATCCTCCGAGCGAGCAGCCGGACGATTGAACCCGTATCTCGAACCCTTGATGGTGCCGATTCCCGCCTCCACCAGGGCCCTCTCTCTGACCAGCCGGTCCCGCACCGGCCCGCTTACCGACCACTGTGTACGTCCACGGGGGGCCAGTCCCACATCCTTGACCCCCAACTTCTTCAAGGCGGAGACATTCTGCACGCTGTATCCACCACGATCGTAGGCATAGGCCAGCGGCGCCTTGCCAAAGAGCGCGATGTGGTCCTTGACCGCTCGCACTGCGAACTTCGTGTCCTGCAACTCCCGGCGATCCTGGGCCAGCGTGGCCAGCAGGTACCCACCCGCCAGTCGCCTGATGCCCCAGCTCAGCCCGAACTCCACCGCCTTGCCCACTTTCCCGCGCACGATGCTGTAGAGCTGCGGGATATGCAGGCTGATGATCTTGCCGCTCGCCACGTAGCCGGTGTGATCAGCGACAATTAGAACTACGCCCTAACGACAATTAAAACCACCGGTTTTTACCAAGGGGGAAATCATCCACTCTGTCCTCACAGGAGGCCGGTTGGATGGTCACTGACCGACAGGTTAGAA
>Ga0315279_10003164_pt1 | contig 23382 bp, 33 predicted proteins | sample YL17G06_20_MG_FD_203694 | JGI IMG/M metagenome (GOLD analysis project Ga0315279, IMG submission 203694) | Sediment microbial communities from Yellowstone Lake, YNP, Wyoming, USA - YL17G06_20 | ecosystem: Environmental > Aquatic > Freshwater > Lake > Sediment | place: USA: Wyoming | collected...
AGACCTCGCCCAGCGTCAGCACGCTGCAACAAATCGCCGCCGCACTCGACGTGCAAATCACGGCCTTCTTTGAGGACGGCACGCCTCCCAGCAGTATTGCCTATGTCAAAGCCAATCAAAGGCACAGCGCCAAATTCGCGCACGGCACCTTGGAAGACTTGGGCGCGGGCCTGACCAGCCGCGCCGTCGAGCCGTTCCTCGTGACGCTTGAACCCAACGCCGGCAGCGGCACGAATCCCATCGTCCACACCGGCCACGAGTTTGTTTACTGTCTCACGGGACGCATTGTTTACACCATCGAAGACCGCACGTTCTTGCTCGAGCCAGGCGACAGCCTGTTGTTTGAATCACACCTGCCACATCGCTGGCATAACGCCGACGCCGGACCCTCTCAGGCGCTCCTGGTGCTGTACCCCGCGGACGAGCGCGACCGGCCGACCGAGCGCCACTTTGAGTTTCCACGCTGACCATTTTGGGCGCACCGCAGGGTGCTCCGTAATGGATGAGAGGGGAGGCCCCACCAGTCTTCCCCTCTCGTTTTTTTGACGACGCGGCAATCAGGGGCGCTCTCCTGGCAAGGCTTACTCTAAGAATAACCATTATTTTATCATTTGTCAACTAGTATTTTGATACAAATATTGACTTTTAGGCAATACTATACTATAATATTAGTTGTATACACTCGCTTCTTGCCAGAGGGTATCATGCCAGATCGGAAAACTCTCATCGGGTTGAAACCGGGTCCGTTGCGGCGTCAGCGCCTGCGGCGCACGCCAGCCAACGCCCCATCTTTCGCCAGCCTTGCCTCTGGCCTTGAGGTCAACGTGGGTCACGGTCTCCGTAAGTTGCGCTCCGAGCGCAGCCTGTCCATCCGTGCGCTGGCCGAAAAGAGCGGCCTGGCGGTGAACACCCTCAGTCTGATTGAAAACGGCAAAACGTCACCCAGTTGCAGCACGCTGCAGCAAATCGCCACAGCGCTCGGCGTGCCGATTACGGCGTTCTTTGAGACAGAACTGCCGCAGAACACGGTGGTTTACGTCCGAGCCTGCCAACGGTCGCACGCGGCGTTCACGCACGGGACGTTAGAAGACCTGGGGGCTGGCTTGAGGAACCGCGTCGTCGAGCCGTTGATCGTCACGCTGAAACCGAATGCCGGCAGCGGCGCGACTTCCATCGTCCACACCGGCCACGAGTTTGTGTATTGCTTACAAGGCCGCATCATCTACACCGTCGAGGAACACCCGTATCTGCTCGAGCCGGGCGACAGCTTGTTGTTCGAATCGCACCTGCCGCATCGTTGGCAAAACATAGACTCGGGATCGTCCCAGGCGCTCTTGGTGCTATGTCCATCAGATACACGCGACCGTCCGACCGAGTGCCACTTTGCCTTGAATGGATCGGCGAGAGTAACATGAACAAGACTGGACAGGCGATGAGCCAGACACTCGGGACCCAAGCCCATTGGCTTGAAGCGCAGGTATATCGGGCGCTGGCTAATCCGACGCGGCTAGAGATCCTGTCCACACTTGAGGCAGGGCCACGCACCGTCACTGACCTGGCGGATACGCTTGGGCTGTCATCCAGTTGCGTTTCACGGCATTTGCACGTGTTGCACGAGACGACGTTGGTCAATGCGCATCGGCTCGGCTCCACCATCATGTATAGTATGAGCGACCAACGCATCGTACAAGTCATAAAACTGCTGAGACTCGCCTCTGCACATCCGACTCGTCTTGCAAGTACGAGTCGCAGCGCAAGAATGTGAGAATATCCTTCGCGCAAACAAGGAGGCTAACATGTCTGGTCCAAGATCACGAATGGCGCTTCTGATCGGCATGACGGTGCTGACCATGGGCCTGGCCGTGTGGGCAGCCTGGCCGCCCCTGGCGCTGGCGCAATGCGGCGGGGGTGACCAACCACCTGAATCGTCATGTTGCGCGTGCCATGCCATTGCGTATCCGGTTCTCGGGCAGGGCGAGTGGCACGAGATTCACGCTCGCAAAGACTGCTGCTGGAATTGTCACGGCGGCAACGATCGGGCCCAGGACAAGGATTTGGCACATGTTGGTCTAGTGCGCCATCCGCTCGAGGATCCGTACACCAACTGTCATGCCTGTCACCCAGACGACTACCAGCAGCGCGCCGAACGGTTTGCCGTGGCGCTAGGAGTGACGCCCGTGAGTAGTAAACCGCTCACGCCGACCCTGGTCGCGCAGGCCCCGAGCGGCGGGCAGACATTCACGCCGTCGCCGTTGATGCCGACCTCGCCGCAGTGGACGACGGCGCTGGTCTTGTTGGCGCTGATAGCCGTGTTCTTTGTGAGTGTCACAGTAGCGGCAAGAAGACGCTCCCATCCGTGACAGCCCGCGCCGGCAAAAAACGTGTTCGATCTGGACGTTGTGTAGGACAATGTCCCGTTCAATATCACTTTGCACAGGAGATAAAATGAAAATTGCAGCCATTACCGACGACGGACGCACCATCAGCCAGCACTTTGGGCGTGCGCCGTACTATCTTGTGGCGACCGTCGAGAACGGCGCCATCGTCAACCGTGAGATGCGTGACAAGCTCGGCCACGCGCATTTCGCGGACGAGCCGCATGAGGACGACCAGCCGGGCCAGCCGCACGGCTTTGGCCCCGGCGCGCAAGATCGCCACGTGCGGATGGCCGAGGCGATCGCCGACTGCCAGGCGCTCTTGTGCGGCGGGATGGGCGCGGGCGCATATCAGAGCATGGCGGAGCGTGGCATCAAACCGGTCGTCACCGAAATCGCTTCGATTGACGAGGCCGTGATGGCCTATGTCGAGGGCAAGATTGTGGATCGCACCGACTGGCTGCATTGAGTCAGGTTTTGTTTGACAGAGGTCAGGCGATGATGCTGCACATGAACCTGGACGCCTGCACAGGCTGCGGAGTGTGTATCGGAGCATGCCCAGCCGGGGCAATGTGCCTCGTCGCCGGCAAAGCCGTCATCAACACAGAATTCTGCACAGTCTGCCAGACGTGCATTGGCGTATGTCCAACTGTGGCTGTCATGGTTGTCACGCCGCCGGCACACGCGGCTCTGGCGGCTGTGCCACTCCCCCCCGCAGCCGCGCTGCCGTCTCAAAAGCAAGAGGCCGCGCCGGGCGGTATTGCGCTTTGGACTGGCATTGCGCTGGCCCTGGTCGAACATCGGATCGTGCCGCGCCTGGCCGATGCGTTCATTGTTGCGCTGGAACAGTGGCAGTCACGCCCCAAGCCTTCAGGAGCGACGACGGCGTGGCGAGATGTGCTCCAGGGCAAAGTGGGACGGGGGCCGACCTATCGGCATCGCAAGCGCGGCAATCACAGTTGATTGTGGAGTGGTAAACAGCAGAGTGTCAAAGAGACGAAAGGGGGTGAATGAAATGCCAAGAGGAGATGGAACTGGCCCATGGGGCGCTGGGCCAATGACTGGAAGAAGGGCGGGCTATTGCGCAGGCCCTGATGCGCCAGGATATGCCAATCCTGCTCCGAGGCTTGGACTGGCACGCGGTTTTCGCGGCGGCGGGCGCGGCTGGCGTCACATATTCTATGCGACCGGCCTGCCTCGTTGGGCGCGCGCAGGCTTTGCGCCGCCAACGCCCCAGCAAGAAGCCGAGGCGCTCAAGGAACAGGCTGGGTGGCTGAAAGATCAACTCGACGCGATCAACAAGCGCATCGAAGAGATCGAACAGAAATAGCAGAGCCATGGTCAGGTACGACGCACTGAAATGTGCGTCGCACCATCAAGAAATGAGGTGAACCTATGTTTGACCGGTTATTCCGCGGCGGACGCGGCCCAGCCGGCGGTGGACGCGGGCGGGGCGGCGGCACCAAGCCCGGCTCCGGCCCCAGCGGCAACTGTGTCTGCCCCAAGTGTGGGCACAAGATACCGCACCAGGCGGGTCAACGTTGTCTCGATATAGCCTGCCCCAAGTGCGGGACAAAGATGGTTCGTGAATAACACCAAGGAGAAAGCAAATGGGTACCAAAGGCAAACAAATCGTTGGTCTGGATGTAGCGGAACTCGTCGCCGATCTCAACCGCGCATACGTGGACGAATGGCTGGCCGTGTATGCTTACAACTACATGGGGCAGGTAGTCACCGGCCGGCCTGCCGCCAAGCAGTTATCCGCCCTGCTCCTGGACACGTCGAAAGATGAACTGGAGCACCAACAGGAACTGGCCGCACGCATCGTCTCGCTGGGCGGCAAGCCGCTGGCCGACGTGAGCAAGCTGCCCAAGGCTGGCAACAACAGCTATCCGACTCCCCCAGCCAACGAAAAAGATTTCGAGGCCATCGTCAAGACGGTGATCGAGGCCGAACGCGGCGCGATCGAGGTCTACAACAAGCTGGCTCAAAAGACACACGGCAAAGATCCCATCACGTACAACCTGATCGTCCACATCCTCGGTGAAGAAATTGAGCACGAGGATGAATTTGAAAACCTGTTGAGTTAGCGCCATGAAAATCATCATTACCACTGTCTCACCCACTATCGAGTCAGAAGTGGACCCGCGCTTTGGGCGTGGAGCACACTTGCTTGTCATAGACCCCGACACACTGGAATGGCAAGCGCATCCCAATCCCGGCGTCACAGCGTCCGGCGGAGCAGGCATCCAGGCGGCGCAATTCGTCACGGAGCACAAGGCCGACGCGGTCATCAGCGGCGATTTTGGCCCGCACGCCTTCGAGGCGCTCAACGCGGCGGGTATGCCGATGTATGTGTTCGGCTCGGCCTGCACCGCCCGCGACGCGATTGAGCGATTCAAAGCCGGACAACTCGAACAGGTCGGCGCGGCGACCCGCGAGGATTGCCACCACGAGGGAAAGGCATGAGGATCGCTGTCGCCAGTGGCAAAGGGGGCACGGGCAAGACGACGGTTGCCACGAGCCTGGCGTTGAGCCTGACATCGGAAGTCTCAGGACTTCCGATGTCTTTTGCGCCTGCCCTGCCGCTGTTCCTGGATTGCGATGTCGAAGCCCCCAATGCCCACCTGTTCCTCAAGCCGACGTTCGAGCGCCGCCAAGAGGTCAGCCTCTCGATTCCCCACGTGGACGAAGCAAAATGCACGCATTGCGGCAAGTGCGCTGAGGTGTGCCAATATCATGCCATCGCCGTGCTGGGCAAAAAGGTGTTGGTGTTTCCCCAATTGTGTCACGGCTGCGGCAGTTGCACGCTCATCTGCCCCGAAGGCGCAATTTCGGAAGTGCCAGACGTGATGGGCATGCTCGAAAGCGGCACAGCGGACCGCGGCATCCATTTTGCGCGTGGCGTGATGAACGTGGGCGAGCCGATGGCGACGCCCATCATTCGCCAGTTGAAAAAGTGGGCCGCGCCCAAGCCTGACCAAATCGTCATTCTGGATGCGTCGCCTGGCACTTCGTGTCCAGTCGTCGAATCGGTGCGCGGGGCGGATTTCCTCTTGCTCGTCACCGAGCCGACGCCATTTGGATTGCACGACTTGAAATTGGCGGCGCAGGTTGGGCGCGAGTTGAATCTCCCGATGGGTGTCGTGGTCAACCGCGATGGCATCGGCGACGGTGGTGTAGACGATTTTTGCGAGACGGCAGGCTTGCCCATCTTGATGCGGATTCCATTCGACCGCGCGATTGCCGAAGGCATCGCGCAGGGGCAGACGCTGGTAGAGATTCGCCCAGAGTACTTGGCGCTGTTTCAAAAGATGTTCTTGCAGATCACAGAGAGGGAGAGATAAGCGTGCAGACCATTTTCGATCTCTCTGCCGCAACTGACGTGGTTCCCAGCGTTCTGGCCGTCGGCGTGTTTGACGGTGTGCACCTGGGGCACCAAGCGCTGATCCGGCGCGTCGTCGCATCAGCGCATACGAGCGGCTGCCGTGCTACGGTTATCACATTCTTTCCGCACCCCGACATCGTGTTGGGACATGGGACGCCACATTCCTTGACCACCACGGAGGAGAAATTGGCGCTGTTCGAGCAACTGGGCATAGACCTGAGTGTCGTGATGACGTTCACGCAGGAAATGGCCCAGGTGCGCGCGGCGGACTTGATTGAGAAATTTGTCGGCCAACTGCATATGATCGAACTGTGGGCAGGACAAGACTTTGCATTGGGGCATGAGCGTGAGGGCGATCTCACTTTCTTGCGGCAAGCAGGCGCAAGGCTTGGGTTTGCAGTGAAGGAAGCCGCTGTCGTTACTTGGAATGGCGACGTGGTCAGCAGCACACGCATCCGCGAAGCATTGCGCGGCGGGAATGTCGCGATGGCTTGTCATTGCCTGGGGCGATCATTTCGGTTAACCGGTCGGGTTACGCCAGGCACACAGCATAACCGTTCCATTGGCATGCCGGCCGTTCATCTGAGCGTGTTGGCCGAAAAGGCTATGCCAGCCAGGGGAGTGTATGGCTGCGTCGCTCACACAGGTCAATCACACTACATGGCCATCACCAACATTGACGCACGCCCGGCGTCTGGCCAGGGGGACGCCGTGATCGAGATCCACTTGCCCGACTGTGAAGATGACCTGGATGGCCAACGGCTTTCACTTGACTTTATTGCCCGCCTGAGCGCCGAGCCGCACATAGGTGTGGCAAAATACCTCGCAGGATTCGAGCGAGACACCAATCGGGCGCGCCATGTTCCATATACGACCGCCGACGCTGTAGTTGCGCGATGTGCAATGGACAAATGGTGAGATGAAACAGTTGGTGATTCTGAGTGGCAAGGGTGGCACGGGCAAAACGAGCCTGGCGGCGGCGTTCGCGCACCTGGCGCGTGACGGACCAATGCCTTTGCGCGCCGTGCTGGCCGATGCCGACGTAGACGCGGCCAATCTCGAATTGGTTCTTCAGCCACACCTGCTTGAACAGCACGAATTCATGGGCGGCTCGAAAGCCAGCCTGGACTCTGACAAGTGCGAAGGCTGCGGCGTCTGCGCGCAGGTCTGTCGCTTTGACGCGATTCAAGCTCGAGATGGTCAATACAGCGTAGACATGGTGGCCTGCGATGGCTGCGCCGCCTGCGTGTATCAGTGCCCCACGCAAGCGATCCACATGGAGCCACAGTTAGCCGGACACTGGTTCAGATCAGACAGCCGCTATGGGCCGTTGTTTCACGCAGCACTGCGCCCGGCGCACGAAAACTCGGGCAAGCTGGTCACGCTCGTCAAACAACAAGCACGCTTGCTCGGACTGGACGAAGGCTACCAGGCTGTGATCGTAGACGGCCCGCCCGGCATCGGCTGTCCCGTGATCTCGGCGGCGGCGGGAGCTGACTTGGCGATCATCGTGGCCGAGCCAACGGCGGCGGGCATCCACGACATGCGGCGCGCGCTAGAGACGACGGCGCACTTTCGCGTGCCATCGCTGGTGTGCATCAACAAGTTCGACGTGTATCCGGCCGGTGCTGCACGGATCGAAATGTATTGCCGGGGACAGGGGATCGAGACTGTCGGATGTATCCCCTTTGATGCCGCGGTGACGGAAGCAATGGTACATGGCGAGCCGGTGACGGCGTATCGGCCTGACGCGCTTGCCAGTCAGGCCATGCGCGACATCTGGCAGCGCGTGGCAGGACATTTGAATCATCGGGAAAGCAAAACATGAGCGAGACCTGGCCGTTCTCCAAAGTGTACCAACTCCGCCTGGCGATCCTGAAACGGCTCATGGCGGTGATTGACCCGGAAACCGGCGTGGACGTGGTGCGGATGCGGCTGATCGAGGACTTGACGGTGGACGAGCAAGGCCGCGTCTCGTACAAGTTCCGTCCATCGTCGCCGTTGTGCCCGATCGCCGTGCCGCTATCGCTGGAGATTCAAAAAGCTGTAGCAGAAGTGAAAGGCGTGATTGAGCAAGATATGGAAATCGTCGGCTATATCCAGGCCGAAGAGTTGACCGCGCTGATCCGGCAGGCGTTGGCCGACAAGAATCAGTAGACCCAGATTCCGTCATTCTGAGAATTCCATACCGGCGGGCCGCTATGCCTGAGCCAAGAAACTTGTACCACCTGTCATTCTGAGGCCCGCGTAGCGGGCTGAAGAATCTCTGCCATTGGCACGAGACTCTTCGCCGCCTGCCCGTGTCTGCCGCACAGCGGCGGTGGGCCGCCAGGCGTCGGCGGCTCAGAGTGACAGATGTGAGTTTCTGAGTAGCGAAGGGCTTCGGCGGCAATTTGCCGCCTTCGCCCGAAGCGAAGAATCACTTTCACGCGAGGCTGAGACGTTTCACTTCGCAGCGTGACATATCCAAGATCTACCGAGAACGAGGATTACGCCAATGGACAATCCAAATGAGGAAATGGCTGCGCGGCGAGCCGGGGTTTTGGTGTCCCTCGGATACCATTGATCAGAAGCCATCATGCTCGCCGTGGGCGAGTATCTGCTTGGACGGGTTGATGACCAAGTGCTTTGCATGACCACGGGCCTGGCCGGGGGAGCAGAGTGCACGCAGCAAGAGACATGCGGCGCGTTGACCAGCGGCGCGCTACTCGTCGGCGCTCTGTATGGGCGCACACGCCCACAAGAAGACGACAACCGATGTTTGAAGCTGACCGCGGCGTATCGAGAGCGCTTTGCCCGCGAACTGGGAGCGACGCTGTGTTGCACTCTACGGGCAAACGGATATGGATCGACCGGGACACGACCCTGCTCGGTGCTGGTCGAGCGAGCGGCTAGCATCTTGCTCGATGTCCTGAATGTGGAAAGCAACACAGAGTAAAGACGCCGGTTCACAGGAGGAATTCCGATGTCTCAAAAGACCGCTGACAAGATCAAAACGATTGACCCCGCTGTAGAGATGATGCTTGCGCAGGCTGAAGCAGAAAACATCTCGACAGTGTTCAGCCGCGCTGCTGCCATGGCTCCGTGTCCTATCGGCGAGGATGGGCGATGTTGCAAGAATTGCCACATGGGGCCGTGCCGGTTGGTCAAGGAAGGCCAGCGCGGCGTGTGCGGGGCGACGCTGGAAACCGTCGCCGCGCGCAACCTGGCCCGCGGGATTGCGGCGGGCGCTTCCGCTCACTCGGACCACGGCCTGGATATGGCCTTCACGCTGCAAGCCGTCGCCAAGGGTGAAGCGCCGGGCTACAAGGTGACGGACGTCGCCAAGCTGCGCAACGTCGCGCGGACGATGGGCATCCCGCTCGACAGCCAATCGGTGAACGAGCTGGCGTTGGCCGTGGCCGAGCGAGCCATCGGGAACTTTGCGCAGATGCGCGGCGAGCTGACCTACGTCAGCCGCGCGCCGGCTAAGCGGCAAGAGATTTGGCGCAAGCTGGGCATCGCGCCGCGCAGCGTCACGCGCGAGATCGTCGAGACGTTGCACCGCACGCACATGGGCACCGATCAAGACCCGGAGCACATTCTGCGCCACGCGCTGCGCACCGCACTCTCGGATGGCTGGGGCGGCAGCATGTTGGCGACCGACCTCTCGGACATTCTGTTCGGCACGCCCAGCCCGACGCTGTCCCAGGTCAATTTAGGCGTCCTCAAGCAGGATGAGGTCAACATCGTCATCCACGGCCACGAGCCGACGCTTTCCGAGATGATTGTCGCGGCGGCGCAAGACCCGGAGCTGATCGAGTACGCTCGCTCAAAAGGTGCGGCGGGCATCAACCTGTGCGGCATCTGCTGCACCGCCAACGAAATCCTGATGCGCCAGGGTGTGGCGGTGGCAGGCAATTTCCTTAGCCAGGAGCTGGCCCTGCTCACCGGCGCAGTCGAAGCGATGGTGGTGGACGTGCAATGCATCATGCAAGCGTTGGGCGATCTCTCGTCGCGCTTTCACACCAAGCTCATCACAACGTCGCCCAAGGCCCACATCACCGGCGCGACGCGCGTCGAGTTCGACGAGCACCACGCGCCAGAGATCGCGCGGCAGATCGTCCGCATGGCCGTGGACAATTACCCGTCTCGCAATGGTCACGCCAATATCCCGCCCATCACCAACGAGCTGGTGCCGGGGTTTTCGCACGAATACATCAACTATATGCAGGGCGGCACGTTCCGCGGCTCGTTCCGTCCGCTCAACGATGCCGTCATCGCGGGCCGGGTGCGCGGCGCGGCGGGCGTGGTGGGCTGCAACAACCCGCGCACCGCGCACGACGAGACGCACGTTTACCTGGTGCGCGAGTTTATCAAGAACGACGTGCTCGTGGTGATGACGGGCTGCGGCGCGATCGCCAACGCCAAGATAGGAATGTTGCTGGGCGAAGCGATGGAGTATGCGGGACCTGGCTTGCGCGAGGTGTGCGAAGCCATCGGCATCCCGCCCGTGCTGCACCTGGGCAGTTGCGTGGACAACAGCCGTATCCTGACCGTGCTGACCCAGATGGTGGCCGAGGGTGGGCTGGGCGATGACATTTCCGATTTGCCCGTCGTCGGATTCGCGCCGGAATGGATGAGCGAAAAGGCCCTCTCTATCGGCACATACTTTGTCGCTTCAGGGGTGTACACCCTCTTTGGCGTCAGCTCGCCGGTGGGCGGCAGCGACGAGGTTACGCGCCTGATCGGCGAGGGATGGGAAAAGCAAGTCGGCGCCAAGTTAGAGTTCGAGCCAGACCCGCAGCAGATGGTCGCCAAGGCGCTGGCGCACATTGACGCCAGGCGCGCCGCGCTCAAGCTGCCCGAATACAACCCGTCCCACTTTGGCGCGAGCGGCGATGGGCGGATGCGCGAGCTAATGGCTTTGCCGCCAGAGGAACGCGCGGCGGCATTGTACGGAAGGGCACGGGCATGACCGGCATCGTCGATGAACTCGAAAACAACCATCCCCAGGCGGTCTGCAAGGCGCTCGGCCAGGTTGCCCGTGTTGGCTATCGGCAACCGGAACAAGTCAAACGAGCGATCCCTGCTCTGATCAAACGCCTGGCTGACCCCGAACCTGAAATCTGCTCCCGCGCGTGTTGGGCGGTGGGACAGGTCGGCTTCCGCAAGCCCGAGTGGGTTCAAGCGGCCATGTCCACGCTGGTAAAACTGACCGATCACCCGAATGCAAAGGTGCGCGAAAAAGCGATTTGGGCCTTGGGGCGCATCGGCCGAGCCAAGCCAGACATGGTGAAAAAGCATCTGGCTCTCATTCTGAGCAAGGCTGGCGATCAGTCGCCGAGGGTGCGGCTGTCCGTGATCTGGGCGTGCGAAAACATTGCCACCCAACGCCCCGAATGGTTCGCGGAGGCGCTGCCCATTTTTATTGGACTGCTGGACGACCCGGATGCCCGACACGTTCGCCGCGAAGCGCCGGAAATCTTGCGCGTCCTCGGCAAGCGGCGGCCCGAGATCGCTGAATGCGCCATCCCCAAACTCACTGAAAAGTTGAGCGACAAAGATCGAGTCGTGCGAATCCATGCGCAGGGCGCGCTGAACGCTATACGCAAAAGCTCAAGTTAGAATCTTGCAGAAAGGATGAACAATAGGCAATGATAACGAATGAAACGGTGTACCAGGGACTGCGCCAGGTGATGCACCCTGAGATCAAGCGCAACCTGGTGGAGTTGGGAATGATCAAAGACGTCGCCATACAAGATGGCTGCGTCACAGTCACCCTCGCCTTGCCCTTCAAAGAAATCCCTGTGAAGGATGGCCTGGTGCGCAGCGTGCAAGAGGCTGTCAAGGAGCTTGATTCGAGCTATCAAGTCGAGGTCAAGCTGATCGAGATGAGCCAGCAGGAGCGCGCGGCGTTCATGACGGCGTCCGAGGGCGGCCCCAAGCCCGCGCAGGCAGGGAACCAGATCGCTCACGTGATTGCCGTGGCAAGTGGGAAAGGCGGCGTAGGCAAGTCGTCGGTGGCAGCGCTGCTGGCCGTGGCATTGAACCGGCAAGGGAAACATGTGGGCGTGCTTGACGCCGATATCACCGGCCCTAGCATTCCCAAGATATTTGGCCTTCACGAGACGCCCGTCGTTCTCCCCACTGGCCTCATTCCTGTCACGACAAAAACCGGCATCGAGGTCATGTCCATCAACTTGTTGCTGCCCGATGAAGACGAGGCCGTCATTTGGCGTGGCCCGCTCGTCGGCAACACGATCAAGCAGTTCTGGACGGACGTGATGTGGGGCGACCTGGATTACCTGATTCTGGATTTGCCCCCTGGCACCTCGGATGCCTCGCTGACGGTCATGCAGTCCATTCCCCTCAGCGGAGTCGTCTTGGTTACCTCGCCCCAAGACCTGGCGGGGATGGTAGTGCGCAAGGCGGCCCGCATGGCGCAACAACTGGGAACGCCTATCCTGGGGCTGGTCGAGAATATGAGTCACGTCATTTGCCCCAAGTGCGGCGAGCGGATCGAGGTCTTTGGCCCCAGCCAGGCGATGCGCACGGCAATGCAACTGGGGATACCCCTTCTGGGGCGGTTGCCCCTGGATCCCGAGTTAGCGCGCCTCTGCGATGCAGGCCAGATCGAAACATATACCTCGCCGTTATTCGAGCCGATTGCTCAACACGTGATGGAGCACGCTCCGCAGCAAAAGACAACGCCCATTTTCGCGGGCATCTAGTCCATGAAAACCTACCTGGATTGCTATCCCTGTTTCCTGCGCCAGGCACTGGAAGCTGCCCGGATCGGCAAGGCTGATGAACAGCAGCAGCGTCTGGTGCTGGACCGTGCGCTCGAAACACTCCGCCGCATCGAGCCGTGGCGCACGCCGCCCGAGATCGCCGATCAGATTCACCGGCTCGTGCGCCAGACGGTCGGCAATGGCGATCCTTATCGGGCAGCCAAGGAAACGAGCACCGGCCACGCGCTCGCCCTCTACCCCCGGCTCAAGACGCTGGTGGCAGAGGCAAGCGACCCGCTGGATGTGGCGGTGCGGTTGAGCATTGCGGGCAACATCATTGACCTGGGGCCTAATCTCAAGTACGATTTGTGGGAAACGGTAGAACAGACGCTGATCCAGCCCTTTGCTGTTGACGACAGGCCAGCCTTTCGAGAAGCGCTGACCCGAGCGAAGCGGGTGCTTTACCTGGCCGACAATGCCGGCGAGACGGTCTTTGATCGCGTGCTCATCGAGACGCTTCACACGCCTGTGAGCTATGCGGTCAAGGGAGGGCCGATTCTCAACGACGCAACGCTGGAAGATGCCCTGGCCGCCGGGGTGGACGGCGCGGCCGAGATCGTCAGCACCGGCTCCGATGCGCCCGGTACGGTTTTGCACAGTTGCTCGCAAGAATTTCGACAACTGTACAAAGAGGCCGACCTGGTGATCGCCAAGGGGCAGGCCAATTATGAGACCTTGAGCGCAAATGGAGCGCGGACGTTTTTCCTCTTGCAAGCCAAGTGTTCGATTCTCGCCCGTGATGCGGGCGTGCCCGTTGGAAGCATCGTTCTCAAGCAAGGACAGGGACGAGCTTGATTACGTATCTCATGTGGAGGGATGCAAATGAAGATCGCAATCACGTCGAACGGCGCAAACCTTGACGCGCCGACAAGCTCCGTCTTTGGGCGCTGCCCCATGTACGTCCTCGTAGAGACGGAGACCCTGCAGTTCGAGGCCATCGAGAACCCGGCGATAGCCGCCCCCAGCGGAGCCGGTATCCAGGCTGCCCAACTTGTCGTCGAGAGAGGCGCCCAGGCGGTGGTGACCGGCAGCGTGGGCCCCAATGCTCTTCAAGTCTTCCAGTCCGCCGGTGTGCCCATCTACCTCTTCAACGATGGGACAGTGCGAGATGCGGTCGAGGCCTTCAAGGCCGGAAGACTGCAGCCCCTCGCGGCCGCCAGCGCCCTGGCCGGGGCAGGTACAGATGCGGGACAAGGCATGGGGATGGGGCGAGGCATGGGACGAGGAAGAGGCATGGGGCGAGGTATGGGGCGAGGAAGGGGGATGGGGCAAGGCATGGGAATGGGCGGGCGCGCCGCCGCGCCTCCCACGCCGGGCATGCCACTGCCTTCGCCTGTCTCTGCCAATTCCCGCGAAGAGGAAATCGCCACTTTGAGGGAGATGACCAGCGAGCTGCAACGGCAGTTGGACGAAGCGAAGCGGCGGCTGGACGAACTGACGGCAGGTTGACATGGAAAATTTCGTCCGCTTGGTGGACGAACTTGAGCGGCAAATCATCGAACAGGCGCGGGCGACCTACTCGGACAAGGTCGTCGAAGAGTTTTACTACCTCAAGAACCTGGGCCGCATGCCTGAGCCTGACGCGTGCGGAATCGTGCACGGTTGGTGTGGTGACACAATGGAGATCTACCTGCGGCTGAACGGGGAGCAAATCGAGAAGGCCAGCTTTATGACTGATGGCTGTGGGCCGACGACGGCCTGCGGGAGTATGCTCACTAAGCTGATACAAGGGATGTCACTGGAGGAAGCGGGCAGAATCAGGCCGCAGGATCTGATCGATGCCCTGGACGGCCTGCCTGATGAGAGCGTTCACTGTGCTGAACTGGCCGTGAACACATTGCGGGAGGCTATCGCAAATCGTCCTCGGGCTAAGGAATGAGGTGTTGAGACAGCTCACCAGAGTAGCTGGTAAAAGGAACGAGCCGGCCTGAAATCGGCCAAGTGAGACTCTGGAGAGCTTGGCTACACTGGAGGGACAGCATGCCTATCTACGAATATCGGTGTGAAGAGTGCAACGAGCACTTTCAAGTGTTTGTGCGTTCGCCCTCTCAGCAGGTAAAGCTCACCTGTCCCAAGTGTGAGAGCGATCGGGTGAAAAAGGTCGTCTCGCTGTTGGGGGTTAGCGCAGCAGCCAGCAGCAGCACGTCGGCTGCGTCGTGTGCTCCCGGCTCTACTTGAAAGCCACGCCACTAGCGGGCCGTGTGCCTTTGAAGAGTTGTAATGATTCTGTGTCGTGCAGCATGTCTCACGGCATCGGCGCGTTCCGCCAGGCGAGCCTAGACCGCGGCAGGCATCTACCCCGAAAGGAGCATCTACCGTGAAGAAAATCGGCATCATCATCTGCGATCGCTATCACACCTGCGCCGGCGGCAAGTGCTTGAGAGCCTTGCGAAACCGCCAGGGCGCTTTTGCGCGCTACCAGGGCGAGGAAGTCGAATTGGTAGGCTACACCACGTGTGGTGGGTGTCCGGGCGGTAATGTGGAATATGCGCCCGCCGAGATGAAAAAGAATGGCGCGGAGGTCATCCACCTGGCGACCGGCTTGGCCGTCGGCTACCCGCCCTGCCCACGGCTGGACGCCTTTTGTGACTTTGTCCCGGCCAAATACCAAATGGAGGTAGTGATTGGCACGCATCCCATCCCGCAAAACTATTACCTGACCCATCAGCAACTCGGAACTTGGAAATCCGCCAGGGGGCAGGAGCGTATTCGATATATCCTGACCGATGAAGAGACGCGCCGGGCTTACGATTGAGTGCCGCGTCATTTGAAAAGGGGACAATCAGCTAGGTCACATTCACAACCGATAGCCACGAACCAGCGTCGGATAAAGGCCATGAAAAAGATAACTTGTGTTACTGATAACGCTGTACAACATAGCTCGCGTTTCTGGGGTGAACATGGCTTGAGTTTTCTCATCGAGACGGACCATGGAAACGTTCTTTTCGACACCGGCCAAACCGAGGCTGTGCTAGCGCACAATTTGGGCTTGCTGGGTAACGCCCCACGCGAGACCACTGCGCTCGTCCTCAGCCATGCGCACGTGGATCACACCGGTGGGCTGGCTGCTGCTCTTGCGCTCAAGCCAGGCCTACCACTCTATGCCAGTCCTGATCTCTTTCGCCTGCGCTATGCAATCCGAGGCGGCGAGTACAAGTCTATCGGGCTGTCCATGACGCGAGACGAGCTGGCTCAACGGGCAGACCTGCGACTCTGCGAGACTCCAGCCGAGGTCGTTCCCGGCGTGTGGACGACCGGAGAGATCACACACCGTCCCGAGCCGGAAGGGCGCAGCGCCCATCACGTTGTGCCCGCCGACACCGGGTGGCAGCCCGACACTTATCGTGATGACATGTCACTCGTGGCAGAAACCCAAGGGCTAATCGTCATTTGCGGTTGCTGTCATGCAGGTCTGCTGAACACGCTGGCTCGTGTCCATCAAATGTTCCAACGCCCGATCACGGCCATCATGGGCGGCACGCACTTGGTAGACGCCGACACAGCGTATCTACAGCATGTGATCGAGGTACTGCAGGATACGTATGGCTCACCCCGCCTCTATCTCAACCACTGCACGGGCGAGCGCGCCTACGTTGCCCTGGCGAATGCCTTTGGCGACCAAGTGAACCCGTTCCCGGCGGGAACAACGCTGACTCTGAGTTGAGAGTAAATGGCGATACGCAGAATTATGATCTATCCCGATCCCGTCCTGTTGAGCCAGGCCCAGGCTGTTGCCAAAATCACTCGGCCAGTGCGGCAACTGGCCCGCGACATGCTGGAGACCATGTATGCTGCTCCTGGCGTGGGACTGGCCGCGCCGCAGGTGGGCGTCCGCCAAAGAGTAATCGTCGTGGATGTGGGAGAGAACCCTGTCACATTGGTCAACCCACAGATTACAACGGCTGAAGGAAAGCAAATCGGGCTGGAGGGCTGCTTGAGCCTGCCCCAGTTGGTGGGTGAAGTGCAGCGGTCCGAGTGGGTGGTGGTGAGCGGGCTTGACCTCGGCGGCAAGCCAATCACCGTCGAGGGTGAAGGCTTGCTGGCACGCGCGTTTCAGCACGAGGTGGATCACCTGGACGGTATCTTGTTTGTGGCTCGTGTTCAAGACCCTACTTGTATCTGGAGGACGGATGAGTTGAAGGCATCGGTTCAGAAAGAGGTCGTTCATATCTGATAGGTAAAGAAAGCAGGTGATAACGGTGGTGTACGTAAACGAGTCTCTTTGTACAGGCTGTGGCGAATGTGTAGACGTATGCCCATCAGGCGCGATCCGACTGGTGAACGGCGTGGCGCAGATAGAGCAGAGCTTGTGCCAGGAGTGCCAGGCGTGTCTTTCTGCCTGTCGCAATGGCGCTATTCTGGCGCTACAAGAACCGAACAAGGTAATAAAGTCAATCACGGTGCGCTCTCCTACGCCGGTCTCTGAGCCAGTGCTCTTCCACTCCAAAGTGTGGCCGGCGGTAGGCGCAGCGCTGGTCTTTGTTGGACGAGAGATCGTCCCCCGTGTGGCCGGGGCGCTGCTGGATGCGTGGGACCGGCGACAGGCCCGCTCAGACATCGTTTCCTCTCCCGTAGTGGATGTCACCGGGTGTATGAACGATAACCCGAGAAGCGGTGGTCGCCGCATGCGTCGGCGCGGCGGGCGTCGCTAGCGCGGGCATTTCCATCTGGAAAACAGGAGGTTGGCATGGAACAACAAAAGGAATCAACACAGGTGGCCTACTCGGCCAGGGTCATTGAAGAGGCAGCTCATCCCAAGAATATGCGTCGCATGTCCGATCCAGATGCCCGTGGGATCATCCATGGCTGTTGCGGGGATACGATGGAAATCTATCTGCGATTGGATGGAGAGTGGATCAAGGAGGCCACCTTCATGACCGATGGTCACGAATCGGCGATAGCCTGTGGAAGTATGCTCACCACTATGGTGCGCGGGCGATCTATGGAAGAGGCAGGCAAGATCAGTCCAGAGGAGCTGATGGAGGCCCTGGGCGGCCTGCCTGAAGCCAAGCATCACTGCGCCAAGCTGACGGTGAACACGCTGCAAGAGACCATTACCAACTGGCGAGCGGATAACGACCATTCTCCGTAAGCCGACAACATTGAGACGAAATACATTGCTTGGACAGCGTGCTGCAGGTGTGAGACAGTCAAGAGGCGAGGTCGAGTGGCGCACGTGAGGGCACACTGTGAGTCGCACAAAGGCGAGTGAAACTATCTCTGAACGGAGGTGAAAGCCATGCCACTTTACGAATATCGTTGTCGCGTTTGCGGCGCGACCCTCGAGGTGCTGGTGAGAGGCAGCCAGGCTGTTACCTGCCCACATTGCGGCAGCGCGGCGTTGGATAAACTGATGTCTGCTCCGTTTGTTTTAAGCGGGCAAACTGTTCGCTCGCCGGGACATACCTGCTGTGGCCGCGAGGAGCGATGTGACACGCCGCCCTGCTCAACAGGAGGAACGTGCCGTCATGAATCATAGAAAGCGGAACGCCATTGCCAACCGGCACAGGCAAAAGGATTGAGGCTATGGGAGCAACCGATTACCTCGCCCGCTTGCGAGAGTGCGTCGGGCACGCTTTGCTGTTGGGGCCATCGGCCGCAGCCTGCATTCGGGATACAGAGGGCCGCATCCTGCTTTTGCAGCGCAGTGATGGGGATAACCTGTGGGGCTTTCCCGGCGGCGCGATGGAACCGGGCGAGCGGATCGCTGACACCGTGGTACGCGAGGTGCGCGAGGAAAGCGGGCTGGAGGTCGAGCCGACTATACTCATCGGCGTCTACTCTGCGCCGGAGTACGCCTTTGTGTATCCCAACGGCGACCAGGTGCAGCCGGTGACGATTTTCTTTGAGTGCCGGATCGTGGGAGGCGAACTCTCGCCGGATATGGAGGAAAGCCTGGCGGCGCGCTACTTTGCTAACGACGAATTGCCGCCGATGCGTCCTTGCTGCGTTGCCAAGGCTGGCGATGCTTTTGCGTTCCAGGGGCAGGCGTTCTTTCGTTAGGGAGGTATCTTGTTTGTTGCTCGTGTTCAAGACCCTTGCATCGGGTGGACAAGTGAATTTCTCAGATTGTGGAGGATTCCAGTGATGAACGAACCCATTCACGTGAGTGACGAAACATTTGAAAAGACTGTGCTCCAGTCGCCCATCCCGGTGATTGTGGACTTTTGGGCGCCGTGGTGTGGGCCATGCCGGATGGTCGCGCCGGTATTGGAGCAGATTGCCCAGGAGTACGCTGGCAAGGTGATCGTCGCCAAAGTCAATACCGACGATTGTCCGCAGTGGGCCACGCATTATGGCGTGCGGGGCATTCCCACCATGCTGTTTGTGGCGCACGGGCAGGTGGTGGATCGTATGGTCGGTGCTGCCCCGTTGCCTGTTATCAAACAGCGGCTTGAAAGTGTGCTGGCAAAGGCCAAGTTGGCTCCTGCGCCGCCATAGGAAGGAGCAGAAGGATAAATGTAAGATGAGCCTCGTCTTTGGTCCGATTCCATCACGGAGACTCGGTCAATCGTTGGGGATTGACCCCGTCCCGCTCAAGACTTGCAACTGGAATTGCGTGTACTGCCAGTTGGGACGCAGCACGCCGCTCGTCAACGAGCGCAGAAACTACTACGTGCCAGAAGCGATCCTGGCCCAAGTGCAGGTAGCGCTGGCTGCACATCGTCCAGGCGACATTGACTGGATCACCTTCGTCGGTTCAGGCGAGCCGACGCTGCACGCGAGCATCGGCCTGCTGATCCGCCAGGTCAAGACGCTGACCGATTTGCCCGTCGCCGTCATCACCAACGGCTCTCTCCTGTATTTGCCAGAGGTTCGACAAGAGTTATCCGCCGCTGACGCGGTTCTGCCCACCCTCGACGCGGGCAATGCGCAGCTCTATCGCAAGATCAATCGCCCCTGGCCCGGGTTGACGTTCGAGCGGCAGCTAGATGGGCTGACGGCCTTTCGGCAAGTATATCATGGCAAACTGTGGATCGAGGTCATGCTGGTCAAAGACCTGAACGACACAGAAGACGCCTTGCGCGGTATTGCGGCTGCTTTGCAGCGCATCGAACCTGACCAGGTGCACATCAACCTGCCTATCCGTCCGCCGGCCGAGCCGTGGGCGCAGCCGCCGGACAAAGATGGGCTGATGCGGGCGACGGCTATCTTGGGCAACATTGCCCAGGTGGTGCATCCGGCAGAGGGCACGTTTGATCTATCCGGCCATGATACTGTAGTGGATGCCATTGTGAGCATCATCACCCGTCACCCGATGCGTGAGGACGAGTTGGTGCGCGCGTTGGAACGCTGGACGCCGGGGCAGGTGGAAGAAGCGTTGCAGGCTCTGATCGCCAGCGGGCAGGCCCAACGGGTGGAGCGTCACGGCGCTCGCTTTTGGAGTGTGTCGGCGGCCCACTTGAGGTAATGTCATCACTGGGAGCAAGTTATGTCTCACATTCACATTCCTGATGGTATCATGCCGCTGTGGCTGATCTTGCTCGGATGGATCGGCACAGCTCTCGCGTTGGGATGGGCGGCGCAACGATTGAGGCAGGGCGACATCCGCCGACACGTGCCGCGCGTGGGCGTGATGGCTGCCGTGATGCTGGTAGCCATGTCCACCGAGTTGGTGCCGATCGGTTATCACATGAATCTAACGGTTGTGACCGGCATTATGGTGGGGCCGGCATTGGGCGTGGTGGCGGCTTTTATCGTCGTGTTGATCCTGGCGCTGTTCGGGCACGGCGGCATCACCGTGGTAGGCTTGAACACGCTGGTCATTGGCGCAGAGTGCGCGCTGGGCTGGCTGTTGTTCCGCGCCCTGACACGGGCGTTGGGCGCGCGGGTCAAATCGCCGGGCGTGTTGGCTGGCGCAGCCACCGTGTTGACGTTGATCGTGACCACATCGCTGCTCATCGGCATTGTCGCGTTGAGCCAGGTGGACGTGGGCGTGCACGCGGCTGCTCTCGAACCATCCAGGTCGCCTTTTGCCGAAGGGATACTCCGCAGCATGTTCCTAGGCGGCGAAAGAGAGCATGCTGGTGAAAGCATGAATATCGCCAGGTTTGCTCTACTCACATATGGATTGGGCGCCATCGGATGGGCGATCGAAGCATTTGTCTCGGGCATGATCGTGCAGTTCGTCGCCCGCGTTCGGCGCGACCTGATATGGACGGACTCCAATCCCGGTACATAATCCCCACAGGAGGGTGCGTGCGAGACGAGTGGAACTGGCATTACACGGTCATGGTTCTATTGGCTGTTTTGATCCTGGTCATCGTAGCAATTGTGGCAGTTTCGCTGCAACTACGCTCGCGGCCAGCGCCGAGCGCTGCCACGCCAACGCCGCACGCTCCGCGCAGCGCCGCGGGCGATTCGCAAACCGTCGAAGCGCGCGTGGTGCGCGTGATCGAAACAAGCCAGATCGAGCTGACTCCCGGCCAGTCGCAGGCCGTGCAGCGACTCGAAGTAGAGATCGTCAGCGGCCCGCTGCGCGGCGAGCGCGTCGAGGTCGAGCACGGCGGGATGAGCCTGACAAACGAGTATTCGCTGTACCGCGAAGGCGATCACGTGCTGGCGACCGTGTCCAATTTGCCGGATGGCGGGCGTATGTTGATGGTGACGGATTTCGTGCGGACTGGCGCGCTGGCATTATTGGGCCTGGTCTTTATCGGCGCGACGGTGCTGGTGAGCGGATGGAAGGGCGTGCGCGCGCTGATCGGGCTGGCTGTCAGCTTTGTCGTGCTGCTGGGGTTTGTCCTGCCGCAAATCCTGGCCGGACGCGACCCGGTGCTGGTCAGCGTCACTGGCTCGTTTGTTTTGTTGGCCGTCACGCTCTACTTGACGCAGGGCTGGGCGCTAAAGACACATGCGGCGTTGTTGGGTGTGTTCTTTAGCCTGATGTTGACCGGCCTGCTCGCGTCGTTCGCGGTCAGTCTGGCCCGCCTGAACGGCTTTGGCTCCGAGGAGGCCATGTTCTTGCAGGCGGCGGGCGTGTCTGTCAATTTGCGCGGGCTGCTGCTGGCCGGCATGATTGTCGGGACGCTGGGCGTATTGGACGATGTCATCGTCGCGCAGGCTTCCGCCGTGACGGAGCTAGCCGAGGCGAACCCGTCGCTGCGCGGAGCGTGGCGCGAATTGTATCAGCGCGCGATGAACATCGGGCATGACCACATCGCGGCGACGGTCAACACGTTGGTACTGGCCTACGTCGGCGCGGCGATGCCGTTGCTGTTGCTCTTTCAATCTCTTTCGGGTCTGATTCCTCGCGGCTTGCCGCGCATCCGAGCTTGTAGAAGCTCTTGATACCGCGCGGCTTGCCGCGCGGTAGTTCATCTTTATCCAGAGCCGTGGGGGCTGACGCTCAACCGCGAGATGATCGCGGAAGAAATCGTGCGCGCGCTGGTGGGCAGCCTGGGCTTGATCGCCGCTGTGCCGATCACGACCTTCATCGCCAGCCTGCTCCGCAGCTTTCGATTGCCCGTCCGCTACCACTTTCAGGGCAGAGAAAAGCAATCATGACACAGCACGAAAAAGCCATATCGGCGGTCACGTGGGGCTTTATGATGGCCCTGACGGTGTCGCAAGTCATACTGAGCCTCTTTCTCTACAACCGCCCCCACTTGAGCGTAATCAGAAATGCCGGGTGGATCATCTTGTGGATCGCGGGCCTCTTTGGCGTCATCCCCACCTTCACTTTTCGCAAAAAGGGAGGCGTGGCAAAGGGGCGAGATTACTCGCACACAACAGTCCTGGTTGACAGTGGCATCTATGGGGTGGTGCGACATCCGCAGTATCTGAGTTTCATGCTGATCAACCTTGGACTCTTGCTCATTGCGCAACAGTGGCTGACTACGGCGGTGGGCGTTGTGGCGATGGTGCTGAATTATCAGATTATGGTGGAAGCAGACCAGGCCGGCATCGAAAAGTTTGGCAAGGATTATTTACGCTACATGGAGAAGGTGCCAAGAATGAATTTCCTGGCTGGGGTCATACGACTGGCACGACGCAGGCAGAGTGAATGAAATCTGTAGAGGCTGTGATGTGTCGCTCGAGATGGGGTTGGCTGTTGGCGCTGGCCCTGTGCCTGGGTGGGCTATGCGTGGCGCAGCATGGACAGATTGCGCTTGCGCCGCCATCACCTTCGCCACAGCCTCAACCGGCGACGACGAATGTCATGACGACCATGACTGCCGTGCCGACCAGGACAACCTCGGCCCCTGTTCCGACCAGGGTTGCCACGCACACACCGGGAGTCACGCAGATGCCCCGTGCAACCAATCCTGTCACGTTGACGATTGTCTATGACAATCTCCCCTTGGATACACGGCTCAAAACGGCGTGGGGATTCGCTTGCCTGGTAGAGACAGGCCAGGCGACAGTGCTGTTCGACACAGGCAGCGATGGGCCGACGTTGATGGGCAACCTGGCCGCGCTAGGCTTTGACCCGCGCCGGATTGACGCCGTCGTCCTGTCGCACATTCACGACGATCACACAGGCGGGCTGGATGCACTCTTGAATGTCAACAACCGTCTGACGGTGTATGTGCCGCAGTCGTTCCCGGCCGAGTGCAAGACGCGCGTGAGCCAGCGCGCGCCCGTCATCCAGGTACACGAGCCGATGACGATCACGGATCACGTTCGCACGACGGGCGAACTCGGCACAGCCATCGTCGAGCAATCCCTCATCGTCGAAACAGACAAAGGCTTGGTCGTGTTGACCGGCTGCGCGCACCCCGGCATTGTCGAGATCGTGCGACGGGCCAAAGCATACGGTGAGGTATACTTGGTGATGGGCGGTTTTCATTTAGGAGACAAGAGCGCCCGCGAAATCGAGACGATCATTGCCGATCTCAAGCGC
>Ga0315279_10003165_pt1 | contig 23374 bp, 23 predicted proteins | sample YL17G06_20_MG_FD_203694 | JGI IMG/M metagenome (GOLD analysis project Ga0315279, IMG submission 203694) | Sediment microbial communities from Yellowstone Lake, YNP, Wyoming, USA - YL17G06_20 | ecosystem: Environmental > Aquatic > Freshwater > Lake > Sediment | place: USA: Wyoming | collected...
TCATGCTTCTGCAGCTCAATCATGACTTCCATCTTTTCGTTTAGCCTTTCCAAGTTTTCTCTGATTTTCTCAAGTACCTGAAGAGGCCTTTTTCCTAGAGCTTCCTGCACTGTCACCGCTGTTTCCCCATTCTGTTTTACGAGTATACAATAAGCTAGGGGAAACGGTCTTTATTAAGTCTTACGAAACGACGCTAAGAAGAAGGCATATTGATTTAGAAAACAAATAATCGGTCAACCCGCTAGTCGTAAGCTTTGTCGAGAAGACAATTAGTGTCCTGTGTTTGACAAGTGCTGTTTTCAAGGCAAGAGTAGATGATGAAAACTGACGTTTGTCCATGTGAAAATATAATGGAAGTCTAGTGGCTGGTTAAAAAGTTGGGGATTAGAATGGCATTGGGGTCCTGTTTCTGGCCTCTTCTACTATGGGCAAAACTTGTCTGAGTTCTCTGAAGTATTTTAGAACGGTTATGCCTCTTTGGGTTACAGCGTAAACAATCCTTCGCTTTCCGACAGTCCGTTCTTCGACGAGGTTTTGTTTTATCAAGAAGTCCAGATATTCTTTGAGCACACTACAGTTCACATTAGCCTTGTACATGATATGAGTTAGCTTTAGCGGACCACGATGGGCTAATACCTTGAGTATGTCTATATACATTTCAAGTTTAGAGCGCCTCATCATTGAACCTCTTTTGCGTTATTCTCATCCTTTTCATATAAAGCTTTTATGGATTCCAGCTATGTCTTTTTCCTAAATAGCTTGCATTAGTAGCTTCTTTTCCTCTGTGCACGGATTAACACGTTTATTCTATTTTGAAAAGCGGTCACCAGATCGTCTACCAATATTCCCTGCAATTCTGTCGAAAGTCCCTTAAGATTTTCTTTGAAAGTCTTGGCCATTTTGTCTTCCAATGCCTTTCTTTGCTTAAATGTCACGGTGTATTTCAAATGCTGTCCTCCAACATTCCTGCCAAAAATAGGCTGTCAGTACTTAACTATCTTATGAAGCTGAAATATGAATGCGGAATCCACTTCCAGCATCAACATGGTTGGTCGTTCCAAAGAGAATTCACGAGTCTATCAGTGTTTCAGAGCGCTTATGCCGATTCGATGTATATCGCTAAAGATTCAGAATTCATAACAGATTTATCCTAAAAGAGCAGAATTTTTCAGAATGGCGCATCAGATGCGAAAATCAAAACTTGAACAATATCAGGAAATTCTCGCAGCTCTGAAGAACAGGCCGCTTACCGTTGGCTACTTATCATACAAAACGGGCATTGACTGCATTATTCTGAGGCAAAGACTCGACTTTCTAGCAGTAAATGGTCTAGTCAAAGAACGACTGTCAAGCAACAAAAGAGGGTTTGTAATCTCTGAAAGAGGGTCGACGGTGCTCAAAGCCTTGGACGTTCAAAGGAAACTGGAGAAAGCCAAGACCACAATGATCGCTGTTGACAGAGCGATGCAAGCTGATCTAACGGTTCCGGCACAATAACGAAAAGGCTGAACACTCAACCACCAAGAGTTTCCTGCCATATCCTGGGGATTTCGCGATTAAAGTCTACTCTTTGTAAGAGTATTGAGGGCGCTATGAACACCCTCATTAATTGAATACAGAATATATTTTCATTGTTGCTGTCAAATTTGGTGTAATTTTATGGTAAGAAGATTTTTATTTTTGGCTCAACTATTGCTTTCTTGCCGGATGATGAGAAGGCATTAGGTTGACACTCGGATGAAATCTCAGAGTTACTCGGACGGCAACGGATCAGAAGCCTTATAGATGTGCTATGAAAAATAGCGCATGCGCTATCTAACCAGTCAGTCTTACTTCCATTTTCTTCTTAATTCTAGCACTGACGCTACGGTGTCTCTGATGTCCATCATGTTGTTGGCTAACGCGCGAAACCGTTCAAAGAACCAAATATGCCTCAGGAGCGCAAAAGAGGCGGCAGGAACGGCAATAAAGCAGAATTAAGCCAAAGTCGCCACGAATAGCGACTGCCGCCAGTCATTCGCTTGGGCATATAGGACATTAAGTCGGTCGGATGCGCTTCGTGTTGGAGGAGGCTCTGATTAGTCTTTTAAAAGCTTGCGCTATACTCGTATGTGGAGAGATCTATGTCGAAATCTTCTCGTGAGTTTGACGTCGCTTTTCTTGAATCTGAATTGAAGGGCAAGACTCTGATTGTCTATTGGTACCTACTGCAACAGCCTACACATACTGTGGGCGCTCGTGAAGTACAGCGTGCTCTTGGCTTTTCAAGCCCGAGCATTGCGGTTCATCATCTTGAGAAGCTGCAGGATTTGGGGCTTGTCAGCAAGAAGGGAACGGGTGAATACGAACTTGAAGAGGAAGTGAAGGTCGGGATTCTGAGACTCTTCACGCGTATGGGCCGCTTTGTCGTTCCGCGATATCTCTTTTATTCCATTCTGTTCTCTACGATGTTGGCAACCTATCTTGTCGTATGCATTATCGGACAGATATTCCCCAGCTTCTACGCTTTGGCTTTCGGGTCAATCGCTTCAATCGTTTTTTGGTTTGAGACTATTAGACTGTGGGAGGCGAAGCCTTTTTGATGGCCCGACGATGTGTTCTAAAATGTAGACTTAAGAGTTACAGGTTATACCATACCGGATGGAGGCCACTGCCCTGAGGAAAGCATGGGTTTATTCGACACTTGCCATCGTTCTAGGCTTGTTGCTAGTGCTATTTCCGCTGATAACCCTCACGAGTATAAGGGCAGAGGATCACCATGAGCTGAACGCGATGCTTTCTGAAAAACTTAAGGAGCTGGATGGTTCAAGCTCGGATCGAAAATCCTCGTCGTCTGACGTTGAGACTCTTGCTTTAAGCTTCATAATCGCATTAGCCGCCTTCATGTTCCTGAGACGCAGAAGGCCGCAGGTTGGGCGTAGGGTGATCGGACAGTTGCCGTACTGATTTTGGTACAATCGTGTACTAAAGCGTAGCATTAAGTTGTGCATTCTTCATTTGTATCTGTGTCGGCCGCGAGTGGCATAGTCGAAACGATAGTGCAAGGTGAAAGTGAATGTCTGCGAATCAGTTAGAATCGTGTTCGCAGGGGGAGAAACCTAAGGGCGGCGGCAGAACATCGAATGGCGTCCAATCTTGCTTGCCGGATGGAAAGCTGATTGTGCTAGTTCAGACGTGCTGTCGCTGCGGCGGGACCTTTGCGATCAAGCGTAATCGTCAGCATTGCCCACGATGCGGAGGCCTTCTGAGGAACAGGGCAATGATCGTCAAAGTCGAATAGTCCGCTTTGCGGACCCTAGCTCTCAATCCTTGTTTCTTGAAGTCTTGCGGGCGAATATTATGTAGCCTGTGTGCGCTGTCATTAGTGTATGGGGTCTGGTCTTTCCCCTTTCGACTTGCATTCCACGCATTAAGCATTCATTAGTTTCGACGTCCACGAATCCCTGCTCGTTTAAGGCTTCAGACGTGTTGACGATCTGGTCTATCGTTGGGCTGAAGGAAACTATCGTCCCTGAAGACTTAAGCGCATCGTGCGCACGTGGAACCACGAGCCAGGGTGTTGCCAAGTCTAGGATGACTGCGTCAACGTCAGTCTCGTCTATGCCTACGGTGATGTCCTTGTTCTTCAGCTCAACTATGTCATCTAACCCTGCTCGTTTGAGGTTCTTCTTCGCAATGTCCAAGAATTCCTCTCGGATTTCATAGCTGTAAACCTTGCCTTTGGGGCGGACATAAAAGGCCAGTGCCATCGTTAACGCTCCGGTTCCCGTTCCGGCTTCAACAACGTGGCTTCCGGGACCGACTCCGCTGAACATGACTATTAGGGCTATGTCCTTCGGATACGTTATCTGGGTCTGACGAGAGGATTTCATCACGTAGTCGCGAAGGAGGGGCTTGAGAGCTACTAGTTCGAAGCCCAAGCTGCTCACGATTGTTGAGCCATATTCCTTGTCGATCAATTCGTCGAATTTTAGATAACCCTTATGTGTGTGGAAGCTCTTGCCGGATTCCACTTTGACCATGTAGGTTTTCCGTGGCTTCAGGTAGAGGAGGATGTAGTCGCCTTCAGCTATTTTTTGGTCGACCAAGGCTTTTCACTATGGAGTATATTTGAAAGGATGCTTTGATCTATCCTTATTCTCTATGAGCTCGTCAATGCTTGGTCTTCCCTCTATCGTTTTGCGGATTGCGTGGCGCATGGCTTTGTAATTGTTTATGTAGACGCGTTGCCTGTCCACTGCGGTTGGATGTACGAAAACGTTGGCAATCATGAGTAAATCGTCTGCAGCTTCCTTTGGAATTGTGCCGTCTGCAACGCTGTCGACAACGGCCTTTGCAACTGCGGTCTGAGCCGGCCCGTAGACCATGCTTGCCTGCCGCATGCCGGTGATGGTGACAGTTGGAACGATTAGCGTAACGGGCTTCACTGCCAGATTTGGCTCCAAGAGGGCCAGCAGAGGCTCGTGGCCTGTTGTTGGTGTTGCTTTGGCCTTGGCAAAGGCTTCGCCTAAAGGTCCGTCCTTCTTTCCGATCATGAGGTCTATGTGGGCTACTTCGGCGCCCTGTCCAGCTAGGGCTTCGCCTACTTTGAGGCCGAAATCTCTAATGGTCTCAGGGGTTACGTCAATGGCTTTGAAGCGCTCTTCTATTCGCTTTTCCTCGATCTCAAATGTTATGGGCTTCGCCTCTATTTTTCCAATCTTCTCCAGGTCCAAACGCAGTTCTTCTCTTGACTCGTAGGTCAGTTCACCGCCAACGCTGAGCGGCATTCGAACAGGTCCAACCTTGATCTTCATCATGTTCAAGGCGGCCTTTGTTCCCACAGCTCCGCTTCCGGCGATGATTCTGGCAATTTTCTGCACCTTATACTGCAGTTCGCGGGCTTTCTGCAGGTCACCATTTTTCACGTGATTGTAGATTTGAACCCAGACGTCGGGGATCACGTTGGCGCTTGCGAGGATGGCCCCCGAGCATCCGGCTGCCAGTGCTGCAACGACAACTTCGTCGTGTCCGCAAAGGACGTTGATCTTGTCTCTAACTTTCTCCAGCACGGCCAGGATGAAGCTTAATTGGCCGCTGCTGTCTTTAACGCCGACGATGTTGGGAATTTGGGCCAAGTCTTCAACCATTTGCCATGGCAATGGCAGACCCGTGCACTGGGGAATGTTGTACAGAATTATGGGCAGGTCAACTTGGCCAGCAATCGTGTTATAGTGCTCATAAATCCCGCGGTCCGCAGGTTTCAGGTAATACGGCGTAACGATAAGGGCGGCTGTGGCGCCCGCATCCTTCGCGTAACGTGTCATCTCTAGGGCCTCGTTTGTTCCACTCGCGCCCGTGCCTGCGACTACGGGCACTTTGCCGTTGACCTCGTCGATGACAATTTTGATGACCTGCTTTTTCTCTTCGGCGGTGAGATTGACAAACTCGCCTGTCGTGCCACATGGAACAACCCCATGAACACCAAGTTCAAGGCAACGACGGACTAGAACTCGCAATCTCTCTTCGTCAACGCTCTTGCCATCATCTGTGAAAGGCGTGACTAAAGCAGGCAGAATTCCTTCAGGCTTATACATGGCACACGTTCCTCTTGGTATCTAACCATACGATCTATATCATTTAAGCTTTGGATCCGAAGATGAGCCGTCAGCACATTCGAAAGCCACTAGTTTCTGAGAGACGCACGTTCAGAGGTAAGAAAACCTAGAGTTTTGCGGCACTTAACCTGAGGTCAAGTGAAAATCCTTAAATTTCATATTATCGAACACACTATCGTTGTTGGTGGTGTGGTTTTGGTGGACCTTAAGGAAAAATTGGAAATCAGCGAAAAAAGCCTGAAAGATATTAACAATTTTCTGCTGAGAAAGGACAACCCTTTCGTTGGCGATCTCCTTAAAGTCATTGGAAAGTATGGCGGCATCAACGAGATCAACCGCAAAGCCGAGGAATCTGGCAAGCTTGACAACCTTATGAAGAGGCTTGAGAAGAAAAAGTCGCCGTTCGTGAAGAACCTCGAATGGCTGAGCAAACAACGTGACAAACAGGCGTTCGTCAGCATTCCTGACTATCGCAGAAAAATCTTGGGCAAGAAGGCCGATTCGACGCGGTTCGATGAATCTTTTGCGGTGACACTTGAGATCAGCGCGTTCAACTTTTTCCCCTGGCTCATTGAAGAAGCGAAAAGATCAATCGCAAAGCAGGAACTGATGCCGAGCCGCTACATCCGCGTCCGCTCCATGAAGGAGCAAGTTGAAGACGACGATGTTCTTGCGTTTGCGGCAGCCATGCAGATAATTGGGGCGTCTTACGTTCAGACACTTGACACAAAAGGCACAATGCCTGGCCCTGATGGCAAACCAGTAAACGTACACTTAAGCGGACCAGACACCATAACGGGCTATTTCGGAGGGGTTGGTGAACCCAACGAGTATGCGCTGAAATGGGTGGATGAATTCCTTCATTATTACACCGAATATGGTCTCAGGCAAGTTTTGAACACGAATCCAGGCACAGTTTTGCTGGGTTACTTCATGCAAAAGCTTGGGATCGACATCGAGTTCAAAATATCAGTTTTTCTGGGTATCGATAATCCGTACTCGATTTTCTGGACGCTGATGACAGCCAAGCTGTTAAGCCGCGACGATGGATCTACTCCGCTCATTGGGTTTAACCTTTCAAACTCGGTAAGCAACGGGACAATTGAACTCGCAGCCCGTGCTCGAAGGGCCTTTGGGTTTGAAGACATAGTTCGGATAGAGCACCACATCACTGAGGCTTACAAGAGCATAGTTAGGCAGCCGTATGATCGCACGAACGAACTTGTAGAACTGGCAAATCACGTTAAGAATATCGGCGCTAAACATGAAGGCGGAATTCCAGAAATCGACAAAAACCGGGAGCACCCATCTGACATACTGGACTATTTCATGCCCAAAAAAGACATAATCGAAAAAGGTCTCATGCCCAAACTTCTGGCAAACTATCTTGACAAGCATGAAGCTCTGAACAAGACAGCTGAGGCCCTGACGAAGCATGGGCTGACCTTCATTGCCGCCCAGCACCTGCACAAGAACTGAAAGCCGCCTGGTCACCAGTATTCTTTTGGCCTTCGAAAGACTAGATATAATGTCGTGGCCACAAAGAAGACCGTTGTTATCCCCAGCACCGCCGTCACCCGCCGCGCGTTGTCAAGTTCGTTTGCATTTCCTTGAAGAGCATCAGTAAGATTCTGGTTGAGTTCGCGGTAACTCTGGTTGAGTTCGCGGTAACTCTGGTTGAGCTGCTCGTACTCTTGCTTCAGGTCGCTAAACTGGTGCTCAAGTCCTTCCAAGTAGACATTTTCAACGTTGGTCATGTAAAAGCCGCAGGGGAATTCCTCATAGTCTATTTTCGCTGGCCCGTATATCGCCAAGTGCACCAGTTTGATCTCGCCATAAGCTCTGCCTGAAACCCATTCGGGTACTGGAAAGGTCCAATTGTACGATCGTGAGGTGTTATTGAGCCAAAAGTCGGTGTCAGATTTGTTTGTCATCAGAACTCTATCCGTGCCGTTCAGGAAGCCGAAAATGCTCAAATTGAAGTAGTTGACATGAACCTCGGTCTGCGAAGCCAGAGTCAAAATGACAGTAACGTTCTCTGTAGGCCGTGCTTCTGCCGTTGCGTTCGCCTGGATTTTTATTCCGAATGCAGTGAAGTCAAGGAAAGCTTGCGTAGCTTCCTGTGGCGCTTGCGCCTTGACGTTGCTGAAAAAGCTGAATCCTAGGGCGATGACCGCTATAACTATAACAATATGCTTGGGCATCTTCATTCTGATCACCGGAACATTAGAACATTTGCAGTGTTGTCGAGTTCCGTTTTTAAGGTTTTTCGCCACTATTAAAGCTAAGAGCGTTTGAAAGAGGCTTTTGGAGGCGCACGATCAGAAATGTGGACTATCTGACCGAACGGATGAAACGCTGGTATATATAAACAAAATAGACAAGGGAAAAGGCTGTTAATCCTATTTCCGAAGCCAAGATGACAGGATTTCTCTCAACCGCCATGAAGTAGCCGCGTATGAGTATGTCGGCGAAGACAAGAACTTGAAGGAACAGGGCGCCTCCTAGGCAGCTTAGGCCTAGGCTGTGGAAGAGCACTCGCATTCGGCGGTCGGTTTGCGTGTTGGCCATGTTCGTCATCTTGAATAGCAAGAGTTCATACGAGCACTTATACGTTACGAATCAACAAGCACGACAAAACCTAATAATCCACCCTCAATATCAGCGTTAACTGTCCATCAAAAGAATCAGACAGTTGATCCCGCGAAACTTGGAATAGTGTCCTTTGTACGCGTTACCTATTTTAGATCAAACACCGTATTAACTTGTGAGAGAATGAGTTTTGAAGGAGTACCTGATCGGCACCGGTGGATGGGCGTATTTCCAAGTTCCAAAACTTAATCCTCTGGTTGCCTATTCTAGAGCCTTCAACTTTGTGGAAGTGAATTCAACATTCTATCAGATGCCATCGCCAGATGAAGTGAGAAGATGGAGAAAACTCGTTCCATCGGACTTCCAGTTTGCAGTAAGAGCTAATCGCCGTATGTTGCAGGCAAGGAATCTGCAGTCATCACTGAATACGGTTGCAGCGTTCGATAAAATGAAGCAAATCTGTTCCTTGTTGAAGGCAGATGTCCTGCATCTCCAGATTCCCGCTTCTCTCAACGTGACTCAGACGTGGATTGGTCAATTTCGAGACTTTGTGTCTTCCGCAGATCTTGGAAAACTGAGGCTAGCCGTAGAAATCAGGGGAGTTCAGCCTTCCAAGCTGCCTGCTGAGCTCTTGAAGCTTATGCAGGACCGCAATATGATACATTGTGTAGACGTTTCGAAAGGCGAAATGCCAGCTTACGCTTCTGACATTCTTTATTCGCGGCTCTTCGGAAAGGGACAGCACAATGTTTACCAGCCAACTGATGAGGAGTTAGCTGAAATGGACAGTAAAGTCTCAAATTCTGGTTCTCAGAAGATAGTGATGAGTTTCCACTTTGTGCGAATGTATAAGGATGCTGCTAGACTGAAGATCTACACGCAGACGGGCAGGTTTCCAAACGTGACAGGATCAACAGGGCGTTCGTCTTTGGAAGATGTTCTAAGCGAAGATGTCGAGTTACCGTCAACAAAGCAGGAGCTGATGCGCAGCCAAGGATGGAAACTCTTCGATCTGAATGGGGAAAAAAGGGTTCATGCAAGCGACTTCCTGCAAAAACTTCCAGAAAAGACCTACGTTAGCATAGGAGAAATCATGGAGAACCTCAAACCAACCCTCAAGTGATGAGTATGGCAGAGAATCAGGTCCATCTTGGCACGTCCGGTTGGAGCTACAAAGAGTGGATAGGCCCCTTCTACTCGAAAGAAGACAAGAGCATGCTTCGCGCCTACACGAAAATCTTCAAAACCGTCGAAATAGACTCCACATTCTACAGATACCCGTCAAAAGGAATGGTTATGGGGTGGACCAAATACTCGCCGGAGGGCTTTGTCTTCACGGCGAAACTGCCCCAGCTGGTCACGCATGAGAAGAAGCTGGATCTAAGCCAGGGGGTTGAAGCGGATCTGCAGAAGTTTGTTGAGCTCATGGAGCCGCTTTCGCTCAGCGGAAAACTTGGCTGCGTCCTCATACAGCTCCCGCCTAGATTCACCTATCAGCCCAAAGAATTGGAGGCATTCTTCAAAGTGCTTCCTACACACGTCAGATTTGCTGTTGAATTTCGAGACCATTCATGGATGCGAGATGACACATGGATCTTGCTTCAGAAGTACAAAGTTGCTTACACCATCGTTGATGAACCACTCCTCCCGCCTGAAGCACATGTAACCTCAAACGTCGCCTATTTCCGTTGGCATGGGCGCGGCACCAGACCATGGTACAACTATCGATACAGCGGTGAGGAACTTGAACCTTGGGTTCCGAAACTCAAAGAAACCACTCACAAAGTCGAGAAAGTCTTTGGCTACTTTAACAACCATTATCATGGTTATGCCGTGGAAAACTGCCTGCAAGTGCTAGAAATGCTGGGCATTCAGACGCCTCAGCAAACAGCAGCCAAGAACAAGGTGCAGAACTATTTCAAGGAGCAAAGCAAGACGAAAGAGTTCAAGCTTGAAACTTTCGCAGAACCAACGAAGATGACCTTTGAAGAACTGCTACGTTATTTCACTGCACCTGGGAGACTGGAAAGAGCCACGGGCATTGCAGACGAGGAATTGAGAATCGACAAGGAGACAACCGACCGGGTTGAAGCAGCCATAAGAGAGTATCACATAGTCATAGACCTGAAGAACAGTTTGATCTCGCATGATTGTGCTGACTGGGGCAAAATACTGTCGACCAAAAGGCTGTGCAAGCACATTGCAAAATTGCTGTTGACACTGGACAGAGAAAAAGCCACTGGAATACTGCGGAATCTGTACCTGAAAAAGGAAACGTGGGAGTTCAAGCCTTACATCAATGACTGAGAAATGAAAGCATGTGCCAAAACATCAAAAAGCCCAGTGGTTTAGAATGATAAACAATTGATAAGATTCTTAGTCAAATACGCTTAAATCAGATGTTCTGCCATACTTCGAAATGAAAAGGGATCTGGATCAAGTGAGCGTGAATATAGAGTCTCTGCACGGCATTCTGAAACATCCGATCAGGCGAGCAGTGATTCTGGCACTTCATGACAAGCGAGAGCTTAGCTATGTAGATTTGATGGCCGCTGCAGGCGTAGGCAACACTGGCAAATTCAACTATCATCTGAAGATTCTGGGCGACCTAGTTCAGAAAAATGGCAGTGGAAAATACCATCTGACCGAGAAAGGTATCCTAGCCCTGCAAATCCTTCAGAAATTCCCTGACAAGAAGGCTGAACCCACGCAATTTCGAGTTGGAGATGCAATTCTCATAGGCTTTGCCGGCTTTCTACTAGTACTAGCTAACCCGGGCTTCTGGGGTTTCTCCCTCATACGGTACATCGGTGCGGGAATCGCTTTCTTAGGACTTGCCTATGGCCTAATGGTGCCTAGCGGCATTATGTGGTGGCTGACTGTTAGACGGACGAATTCTCATGATTTCTACGATCTTTTCAAACCGCCTTTCGTTTCATTCGTGCTGATTATGCTGCTTTTCGCGTTCATGGCCTTTCTAGGCATTAGCGTAACGATCTTTGTTCAAACCGAAGGCTCTACGAGTGCCCAGATTGCCCAACCCGTGCTTCCGACGTTCTTGGTAGCAGGAGTGTTCTTTCCCTTCTTGGGCGTTGGCCTCTTCGAAGGTATCCACAAGATGCTAAGACGTGCTTAGGCCGGAAACCAGGCTGAATTGTCATCTACGCTGTACATTTTTGTCTTCCGTGATTTCTTTCGCCTCATGCTAGAAAATGGTTTTTGCTTTGTCTGGCCATGATCATGCTTTAGACGTATTCACTCTCCTACAGACGTTTGAAATGGCAAGAATTATGTGGGGGAAAGTGAAAATGCTAAAAACCTTAGTGTATTTCGGGTTTGCGGCTTTCTTCACGGTCTCGGCCTTTCCTCCGGCTTTTAGGTAGCCACCGATAAATGCCTCGGCTATTACCTCTGCAATACGAGTCTGAGCGAGAGGAGGGATATCGTGCCCAGCATAGTACAAGAATTCGGCAACATCCCAAACCTTGTCACCGCCTCTGGAGGCCTGTTCAAAGTCCATCAGATAGATTTCACCGTTTTCATCTATCATCATGTTCTCTGGCTTCGTGTCGCCTAGTGCTACACCAATGGCATGAACCTTGGCGAGCTTTTTGCCAACTCTCTCTATGATCTTTAGGTCTTTCTTTGCCTTCTTGCCTTCTTTCGAACCTGCGAGCCTCTTTATCACCGTGCTTGCTGTTTCACCTGCTACATAGTCCATGAAAACCAAGCGTTCTTCGGAACTCACGTACCGAAGTGTCGGAACCGAAAATCCCTTTGAACGCAAAAGCTGATTTATGGCACATTCTTTCTCGAGTCTTGAACGACCTAGAATGGAGAAGGTTCTGGTTCCAACACTCCATAATGCAAGAGGGAACCACTTGAAACTGGACCAGTCCCTGAACCTCTTGGCAACTAAGCGTCTCTCTCCGCATTTCGTGGAAGCTCTGATCAAGAACACATCATTGAGAATCCCGCCTATTGCCTGAACTTCAATCCTTTCGTTTTCGCTAACTGAAAGGGTTTTTCTTGCTATTGCCTCGACACTGAGTCCGCTGTTTAGAGGAACTAATCCGGAAGCCGTAGGAACAAACACGTACTTTTCAGGAACTTCAACTTGGCTCGTCATTGCCACCTTCTGAGACTTGAATAATGATTCTCCATTCTGAGAAAAAATGTCCAGAATTTTTGGAAAAATACCAAGTGCAGATGCGAACAGGGCTCGTGGGAAGTTTCGGGATAGATTCACTATGCGAGTCCTTGGGCTTCGGGCAGCGGAGATAAAATTCTCAGATATTTTCACGTGACCATCTGAGAAGCTGAGTGCGCCTTCTTTTTCCAAATTCCTTAGGCCTTCCACGTAGCCCAACAGTGCCTTTTTAACATTTTCTTCTTTGGCCCCTTCTCGCAAAAAGCCTGAAATGCCGTGAGCCAGTGGGGGAAAAAGCCTTGCCCTGCTCAAGACAGCTTGATACATGAAATACTCCGGCTTGATGCGAAGTTCGTAGGAAAGCTCTGGAAAATCTAGAACAAGGTTTTCCAAGAGCTCCAGGACCAATCGTTTCTTGAGTTTAACTTCCTCAACGTGCAAGTATTCAGTGTTTATCAGGGAATAGTATGGAAGCATCAATCCCCAGGCTACAGCCTCGCCGAGGAAGCCTCGATCCACATCTCTTTCAAAGACCCATTCATCAACCGCAAGGATTGCAGCGTTTCCTTCATCGAAAACTTTCACATAGTTCATGAGTTTGGGTTGAAAATTACGAATCACCAGCAAGACTTGAGTGACTGTTCTGGTCAGAGCCGTTTCAGAGGTGTTACCGCCGTATATGCAGGCAGCTTTGATTTTGCCTGACCCTGCTAAGTACTTGCTGGCGTCAAGAATTTGTTTGATCCGCCTTTCGCGTTGTTTTTCTGTCTGTTGAGGCAAGTCTTCACCCTTAAAGAGTGGGGCAACCAAGAACAGAATCTAGGCCGTGCGAAATATAGTTAATCCTTCTTGGCAACCATGCCGTAGGTTCTCAAAACTCTGAGAGCCTTCACCGCTTTATCCGGTAGATTATACACGGGAATGTTCGTCCTGCCTAGCACTCTATGAACTTTCACGAAATCTTCCCCACCGGCAGGCACATCTACAATCGGTTTTCTCGCGTAGTGTGATGCCACTTTCGGAATTACTCTTGCGTCCCTAGGCTCGAAGAACGTGGACTTTAGCATGTTGATTACTAGTACGCCGTCGACGTTATCGTCCGCAAGCACGAGCTTCAGCACCTTCTCGTATCTTTCAGCTCCTGCGTCTGCAATCATGTCTATCGGGTTTGCGGCATCTACGCCAGGATACAGGCTCTCAATCTTCTGTTTCGTCGACCCGGACAACGTTGCAAGCTTCAGATTGTTTTTTGCAACAGCGTCAGCGGCTAGGATCGCTGGTCCTCCTACGTTGCTCACGATGGCCACGTTGTCTCCGAGCATGGGCGGTTGCTTCGAAAGTGCTATTGCAGCGTTCATGAGTTCCTCGATGGTCTCAACCCTTATTATCCCGGCTTTCTTGAAGGCGGCATCGAAAATCTCGTCTGACCCGGCTATTGATGTAGTGTGTGATTTGGCTCTTCTAGCTGACTCTCGTGTTGTTCCACCTTTCAAGGCAATTACGGGTTTTTTTCTGACAGTTTTCTTCGCTTGTTCTATGAATTCTCGGCCGTTTCTTATTCCTTCCATGTATAGGCAGATCACTTTGGTGTTTTTGTCGTTGCTTAGATATTGTAATAGGTCAACGTCGTCGACATCTGTTTTGTCGCCCACAAAGGCGAATTTGCTTATTCCAAAATCGTAGAAGCATGCCCAATCGAGGAGACATGCGCCCACGCCTCCGCTTTGAGACACAACTGCTATGTTTCCTTTTTTTGGCATAGCGTCTCTTTCAAATGTTGTGTTTAGGCCGTTTGCGGTGTTCACGACGCCCATTATCGTATTCGGTCCCAGAATTCTTAGAGCGTGTTTCCGTGAGAGCCTGAGAAGCTTTTGTCGTTGAATGTCTTTGTATCCGCCTGTGATCAAGATGAGTGCTTTTACTCCTTTTCTCGCGCATTTTTCAGCCTGTTTCATCGACTGGTCTGGCGGGAGCATCATGACCGCGAGATCCGGAGTCTCAGGCAGCTTTTCCAAGCTGTCAAAGCCAATCTTTCCATCGACATCCACAATCAGGGTTTTTCCACGAAAGAATCTTTTCATGTTGTGAATGACGTCACGGAAGAGCTTTGGAGAAGTCATGCCAACTTCTTCTTGAATCGTGCTTGAGCCTATCAAGACTACCTTGCGAGGTTCAAAGATAGCCTTCACGTCAGCCATTCAGGTTCAACTCTGCCGTCTTATCTCAAAGATGAAGAGGGAAAAAGAATATGCTCTTCACATTCATAAATTTAACTCAGCATCATTTGCGTTCTAGTATCTTCATGTAGGCAAAAGCTGCGCCGAACGTGAAAATCGCCGAGAAAACTGCAACGCTCAGGATTGAGGTGTATGAAAACGTGTAGCCTGGCAGCAGAAAAGATCGGATCATATCTGAAGCGTTGCTCAAAGGGTTAACCTCAGCTAATGTAACGAGAAACATGGGGAATTTGCCGCTGTTTCCCAGGTTCTGAATTAGCGAGAGTGGATAGAAGACGCTGCTGCAGAAGAAAAGCGTGTAGTAGACCAATCCTCTTGCAGTGATGAATTTTTCAAGGCTTGACGTAGAAACAGCGATCGCAATGCTAAGGCCGGAAATGCCGATTGCAAGCATAAAGAGAACTGCAAGGATTAACAGCAACTGCCATATTGTTGGGAAGCCCAAGAAAATGAAGCACGTCAGCAAAAGTGGGGACATGTACAGCAGACCACGTAATCCTCCGGAAAGAACGCGTCCAATAGCCAGTTCTAGCCGCGTCATCGGTAAGCTCAGCATGTAATGGTGCACTTCCCTTCGACGTTCCATGTTGATTTCCCGTCCAATCATGAAGGCTGAGGCGAATAGACCAGTTACGGCCAACCCTGGCGCGAAGAAGTTAAAGTACCCCCCAATTTGTGCGGAGAGGCTCGGGTTTAGGATTGTATTGTAAACGATGGCCATTATGAAGAGGTCCGTCAGGTTCATGCTGATCAAGCCTACAAGCCACCATTTGTAACGGAAGAAATTCCTGAAATCATGTTCAACCATTCGGATTATGCCCTTCACTTACTGCCAGCCTCCTCCTTCAATCATTCTTTCATAGATTGTCACGCCCAGAAGAGTGAAAAGGCCGAAGAAGGCGACGACTCCAAGGAAGGGCAGCAGAGGATTCTGAAGCGTTATTATCGCTTCTAGGCCAGTACCCCATCTGAATAGGTCTGCCGCGAAAGTTATGGGATTGAAGTTTGTGACCCAGCCGTAGAACGGATTCGCCTTTTGGACAAATGCCAAAGGGTACATGGCCGTGCTCAAACGCACCATCAACGCGTCTAACACGCCCATCAGTATGTCAAACCGGTCACTGGACTTGATCAGCACGGCTATTGTGATGCTCATGCCTGAAACGCCGAAGGAGAATAGAAAGAGTGCAATCAGTGAAACCGCGAAGCTCAACGGGTTGATGGCACCGATCACGAATAGAGAAAACACCATCAGTGGGCCAACGTATATGAAGGATCTGAGTCCCCCGCCTATTGATCTGCCCAACACCAGCTGTCTTCTGGAGACGGGCAGACTTAGAAGATATTCGAACACGCCGTGCTCGGCTTCTTCGTAAATATCGAAGCCAATGAATATTGCGGCTGAGTAGAGCGTCATCACGGAAAGTCCAGCAACGTAATAGTGGAAGTAGTCCGGAATCGCTTGAGTGTTAATCATCTGCGACGCGATCAGACCGAAAAGCGCTATTTGTGAAACAAACCAGATGGCGCGCATTATGATGAGGAACTTGTACTGGAAGAAGAGGCGAACATCTCTCTCAATTACGAGCAGAAGCTTGTTCGTTTATGATTCACCTTTCATCTTTTTGGGCTTCTTCGATCGTCAGACCCGTGTAGTGTGCGAACACGTCATCAAGGCTTGGTTCGCTCATGCGTATGGAATTGATGTGCACATTTCTCTTCGAGAACAAGCCCATTATCTGTGGAACAATCTCCTCTACTTTGTTGAGGTAAAGACGTAGGTTGGTCGGCTTGACCTGCATGACGTCTACGACTTCCTTCAGGCCCTTGAGGTCTTGGATGATTTCAGCCGATGCGTCTTGTCCGAGCTCAATGTCCACAATGTCGCCGCCCAGAATGCTATCTTTCAGCTTCTTAGGAGTGTCGCACACTAGCAGTTTGCCTCTGTGCAGTATTCCAACACGGTCTGAAAGCTGGTCAGCTTCGTAAAGCTCGTTCGTGGCCAGAATGATCGTGCTTCCTTCGTCCCGAAGTTCGAGAAGCATGTTCCATATCTTATGCTTGCCGACTATGTCAATCTGGGCTGTCGGCTCGTCAACAATCGCTATCTTAGGTCTTTGAACCAATACTTTGGCCATCTCGACTCGTTTGCGCATTCCACCTGAGAGTGCATGAACGTTTTTCTTTCTGGGCTCCCACATGTCAACTGCATCTAGCACTTCTTTGACCCTTCTTTTCCGCTCTGACGTGGAAAGCCCGCATACTTTGGCATGCCAGTTAACCACATCCCAAGGGGTGCTGACCCATAACATCTTAGGCTCTTGAAAACATATGCCCAGTAGGCCTCTGACCTTGTCTGGTTGCTTTCGTATGTCGTATTGGCCGACAAGAGCCGTGCCGTCTGTGGGCTTGATGACTGTTGCAAGCATAAGGATGGCAGTCGTTTTGCCTGCGCCGTTGGGTCCTAGAAGGCCAAGGATTTCGCCCTGTTCGATTTCCAAGTCCAAGTGGTCAACTGCGACGAGGTTTCCATATTTTTTTGTGAGGTTCTTGATCTGAATTATAGGTGGCATTCATACACCATACGTGTTGAACCAGATACAATGACCGATCAGAGAAATAAGATTAACTGCCATCCTTACAAGATCATCGTTTGCTTTTGATGATGCAATGCCTCAGCTTCAATTCTGTTTTTAGTATATCCAAAAACTCCGAACAAAGTTTCACCTGCAGAGAGTAACAGTTTCAAATACTCGTCAACATCATAATGCATGCTCGGCTTCAGCATCTGAGCAGCAATAACTCTATCGTAGGCACGTTTGGCTCTAGCGTCAAGAATCAGATACTGAACAGTTTGTCCTGCATGCACTTCAAAACCAGCCTTCTCTAATTGCTTCGCTGCGATAGCTTGGAAAACGTCATGATTGTAATCTGAAGGAATTTTTGATAGTCGTTTGGTTACTAGGAGTTCTTGCACGTCAGCCTGTCCCTTTATCAGCTTGACAGCATAATCACTCAAGATGTGCAGAGATTCTGGCATTCTTTCCTTGAAACTTTCCATGCTGTTTGCCTCTGCAAGCTTCTTGATCATGTTTATCTGAGCTCTAACGATGAAATGGGGCGTGTCTCTGCGTCTTGCTTCAACTCCTCGCATCTTTATCTCGCCGTTTTCAAATACGCCATAATACCTGTTGAGCACTGGCACGTCTTCGGATGTTTTGGAGGAAAGAAAAACGATCCAACGGTATTTTCCCTCGACTTCTAAAGGAACATCTACCGTGTTTGAGACTTCACGGCAGAACTCTGCAACTTCTTTAGGTGAAAATCCGTGTTTTTTCAACCATAGAGAATCCACGATGCCATGGATAACCTCAAAACCGTGGTCCTCAGCCATTCTAGCCGTCTTTAACAGTGCATCGCGAGCAAAAGCGCACACGGCAATGTGAGCGTCAACTTTTCCAAACCGCGCATTTCTATAGCCCAAGTAGCCGAAACACGTCACTAGAATCCATTTGAGAGCCGATTGCCGCATGTTATAGACATGTTTCAAATCCTTGTTCTCCAATTCCCTCATCATGCTCTTGTACCTCAAACGTTTCTTCAGAAGCAAATCCAACGTCTTAGGCACGATGCCTCGTCTTTTCTCGCAGATATTGTATCCAAGCTCTGGCACGCGCACGTTGGAATCTGGACAGCATTTGCAGAGAACAGTCTCAGCCGAGATATTGCGCGTTAGCATTAGCATTGGGAACATGGAAGTAAAATCAACTTCAACAACATCAGCGTGAAAACCAAGCTTGGGTTCAAAAACAAACCCTCCACGGTCAGCTACCAGCAACTCCCGCGCTGACTTAAAAGATTCAGGTTCACCCTTCTTCCATGGAATGAGAATGTTGTTTTTCCATGCGGTGTAAACCTGCAATGATGACATTATGCTTCCAATAGATGCCCTCGCAGCTCTTTGAAGTGGAACTCTGCAAGTTCTAGAAACTTCAATTAGCCCTTCCAGGCCGCAAGCAGTATAAATGAACGTGTTGTTCACGTCGACGTGAATTCTACCGAAAAGCCTTCGCATCGGTGCCTTATGATAGACTCTGCCGTAGGAAAAGAATGTTTGTCCTCGGCTTCTGCTAGCCTTTAGAGGCACGTTGTCTCTGCCTAGAACAAAATCGTCCAGGACACCGTTGGTGAAAGCTCGGTAAGCCAGATATGGCAACAAGAAAGAGTCTCCGCCATCAGTGAGGATTAAGTCTGGATCCACTTCCTTCACCGTTCTAACAAGTTCCAGAAGCTTCTCCTTCTCATCCCCATCGCTGATGAGTATTGATCCATTGCTGCAGTCCAGGGTTATGCTATCTATCCTATTGCTTAGTTTTTGCACGATGCCTTCTTTTTTCACGCTCACATTAAGTTGCAGTGAACGCAGAGGCGGAATTTGATAGTCAACTTTCTCAACTGAGTCCAGCAGATCATAGCTAAGCCTTTTTCCTAAATCAACAACCATCACGTGAGCCAACGGAAACACGTCTTTATCGTATAAATAAGCTTGAGATACGGGAACGTCAACGTTGCACAGTCGAAATTTTTCGTACACACCTGTTCTGAGCAAGGTTCTAGCGTAAAACAATGCTTGTTCATTATCGCTCATTTCGATCTCCAGAACCTTCCGCGTATGCGCCTCCATAAAATCAGCATGTTTTCTAACAAAACGCCAACCGACAATCGCCTCGTCGTCCCCAATTTTCTCAACTAGCCTCTTAAGCTCCAAGAAATCTCCAGAAACGTAAATTCTATAAATATACTTGTCGACAAGTCTAATCCGCCTCCCGTCCTCTGCAATAATCCACACTACAATCTCATTTGCGCCCGAAGGGTAAACATCAAACAGCCAGCCTCGAACAGCATTAAGCCTGACGAAGCTGCCTCTCCAATCGCTCAAGGCTCTCTCTAATCTCCGTAAGCTCCGTCTGTAGACTAAGCAGAATTGACATGAACATTGCTTCAGAAAGAATAGTCCTCGTTGCCATGCCAGCAGCAGACGCATGCATTCTGCACGCGTTCATCATTTTATCGAAGGCCTCAATTTCTTTCCCCCGCAGAGCCTTGCGGAAAGCTTCCCAACGGCTAATTTCCGTTTCCAACGCTTGTCTATAAGATGGAACAGTCCTTCCCAAGGTTTACACTCCTATAAAAGAGGTTAAAGAATTGTTATCGATTGTGAAAGACATGCTGAAAGCCCCAAGCTGCGCATGATCTTCTAGAGCAAAAGCTAGAACTTTGCCCGTCTTTTTAACGCTGATCAGAACATTGCACTTTTCGAAAAGCACTGTTTCAAAAAGCAAGCCTCGCATTGAACGTTTTTCAGGAAAGTAGCTTGCAACAACAATTGTCTGCTTCTTCCCTGCGATTTCAGAAAGTTTTGCACAAATCTTAATGAAGAGTTCTTCCGCCTCAATCTTCGGAACATCACGATCTGAAAACAAAGAGGTAACATCTGAAACAATCAACAATTTAGCATTGTTCTTCTTCAAAGCAGGATCTAGGTCTTCTAGGATTAATGATGAAAGTTGATACGCGGTGAAGGCGCGTGAAACATGAATTTTCTCAAGAACTGTCCTTGAATCTAAGCCGTACCCACGGGCAATTTCTGCTACTAGATACGGATCGAACATGTTGCCGCCGTCAACAAAAATAATCGAAGAGCCTAAACCGCCTCGTCTAAGCGAAAACTGAGCCCTAACTGAAAGAACAAAACACATGAACGAAGCAGCATTACCCCGCATAACCACAAAATCGCCACGTTCAAACCCTGGAAAAGCATGCTCTAGCGTGGGAAAACCGAGGGAAAGTCTCCTGAGCGCGTCGGTTGACAAAATAGACATGCGTGGCTCCCTAATCCAAGATGGAAAGCCTCAGAGCGCCCAAATAAACGTTTGTTGGAAACGCACTTCACGAAAAGTGGAGAGAGATAGGTTAAAGTGGTCACAATAGTGTATAGCGCGGCGTTGGCATCAATCCGGAGACTGGCATGTCTAGGTTGAAGCAATCATTTGACATAGATTTTTAGGATTTCTTTGGTTATTTGTAGAAATCTTTTGGCAGTCTCCATTACGTCAAGGGCTCCTTCATGGGAGAATGTGAGACCGTAATCTGCAGTCTGCCTAAGGTTCATTGCATCCTCAAATCCTTGAATTAGGGATTGTTCAAGCTCATTACTGAAAAGCTCTTGGATTGCAATTAGCAGTGCATAGTGGCTCTTTTCTCGGAATCCTTTGGCATAAAGTAATGCTCTTGCAGCATGAAAGATTGAGTAATAGCCTTGAATCGTTGCCCATTTGAAATCGTTGTTCATCAGGGATTTTGTGGCCGCTCCAAAGTCAGATTCTGCGCCTTCCATCTCTTTGCGGACTAGTTTCTCGTCTGGTTTGATTTTTGTGAGCTTTCTCTCTTCGAGGAGTTGCCTAAATCTTTGGCTCACTCGCGTTCCCATAGTGTTATGCCTCTTAGAATCCTCTCGTATAATGGCTTATCTCTTTCCTTCATTTTCGCAAGTTCATTTGAATCAATTATGATGGGGGCGATTCTTCTGTCTATTGTTTGTTGATGCCGTCTAACTTCACTTCGAGTGTTTTCAGGGTTGGATGTCAATACGAACAAGTCTATGTCACTATCCTGTGCATCGATTCCTTCAGCACAACTTCCAAACAAGATGATTCTATCTGAAGACTGTTTGATCTTGTTGATCAAGCTGTTAAGAGTCAGAACGTTAAACAAGGCTTTGAACTGTCTGGAAACGGGGTTCCTTAGATTTGCTCTGTAAAGATTCGTTTTTCCTCGCTTGTCCACCTCAACCAAGCCGATTTCATAGAATTTTCGCAGAAATTGATTTACGGCACCTACACTGACGCTTGTCTGCCGAGCTATCTCCCTTCCATGGAATTGCTCCGTTGAGTTCAGTAGGAGAAAGTAGAGGACTTCCAAGCTCTTGGAAGTCACAAAATTCATTTTTCTGAACATATGTTCATCAGAATGAACAAAACTCCTTAAATACCTTTCGCGCGTGCTAATGCTCTCGTGTTCATGGCTGCTGCAATTTGCAGGAGCACCGCCAGCGTTAAAGAGTCGTTGCAGCGCTCAAGATCGTACTGGACCGTGGTGCACACGGCATACTCGTTCCCGTAAGGGTCTTCGGCAGTGAGTTGCGGTCTGCGAGTTCGTATCTTTAAACACGGCTGAAACCTGATACATGTTCGCCGACGTGTCTTCAGGCTGAAGCGCTAGGTGAAGCGTGACGTAGCCCGACTGATTCGTGGGCTGAAGCTGGTGGGCTATTCCGTTTACCATCCACTCCTTACTGTGTGATGCTTCGTTCTTCGTTTCTTCTATCCTCTTTGGCGTTATCGTTGCGCCAGCAAAAACTTGAATGCGGGCAGTATCGAAACGGTCTTCCCATCAATCTCTTGCTCTCTTTCTTGAGACAATGAAACAACGTATCCCCGATCGAGATTAAACTTGTTCATAAACGCCAGCAATCCCTTAAGAGTCACTTTTCCACACTTGATTTCAACGGGTATCAGTTTATTGTTTGCGAGAACTACATCGACTTCGTTCTTGTAAGGGTCTCGCCAGAAGAATTCAGCTTTCAACTGGTTGACAACAAGCCATTCAAACACTTTTGATCTCGTAACCTCGTCCTCGCTAAAAAGAGCATCAACGGAAATCAGCGTCGGATAGTACTTCTTCAGTTTTCTTTCCACTTTCCTCTTGCTTCTTGAGAAGTTATACAGTTTCCTGATCAGAAAAGACTCCTCAAGATACGTTAGATAGTTCGAGAGTGTTTGTCTTGAGATTTTCATTTCTTTCGCGAGGCTTGAAACCTCAACGATTTGACCTGGATCATCCATGAATATTGCGAGCAGAGACTCGATTATTGAGGTGTCTCTGATCTTGAACAGTTTTGGCATGTCCCTGTAGAGAACTCTTTCCACTACGCTCTCCATCGCGTATTTTCTTATCACGTCTTTTTCTCCGACGTCGACGAGTTCAGGGAAGCCGAGAGTGACGCAGAATTCCTTGAACAGTCTAGCGAGTTCCTTCTCGTAGAGTCCCAACGGTTCGAAACTCGCTCCCCTGAAACGGAGAAATTCTTTGAATGAAAGAGGCTCCACTTTGAAATCAAACAGTCTGCCCGCGAGCGTTTCCTTTGATTTTTTCCGTATCAGCAGAGATTCTGACCCTGAAACTATTATCTTGACGTTTTTCCCGAACGTGTCATAGATTCTTTTCAGTTGATCATCCCAACTGCTCACTTTCTGTATCTCATCCAGCAAGAGCATGTACTTCCCTTCTCTAAGGTCCTTCTCCACGAGTTCCTCATACTCCTTCATGACGTCCCTTATTTCGACTTCTCTGAACTCGTCGAACGAGAAGTAGATGACGTTTCTTGGATCGAACCCTGTTCTTATCGTATCCTCTACGAGTTTAAGCATCAGAGTGGTCTTTCCCACCCTCCTCAACCCGGTTAGAGCTATTATTTGAGGCAAGGAGATGAACTTCTGAATTTCCTTGTAGATTTCTCTCTCCTTGAATTCTACTCTAAATTCCTCCTTCCACCACGGATTGGATTCCTGCAGAACATCCCTGATTCTTGCCACGTGTACACAACCTAAAATCGATTTCACGTTAACTGTATTTAACTCAAATACTCAAGCTTATGGTCGAAAAATTGTGGAACCAACAATACAACGATCGGATAAACGCAGAAAACTCCCAAAAGCGAATCCTAAACCGCATCGGCA
>Ga0315279_10003166_pt1 | contig 23373 bp, 18 predicted proteins | sample YL17G06_20_MG_FD_203694 | JGI IMG/M metagenome (GOLD analysis project Ga0315279, IMG submission 203694) | Sediment microbial communities from Yellowstone Lake, YNP, Wyoming, USA - YL17G06_20 | ecosystem: Environmental > Aquatic > Freshwater > Lake > Sediment | place: USA: Wyoming | collected...
TGGTTCTTAAACCGCTTAACACAGCGGGAAAAGGACTACTCGTCTGGTTCCTTTCGATGTTTACCGGCCATAGTGTCCTGTCCTACCTACGCTGAAGGTGCTGAAAAAGTGGGAATCGGCAGAAAGATTTTCTATCGCTCCTCTTGGTTCGGTTAGGTGATGGTGAGGGGAGATGTGGATAGCGGCAGCATGCAAAACGCACATTTCTACAATTGTATTGCTCAGGTAGATTTGGTATTTTAAATGGTTCCTGACGCACAGTGGTTTAACCATAAGAGTCTTAAATACTAAATCCCGGTTTATGTATTGATGCGGATAATAGAAAAGCCGTTCGGTCCAGTTCGGGACAGTTTTTAATGAGAAACGTCAACAGACAATAGCCCTAAGGAGATTGTGGAAAGGATGAGAGAAATGAAACGGACAGATTTAGTTGGCTGGCTGGTTGGAATGAGGACCATCGGAAGAGTCGTTACTTGTATAGCAATAGCGATATTGGCAGGCTGTGCCTCGACATCTACTTCATATAGCACCAAGCAAGAAGGACCGAGTAGCACCAACCAAGAAGAACCGAGCGTGAACAAGTTAGTAGTTCACGCCGACAAAGGGAAGGAAAAAATCAGCAGGAACATATACGGCCATTTCTCCGAGCACTTAGGCAGATGTATCTATGGGGGCTTTTGGGTTGGGGAGGATTCGCAAATTCCGAATACTCGTGGTATTCGCAACGATGTGGTCGAGGCGTTGAGGCGGATCAATATACCGCTGCTGCGCTGGCCGGGCGGATGCTTCGCTGATGAGTATCACTGGAAGGACGGCATTGGTCCCCGCGAGCGGCGTCCCACTATGGTCAACACGCACTGGGGCGGTGTCACGGAAAATAACCACTTCGGCACCCACGAGTTCCTTGACCTGTGTGAGCAGTTGGGTTGCGAACCTTACATCTGCGGCAACCTTGGCAGCGGGACCGTGTTGGAGATGCAGCAGTGGGTGGAGTATGCGACCTTTGATGGTAAAAGCCCGATGGCAGATTTACGCCTGCAAAACGGACGTGAAAAGCCCTGGCAGGTCAAATACTGGGGCGTTGGTAACGAGAACTGGGGCTGTGGCGGTAACATGCGGCCTGAGTACTACGCAGACCTTTATCGCCGCTATGCAACATACTTGCGCAACTTCGGCCAAAACCGCCTTTACAAGGTAGCATGTGGACCCAGCGGTGCGAATTATCGCTGGACCGAAGTGCTGATGCGCGAAGCAGGAAAATCCATGGCCGGTCTGGCTCTTCATTATTATTGCGGTTCGGGCAAGAAAAGTCGTTCGGCCACACAGTTTAGTGAAGAAGACTGGTTCGAGCAGCTCAAGAGGGCGCTGCATATTGAGGAATTAGTTGTGAAGCATTCGGCAATCATGGATAAGTTCGACCCGCAGAAGCGGGTAGCGCTGGTCGTGGACGAATGGGGCGCCTGGCATGCGGTCGAGCCAGGAACGAATCCGGGGTTTCTTTACCAGCAAAATTCACTGCGGGATGCGCTTGTTGCCGGCCTTACCCTCAATGTCTTCAACAATCATTGTGACCGTGTGAAGATGGCCTGCATTGCTCAGACCATCAACGTTCTGCAGGCGATGATTCTTACCAAGGATGAAAAGATAATTCTGACGCCGACCTATCATGTTTTCGAGATGTACAAGGTCCATCATGACGCTACGCTGCTTCCTATTGAGCTGCAATGCAATGACTATCTGTTCGGAAATGAACGAATTCCTGCACTGAATGGAGCGGCGTCAAGGGACAAATCAGGTAAGATTCACATATCACTCTGCAATCTGGACCCCAAGAGCTCATCTGAGATTATTTGCGAATTTGGGGGAACAAAAGTCAAAAATGTTTCGGGTCGTGTGCTAACTGCTGATGTGATGACGGCACATAATACTTTTGACAACCCGCAGGCGGTAATACCTACTGCTTTCAATGATTTTAAGCTATCAGAAAGTGTTTTGAGAGTAACCCTACCATCTAAGTCAGTAGTGGTTTTGGAAGTTGAGTAATCTCATATACGGCATACCGGCTTTGCAGTTTGTTTCTGTGCTGGAAATTGTCATATTTTCACAACTACAATTGGCGTAAGAGTTTACGGTAATTCTGGCCGGTGGGCACATAACCCTAAGCTCGCAGGTTCGAATCCTATCTCCACCTATTTTGCTAACTCCTTTAGAGCCAGTCATTTATGACTGGCTATTCTATTGCGATGGGTTAAAACTCCGACGGTTAGGCTTGTCTGGGGCTTGTTTAGGCGGAGTTGATGGTATTGATGCCTGTTCGTGTTTTGGTGAGCTTGGACATTGGGACTGAAATGAGGTAGGAGTTATTGTGATTATCGCTCAAAAGGCGAAGACTGGTGTAGAGAGGTGCGCGACAGCGATGAGGTTATGGTGGAGATAATGGAAGGTTCGGCGGGTGTTGGGTGTATTTCCAACTAAAAAATCTCCCTTATCCTTTCAGCCTCCAACTTTTTTATACTTTTCTTTCTGCAACGCCTAACAGCATTCTCCTCATCTCGGTATTCACACTTTTGGCCTTTGTTTCTAATTCAGCCTCTCCCTTTTCTGTAATTGTTCCACGTGAAACAATTCTCACCCTATTTCGTGGCCCGTGATTCGTGGCTCGAGTCCGTCAAAAAGGAATGCCGGATTTGCGCTTCGCTCCAACATCGAGCACCGAGAAGCGATTATTAAGGCGGGCTTTGAGATTAGCCTACAAAATACCAAGAGCTTCGCATAGCGAGTAGTCGAGTAGGTCATGCCGGTGGTTGTGTGCTTGAATTAAGCTGGCAAGCCCGACTATCCAGGAATCATACCTGCGAAGAACAATAGAAAGCCGCAAGCTGTGGTTGGCAGTATTTGCATTCTCAGGATGTAGTCGGCATCGTTGCCCTGGGTCCTGAGTGTGGAGACAAAGTCATACAATGACCAATAGAACAGGACCTGGCAAAAAACGTCCTGCCAAGCCAGGACTGCCAATCCTGGAGATTGGTTTCTATTGATTCATCATTCTACCTGTCGTTTAACGGCGGCGCTTATTGTGCTGCTGTCTCAACCAACTTCCCTGCGGTTCTGTCTGTAGCACCTATCTCTAACTCCCTCAATTCGTATAGCTGGAGTGCTATATGGCTCGGGTCTTTGCCCTTGCCCATTTTTTGCGATTGTTAAATGCCATTTGGTCTGAGAGCAAGCATCGGGGAATCTATTGGGTCATCTTCTCCTCTGTGCTTTCCAGCTTCTATTCTGATTGTTTCACGTGAAACATTTTTTTATCAAAAGCCCCTTTTTGGTCTGACAAAGCTGCAGAATTTTCACCGAAAATTCCGAAATATTATCTGTGTTGTCCCTAAAGTATCAACCAGTTAGGGAACAGAGAAAGATGGAACGCGTAATATGAGGTTATGAAGGAGCATTTATATGAGCAATGAGAAAAAAGAAAAACCCAAGCATCTCGGCAGGGGGCTTGAGGCGATTTTTGGTCCTATAATATCTGGCTCTGCAGAGGCCGAACGGCCGTCGTCCGTACCAACTGCTACTCCTAACTTCCCACCAGATAAGGAGTTACGTAGCTCGCTTCAGGAAATAAGTGTCGATGCTATATCACCAAATCCCTACCAAGCCCGCACAGTATGGGATGAGCAGGAACTGAAAGATTTGGCAGGATCTATCAAGGCCAATGGTGTGCTCCAGCCCATTATTGTCCGCCCATTAGGGCTTGGGTACCAGTTGATTGCCGGCGAACGTCGATTCCGAGCTGCCAAATTAGCCTCTCTGACAACCATACCTGCGTTGGTTCGTCAGGCAGCGGACGAGCAGATGCTTGAGTGGGCATTGATTGAGAACATACATCGAACTAACCTCAATCCGATTGAGCGTGCGAAGGCCTATCAAAACTACCTCAGCACTTTTGCCCTTACTCAGGCCGAGGCTGCTGAACGGCTCGGTGAGGACCGCTCCGTCATTGCTAACTACCTGCGGCTATTAGACTTGCCGGCAGAAATCAAGCAAATGCTGGCTGAAGGCGAACTGACTGCCGGCCACGCACGGGCGATTCTTGCCCTGCCTACTGATGAACTCAGGCGGAAGCTGGCCAATCGAGCAATGGCGGGTCGGCTTAGTGTTCGTGAAGTTGAAAGACTGGTTCAAAGGTATCTTGCCGGCACGAGTGAGGACAAGACAAGCGGCTGGTCGAAGCCGGCCCACATCATAGACCTCGAAAGGAAACTGAGCAGCCAGCTTGGCACAAAGGTAACCATCGAGACCCGAAAGAAGGGGCAAAGAGGCAAGATAGTTATCGAATTCTACTCTTTGGATGAGTTCGACAGCATTGCGGAAAGGCTTGGCATAGCCTGTGAAGAGCAGGTTTGAAAAAATAACCGGCGAAAATGTAAATTTGGATAATTTTGACAAGGCACCCTAAGCAAGGTGTATAATAGTTTATATTTGTTAAATGGTTATCGAAAAGCAGCGATTAACATTAGTATTGTCTTGGAGGATATCTTATGAAGCGTTCTGTTACCTTAACGATGGTTTTGGTGTTCGTGTCCCTCGGTCTTATTGCCACCTTTGCCGTGAGCGAGGGGGCAATTCCTCGGATTCCTCGACCCAAACCGCCAGAGCCACCGCCGGTCGGTTCCGAAAACCTATATGAGGAACCTACCTCGCCGGAAATGCCGGACATTGCAGGACCGAGGATTGGGCCGGACCCGCTTGCTGACCCTAACAAGGTTCGAGCCAGGGTCAAGTCTTTCGAGGGGCTGGAGAAGGCGCTGATGGATGTGGACAGGCAAAGCCAAAATGAGATGCGCGAATGGCTGCAAAAAACCACTGATAATCGGGTGACTCTGGAAAGGGCCGTGGAAAGGCAGGTCAGGGCAGAACTCGATTTCATACGAAAGCTCGCCGTTGAAGAGAAAGCGGTAAAGACAGTGGCGGCGATTGATGGCATCGCGCTAAATAGACAAGAGCGCTCCAGAAAACTTCTCAAAGAAATGGAAAAAGAAGCCAAAGCTTTGAGAGCACCCAGAGGCACGCGCATACGCGGCCGTGAACTGCCGACAGAAGGAACAGCGGTCCAGGGACAGGGATACGGGCAAGATGTGAATCAGCCCGGACTTCGGCGCAGACGCTAACCGAGCCGTGGCTTGACCGATGAGTTACGAGCGACGAACCACAAGCAACTCCGACTCACCAGAGGCAGGCATTCAGGGGGGCCAGACTTTTTCTGGTTTCGGCGGCCCACTGGCGGCTGCGGTTCTGACAGGGACGCACAGATGAGAAAACAACTGGCTGGAAAAGTGGCAATAGTAACAGGGGCCAGCAGAGGAATCGGCAGAGCTATTAGCATCGCATTGGCGAAAGAGGGGGCAGCGATTGTCCTGGCCGCACGCTCACTTCGCAAACTACAACAGACCGCTCGGCACATAACAAAAATGGGGGCAAAAGCGGAGATTGTCGTTACCGAGCTGACAAACGAGGAATCCATCAAAAATCTTGTTAAAGTAACCGGCGAGAAATTCGGGCGTCTCGATATTCTGGTCAATAACGCCGGCGTCACCCACTCGGCGAAGTTGGAAGAAACCGCGACCGAAGAATGGGACCGGTGTCTCCAGGTCAATGCGCGTGCACCGTTTATCCTTTGTAGAGAGGCCCTGCTGCTATTAAGGAAGGCAAAAGCCGCTCATATTATTAACATCGCGTCGGTCGTGGGAGTCAAGGGATACCCGCTTCAAAGTGCCTATACCGCCTCCAAACACGCCCTTCGCGGGATGACAATATCATTAGCCGAGGAGCTTAAAGGCTCGAATATTCGGGTGCATTTGCTCTGTCCCGGCGGAGTGGACACCGAGTTGGTTCGGAAAGTCCGGCCGGACATAAAGAAGGAAGAGCTTATCAAGCCGCAGGAAATTGCTGAGATGGTTGTTTATCTTGTTACACATAAAGGCAACGCTGTTATAGATGAACTGCACATTCGAAGAGCAGCTTCGTCGCCGTGGTTTTGATTGGCGGTTGGTTGTTTGCTGTGAAAAATTGATAAAGGAATACTATGCGGGTAGTCATACAACGGGTTCTGGAAGCCGCGGTCAAGGTTAATGACCAATTAGTCGGTCAAATCGGCAAAGGATTGCTGGTTTATCTCAGCGTTGGCAAAGGCGATAGTCTAAAGGATGCTGAGTTTATAGCAGACAAGCTGGCAAACCTGCGAATTTTTGCTGACGAAGCCGGCAAGATGAATCGAAGCGTGCTTGATGTCGGCGTCCAGGGCGAAGCCCTGGACGGGATCAAGCCCGCCTTCGGCGGGCAGATTTTGCTGGTCAGCAATTTTACCCTTCACGGCGATTGCCGAAAAGGACGTCGGCCCGGTTTCGATGCAGCAGCCGAACCGGCACCGGCACAGCAGCTTTACGAAAAGGTCATTGAGCTTGTCTGCAAACAAGGCATTGCCGTTGAAAAAGGAGTTTTCGGCGAGTATATGTATGTAAGCAGCGTCAACGATGGCCCGGTGACATTCCTACTCGATAGCTCCCGGTTATTTTGAGTTAGTACTACCCACCTGAACAGAAGCAAGATTCACAGATTAAACAAATTTGAAAAGGAGGAGTAACCGTCCCCAAATGGCTCCCCCAGCGAAACTTGACAACGGGTAGTTGATAGTTATGATGTGAACGTGTTCCTGGATGTCATTTTGCATTTGAGTTAAACTGTTTTTCTGCTGGAAAAGTGAAGGGATATGAAAATGACGCTATTATTAGGATACGACGTCGGAAGCTCATCAATAAAGGCAACGCTGTTGGAAGCCCAGACGGGTCAAGTGGTGGCGACGGCGAGCTCGCCGGAAAAAGAGCTTGAAATTATGGCCAAGAAGCTCGGCTGGGCCGAGCAGCATCCGCACGTATGGTGGGAGCACGTGAAAGAAGCGACCCGGAAGGTCGCCTCTAAAATCCGAAATCCGAAATTCGAAATTAGAAATGTAGAGGCGGTAGGGATTTCCTACCAGATGCATGGTTTGGTTATCGTTGATAAAAATAAAGAGGTTATAAGACCTTCGATAATCTGGTGCGACAGCAGGGCAGTCCAAATAGGTGAAAAGGCGGCAGCGGACATCGGCAAAACCAAGTGCCTGCGGCGGCTGTTTAATTTCCCCGGCAATTTTACGGCGTCGAAACTAAAGTGGGTGATGGAGAACGAGCCGAAGGTCTATTCAAAGATTTACAAGATAATGCTGCCCGGCGACTATATTGCGATGAAAATGACAGGTGAGATAAAGACGACACCTTCAGGCATATCCGAGGGGATAATGTGGGATTTCGAAAACGACGGGTTGGCTGAATTCGTGCTCGAAAACTACGGTATCTCCACCAACCTGATTGCGGAAACGGTTCCTACGTTCTCCATCCAGGGAGAACTAACACCAGCGGCTGCCGGTGAGCTGGGTCTTAAAGCTGGAACCAAAGTAAGCTATCGGGCCGGCGACCAGCCCAATAACGCCCTGTCATTGGGAGTGCTGGAGCCGGGCCAGGTGGCTGTTACCGCCGGCACATCGGGTGTAGTGTATGGAATCAGTAATAAGAAAAATTATGACCGACACTCGTGGGTGAATATCTTCGTTCACGTCAACCACTCACGCAATAAGCCCAGGTATGGGGTGCTGCTGTGCCTCAATGGGACAGGAATTCTAAATAGCTGGTTGAAGCATAATTTCGTGGCGGAAGGCCTGGACTATCCGCAAATGAACGAGCTTGCAGCGACAGTGCCGATAGGTTCCGATGGTCTGGTCATACTTCCTTATGGTAACGGAGCAGAAAGGACGCTGGAGAACAGGAACATCGGCGCTTCGGTTCATGGATGGAACTTTAATGTGCACAAGAAAGCTCATTTTCTAAGGGCTGCTCAAGAGGGGATTGTTTTCGCACTAAACTACGGCCTCGGGATAATGCGCGGTATGGGAATCAAGCTAAAGACCGTCAAGGCGGGAAATGCCAATATGTTCTTAAGTCCGTTATTTGCAGAGGCCTTTGCCACCGTGACAAAAACGACCGTGCAGCTTTACAATACCGATGGCTCACAAGGGGCGGCACGAGGAGCAGGTATCGGCGCAGGGATTTACAAAGGTCCGGAGGATGCCTTCGTGGGTCTGGCACCCGTTAAAACAATCGGACCTAACAAGAAATTGGCTGCAGCTTATCAGAATGCCTACGAAAAATGGGAAACGGTCTTGAAGCATCAGCTAAAGTCATAAGGCGGATGAGTGAACGAGTAGGTGACATTGACCATTGATAGAAAGGAGCAGGTAAAATGGCAAAGAAATCTTCACACAGTATTTGCAGATGGACATTTAATCCCGGCAAGGGCGGTTTTGTGCCTGCGGATATGAGGCCACAGTGGGGTAAGAAATTTACCACTGTGGATATGATTAAGCTGGTCCAGAAGAAAATCGCCCCGCGGCTGCCCCGTAATGTCGAACTGGGAATAGAGATGCACTACGATACGGAAGTCAGCGAGAAAACTGCGAAGGAAGTTGCAGATGCACTCGTCCATTCGGGATTGTATCTTGCGATGATTACCCCCGGTGCGCACAGCCACTTCGCTTATGGCGGGATTGCATCTCTGGACAGGCAAGAAAGAAGGCGAGCGGAAGAGTTCGGCATCAGGACGGTCGATATTGCCTATGGTCCCTTGAGAAAGGCCTGGCACAAGGACCCTGCGAAATCGCCCTCATTTATTATCTGGAATGGCTCGTTCGGTTACGATGTTGCAACGGTCGGCATCCGGCTTATGTATCAGAATCTAAAAGAAAGCGTTGCGGGGTTATGTAAATACGAAAAAAAGCAGGGCGGAAAGCTCTACATAGGTTTTGAGCCGAAGCCGAATGAAGGACACCCGGCTATGCTAATCCCGACCGTGGCAAGTGCGATTCTATTCTGGAGGAAACTCGAGGAAGAGTTCGGGATTCCCAGAGCCAAGAAAGGCGTCAATAAGGAGTTCGGCCACTCGGAAATGATAGGCCTTGACCACGTTTACGACACAGTCGAAGAGCTTGATAATGATGCGATGGTGCACATGCACCTAAACAGCCAGGGATATAACGATGGCATCATCCTCGGCGGGCCCGGCAAGTTCGACATCGACCATGGAGTCAGAGTCAACGGTATGAATATCGCTATCGCGGGGCTTTTGCAGGAGAAGGGCTTTGCTCGCTGGAAAGGCCACGATATGCAGACGCGGGCTTATGATAACGCACAGCAGGGAATCGACAGGGTCGTCAGGAGCGTATTGAGCTGGGAGGCGTGTGCGAAGGCAGCGCGAGAGCTGCCAACTTTAGAGCTTATGAAGGCACTTAGCAATCGCGAAACCGCCCAGGCCGAAGATATGATGAGAGCAGCGGTTGTCGATGCGCAGCGGTACTTCGACCAAATGTATAAGTAACTATCAGGGACTATGGTGCTCCAGCCAATGGTAGGCCATAATGGCGAAGTCTTTGAAATTGACTTTGCAGTCGCCGTTTATGTCACCGGCAATGACCGTTTCGCAAACTGGCTCGCCAAAGTATGACTTGCTTGCCTGCGCTGTGCCGCCATAAGCGCCCATATTGATAATACCGCCGTTTGGGAGTGGCTCATAGCCAATCGGACTTGCTGGGTCTCCGGCATCAATGCAGGGGCTTGTTACATTATCCTTTACCCAGCTTTGAGTTTCCGGGACCCATCTGCCGGCCGCACCCCGTCAGGGATATTGGTTGCACGTGCAAGTTGAGTTACGATCCTGCCCGATGATTCTACCCATCCCTACTACCTTCCAAGGTTATCCTTTATAAAGTTCATAATATTCTGATGATGGTGGTTGATTTTGTAGGCGTATGGATAACCAAACGGATACAATGGTTTGACTGTTTGCAGTAAAACTGTCGTCCCGCAGAATGTGAACCCAACTTCTTGCATAATGCGAACTATATCCGCCTGAACGCAGACCTCAACTCTATCTATGACAACCTTAATGCCTGGATTCTCAAACAAGGTTATACACTTGATGACGGGCCCTGCGAAGTGTTTTTATCTGAAGGCCCGATGACAGACTATGCCCAGACGAAGACCAAAATAATGATTCCCGTCAAAAAATTGTCTCAACGTAAGGAGTAAGCCATTTTGGCCATAGGATTTGGTTTAGCTTGCCGGGCACAAAAAACTCCGGCAACCTAAACAATAGCTTTTTCCTGCTAAGGCGGGATGAGGGTAGGCCCACCTTTGGCAGGACAGCCTCTCAAATCTGCCGTAGATAGACAGGGTAGTAATAACGGCAGGCGAGATTTGCCTGCTATAGGCGATCTGCTTAGAGCCTAACAAAACAAAATGGCTAATTTTAGAGTTCTGCGTGGCCGATGTAGGTTTAGCAGTTGTGAGTCGACCAGTAAAATTAGATGGGAATTGAGGATTCAGAATTGATGATAGCAAAGCTCCGCCACAAGTCACAGTTGTCGATGCTCGATACTCATTCCTCGATGCTTGAGTCACGAGGCACGGGATGGCTGGAAATGTCAATTCGGCGGAGATTTGCCATAAAGTTTTCTTTTGTGCTTATTTTTGGGGTAGCATTTACTTCGGCCGGTTTCGCACAGCCGCCCTGGAAATTTATCGTTACCGCTGACAGCCGCAGTGATAGCGCATCCGACCACAATGGCGTCAATATAGCCATCCTCAGTGAAATCGTCGCTGAGGTCATTAAACATAATGTCGATTTTTTCCTCTTTGGCGGCGACCTGGCCATCGGCACCTCCGACCAGAAGGAATTGGAAACCCAGTTTCTTACGTGGCGAGATACAATGCAGCCGGTTTACGATGCCGGCATCCTCGTCTATATCGTTCGAGGCAACCACGATGCCAGCAATTACCCTTCCTGCATCACTGCCTGGAACAACGTCTTTTCCGGCCCCTATACTTTACCCGACAACGGCCCTCCGGGCGAGGTGAACCTGACATATTCGGTTACGCACAAAAACGTTTTCATTCTTGCTCTCGACGAGATTAAGACCGCCTACCGGTCTATAGACTATGTCAATCAAGCCTGGATAGATGCTCAATTAGCAGCAAATACCCGTCCGCATGTCTTCGCCTTCGGCCATTTCACGGCCTTCAAAATGTTGTGGGATAGTCTCGGCGACCATCCCGCCGACCGTGAGCTGTTCTGGAAAAGTCTCGAAAAAGCCGGCGCCCGAACCTATTTCTGCGGCCACGAGCACTTCTACAATCATGCAAGAGCCGATAGTGACGGCGACCCCAACAACGACCTTCATCAGTATGTTATTGGAAGCGCCGGCGCCCCGGAACATATCTGGAACGGCACTTGGCCCTACGATAATGGCGGCAGAACCATCACTAAAATCTACCACACCACACGGTTTGGCTATGTAATAGTTGAGATTGATGGCCTTAATGTCACTCTGACCTGGATGGAGCGTGACACTAATGACCCGAAAATCCCAGGCACATACACGGCCAGGGACGTATGGAGTTACACCGTGACCTGCGGCGATGCAGCCCACCCGTATCCGCCGGCAGACCTCAACAAAGATTGTTATGTCGATTCCTTTGACTTCGCCATCATTGCAAATCAATGGCTCCAGACCGGCGACCTCTCCGCGGACATTGCCCCGGACGGTGGCGACAGCACGGTCAATGAGTATGACCTTGCCGTCCTTGCCGAAAACTGGTTAGAGTGTACTGCTCCGGACTGCTATTAGCATTTCACAACACTAATCATCGAATATATCTTGCACAAATGGTAGAATGCTCTTTGATGTCGAAAGAGCATCTGCATCTACGCAGAAATGCAGTATGATGCAGCGTTAGACACCAAAGAAAGGCAATATATGAGGCTAATAACTTATTTGCGTAATCAGTCCATTTCCTGTGGTATATTAACCAGCACGGGAGTAGTGGATATCTCGTCGGCTTGGCGGGGTCCGAACCCTCCCCGCACGGTGAAGGAAATCCTGCAGAGAGGCTCATCCTGCCTTGACAAACTTACTCAGTTAGCCGACCTGACTGATATCTTGACGCCTCTGGAGTCGGTTAAGCTTCTCGCACCCATCCTCCGGCCGGGCAAGGTAATCGCACTTGCCGGAAACTATGTCGAGCATATTAAAGAGGCCGGCCTCAAGCTCGGCCTGTCGGATTCGCCGCGCAAGACAACCGTCCCCAGACCATTTCTTATGCCACCGACAGTGGTCATCGGGCCGGATGAACAGATACCCTGGCCGGTGTATAGCGAACAAATCGATTATGAGCTTGAGCTGGCGGTTGTAATCGGCAAAAAAGCTAAATGCGTAGAACCGGGCACTGCCCCCGATGTTATCGCTGGCTACACCATAGCCAACGATGTGTCGGCCCGCAGCGTAACATTCGCAAAGAATAGGGCCAAACGTCCCTGGGACGAATTTTACGACTGGCTCAACGGCAAGTGGGCCGACGGCTTTCTGCCAATGGGGCCATATTTACTTACTGCCGATGAGATTCCAGACGTGCAAAATCTCAATATGACTCTTACCGTTAACGGGCAAGTCCGCCAGAAGGCAAATACCTCACAGATGATTTACCCTGTTGCTGATGTTGTGTCGTTTCTTAGCCATATAATGACACTCGAACCCGGAGACGTTATAGCTACCGGCACACCATCCGGCGTAGGTTTCGCCACAGGCAATTACCTCCAGCCCGGCGACCGCATCGACTGCACCATCGAAAAACTCGGCACCCTAACCAACACACTCGGCCTCAGACCAGAAAAATCCTACGAGCCACTGGCATAAATCTCCGTCATTCTGAACGAAGTGAAGAATCTCTCCTTATATTTGGCTCCATGTTTTACGTGAGGTTCAGTCCTTGGAGTTTTACGCAGGGTTGCCTGCCTTGAGGTTCAAAAGAAAAAGGCTCCGCAGCTAAGCGGAGCCTTTTTTGGGCGTAATTTTAGATTGCATCACTTTGGAATTACGTTGGTCGCACACGGGCCTTTCTTGCCCTGTCCGACCTCGAACTCAACCTTCTGGCCTTCCCGAAGATTGGCGTAGCCGCTTGACTTGATTTCGGAGTGGTGCACGAACAAGTCCTCGCTGCCATCATCGGGAGTGATAAATCCAAAGCCCTTTTTTCCGTTAAACCATTTTACTGTACCTGTGCTCACTACTTTGCTCCTTTGGCCTTTTAAGGGGCCGTAAATTAACTGTCTCTCACACTTTTTTTAAGAGAATACTCTTGAGAGATGAAAGAATATGCCCTATGAAGGGGATATTATACCAGAAAGAATACCACAAGTCCAATAAAAAAAATAAATTAAATCGCCGTTACATAGAGTTTCTACGATTGGCGTTATAAATCATTAATATGGTCAATTCTGCGTTGTGGCAGGGAAAATCCGTGGTTTTGGCCAAATAGACTATCGTAGTTTTCAGAGCGGTCAACGGTTTAGCTGTTTAGACTTTTTGACCCCGGCAGCAATGGCGGCCTTGCGGAGTTTATCGCCAGCAGGACCAGGAGACCCATCGAACAAGCCGCTGAGGAGATGTGGGTACTGTTCCAGAGCGGCCAAGAGGCAGGGCCAGCGGTCCGGGTGTTCCTTTCGAAGGGAATCGGCCAAACCCAGGCAGATGGCCAAGTAAGCGGTGCGGGCCCGCTGTTGGGATGAGGCATCATCGGCGAGGCCGGCTAATATTTGAGGTTTCATTTTTGATTGCAGGAGGGCGGCCTGGTCATCAGGGCTGGAGAGTGCCTCGATGTTGGCTGATTCCTGTGGGCGGATGCGATATATGATTTTGCCATTGCGGGTGAGCTTCTGGCCACCATTTTCGGTTATGACGCGGCCGGCTACTTCGATGATGCGGTCAGTGAAGCTGGTTATGGTTTCGTCATCCGGCATCCCAGGCCGAGTGGTGTTGCGATACAGGTCTTTGATTTTCCAGCCTTGATGCTGCATCCAGCGGTAACCCTTGATTACGCCAACGATGGTGCCGGCGGTAGCGGCGTTGTTGTCGGCGTCCCAGCCAAAATTGAATGCGTTGATTAGGGTTTTGACAAAGTCACCCTGCCCATACAGTAAGGCGGCAACGGTGGCAGCGGTGCAGAGTTCATAGCCGTTCTGGTTGCGGGTTCTGTTTTCATAGAGGGTATATTTATCCCTGATAAGGCGGCGGGCCGTGCGCCAGTCGTCAGAGTATTGCTTTCGCCAGGAGCGAACGTCAGTGACAATCTGGCGAAGCCGGCTGCGGGGGTCAATTGAAGCCAGACCTGCATTGAGGATTTTATCGATATCGTCCGTGATGAAAGCAGTGGCAATCATAGCGGTGAACAGTTGTGTCGCCTGGGCAGGCTCGCCATCGATACTGACGTGGGTGTAATGGAGGCCAATACGGGCAGCGGTTTGCGGCATTGCGGGGGCGAGCAGGCCAAATGTCTCGCACACGAACTGTCCTGAGATGTTGAAATCGGCCCAGGGGTTAAGGGCCGGGTTGCCTGTCAGCGGGGGGTCGATGCCGATGTCCATTAGCCGGCGGACATACAGATTAGAACACCATATATGCTGGTTAATGTGGGTTTTCCATAGTTGCGTGATGTGTTGCGGCGGGAGGTAAATACTCACGGAGCGTTGCATGGTGACAATGTAAACCCATTCGATGTCGGTGTCATCGTCCGTTAGGGCACCTTCCAGCAGGGTGGGAATATAATTTTCGATATTGCCTGGCTCACTGTAATATTTATTTTCGTGAGGCAGCCCATTGAGGTTCCCCAGGAGCTGGCCGAGAAGACCTCCACGGATTTTGTCCTCGATGGTCTCCGCAGATAATTCGATGAACCGGTGAGGGTCGTCGGGGGCAGCCATAGCAGTACAATTCACTGTAAGGCTCCGCAGTGAAAAAAAGAGGGACAAGAAAAGCAATTTTTTAGACATAACACCGCCCTTTCAAACCACTGTATAATAACGATAGTGAAGCTTGTGAACAAGCCCGGCGAAACTACCCCGTCGCTCGTAGTTCGTGGCTCGTGACCTGAGTTAAGAATTTTGAATGCAGAACCTGGAACTTTGCTATCATCAATTCCCAATTCTAAACTCCGGATTCTCAATTCTCCCTTAATTTTCTTGCAATGGCAGTTTTTTTTGTTAGACTTATGCGGTGGAAAGTTTAAGGGCAGGTAGCTCAGTCGGTAGAGCAGCGGACTGAAAATCCGTGTGTCGGCGGTTCAACTCCGCCTCTGCCCATTCTCGTAATGTAACAGCCGGCTAAATACTTGTATTTATAGTAAGTCTTCCAAAGGACCTGTTTGACCGCTTAGGCGATGTAAATTACCTTGACCTGAATATGTTTGCCGATGAGTGGCCTCTCTACTGCTCTTATAATACCAATTGAGATTAAAAAATGCGCCTTGTAAAAATCCACAGCTTATAACTTCTTGTTATACAGATGGTTAAGCTCTTGGCGTTTGTTTGCTTGGCGCAAGAATTAACTTGAACTGGTATAATTGGCCATCAGAATAAAAATATGGAATGAATTTGAGGGGTGTAACTTGTTTCCTTAAGCCGATAAAACGTCGCGTGAAGGACCGTTTCATTACGCCGATAAAACATCGTCTGGAGGTTGAGCTTGCCAAGAGATACAGATATGTGCTTGGTGTGCTTGGAAAAGTATGCTTCGTAGGCGTCACGGGAAGTTGCGGCAAAACGACAACCACGGAACTCATTGCTACAATCTTAGCAAAGGAAGGTCAAGTTCAAAAGAGCAGCCAAACGAACACTACATATTATGTTGCTAAAACAATTTTGACTGTCCTTCCACAGCACCGCTTCTGTGTTAATGAAATCAGCGTTCACCTCCCCGGGGTGATGGAGAAATCAGCAAAGCTGCTGCGGCCTCAAATAGGCGTGGTTACGCACGTCGGCCACGACCATTACAGTAGCTATCGCAACTTAGAATTGACGGCTGCAGAGAAAGGGAAACTCGTGGAAGCACTTCCGGTTGGTGGGGTGGCAGTGCTCAATGCAGATGACCCTTACGTGTATGCCATGCGGGAGCGAACAAGAGCTCAGGTTATCACTTACGGATTATCAGCCGATGCAATGGTCCGTGGGGAAAACGTATCTTGAGCCTGGCCACAGCCAATGTCACTTGACGTTTGTTATGCACAAAAACGGTTTCACGTTCAAATACAGTTGTTAGGTAAGCACTGGGCTTACGCTGTGTTGGCTGCGATATCTACCGGCATTGCTGCAGGCATTTCGCTGGAACGCGATGTTCAAGCAGTCAAAACCTTCGCCCCGGTCCTTAACCGCATGAGCCCGTACGAAACCACTGACGGCATCACCTTCATTTGCGACGACTGTAAGGCGCCACTGTGGACCATATCCGCCTCTCTGGATTTCATGAGAACAGCAAAGGCAGAGAGAAAAGTTGCCGTGATAGGGTCAATATCAGACACTCCCAAGAACTTTCATGATAGATACCGGACAGTCATTCGACAGGCCCTGGATGCAGTTGACAAGATAGTTTTTGTTGGCGACCATGCTCATATAGCCCTCAAAGCACGACCCCATCCCGAAGATGACCGCGTCATGGCGTTCGACACACTTTACCAACTCAATTCTTTCTTAAGTAATTATCTCAAAGCAGGTGACCTCGTATTACTGAAAGGTTCAATGAATGCCGACCATCTCCAGCGAATCGTGCTCTCACGGACTAATGATATTGCCTGCTGGCAGGAAAAATGTGGAAAATTACGTTTCTGCAGTGGTTGTCGGTACCAGCACAGTCCCTCTGTGCCGCACCCGTAAAATGGTTGGTTTTCCCCGTCCTTCTGCAATGATACTACCGATGCGGGCGATTAATGGCAAGGCACTGTCGCAGTTTCATTTCAAACATACGCCAGCATCTTTTCTGCTCATTTTCGGTCAGCGGTGATTGCGGATACAGCAGTAGCTCACCGACCTGCTCTTTCAGGTTTTCGCTTCTGAATCATCCCCAGTTTTGCAGGAGGATTTTGCTTCTCAAGCCTCGCAGAAAACGGCGAGTTCTATCTTCACCTTTGCATCGTTGTTTTGGCGAAACAACTCCTGTAACTCACCGGTCTGGGATTGTCCTGAGAGACTATGCACAGGGGTCGAAAAACTTGTTGCCTATTACGCTCCGGTTTGTTACCATAAGACCTTCAGCAATGTAACACTTGAGGAAGGATGCTCTATTATTCCTTGAGGAACAAGTCAAAAGCGAAGGCTCAAACGATGGCGTTAAAGAGATGGAAGAAGGAGAAGCTGACCAATGAAAGTATTGATGAAGAGCAAGCCGGAACCTGGAATTTGGCTGGACGATGCACCTATACCTAAAATCGGCATTAACGAAGTGCTCATAAAAATCCATAAGACTGCGATATGCGGCACCGATATTCATATCTTCAATTGGGATAAGTGGTCTCAAAAGACAATTAGAACTCCTATTGTCATAGGCCACGAATTTGTCGGCACCGTTGAGAAGATTGGCAGTAATGTGCATGATGTGGAGCTGGGCGAATTAGTCAGCGGCGAGGGACATATTGTCTGCGGACACTGCAGGAATTGCTTAGCAGGGCGCAGGCATCTGTGCACCGACCCAAAATGTATCGGCGTGAACCGGGATGGTGCCTTTGCTGAATATCTTTCAATACCGGTCTCCAATGTGTGGCATTGCGACCCTAACATACCAACAGATATACTTACGTGCTTCGACCCTTTCGGCAACGCAGTGCACACCGCACTCTCTTTCGGCCTGGTTGGAGAAGATGTTCTGATAACCGGAGCCGGACCCATTGGCTGCATGGCAGTAGCTGTAGCCGAACATGTGGGCGCTCGATATGTAGTGATTAGCGACATAAACCCTTATCGTCTGGAATTGGCCAAAAAAATGGGGCCTACTTTGACACTGGACGTCAGAAACGAAAAAGTCGAAGATGCCGTCAATAAACTTGGTATGAAAGAAGGGTTCGACGTTGGCCTTGAAATGTCAGGCAGTCCTGATGCGTTCAAGAGTATGCTTGCGAATATGAGTCACGGCGGCAAAATCGCTCTGCTGGGAATAATGCCATACACCGCCATCGACTGGGATTACGTCATCTTCAAAGGGCTTTCTATTAAAGGGATTTATGGCAGGGAAATGTATGAAACTTGGTATAAGGCAACCATGCTCATTCAACGCGGGGTGGATATTGCACCGCTTATTACGCACCGCTTCCATTATACCGAATATGCAGAGGCTTTCGAGGTGATGAATTCGGGTAAATCAGGAAAAGTTATCTTGAATTGGACGGAAGAATAGGAAGTCGGCATACATAACAACAGCAAGGAGCAAGAGATGTTTGGAGTGATAAAATCTCATATATCTACGGAGCTCAAGCAAATAAACGACAATGGGCGTTACAAGGCAGAGCGTATCATAACCAGTCCGCAGAATGCAACGATTACAGTGCAAGGCGGGCAGAGAGTCCTTAACTTATGCGCCAATAACTACTTAGGTCTTGCAGACCATCCCGATATCATCCAGGCTGCCCGAGACAGCTATGAGAAATGGGGATATGGCCTGTCTTCAGTTCGCTTCATTTGCGGCACTCAGGAAATACACAAACAACTGGAAAAGAAAATATCAGACTTTCTGGGTACGGAAGATACCATTTTGTATAGCTCCTGCTTCGACGCCAACACGGGCCTCTTCGAAAGCTTGCTCAGCGAGGAGGATGCAGTCATAAGCGACAACCTGAACCATGCGAGTATTATCGACGGGATTCGCCTGTGCAAGGCGCAGCGCCTGCGGTTCGAAAACTCAAATATGCAGGATTTGGAGGACAAACTGCAACAAGCCCAGTCGGCAAGATTCCGTCTGATTGCAACCGACGGGGTATTCTCAATGGACGGAACTATAGCCAAGTTGGACCAAATTTGTGACCTCGCTGAAAAGGACGACGCATTAGTGATGGTGGATGACTCACACGGGGTTGGTGTGCTGGGCAAACGCGGACGAGGCACTCATGAATACTGTGATGTAGTTGGACGAGTTGATATCATAACCGGCACACTCGGCAAGGCCCTTGGCGGCGCCAGCGGCGGCTACACCAGTGGAAGAAAAGAAATTATTGAGATTCTGCGCCAGCGCTCTCGTCCTTACCTTTTCTCAAACACGGTAGCACCTGCTATTGTTGTCGCGTCCCTGAAGGCCATAGACATTCTGTCCAATTCTACTGATTTGTGTGAAAAGCTTATGGATAACACCCGCTATTTCAGAGAGCAAATTGCTAAACTGGGATTGTATGTTATCCCCAGCCAACATCCGATTGTGCCGATTATGCTGGGAGATGCACTCATAGCCCAACAAATGGCCGAAAAGCTATTAGAAAAAGGTGTTTACGTAATAGGATTTTCCTATCCTGTAGTTCCCAAAGGTGCTGCACGAATTCGCGTGCAGATATCAGCAGCTCACACCAAGGATGATCTGCATTTCGCCATCGAAAAAATTGGCGAGACCAAACAGGAAATAGGAATCTGACTAGTTTGAAGGCTGTGACCCGATATTCAAGATTCTTGCACAACCCTGCTGGAGCTGGTTGGCGTAAACGTGGGCAATCGATGGCCCCTTTCTTCGCCACGGCACCCAAGCCTCGCATAGGAAAGTGTGTTTCCCACCATCAACACCACGCAAGCCTCGCGAAGTAAAGAAAAGACATCCTGAAAAGCAAGCCCCAGAACCCTCTTTAATGCTATGTTTTTACATAACAAGTTTGTCTGACAGAAGCCAGGTATTCAGCAGGAAAAGTAACATAAGGAACGGCTGGTGAACATAACCTCAAGTCAAAGGTGCTGAATTACTCCCCGCCTTCGAGCCAATCCTCAGACATAATAGCGAGATCGTATATGTCAACCTCGCCACTGTGGTCCAAGTCGGCCCCGCCACAGCAGTCGTTCTGGTAACAGTTGGTTTGTTGCCAGCGGCCGGAGAATACGCTGAAATCACCGAAGTCCACCTTGCTGTCTGGTTCAATGTCGCCGGCGAATTGCCGGTCACTAAATGCCTGCTGCATGGCGCAATAAATCTCTCTTGGGCGCATTATATCTATCGAGGTCCCGCTTTTTTCGACAGCCATAATGCCATACCATTCTTCATTTGAGAAAAAATCCGGCTGGACATCTGTATAATAGCCGCACAAATCCTGAGTAGCTGGAGAACCGCATTTCCACCATTCATCGCAGTATTCCATAACTGCTCCGCCCAGACAGTTGTCCCTTATCTGGTTCCACTCGTGCACAACCCACTGGGCCTGGAGATGCTGGTTCTGAGTCGGCGGACCGCTGCCGTAAGCGTCAACACCGAATTCCGTCATAATCAGCGGTTTTGCGGTAACTTTGTCATAATAGCAGAAGTAAGAGTGGTAATCGTAACACACATAGGCGTTGTGTCCCCAAATGTCCACATAGTTCAAAGAGACGTCATCTGAGGAGTGGTCAACATCCGCAAAGAAAAGCATATAGCCATTCACCAGAATCGTTGGATGATAAGCGGGATTCTCGGTTTCATAAGCAACCTGGGCCAGTTTGTTTGCCAGCTTGTACCAGTCTGCGACATCTTTTTTGTAGTGGAGATTGTTTTCATTGCCGATGGCCCAGGCAAGAACCGCAGGATGATTTTTGAACCGGTTGACATAGTCTGCGATGCCATTTGCATAGGATTCGATTGTGGCAGGATTGCTGTAGTCAATGTCGGGAACGTCGGTGCTCGCCGGGACATAAAAACCCATTATTGCATATATACCAGCCGAGGCCAGGGCATCAAGCAAGGTTGTGTCCGGAAGCTGAACCCAGAGCCGAATCGTGTTAACGTTCATTTTTTTTAGATAAGCCACATCCCTCTGGATTATGTTCTGGTCGGTAAATATATAATCCAGCGTGTCCCTGGTAGGGGACATCCCAATTGGAACGGGCTGATAACCCACTGCTTTGACAAGAAATGGCTTGTCGTTAACAGTCAGAGCTTTGCCAACCACCTTTACATGGCCGGTACTGACGGGCTTATTTGTGGGTTGATATCTATACCTGTTTGAAGAGTAAACATACTCCGCGTAAACCTCAGGGTCTGAAAGTGCCCAGTTGAAGAAACGTAACTCGTCTATAACCCCCCTTCCTCTGCCGTACCATTCGCCCGAACCAGAGATGCCTATATTCATAAAACCGTTCGCGTGGACAAAGGGCGCTGGGAGGCGTTCGCCCCCGGCATAAGTGCCGTTGATGAAGAGTTTCATGTGGTAGGTGCCTTGCCTCTCGTACCATATCACGACGATGTGGGCGTACTTGTCCTGTGAAAGCACAGCCGGGGCATACGCAACCCTATATTCATTGGCAGCATTACGGATTTCAAAGTACACACTGTCTGAGTTTGCATAAAATACGCCCATACTGTTAGGTGTTCCAAGGCGGCCAATTTCCATGATGCCGCCTTTTTGGTCCGATGAGTTCTTTTTGAGCCACAGCGAGAGGGAGCCAGCAGAAGTATCAAATATCTGCCCAGTAAACCTTACATCCGCTGTCCCATTGAAATTTGCGCCCAGACCATTAACGGCGGCGGGAAATGTTAGTGCGCCATTAACCGCTCCGTTGCACTGGATGATGGCCGATTCGCTGTCAAAAGTGCAATAGAATGGTGCGCATTCACCGGCAAGGGAAGGCGAGAGGATAGAGGCAAAAAGCCAAAGACTAATCATTATGAGTTTCTTTAAGTACATCTTAGGTCCTCCATTTGCCAAATACATAATAAACGATAACTGGGCCAAAGTCAAACACAAACTCACCTCAGGCGGATCCAAGGTTTTGTCCGCCTTATGTTTCTACGTGGCGATGAATTAAAAAGTGCCTCAAACTCCGTGAGGTCTTGTCTCTGAACAAAGTGAAGCGAAAAGCCTAAAAGGTTAGCCGAATGAATATGAGGTGCCTTTTACGCTTTTAAGGGCCGAACGGCGAGGTCTTTCAACGCTGAACTGTGTTTACGCGTCAAGCTCGGCACCAGACCAACCAGCAAAATTCCTGTATTTGTCTGCTTCATCCCGGTATAATAATCGCCAACTATTTAGCCCGCTTCCTGCAGCGAGCGCAATTAAGAAAGAAAATGAGCATAGAACATTACACGAGTTGGCTCATCTTATTCAGATTAGGCTTGATACTTTTTATGAGTTAGGAGATTTGACAATGAGAAGACCTTTATTCTCTATACTCCTGATATGCATCTTCCCGATTCTATTCTCATCATGCGCACTTCCTGCAAAACAATCTCAGCCCTGGCGAGGCGTTCATATCCTTATGACAACTCAAGACAAAACTGAGCAACTAACTGAAGTCGTGGGCGAGCTGGCAGACCTTGGTATTAATGTAATTATAGCAGAGATCAATTACGGATATGAATATCAATCTCATCCAGAGTTACAAGCAAACAATCCCAGCAAAAAAGAGCAAATCAAAAAGCTGGTTGCTGAATGCAGAGAGCATCATATTCGCCTTATCCCACAATTCCAATGTTTAGGCCATCAGTCATGGAGTAAACACAGTTTTCCTTTATTAGCCAGGTATCCTCAATTTGATGAGACGCCCGGCCAATACCCCAGCAACGAGGGGATTTATTGTCGAAGCTGGTGTCCGCTTCATCCGCAAGTCAATCGGGTAGTATTTGACCTTATGGACGAGCTGATTGATGCTTTTGAACCTGATGCTTTTCACGTGGGGATGGATGAAGTTTTTCTTATAGGCGAGAACACCTGTTCACGTTGCAAGGGTAAAGATAAAGCCGAGCTTTTCGCTAAGGCGGTTAACGACTATCACAAGCACCTGGTTGAAAAACATAAGCTTGAAATGCTCATGTGGGGTGACCGTCTGCTCGACGCCCGCAAAATAGATTACGGTAAGTGGGAAGCCAGTGCTAATGATACGGCTGGAGCGATTGACCTGGTCCCCAAAGATATAATAATCTGCGATTGGCACTACGAGCCCAGGGACAATTACAAGTCGATACCTATGTTTCTGGAAAAAGGATTTCGGGTATGGCCGGCTGGTTGGCGCAAATTAGGAGCTACCAAAGCACTGACTGCGTATTCTCAAAGTTTAAACAACAGCAAAATGCTCGGACATCTAAATACAACATGGGGGACAGTTCCAATAAAAGAAATGGCAAGGTTTGGGCCGATACTTTACGCCACGAGTTGCTTTAGATAAGTATCATATATAGGCGATGTCAGATGAAAGGAATCAGGCCATGTCTAAGAAACATTCTTTGTTGACTTTTTCTCTTTTAATCACACTTTCTTT
>Ga0315279_10003167_pt1 | contig 23368 bp, 18 predicted proteins | sample YL17G06_20_MG_FD_203694 | JGI IMG/M metagenome (GOLD analysis project Ga0315279, IMG submission 203694) | Sediment microbial communities from Yellowstone Lake, YNP, Wyoming, USA - YL17G06_20 | ecosystem: Environmental > Aquatic > Freshwater > Lake > Sediment | place: USA: Wyoming | collected...
CCTCTCAACAGCAAGACTCCGTCCTCTCTGTGATGATGAACGAATTCCTGTATCACCTCAAATTCTTCACGATTGAAGATCTTTCGGGACCTTCGCAATAGGAAGGCCGTATGAACATCGTTCATCCGATAGTAGATTTCGAGAGGACTTGAAGACTCTTCTGGAACCCTCTCCAGATCGCCAGCATCCAGCCCTTGAGCAATTTCCTGCAAGAGATGGAGGAGGGCTGCGATTTTTTTCTGACTCAGAGGGTTGGCTCTAAATTCGATTTCTAACTGCCTTGTGATCTCTCGGGATTGAATCTCTAGAGAGATGCACTTCACCTGATAATCTCCACGAATGAGCTGATATCTCAGGGGGTCACGAATACTCTCTCGAGACCCCTTGATGACAAACCTTTCTTTCCCGTTGGTTGCCTTCCAGTAGGAGGTTTTCAGCGGCTCTCTGTAGTCCCCTGTTCCCATGAAGGACCCTTCCACAACCTGCAGTTCCTCAAGCCGGTGTCCACGGTGATCCTGAAGAAAGTCTTGGTAATCGTCTTTTTCAACCGTCCGAGCCAAATCGGGAGAGTCTTTGGCCCCCCATTCGTGCTCCGGCACTTGATCGTACGGAGTCTTATGGAAAACGGCGTTACAGGTGATGCAGTGAATGAATGGATTCATGAGCTGTCTCTTCCCCCTAGTAGGACAGAGAGGCGTCTTTGACGTGATGGGTCATAAAGAGGATCTCTTCCATTTCCTTGAGAATGTCCGAAAACAGAGAAACCAGTCTGGGATCAAATTGCTTGCCAGAGCATTTGAGTAGTTCGTTTCTTGCTTCTCCTGGGGAAAGGGGCTTTCGATAGGGTCGGGCAGACGTCATGCTGTCATAGGAATCCGCGAGGGCGATGATTCTTGCACCCAAAGGGATGTGCTCTCCGATGAGTCCTCCCGGGTACCCTGTCCCATCGTAGTGTTCATGATGGTACTGTATAAAAGAGACGATATTGCCCGAGAGTTTGAGGGGAGCAAGCAACTCAATGGACTTCTGTGTGTGCTGCCGAATGACGGCCCAGTCGGTCGAATTGAGGGTTTCTTTCTTGTTAATGAACCGGTCGCTGATTCCGATTTTTCCGATGTCGTGGAGATAGGCGGCAATTTGCAATTCGGTCCTATCTTTCGGGGAAAGAGAGAGCTTTCTTGAAATCACATCCGAGTAGTAACATACTCTTTCCGAGTGACCTGAGGTGTAAGGATCCTTCGCCTCCAGAGTCGTCGCCAAGACCTTCGCAAACTCAAGACAATTCTGATTGTCAGAGAGACCCATATCCATCCATCGAAAATTGGCGAGCCCCTGGATGCCTCCTTGGACCAAGAGATTCGGGTTGGCTTCAGAATCGGGCGAGGACTCGTCAAAGAAAGTCTTGAGGAATTCATTGATCTTCAGGTTGAGGCGCTTTCGGTTCACCGCTTTGTCAATGATTTGCATAATCTCTGGAACACTAAAGGGTTTGGAAATATAGTCGAAAACCCCATAACGGATTCCTTCAATAGCGCTCTGAAGGGTTCCATAGCCCGTGATGATGATCACCATAACATCTGGGTTGATGCCCCGAATCTCTTTCAGGGTATCTATTCCGGCCATGCCAGGCATTTTGAGATCGAGAGTGATGACATCGAGGTCTGTTTGGCCCGCCATCTGGATCGCAGCATATCCGTTCTCTGCGGTGAAGATATTATAATGGGGTTTGAGAATCATTCTCAGGGATTCTCTCGGTCCAATCTCATCATCGACAATTAGGATCTTGGGTGCATTCGTCTTCGTCTCCATCGTCTCTCCTCTGGTCGCAGGCACAATAATACTTGGGGATATTAAGCAAAAAGGTTGCCAGAAGGTGATTCTATCTTGGTAACAATAACGTATTGATTTTAATAGGAATTTAGACGGGATGGGAAAAGAGGCCGGTTCGTAAGTCAGGCGGAGTTCGTGTCTTTTCTCAATTTAACTTCATTTCATATCTTGAGAATATGCCTTAAGACCATGTAATTATTAACTAAATAATATAAACAAAAGTGCGCATCCAAAGGACAATTTTGTTATCCTTCCAAAGACTCTTCTGCCTTTCCTGGGCCGATGCCCAGCTTGTCCATTTTGTATTTCAGGATTCGCCGGCTGATACCGAGCATTTCCGCGGCTTGAGATTGGACATAGTTTGTCTTTCTCAGTGCGTCTTGAATGATTTCCCTCTCGAATTTTTCCTCCCCGCGGACCAAGGAGAGCTTTCCGTCAAGAATCGATTCTTTGAGACCGTTGAATTTCGGCAGTTGGATCAAGGAGATAGGCAACTCATTGGGCTGAATGTGGTTGTTGGATGTCAGAGTGATTGCACGTTCGATCATGTTCTCTAACTCGCGGACGTTTCCCGGCCACTCATAATCCAGCATGAGTTTCAGGGCTTCTTGGCTCAGTCCTTTGACCTGTTTGTTATTTTCGGCGTTATACTTGGCAATAAAATGGTCAATGAGAAGCGGAATATCCTCCCGTTTCTCACGGAGCGGGGGGAGGACCATGGGGACCACATTGATCCGATAGTAGAGGTCCTCACGGAACATCCCCTTTCTGATCAACTGGCTCAAATCTCTGTTCGTGGCTGCAATAAGTCGCACGTCCACCTTGATCGTCTTCGACCCTCCCACCCGGTTGAACTCCCTCTCCTCTAAGAACCGCAGGACTTTGGCCTGGGTGTTCAGGCTCAACTCGCCAATCTCATCAAGAAAGAGGGTGCCCTGATTCGCAATTTCAAAGCGACCCAATTTTTTATCGATCGCATGGGTGAACGCCCCCCTCTCGTGACCGAAAAGCTCGCTCTCAATGAGGGTCTCCGGAATGGCCGCACAGTTGATCGTCACAAAGGGATGATTCTTCCGGTTGCTCTGATAATGGATCGCCCGGGCGATGAGTTCTTTACCCGTTCCACTTTCCCCAATGACCAGAATGGTCGACTTGGAATCAGCAACCTGTCGGATCATGTGAAAGATATCTCTCATCCCTTTGCTCTTGCCGATCATCTCGCCAAACCCTGAATTCTTATCCACTTCTTCCCTAAGATAGGTCACTTCCTTCTGCAAGGCCCGTGTCGAGAGGGCGCGGCCCACAACGAGCCGAAGCTCGTCAATGTCAAAGGGCTTCGTAACATAGTCGTAGGCCCCAAGTTTCATCGCCTCGACGGCCGTTTTAACGGTCTTCGTGGCAGTGATCATGATCACCAGGGCATCGGGCTCGTTTTTCTTGACAATCTCAAGCACTTTGAGCCCATCGATGTCAGGAAGAATGATATCGAGCAGGATCACATCCGGAGAATGCCCCTTGACCTGAGCAAAAGCCTCCTCTGCGTTCTTGGCGAGGAATACCTCGTAATCCTTCTTGAGAATCATCCTAATGGATTCTCTTGCACCCACTTCATCGTCAACGACTAATACACTTTGCACGGTCATCACCTCATCGATTGGTTTGTTCATCCTCTTTCTGGATTGAAGGTCCTGTCCTGCTTAACCCGTGGCAGAGGGATAGTAAAAGACCTCCCGTCTCTCCACCGGGAATCGAAGAAAAATCAAAGTCCTCGCTTTCTTTTCGTTCACCTCGAATCTCATCGTTCCCCGGTTCTTCTGAATCATCTCTTTCACGAGTCTGAGCTCTAAATCAATAGCCTCTTCCTGGGGGAAGGAGTCAACCCCGAGAGTGGTTTCAAACGGCTCCGCCGTTCTCCGAACTCCGTTAAAGAAAAAGATGATCTCAATCCATCGGCCATTCTGGGTTGACAAGGATTCCTTTTCCCCTGCCTCTTTCGTGAGAAGTAAGGATCGCGTGAGACATCCGATACTTCCTCCTGGGGGAACAGAAGGAATCGCATACTGGAAGATGGAGTTCAAGATATATCTCAATTGCTCATCGTGGACGACGGTTTCTGGAAGATCCTTCTCAAACTTTTTATATATCTTAATCCTCTTCTCTTCCACCCACCTCTCATGTTTCTTGAAAACCTCCTCGAGAAGGCTATGGACGGTATTAGTCTTACGAAGCGGAGAATTGATCTTTACATAGTTAAGAAGCCGATCCAGGAGGGCGTCAATTTTATCGATATCCTCTGTAACGATCCGGTAAAAATATTCCCGGTACTCTGGATCATTGAATTTCTCTCTCAAGAGTTGAGTAAAGGTCTTGATCGAGACGAGGGGGTTTTTGATCCGGTGGACCAACTCGATAAAAAAGATAGGGAGGGGGGGACCGTTTGTCTCCGACGGTGCCTCTTGTTTCGGTGACTCAGGAGGTTTGACTTCCACCCTTTTGAGGAAGGAGGCAAAAGAGGTTCGCTCGTTTCCAATCTCGGCTAAAAGGCCTCGTTCCGTTACCTGTTCTCCCTCTGAAAAGATAGCTCCCCGGATGAGGATCCGCTCAAATTCTCGAAGATTCCCCGGCCACCAATAGCTCTCCAACAACTTCAGGGCCTCCTTGGAGATCGCGAGACTCCGAATCTTCATCTTCTGAGAATGTTGGGTCAACACATGCCGGGCGAGAGCCCCAATCTCTTCCCGTCGGTCTCTGAGCGACGGAACTCGCACGGAGAGGGTGTTGAGTCGATCGTAAAGATCCTCTGCAAATTTTCCCTGGGCCACTTTTCCCTCAAGATCTTCTGAGGAAGATGAAATAAACCTCGGGGCTCTCAGAATTCGTCTCTCGGTCCTGTTCTGGTGGATCCCGTCCTCCAACAACCTAAGGAGGTTGAGCTGGTTTCCCTCTTCGAGGAAACCCACCTCCTTTAAATACACCGTACCCGGGTCTCCTCCCTCATCGACCTCCCGGAGGATGGTCGAGAGCTGCTCCCTGAACGATCCTTCGGTCAAGAACTTACAGTCCAGCTTGGAGAAGGGGAGATTCTTTCGTTCTCCCGTATGGTGGATGATCTTCGCAATCAACTCTCTCCCCGTTCCTTGTTCGCCCAAAATGAGCACGGGAACGTCGTTCTGACTGGCTTTCTCAACCAGTGGAACGATCTTCGATGGAACCAACGCAGAGTGAAGCAACTCTTGATAATTCATAAGGGGTCCACAGAGCTCGTACTCTCTCGGCTTTCATCCAGGTCCACCTTCCTTCTTTTCGGATGCTCCTGACTGAGAGGCAGATTGACAAAGAAAGAGGACCCTTGGTTCAGACGGCTTTCCACATCAATATATCCCTGATGATCCTGAATGATCTGATTCGAGATCGAAAGACCTAATCCACTCCCCTTGGTCTTGGTGGTGAAAAACGGAGTGAAAATATCCTCTACATATTCTCGAGGAATGCCGCACCCCGTGTCCGTGAACTCGATCTGGAGATGAACGTCTCCGCCTGGCTTTAGAAAAGATCGGGTTCTCACGGTAATCGTCCCGTTCGGAGGCGTCGCCTCAATCCCATTGAGGAGGATATTCAGGAAGACCTGTTTGATCTGTTCTCGATCGACCGTGGTTGACGGGAGATCTGAGGCATAGTCCTTGATCACGGTGATCTGCTTCTTCTTCGTCTCCGTGGAGACAAGGAGAATCATTCCATCCACGATTCCATTGATGTCGTCCATCTCGAATTTAGGATCTGAAGGTCGAGCAAACTCGAGGAGCTCGTTCACTAAGGAAGAGATACGATCCACTTCACCGGAAGCAATATGGAGGAAATGGCCCCGAAATTCCTCATCATCCAGACGCTCGGGAAGCAGTTGGGTTAACGTTTTGATAGCGACCAGCGGATTTCGAATCTCATGGGCCAACCCTGCAGTGAGTGTTCCAAGAGAGGCCAGACGATCCGCTCTCCGCATATGGGACTTCGATTTTCTTAGGTCTTCATAGAGCCGTGCGTTTTCAATGGCGATGGTGGCTTGGTTCGCTAAGGTTCCCAGCAACTCCAGATCTTCCTGAGAGTAGGCATCTTTATTAAACTTGTGACTCAGGTTGATCATGCCAATCAGCTGATGCTTCGAAATGAGAGGGATACTGACCTCAGCCTCCAAGAGGGACATCGTCTGAACGACCCCTCTCAGCTCCGGAATGTCTGTCCCCTTCTCCAACTCCTCTCGGATAACTGCCTCTTGCAATGTTTGTAGGTAGGTCGGCAGGGGATCGGCCTTGGAGAGCAGGGGAGGGGAGAGAGCCATGAGCATGTTCTTCGATTCCAGGAGCTGGTATCCTCCCTTTCCTTCATCGAGTACCATCAGGGAAGCCTTCTCGACTCTCATGGTTTGTGTGATGGTTTCGATAATGTTCTTCGAGAGGGACTGGAGATCGAGGATGGAGACCATCACTCGGCTGAGCTTGCCCAGGGTCTCACGATAGTCATAGCGATCTTTGAAGAAAAGATGTTTCACGACCCTTTCGGTTCGCCCCTTGATTTCATTGAAAAGGAGTCCCATGAGGACGAGAACCGAGAAAACGAGAATCGAGAAAAGGGTACTGACTTGGCCAAAGAAAAGTTGCTGGCCGTAAAGGATCAACCCCACTGAGGGAACGAAGAGAAGGAGCACCAGAAGGAGGTACGTCGTTCCCTTCTGCAAGACGATGTTAATATCCATGAGTCGGTGTCTCACGATGGAGTACGTGATGAAGCTCACCATGATCAGGGTCGACGAAGGACCTAAACTGCTCAACCGGGATGTTCCAAATTTTGGAAGAATAAGATTCAGCGTGATGGCAGGGATGAAGGTCAGAAAAATTCCTAGGAAACAATACTTGATCTGGGTGCGCTGTAGTCCCACGGACCGCCCGTACGACTGAATGAGGAAAAAAATGCCTCCCACCATTGCAAAAATAAAATAGATGGAAAAGAAGGAGTGAGCCACTCCATAGGTTGAGGTGAGTGTTTTCCAATCTACGGAGGTCACCATGAACGGAGTAAAGGAAAGAATTAAGAAAAGCACCGACGGGAAACAGAAAAGAACAAATGTCGCAGGAGTCAGATCTCTTTCTTCTCTGGGAAACAAGAATGCAAACGAAAGGAAGGCTGCAGGGATCAAACTGGGACCGACAAAACTCATCCGGACCCAAAACACCTTCTGGAGGGGATCTTCGGCCAAATAGATCATGAGGACAGCCAGGATCCATGCTGCAGAGGCCCATGAAAAGACGGCAAACGATAGATTCACCCGTCGATGAGGGGAGGGTCGAAACAAAACTAAAAATCCCAGCCCCCCATTGACTAAGAAGGCGAAGAAGAGAAGGACATCACCAAAGGTCAGTCGTTCCATATCACGATACCGGAGGCTCGGAGGATAACCTTTTGACAATGAGCGCCGTCATTCTCCCTCCAAAACCATGGGCATTGATGAGTACTGTCCGGGTCTCCCATGTGAGGGGATCCTTCCGGACATAGTTGAGGTCGCATCTAGGATCTGGGCATTCAAGATTAATGGTCGGTGGAATGACCCCATATTTCATCGACAGAAGTGACGAAATGATCTGAAAAATGCCGGTCGCCGCAATGGCATGACCCGTGATAGGCTTGATGGAGGTCACGGGAATTTGATAGGCCGCTTCGCCAAACACCTTTTTGATGGCTTCTGTCTCCTCGATGTCAAAAGGCAGAATCCCATTTCCGTGGGCGTTGATACAATCGATGTCCTTCACCTCTATGCCCACCTTCTTCAGGGTCTGTTCAAGATTGAGAGCCATAGTCCCGTTACAGGACTCCGCACCGAAGAGATCGTGGGCCTCGTTCAGAGCCGAGTAACTGACGATTTCTCCGTAGATCTTTGCTTTCCTTTGTAAGGCGTGCTGCAACTCCTCGAGGACCAAGATTGCTCCCCCTTCTCCCAAGACCATCCCGTCGGCGTTCGAATCATAAGGCTTGAGTGCTCTTTCAGGGTTCCTGTTTTCCCTTGATAAGAATCCGCTCACATTGAATGCGGCAAAGGAAAAGGGTGTGATGGGTGCTTCACCCGCCCCTGCGATCATGACGTCCGCATCTCCCAAACGAATGGCATTGAAAGCAGAGTAGGTGGCGTCCAACCCTGAATTGCATCCAGCGGCAATGGTGGTGTTAGGCCCTCTGAAGTGAAAGTGGCAGGCAATCGCACCGCTGGCAGAGTGGGTCGAACTGGAGACGACCGTGAAGGGGCTGATCCTCTTCAGCCCCTTTTCTATGAAGATGTTATGTTGAGTCTCGATAACCCCAATGCCTCCAATGGCTGACCCGATGAAAACTCCTATCCGAGAAAGGTCTTCACGGCTGGAATCAATCTGCGCATCCTCTATGGCCATCTGAGAAGCTGCAAAGACCATTTGGGCAAACCGGTCCAGTCTCTTGGCTGTTTTGGGATCCAAATAACGAAGAGGGTCAAAATCTCGAACCTCTGCTGCGATTTGGCACGGATACGTCGATGCATCAAAATGGGTCACCCTGCGAACCGCGGACTGGCCTCGGACCAATGAGTGCCAGAAATCGTCGAGCCCGGTTCCGTTGGGAGCAATCACACCCATTCCTGTGAAAACGACCCTTCTTGATTCCGTCAATGGTACCTCGATCTGAAGATAGATCCTCTTACTGTTGGAGGAACCGTCTCCGTCAGTCCATCTCCCAACACAGTGAAGCTTCCCGCCCTAAAGGGCGGGGTCAAGGGGCACTTGCCGGTCAAGACGGCAGCGCAAAAGTATGATCTTTCCCTCCAGCGGGTCTGGGTCTCTCGTTCCATTCCTTCAAAATCCCCTTACCTTTACGGGGACCTCAAATGCTAAGTACTATTCATATTAGAATTTTGTTCCAATGTCAACAAATTTGTACATTCAGGGGCCAAATTTGTCAATGGCCCGTCGCTGACCTGCAAGGGGTTGAAACAAGCTAAGGATAAAAGAATTAGTCTTTCTGATTTATTTGTGATCACAAAAGCTTTTGAATTAACTGTCCAATTGTGTTAATTGAATAAGTTAAAGGATTGATTCGAGAATTGCTTACCTCGCCCTGGAGCAGAAGCCCTGCGGCCTCAAATCCGAGGTAATTGTGTCCCCAACGTTAATTGGAGGATATCGCCCCATACGAGCATTTTCCAGGTACCCTGCGGTTGACCCATAGGGCTTCACAGAATCGTTTGATCAATGGAGTGTGTGAAATTACATGCCCATATATGAATATCGTTGCAAGCGCTGTAATAAAGAGTTCAGCGAGTTATTGTTGAGGATGAGTGATTCAAGACCCACCCAGTGTAAGTTCTGCGGAAGCAAGAGCGTTGCGAGGTTACTCTCATCGTTCTCTTATCATCAAACCGAGGACTCCCGCCTCGCAGACTTCGACACTTCAAAGGCTCGGTCAGAAGGTTTCTATAAAGACTCGCGCAACGTCGGTCTATGGACAAAAAAAAGAATGAAGCAACTCGGTGTCGATCTCGGACCGAAAATGGACGAAATCGTTGAGAAGGGAAGGACGGGCAAGATCCTTGACGAATACAACCACTAGTGGTGCACCAGACCAATAGCGCTCTACTTAGGAGAATATTTGAGTCGGTTGATCGCCGTCCAAGAGATTATTAAAAATAGTTTTATTTTTCAGGTACACCACTAGTCATTCTTTTTGGAAGTGACCCATGGAAAACAAGGACTACTATAAGATTCTTAATGTTTCCAAAGATGCCTCAGAAGAGGAAATTAAGAAGAGCTATCGAAAGATCGCTATGCAGTACCATCCGGATAGAAACCCTGGGAACAGGGAGGCCGAGGAGTTATTTAAGATCGCTTCCGAGGCCTATGAAGTGCTCCGAGATCCAGAAAAGAGACAGATCTATGATCGCTACGGAATCGAGGGGCTCAGAGGCACGGGATTCACTGGCTTCAGGGGTTTTGAAGACATCTTCTCAACCTTCGGAGATATCTTCGAAGACTTTTTTGGCTTTGGAACCACTCAAAGGCGAAGAAGTCAGGCAAGGCCAGGAGCGGATCTCCGATACGATCTGAACATTTCCTTCCTCGATGCGGCCTTTGGCAAAGAGATAACGATCGAAATCCCAAAGAACGTGGCCTGTGAGGTCTGTGGCGGTACCGGAGCCAAACCCGGAACGACACCCGCACAGTGTTCTTCCTGCCGAGGAACCGGTCAGATCAGTCGTTCCCAAGGGTTTTTCACCATCAGTACCACTTGCCCCCACTGCCATGGTCACGGCATGGTCATTCCCCATCCCTGCAAACAATGTCATGGTAACGGAAGTGTCCGTAGGTCTCACTCTCTTCAAATCAAGATCCCCGCAGGCGTTGATACCGGCTCCAAACTGAGAATCCGCGGCGAGGGCGAAGAGGGCGAAAGGGGAGCTCCTTCCGGAGATCTGTTTGTTTTCATTTACGTCGAACCGCACGAATTCTTTGCTCGCGACGGCGATGACATCGTCTGCCAAGTTCCGATCAGCTTTCCCCAAGCTACCTTGGGAGCTGAGATCGAAGTCCCCACATTAAATGGAAGTAAACCTTTAAGAATCCCAAAGGGGATTGAAAGCGGTGAACTTTTACGAATTAAAGGAGAAGGATTCCCTCGTTTGAGAAGCTCTGGACGTGGTGATCTGGTGGCTCAGATCATCGTAAAGACCCCGAAGAACCTTACAAAACGTCAGGAAGAGCTCCTCAGAGAGTTTGAAGAGGTCAGTCGGGGGAAGGACAGTGGAGAAGGGGAAGGCTGGAGAAGAGCACTAAAGGGATAAGACTGAAAGTTAACATAATATATATTATCAGACTATATACGCACAGTAACATTGGGGACCGAAAACGCCATTACTGGAATAATCCTTGCGGGTGGAAAGAGTGCCCGCATGGGTCAGGACAAGGCCTTTATTGAGGTCGATGGAGTTCCCATCATTTTGAGGATTTTTGCAGTGTTCAATCGACTTTTTCGTGAAACAATTATCGTCGCAAACGAAAAAGAGCCTTATACAGAACTCAACATACCCGTCTATAGCGACCTTGTCCCGGGTCAAGGAGCACTGGGCGGCCTCTATACAGGGCTCGTTTACTCCACTTTTTCATACTCTTTCTGTGTCGCGTGCGATATGCCTTTCCTAGATCGAGCTCTGATTGAATATCTGCTAACCAGAATCGAGCAGTACGATGCTGTGGTTCCTCGCACAAGCGATGGCTTGCAGCCGTTGCATGCGGTATACTCGAAGCAATGCTTGGAGCCGATTCGTCACCTTCTTGACCTGAAAAAAACCAAAATCATGGACTTTTACCCTCTGATAAGACTTGGAATTGTGGACGAGAAGGAATTTCTGCCTCTGGATCCAGATAAGAGATCGTTTACAAACGTGAATACACCCGAAGAACTGCAGATGCTTCAGAAGAAAAGAGAGCCATCGCTGAGATGATGAAAAGACTTCCCCTTTATGGGTTACTCTTTCTTTGCATTTCGATTTCGCTCTTGCCGAGGGACACCTCGTCCCGAACCTTGAGCGAGGACGAGCAACTCATTGCAGTGGGCATCGGGGCGTTTAACGACGGTCTCTACGAAATCGCAGAGAAGAACCTCTCTGATTTCGTCAAGGGCTACCCGCAACACAAGAAATTCTACGATGTCTCATATCTCTTAGGCAGAACCTATCTGATGAATGGGAAATGGAGGGAGGCTAGGACTTCGTTTTCGAGAATTCTTCAGGATAACAAATTTGAGAACCTCGATTTTGCGCTTTTTTGGCTAGGAGAGATCGAAACCCGGTTAGGCCGTCTAGAGGAAGGACGAAAGACCTTTGCCACCTTGGTCCAAAGATTTCCTAAATTTGAAAGGGTGGACGAAGCTTATTATGCCCTCGGCCTTCTCGACCTCGCGAACGGTCAGTGGACGACAGGAGAGTCCTTTTTCAAGAAAGCCTCTCAGGTCTCCAAGAACCAGACACTGATTCAATCTTCCACGTTTTGGCTGGGGGTTTCTTCTTTCAAGAGAAACGACTACGGAACCGCTATTTCTCTTTTTCAACCCCTTGTGAACCCCTCTCTCCCCCCACCCCCTTCGGAGGTCCTCAAGTATGCCTTGATCTGGCTTGGCGACGCTCAGGTCAGGCTGAACCAATTTGCAGAGGCGAAATCAAGCTATCAGACCTTTCTCAATCAATTCAAGAGCGATCCGCTCCTCTCAGAAATTTATTGGAAGATGGGTCTCTGCGAGTATCGCACGGGGAACATTCGTGAGGCGTCAAAGGTCCTTCAGGAATTCAGGAATCAGCCCAAGGGCTCGAGGGTGGTCCTGCACACTCCCTATCTCCTGGGCGAAATCTCTTTCCTTCTGGCAGATTATTCCACCGCCATTAAGGAATGGGACCTCATCCTCGAAAACGCACAGGCCACACCGTTGTGGGCGGTGTCTCTGGTCGGTCAGTTCTGGAACTACATCCACCTGGGAGAGGCGGAAGAAGCCAACCGGGTTTTTCAGAAATTGATCAAACTTTCCCAGGCTGACGAGGAGCAACAGTTCGCTCAATGGCTTTATGGAGAGCTTTTCTTCGCGGAAGGCAAAGTGCCAGATGCTCTTCCCTACTACTTCAACATACTGAATACGAAGTTCAGGGAAAAAGCCCTGTTCCAGATTGGAAAAGGATACTTCTTCCAGGAGAAGTTCAGAGAATCGATCACGAACCTGGATATCCTCTTCCTTGAATTTCCAAGTTCAAGGTACCTTGAAGAAGGGCTTTTTATCAAAGGGGAGTCTTTGGTTCGTCTGGACGATTTCGACCGGGCCCTTGAAACCTACACTCTGATTACCCGAAACAAACGGACCCCATCCTGGCAATTGATGGCCTTGATCGAGATGGGGGACCTCTATCTTCTTCGAAGAGAAAATACAAAAGCAGAACAAACGTTTAAACAAGCCATGACCGCGTCCCCGGATCATCCCCTCGCCTATTACTCGGCCTTTCAACTCGGAAACCTGCAGGTTCAAGAAAAGAACTGGGGAGAGGCGATTCACTACTATTCCCTGGTTCTCAGAGCGAACATCTCTGAATGGCTTGGAGAAGCCTATTTTCGACTGGGCGAGGTCTTTTATCAGCAAGAGAAGTATGAAAAGGCCTTCGCCAATTTCGAAACGGCCATCGGATATCTCACTGAGAATTCTCCGTGGTTCTTCCTCACCCACCTGGAATTGGGGAACTTGCAGAGACGCTGGGAACGATACGATGAGGCAAAGCAGTCCTACAAGACCATCCTCGATCACTCTAAGGATGAGGACCTGCGCAACGCTGCCAGAGAACTGCTGAATCGCATCGATTCCAAAGGTCGAGGCCGAACCTCTTGAAGGAGCCCCTTCTCACAATCGAAAAAGGAGTGACGGGTGAAACCGTCATGAGAAAAATGGATCCGACGGATCTGGACGAGGTTCTTGCCATAGAGCTCCAGTCCTCATGGGTGCCTTGGACAAGACAGATGTTTCTCGGCGAGATCCTCAATTCCTACGGCCATGGCTTTGTCATGGAATCCAGTGCGACCTCCATGCACCGGGTGGTCGGGTTCGTCTGTTTTCGCCACCTGGGAGAAGAATCAGAACTCTTGAACCTTTCTGTCCATCCCGAGCATCGGTCGCTCGGACTCGGTAAGAAATTGTTGCAGTTCTACATCGCCTCCTGCAGAGAGGCGAAAGTCACACGGTCCTACCTCGAAGTCAGTTCAACCAATCAACCAGCCATTCAACTTTATCAAGACTTCGCTTACCGGCTCGTAGGAAGGAGGCTGAAATTCTATCGGGGCCAATTGGACGCCCTGCTCATGGTGAAAGAGCTTGATCCTTGACCGGCAAGTGCCCTCCAGCCCCGTCCTTTAGGGCGGGAAGCTTCACTCCAAAAAAAAGCGGGAGATTCCAAGAACCTCCCGCTTCCCATTAAAAACGTCGGGCGCTGAACGCTCACACTTGATCTTTAAGGATCTTGGGCGAGATAAAGATGAGCAGATCCTTTCTTTGATCCTCTTTGGCCACTCGCTTAAACAGCCAACCCATTAAGGGAATCTTGCTGAAGAGAGGGACTCCCTCCGTTCCATCGTTTTTCTCGATCGTATAGATCCCTGCGATGACCACAACGCCACTGTCTCTCACGAGCACTTCGGTGATGGCCTCCTTCTTGTCAATACTGGGCACGCCTTGAACCGTGATCGTTTGGTCAGGACGGTCTTTCTTGACTTTGATTATCATCTTGATATTCTGATCGTTGGTCACATGGGGAGTCACGGTCAGCTTCAAGTTCGCATCGATGAAATCCGTCGTGACGGTTCCCTCCGTGGTCAGTTTAAGATAGGGTATTCTCAGCCCCTGTTCGATGGATGCCTCCTTGTTGTCCAGGGTTGCGATTTTTGGGCTCGAGATGATCTTGGCACTTCCCTCAAGCTCGTGGGCCGAGATTGCGATGTCCAGCAGGTCCAGAGAACCCAGGGAGGTGAAGAGGAAGTCGATAATTCCAGGGGTGCCCAAGGCCCCCGCTGTACCCGCACGAGCAATTGACGGGAGATCAACCACCTTGTTGCCCGTGTTGCCTCCTTTAGTGACTGACTCTACATTCTTTGTGGTCTTGAATGTCATACCCCACGAAACCCCCAGTTCTCTCTGAAAACTGAGCGTGGCTTCGACGATTCTCGCCTCAATCAACACCTGTGGGGTCCTGGTATCCAAGGATTTTAAAAGGGTCTTCGCATAGGCTACGTTCCTCGCAATATCCCTGACAATCAGGATATTCGTCCTCTCATCCACCTTCACATCTCCCCGCTCTGATAGAACACTTTTCACCTGGGGAATGATGTCCTTGCCCGTAGCGTAGTTCACCGAGATGAGCTCGGTCGTCAGATCCTCCAACTTCTCTTTCGCCCGTTTGGCCTCCAGTTCTCCCTGAATCTCCTTCTTTAAGGTGTCCATGGGAGCCACTCGTATCACATTGCCTACTCGGGACATCCCCAAGCCTCTGGCCTGAAGGACCACGTCCAAAGCTTGATCCCAGGGGACATCCACCAGTCGCATGGTAATCTTTCCGGTCACATCATCTCCAGCGATGATATTGAGGTCACTCACCTCTGCGATCAGACGGAGAATGTTCTTGATGTCCGCATCCTTAAAGTCTAAAGAGACTTTCCTTCCTGTATAGATTTTTCCTGACCCGACTTCGTCGGGGGTCTTGTTGGCCCCGGCCTCAATTTTCACCCCGGCCTGAGCTTCTTCCTTTTCAGCCTTGGGCGCCTCGGGTGCCGGAACCTCCGCGGCTTTCACTTCTTCTTTCTTCACTTCCCCGACGGCTATTTCCTTTTTTGCCTCCAGCCCTTTAGGCTTGTCCACATCGATAAAGATGTCTTTCCCTTCCTTGGTAATATCATAGGGAACGTCTTGACTCAATCGAATGGAAATCCTGGCGTCATTTGCTTTGCCCCTCTTGACGTTCTCAAGGGTGACGTACTCGACCGCACTCTCAAATTCCCCCGTGTCCAACGGGCGCTGAAGGTGCTTGGGAATGAACGCATTCTTCAGGTCCACGACCAGGATGTTTTTTGATACGATCTTCGGCTCAAACGCAAGATCTCCGGTTGAGCTAATCGCGATCCTCGAGCGATGATCGAGTTGCTTGAAGTCGATCCTCGTTAACACAGCCGTCTTGCCCGGACTGGCGGAGGGTGTCGGTAGGGGCGTCGGTTCCGTCCCCTGCACGGAGACTTGAGGCCCCGAAGAAGGAGGAACATTCCCAAATGAAACGGCCAGTCCATTGCTGACGGGTTGAATCGCATAAGGTGCAAGCTTCGATCCTCCGGCATCGAAAACGAACCGCAGCTTTTCTGGATACCGGCCGATACGAACCTGTTTGATAAGAGGACTCTGAGATTTCACCGTCTTTTTCTGAGTTTGGGAATCCACATTCCAGATATCGACCACGAGTCTCGCGGGAGAATCTAGGGTAAAAGCGTTATAATTCTCCACCTTGCCATCGGCTACGAGGCCAAAGGTCACGGCCCCTTCCTTCTCCTCAACCACGACGTCGGTGATCCCTTTGGCTTTCTTCACCGCTTCGGATGGAGGAGCAGCAGGAGGCGGAGGAGGAGCCAGCGGCTCTTCTTTCTTCACCTCTGGGGAAGGAACCGTAGCTACTTGCACGGAGCTTTCCGGCTTCTTCTGCTCAGTCGTAGCCTCAGCCCTCTTGACCTTTTCCACGTCGACGGTGAGCCTCCGGCCTTCTTTGGAGATGTTGTAGTTGGTCATCTGGCTCAGGCCGATTTCAATTCTCCCCTTCCCATCGTATTGAGTGGTCATCACCTCGCCGATGGTTCCATTGTTGATTTTCAGGGGTTCCTTGATTCCTCTCAAGTCCACGTTCGGAATGTCGATCGCGATTCTCAAGGGGTCTGCAAGGAGTTTGTAAAACGGTAGGTCAATGGGTTCTGACCCTTCCACCAGGATCCGAGTAAACTTCTCTTCTTCCTGGAAGGAGACCCGCTGGATCACAGAGCTCTTGACCGTAGGGACAGCGGTCTCCGGCGGTGGCGTCTGAACCGCACCCTGTTCGGTCGCGCACTGGCTAAAAAAGAATAAAAAACCGATCAACACTAAGAACTGCAACATACGATTGGGCTTCATGGCGCTGTTCCCTCCTCCTCCGGTCGATAAAGATATAACAGGACTTCAATTTGTTTTGTTTGACCAGTAATGCCCTGTTCGAATTCCTGGATGACCACCCGGTCCTTAAGGATCTGGGTGACTTTCCCATCACTCATTCCGATGGCCGTTCCCTTCTTCAAGAAATACCCCTTTCCTGCGGAGTCCTCCACCAGGGCCACATTCCCCTCACGGGCAGCGATAATCGCCACCAGCTTGAGTTGGCTGGTTTCGTATCGCTGTAACGGGGTAAGTGGAACCCCCTTTGCGCCGGCCTTGGTCGGAGTCAATTGGATGAACGGCTTGAAGGGATCTGGTTTTCCTGCGGGATTGTACGCGTATTCCGGCTCTTCCTTCTTAGCCGCTTCCGGTTTCTCTGCAGGTTTGGGTGGAACGACCGCCTTCTTCTCAACAGGCGCCGCTTTCCCCTTGGCTGCAACGGGAGCACTGGGTGTCCCCCCCCCACAAGCGGTTAGCATCAGAAGAAATCCAATCAAAATCAGACCGCCCACGACCTTGCTACTACTTCTTCTTTGGTTTGGCATCTTCCGACTCCTGTTCTTCTGAACTCTGCTTTTTTTCGACCTTTTTCTCTTCGGGTTTCTTTTCCACAAATCGATACGTATTCAGGAGACAAGAGGCTCTGACTGCCGAATCATCCTTCGCTCTCGCCTCTTTTGCCCGGGTCATGTTGAAATCGACCACGTTGATAATCCGAGGAAGCTTGCTGACCTTGTCAAAAAAGACCCCCAGGTCGTGATAGTGTCCGATCACGGCTAAATCAATAGGAACCCTGGCGTAGAATTGCTGTGGCTCCTCTGGTTTCGGCCGGAAGAGGATGAATTCAAGATTAGACTCCTTGCCAAGACTCGAGACATTTCTCAAGAGGTCTGGGATCTCCTTTTCGTCAGGGAGTTGCTTACGAACCACGGCCAATTCTTCGTTGAGCTTGGTGACTTCGGCCTCGAATTTCTCCAGGTCCCGATGAATATCTTTGCTCTCCTGGAGTTGTTTCGCTAGGGTATTGTACTTTGCCTCCAAGACGTCCAAATCCTGCTTCTCTGGAGTGTAAAGGAGGTAATAATAGACTCCAGCCAGGGCAAGCAGGATGACGGCCAAGAGCATGATCTTTTTCGATCTCGGAAGCTTCAGTATGGAATCAACTGTCAGTGCCATGGGACCCCCCCTATCTTACATCGGTAAGATTTCACAAGACAAGGTGAATTTCTTCAGTTTGATTTTGCTCTGTTCGATCTGTTCGCTCACGATAAGATCGACACTTTTGAAAAGATTGGTCTTTCTCAAATTGGTCATAAAGTTGGCTACGGTCTCGTCATCCAGGGCGATGCCCTCGATTCCCACTTTGCTCCCTTCCTTCTTCAGAACCTCGAGATGAATCTTCTCGGGCTTTTGGACACTGACCTCATCGAGTACCTTTGCCGAACTCGATTTCTGTTTCTTCAAGGAATTGATGATCTCCAATTTGTCCTTCAGGACCTTTTGCTCCTCTTTCGCCTTACTGGCCTTTTCAATTTTGGATTTGTAGAGAGCAATTTCCTGTTCCGTTGAAGCTATTCTTCTCGCCATATCTTCCTTCTTCGCCATCATCTGCCAGTGAAGGAAGGCCAGCAAGGCCACGAGAAGGCCAATCGCGGCGACTGTGATCATCATCTCTTTCCGCCCCTTGGCAACTTTTCCTTCTTTCTTTCTATGGAGCAAATTGATTTTGATCATTTCTCCCCTACCTTTCTTGAAGCGAGGCCAACGCCCACAGCCATGACGGGCCCAATGTCTCTCAGGTACTCAAGATCAAAACTCTTTTCACTATATTCAATCTTTCGGAACGGGTTCGCAATTTCTACCGGAATTCCGATCTGTTGCTGCAAAATAATATCAAAATCCTTAATCTTGGATCCCCCTCCGCTCAAATAGAGCTTACTGATCTTTTGATAGGTGCTCGTGGACTGAAAGAAATCCAAGGAGTTCCCGATCTCCATGGCCAGAGACTCCGAGGCTGTCTTAAGGACCTCCTGGACAACGCCCTGAGCCTTCGAATCTCCCCTCTCACCCACCTTGACCTTCTCGGCTTCTTCATAGTCTACATGAAGTTGTCTCTGAATCTCCTCCGTAATCTGGTTTCCTCCTTTGAAGACATCTCGCGTAAAGGCAGAGGTGTTGTCCTTAAGGATGTTGATATTCGTGACGCTCGCTCCCACGTTGGCGATCGCCACGATTTCGTCTTTCTCAATATCGTAGTTGATCCCCAGCATATTTTCGAGAGCGAATGCGTCAATATCCACTACCACGGGATTGAGTCCCGCCTCCATGATAACCGAAACGTAGTCATTGATGATGTCCTTCTTGGCCGCCACCAAAACAACATCCATCATATCTGGATTGTCCGATCCGGATCCAAGGATTTGAAAATCGATGTTCACATCGTTGATGTCGAAGGGGATATGTCTCTCCGCTTCCCACTGAATGGATTCCTCCAATTCTGTTTCTGTCATGAAGGGAAGCGTAATCTTTTTGACAATCACTGAGTGGCCAGACACGGAAGTCACCACCTCCTTCGTTTTCGTCACCGAGGTGACCAGATCCTTGATCGTATCGATGATGGTCACCGAATCCATGAGGGCCCCATCCACAATGGCCTCTGGGGCCAAAGACGAAACCGCGAGATTCTGGAGGCGGAAGCCGTTCTTGCCCTCCCGAAGTTCGACCAGCTTGATGGAACTGGAACCGATGTCAAGACCAATCACATTTTTCTTTTTTCCCCAGACCATAGCGTCTCCTCGTCTCTTTTCTGACCCAAAGGTCCATTGAAAGATTCTCAGTTCTCTGAGAGACTGTACCTCCTGATCTTCTCTCTCAGGGTGGCTCTCGATACCCCTAACACCTTCGCCGCTCGCGACTTGTTCCACTCCAGTTTCTTGAGAACGTGGGAAATATGAATCTTTTCCACGGCGTCTAATGACATGTCCTCGGTGAACTCTACAGGATTCGGGTTGGGGGTCACCCAACCAGGCCTCTCGTTGCTCCTCAGTTCGAATGGAAGCTGTTCTTGGTCGATCAGGTCACGTTCGCTTAGGATCATCGCCCGTTCCACCACGTTTCTCAGTTCTCTCACATTGCCCGGCCAGTGGTACTGGGTCATGAACTGCTTTGCCTCTGAGGCAAAGCCTTTCACGTTCTTCCCGTGCTCCCGGTTGTTCTCCTCAATGAAGAGGTTGCAGAGAAGCAGAATATCTTCCGGCCGTTCTCGAAGCGGAGGCATTTCGACGACCACCACCTTCAGCCGATAGTAGAGGTCCTTACGAAAGGTTCCCTCACTCACCAAGGTTTCGAGATCTTTGTTCGTCGCCGCGATGATTCGAACATCGACCTTAATCTCTCGTTCTCCGCCCACTCTCATGAAGCTCTGAGTCTCAAGAAATCTCAAAATCTTCGACTGCAAGAAGGGTTTCATATCTCCGATCTCATCCAAGAAGACCGTCCCTCCGTCTGCCAGCTCGAAGAGCCCCTTCTTCGTCGCCTTCGCATCGGTAAAAGCCCCTTTTTCGTACCCAAAGAGTTCTGACTCCAGGAGAGAATCCGGGATGGCACTGCAATTGATCTTCATGAGCGGTCGCTGACTCCGCTTGCTACTGTAGTGGACGGCATTCGCCGCCAATTCTTTCCCCGTCCCGCTCTCGCCCTGGATCAGGACCGAAGTTTTTTGGGTCTTACTGATCATGGCGATGAGTTCTTTCACGCTCTGGATTTGAGGACTCGTCCCTTGGATGTGGATGTCTTGGTAATCCCCTTTCTGTTGCCGCCGGAGCCGACGAACCTCATTAATGAGGCTCTTGGTTTCCAATCCTTTCTCGATCAAGAGCGTCAACTCTTCTAATTCGAAAGGCTTGTTGATGTAGTGATAGGCTCCAGATTTCATGGCTGAAACCGCGGTCTGCACATCCGAGTAGGCCGTCATCATGATCACCAGGATCTCGGTGTCAAACTCCTTCACTCTCTTCAACACCTCGATCCCGTCGAGATCCGGCAACCGCATGTCAAGAACAATCAGATCGACGATGTTCTTTCGGATCGCCGACAACGCCTCATTGCCGGAGGAGGCCACGGACACCTCATACCCCTTCTTCTTCAGGACATCCGAAAGAGTGTCCCGCATGACCTCGTCATCATCGACAATCAGGAGTGACAGCTTCATGCGTTCTCCAGGTTCTCCGGGAGCGTGATGACAAAAGACGTTCCCTTCTCCCACTGACTCTCCACCTTGATCGTTCCCCCGTGCTTGTTAATGATCTGATAAGCAATCGAGAGCCCGAGTCCGACCCCTTTGGGCTTGGTCGTGAAAAAAGGGTCGAAGATCCGATCGACCATGTGCGGTGGAATTCCTTTCCCCGTGTCAGACACAATGGCCTTGACAAAATTCTGCCTGGGTCCATCCCCCCCCGCCGAGACGAAGGAAGAGACTCCGATCTTGAGTTCCCCTCCCTCGGGCATGGCTTGAATCGCATTCAGGAAAAGATTGAGAAAGACTTGATGCATTTGGGTTTTGTCCGCCTTGATTCGGGGAAGGTGAGGGTCATACTTCTCTTCAAAGCGGATTCCCTTATCCGCAATCTCCTTAATGAGAAATGGAATGATCTCGTTGATAATATCCCGAACATGGCAGGGGGTCAAATTCAGTTTCTGCGGTTTCGCGAAGGAGAAGAAGGTCTTCAGCAATTCATTGAGTCGGTCAATCTCCTTAGTAATCCGCTGGAGATATTCTCTTCGGGGATCCTTCTCCGTCAATTCTTCCCCGAGAGCCTGCGCCGTCGTCTTAATTCCCGCCAGAGGATTCCGCAACTCATGGGCGATACCCGAGGAGAGTTTTCCCAAGGAAACGAGTCGGTCCATCCTCAAAATCTCCTCTTGGTACTTGTAGATACTGGTCAAATCCCTAAAAATGACAATCTTCCCTATCAACTTCCCCCGGTTATCTAAGTGATTGTTGATGCTGAACCCTACCGGGACTTCCGCGTTGTCCTTCTTGCGCATCCATCCCTCTTTCCGGGTGTCTAAGTCTTCGGGGTTGCCGAGAAGAGATTGGACCACACTTTGTTTTTCTCTGAGGTTTAAGCTGCTCAAGGGTTTTCCGATCAGCTCATCTTTCGAAAAGCCCAAGATCCTCTCCCCAGCCAGATTGACGTATGTAATCATCTCATTCACGCCTGTGACCATGATGCCACTCGCGATGCTCTGAAAAATACTTTCCATGAAGTTCTTGACGTCCTCTAGCTCTCGGCCAAGACGCCGGATCTCTTCATCCTTCTTGCCTAAGCGATCATTGACTTCTTTGACAAAGGGCTGCGTGTTCATCCGGTCGCGCTCACCTTATAGTCTTGCCACATTCAGAAGGGGGATTTCCATGGGTTGATGTTGGTAGGTCCACTGGATTACTCCGGAGGCATAGACCTCATGTCCCCCAGGTGCCGCGAGATAAGTGGACAAACGATCCAACACGTTGTCGATCAGGAACCCTTTGTACTCCCCGTCGTCTCTCACGATAAGAATGCGACGCTCCCCTTCGGATTTCCCTTCGGGAAGGGAAAGGAGCGTCTTGAGGTCAACGATCTTCATTTCAAAATCCTTGAGTCGAATTCTCTGTTGATTCGAAAGCCGATCGTGAAAGGAGGCTGGAACCTTGAACAGCTTGAACACCTTCTCACTCGGGACAGCGAAATAACGGCCGTCGACCTTAAACACAGTCACATGAACCGATGGAGTTGAAGTCGATCGTCTCCGTATCAGTTCCTCAGAGGCATTTCGGATCCACTCGTTCAGCCCGGACAGATGCTCATCGATCTTCTTGAACCTTTCATCCACTCTCCCAAAATAGTCGCCCAGCGCGTTCGACAACTCTTCTACCATTTTCGGCCCCGCTGAAGCCGCCTGTACGAGGTCCACCTTCTCTACCGGCCTTGGAGGACCCATGGGCTCGGGTGAGATGAGGGGGCCCTCGAAACACGAAAATCTAGCCTGAATCCCTTCGTAGGCTAATCTTCGATAGAGGTCCATCTCTTCATTCGTTTCTTTCTTGAGAAAGAGTTTGATCGTTTCCTTGGAGTCCATCAGGAACTTCATCAGGGGAGGACCGATCTTCTCGCCCTGGGTGATCATTCGCTTCAACACCTTCTCCATGAAACCCAGGACAGAGAGGATATCCGACTCCTCTTGAAATGTGTGTTGGAGGATCACAATTTCGCTTCGGGTCTCGTCGAGGTTTTCTTTGGTAATCTCCCACTCCAAAGAAAGAAGTTGCGATTCCAGCTTTTCTAATGATTTGGGCGGGGATGAAGGTTCTGGGGCCTTTGGCGGAGCAGGAATCAAAGAAGGAACACTCTCACGTTCGAGTGTGGGTCGCTCTTCAGGCTGGGGAGCAGATTCGTCCATCGCTCCGAGACTTTTCTCAATCTCAGAAGAAAGTTCAAAAATAGAAGACTCCATCGAATCCAAGGACGACAGGGAATCTCCTGTCACCTCTGCTTTGCTCTCCGTGGATGGCTCAAGCCGAGGAGATTCCGTCGGCAGGGGTTCGATCACGGTGCCCTTCTTCGACACGAACAACCGATCCACTGCGGAATCGATTTCAGCTTCCAGTTCCTTTAGATCTTCTTCTCGAAAACCCTTTTCCATCCTCGACGCCCATCTATACTCTGGCCTGCTGTTTATCCATAAACATGATCTTTCGGCTCACGTCCTTCACCACGAGCTTGCTGATCTCCCGGAGTGTCTCAAAGAT
>Ga0315279_10003168_pt1 | contig 23362 bp, 15 predicted proteins | sample YL17G06_20_MG_FD_203694 | JGI IMG/M metagenome (GOLD analysis project Ga0315279, IMG submission 203694) | Sediment microbial communities from Yellowstone Lake, YNP, Wyoming, USA - YL17G06_20 | ecosystem: Environmental > Aquatic > Freshwater > Lake > Sediment | place: USA: Wyoming | collected...
AAGTTCGAGGAGCAGAAGGAGCTGGATCTTTCCTTCGGTGTCAAGGGGCTCAGCCGCTTTCGGGCCAACGTCTTCGTCCAGCGGGGGGCGGTCGGCGTCGCCATCCGGACGATCCCGTACAAGATCCTCACCTTCGAAGAGCTGGGGCTGCCCAAAGTGGTGGGGGACATCTGTGAGAAGCCCAAGGGCCTCATCCTGGTGACGGGCCCGACGGGCTCGGGCAAGTCCACCACGTTAGCCACCATGATCGACAAGATCAACCGGGAGAAGGCGGAGCATATCGTCACCATCGAGGACCCCATCGAGTACGTCCACCAGCACAAGAAGTGCGTGGTGAACCAGCGGGAGCTGCACGCCGACACCTACTCCTTCAAGGCCGCGCTGAAGTCCGTGCTGCGGCAGGACCCGGACAAGGTGCTGATCGGCGAGATGCGGGACCTGGAGACCATCGAGGCCGCCCTGACCATCGCCGAGACCGGCCACCTGACCTTCGGCACGCTCCACACCAATTCGGCTGTGCAGACCGTCAATCGCATCATCGACGTCTTCCCCCCACACCAGCAGGCCCAGATCCGGGCGCAGTTGTCCTTCGTCCTGGAGGGCGTGCTGTGCCAGATGCTCCTGCGGCGGGCCAACGGCCAGGGCCGCGTCTTGGTTCTGGAGATCATGATCCCCAACGCCGCCATCCGCAACCTCATCCGCGAGGACAAGCTGCACCAGATCTACGGCATGATGCAGGCCGGCAAAGAGAAGTCCGGCATGCAGACCATGAACGAATCCTTGTTGCAGCATTACCTGCGACGGAACGTCACGCAGGAGCAAGCCCTGGGAGCTTCCACGCAGCCCGAGGAGCTTCTCCAGATGATGCAGCGGGCCCAGGCCGGCCAGTCGCCGCACCTGGCGGCGGGCGCTGCCGCGCGGCGATAAGGGCCGGTCGTCGTTCGCCAGCGCCGGGTTCGGCGACACGGCGATGAAGGAAGGAGACGCGCATGGCGGTCTTCGTCTACACCGGACGCACCCGAGGCGGGCAGACCATCACCGGGGAGATGGAGGCGCCCACCCGCGATGCCGTGGTGGCCAAGCTCCGCACGCAGCAGGTCATCGCCACGAACGTGCGGGGCAAGCCCCGCGACATCACCATCCCCGGCTTCGGCGGCGGGGTGGACGAGAAGGAGATCGTCGTCTTCACCCGCCAGTTCGCCACCATGATCGACGCCGGCCTCCCGCTGGTCCAGTGCCTGGAGATCCTGGGCTCACAGCAGGATAACAAGGTCTTCAAGAAGGCCCTCACGGAGATCCGGCAGTCGGTGGAGGGCGGCCTCACCTTCGCGGCCGCCTTGAAGCAGCATCCCAAGATCTTCTCGTCCCTGTACGCCAACATGGTGGAGGCCGGGGAGGCGGGCGGCATCCTGGACACCATCCTGAACCGCCTGGCCCAGTACATGGAAAAGGCCATGAGCCTGAAGAAGAAGGTCAAGTCGGCCATGATCTATCCCTCCACCATCCTCTCGGTGGCGGTGGTGGTGGTGATCTTCCTCCTGGTCTTCGTGATCCCGACTTTCAAGGCCATGTTCGAGGGCTTCGGGGCCGCCCTGCCGCTGCCGACCCAGATCGTCCTCGAGTTATCCAACATCGTCCGCGCCTACTTCCTCATAGGGCTCGGGGCCATCGCGGCCATGATCGTGGGGACCCGGATGTGGTACAAGACGCCCTCCGGGAAGCTGGCCATCGACACCTTCTTGCTGAAGACGCCGGTGTTCGGAATGCTCATCCGGAAGGTGGCGGTGGCCAAGTTCACCCGCACCCTGGGCACGCTGATCAGCAGCGGTGTGGCCATCCTGGATGGGCTGGATATCACGGCCCGCACCGCGGGCAACAAGGTCGTGGAGGGGGCGGTCCTCCGGACCCGGGCCTCCATCGCCGAGGGCAAGACCATCGCCGATCCCCTGAAGGCGTCTGGGGTGTTCCCGCCCATGGTGGTGCAGATGATCGCGGTCGGCGAGCAGACCGGCGCCCTGGACGCCATGCTGAGCAAGATCGCCGATTTCTACGACGAAGAGGTGGACACGGCGGTGGGGAACCTGACCGCGCTCCTGGAGCCGATGCTGATGGTATTCCTGGGGGTGGTTATCGGGGGCGTGGTCATCGCCATGTACCTGCCGATCTTCAAGCTCGTGACGGTGGTGGGAAAGTAGGCGCCACGGGCTCCGGGTGGGGTCGGGGGCCGCCCGCGCGGCCCCCGTTTTCCTTTCTGGAGGGATGTGATGTCGGTGCAGGAGGGTGGACCTCTTCCGCCCGCGGAGGCGGGCGGCATGCTCCTGAAGCTGAAGTGGCTGACAGGCCTCCGGCTGCTTCTGGCCTCCGCCCTCCTGGGATCGGCGGTCGTCCTGGACCTGCACGAGCGCCTCCCGTTTCCCACCTCCCCCCTCTATGGCCTGTTGGGACTCACCTTCGCCCTATCCCTGCTGTACGCCCTGGCCCTCCGGAAGCAGCGGCTCTTGCTGGCGCAGCGCCTGGTCCAACTGGCGCTGGACCTCCTCCTGGTCAGCCTGCTGGTCCATTTCACCGGCGGCCTCGACTCGGTCTTCCCCTTCATGTACATCTTCGTGATCTTTGCGGCCGCCAATCTTTTGGAGCGCCGAGGCAGCCTCTTCGTGGCGGCCTTGAGCAGCGGGCTGTACGGCGGCCTGGTGGCGGCGGAGTGGACGCGACTCATCCGGCCGGCGGAGTTTGCGGGCGGCCTCGCGGCCCTCCGGCCCGCCGGCTATGCCGTCTACCAGGTTCTGATTCACACGGTCGCCTTCCTCGCCGTGGCGATCCTGAGCAGCCACTTGGTGCAACGGCTCCGGCGGGCGGGGCAGGAGTTGGAGCAGCGCGGCCTGGACCTCCGCAGCCTCCAGAACCTGCACCAAGCCATCGTCGCCAACATCTCCAGCGGGATCCTCACCCTGGATCTCGAAGGCCGCGTGATCGCCTTCAACGAGGCGGCCGAGCGAATCACGGGGTACCCCTTCGAGGATCTGCGGGATCGCCCCTGGCAGGCCACCCCGTTCGCCGCCTGCTCCATCCTGGCCGATTTCTTCGCCCAGCCGAACACCCCCCTGTCCGCCGCGGCGACGGAACTCTATCTCGAGCGGCGTGACCGCCGGCCCATCCCGATCGGCATCGCCTGCTCCCCGCTGCGCGGCGAAGGCGGCAAGCCGGTGGGGGTGGTGGCCATCTTCCAGGACCTCACCGAACGCAAGCAGGTGGAGGAGCAGCTCCGCCGCGCAGATCGACTGGCGGCTCTGGGGCAACTCGCCGCCAACATCGCCCACGAGGTCCGGAATCCCCTGGCGGCGATCAGCGGGTCGGTGGAGGTCCTGCGGGAGAATGTGGCGATCACCCAGTCGAATCGCGAACTCCTGAGCATCGTCCTGCGGGAGGCGCACCGCCTGAAGCTGATCACCGGCCAGTTCCTGGATTTCGCCAAGCCCCAGCCGCTGCTCTTCCGTCCCTGCGTGTTACGACCCTTGGTGGAAGAGACGCTCTCCCTTCTGGCAAAGAGCAGCGAACACCACCCCAGAACGATCTGGACCGTTACAGAGGAGCCGCCGGACCTCCGTGCGCTGGCGGATTCGGATCAGCTGCGGCAGGTGGTCTGGAACCTCTGCCTCAACGCCATGCAGGCCATGCAGGAGGGAGGGATGCTCACGGTCTCCCTCCGACTGGCGCCGCACGGCAGTCCATTGGTCAATCCGTCAATCGGTCAGTTGGGGAGAACCGAGGCTTCGGACCAAAGTTACCAGTCGACTGCTCGACCAATCGACCAATCGGCTGAGGAATGGGTGGAGATCGCATTCCGGGACACGGGCCGAGGGATTCCGCCGGAGGAACTGGGTCGGATCTTCGACCCGTTCTACACGACCCGGCCTTCAGGGACTGGTTTGGGCCTGGCCATTGCCCGCAAGATCCTGGAGAGCATGAGCGGCCACATCGAGGTGACGAGCCGCCCGAACGTCGGGACCACCTTCCGGCTCTGGCTGCGCCGGGCCCCCGTGGCCGTGGGCGCAGAGAGCAGGAAGTAGAAGCGGCTTGCCCCTGGGATCAACCCAGGGGTTGCAGCTTTGCGGGGTGATCCTCCGCCGGGATAAATCCGGCGGTGGACTCAGGGGTTGGTCATTGGTCATTGGTAATTGGGCATTGGCGTTCCTCGGGGGTGCAGCATGAGCCGGATCCTCGTGGTGGACGATGAGGAGTCCATGCGGGAGTTTCTCCGGATTCTGCTTGAGAAGCAAGGCCACGAAGTGTCCACCGCGGAGGACGGTGAGGCCGGCTTGCACCAGGCCATGGACCGGGGGGCGGACCTCGTCATCTCGGATATCAGGATGCCGAGGTTGGATGGGGTGGGCCTGCTGACCCGGCTGCGTGAACACGGCCTGGAGACCCCGGTGATCCTGGTGACCGCGTATGCCTCGCGGGACTCGGCCATCCAGGCGATGAAGCAGGGAGCCTTCGACTACATCACGAAGCCTTTCAAGATAGACGAAATCCGGCTGGTCATCCATCGGGCCCTCGCCGAGGCTGAGCGACGCCACCGAGGCGAGGCGGCGACACCGGCGGCGGAAGAGCCGGTGCTGCAGGGGATCATCGGCCGGAGCCCGAAGATGGTGGAGCTGTACACCCTCATCGGCCGGGTGGCGGCAGTGAACTCGGCCGTCCTGATCACCGGGGAGAGCGGCACCGGCAAAGAGATGGTCGCGCGCACGATCCACTACAACTCGCCGCGAAGCTCAAAACCCTTCGTGGCAATCAACTGTGGTGCCATCCCGGAGCAGCTTCTTGAAAGCGAGCTCTTCGGGCACGTCAAGGGGTCCTTTACCGGCGCCGTCGCCACCAAGGCGGGGCTTCTGGAGATGGCCCAGGGCGGGACCGTGTTCCTGGACGAGGTGGCAGAGATGAGCCCGTTGCTCCAGGTGAAGCTCCTGCGGTTCCTCCAAGACCACATTTTCCGTCGTGTCGGCGGCACCGAGGACATCGAGGTCGACGTCCGCATCATGGCAGCCACGAACAAGAACCTGACCCAGATGATCCAGCACGGGACATTCCGGGAAGATCTCTTCTACCGACTGAACGTGATCTCCGTGGAGCTTCCGCCGCTGCGGGAGCGGTGGGAGGACATCCCGCTCCTGGCAAGGAACTTCCTGGAACTGTTCGCGGCCCGGGCGGGCCGGCCCGTCATGGGGATCGCGCCCGAGGCCATGGAGATCCTCATGGCCTACTCGTGGCCCGGCAACGTCCGGGAGCTGGAGAACGTCATCGAGCGCGCCGTCGCCCTGACGACCGCCGACGAGGTGCGGGTGGAGAGCCTCCCGCCCAGCGTGCGGAGGCCGCCCCCACCCCCCGTCTTCCCTCGCCTGGAGGTCCCGCCCGAGGGCCTGGACCTGGAGCAGGTGGTCGCCGACCTCGAGAAGAACCTGATGCAGGACGCCCTGCAAAAATCTGGCGGGGTTCAGACCAAGGCGGCCCAACTCCTGGGGATCAACTTCCGGTCGTTCCGCTATCGCGCCAAGAAGTACGGCCTGGACCGGCAGACCCGCGACCGGAATCATGCCGAGTCCTGATCGTCGATCCCTTTTGCTCCCCACCCTCCTCCTGGCCGGTGTGCTGGTCGGCCTCCCCTGGGCGGCCGGTGGCCGCAGCCCGATCGGCCAGGTCAGTCTGGCCCTCGTCCTCGCGCTGGCGGGAGTCGCGGGGATGCTCGCCCACAGCCCCGGCGCGCTGGCCAACCCGTCGCCGCTGCTCCTGGCGGGGGGGATTCTGGCGGCCGGATCGGCGCTCCACACCATCTATCCCGATCGGACGATTCAGTATCTCCTGCTGCTCCTGGCGTATCTGCTCGCAGGGGCGCTCGCGGCCGAGGCTGGGCGGGAAGAGCCACGGCTGGAGCGCGTGCTCCTCGCCGCGATCCTCACCTCTGGGACCCTCGTCACCGTCGTCGGCCTGTTTCGTCTCCTCCAGCGAAGCGACGAGGGGCTCTACGCGAGGGTCCTCACCGGCCCCTTTGGATATCCGAACGCCATGGCCGGGTTCCTCCTCCTGACCGGGGGAGCGGCTCTGGCCATGACGCGAGACGGCCGAAGTCCGGCGATCCGGGCCGGGGCGATGGCGGCCGGTGGCCTCGCCCTGGTCGGTGTCCTGCTCACTCGGTCGCGCGGGGCCTGGCTGGCGGCGGGCGCGGGACTTGTCGTATGGCTCGTGGTGGAACGGCGGAAGGAATGGCCGCGGCGCCGCTTGTGGATGTGGCTGGGCGGCTGCAGCCTTCTCGCGGCGCTGGCCTGGCTCTCCTGGAACTGGGGCAGCTTCCCCCCGAGCCTCTCGATGCTTGCCGACCGGCCGGAAGTCTCCTCCCTCGTCTGGCGATGGCAGATCCTCCAGTGGACGTGGGCAATGGCCCGGGACCACCCGTGGTGGGGCGTGGGACCGGGGGCATTCCCCGTGGCGCTCACCCACTACCAGCGCATCCCATACGTCAGCAGCGAGAACCCCCACAACCTGTACCTGGAGCTGGCGGCAGAGTACGGCCTGCCGGCGGTGATCCTTGCGGTGATCACGCTCGGCGGTTTCCTGGGACGGGTGGGCGCGGCGATCCGGCGGGCCCCGGATTCGGATCCCACCCGGTGGCGGCAGGCAGCCCTCCTGGCGACGCTCGTCGCCTTTGCCGTCCACGGCCTCGTGGACCTCGACTGGAGCTTCCCGGCCATCGCAGCCACGGTCGCAACCATGCTCGGCCTGACCTCGGCCCACCTCCGGAGGATGTTCCCCCGGGAAGTTCATGCCCGACCTCTCTGGCGCGGGACCCTCATCTTGCTCCTCTTGGCCGCCGCCTTCGTGAGCGTCACCCGCTACTACTCCAGGACCCTCGTGGCCTGGGCTCAGCTCGCCCTGGCAGGTAGGGAAGCAGCGGTGGCCCAGCGGGACTTGACATGGGCGCTCCGCCTGAACCCGGTGAGCTTCCCCGCCCACCAGTGGATGGCCTGGGCCCGCCTCCTTTCAGGGGATCCCCGCGGAGCGGCCGAGGTGGCCGAGCGGGCCGCCCGGATTGCACCCTCCGACCCGAACAGTCACTACCTAGCCGGTGAGATCGCTGCGGCCTCCGGACGGTGGGACGTGGCGGAGGACCGATTCCGGGCTGCGGTAGATCTTGCGCCGTCGGCCCAGCTCCGGTTCCATGCCGCCATGGTGGAGTCGGCAGCTAACTCTGGCCGAGGAGCTGAGGCTCGATCCCACTATGACCGGGCCATCGCCATCTTCACGGAGGAGCGCGTCCTGCACGTGGAAGCCCGCTGCCTGATGCCAGGCGACAGGTACCTCATGGCACGGATGAGTCGAATTGCAGCCCGGGCATTCGGAGAGGCCGGCGACTCATCCCGCCAGCAGGAGATCATGGAACGCGCCAGACTATTGGCGCAACCGGACCCGCGTGGGATCTGCGTCACCCGCGGGCGAGCCGGCCAAACGTCTCCCGAGGCGGCCATGGACAGCTTCTGGCGGGCCCTGGCCAATGGTGGATGGTCGCAAGCGGAGCAGTTTCTCTCGGCAGAGTTGCGGGCGTCGCGACCAGGGGATGACTTGAGCCCGTGGCGGGGAGAAGATCGACCTCGACGGGCCCATGTGGCGTGGATTGCGGCCCTTCAGGGAGGCGAGCCTCAGGCGAGCCTGCGTTTCGAGGTCGAGTTCGAGATCGCTCCTGATTCGCGAATCGGCCGATGTGCGCAGGCGGACCTTTGGCTCATCAGGGACAATTGGTTTATAGATAAACTGCCGGTCCTTGAGTCAGCCGCATGCCAGCCGTAAGGGTGACAAATACTGTCCGGTCCAGACAATAGTTTTCAGGTGAGGATCCTTCTTGTGGATGTTCTCCCGGAAAAGCGTAACTGATGACAAGACGTCATCTGGCTAACCATTTGAATTCTCATGGCTCATCAGAACGTCCGCAGGCTCTGGAGAATTCTTCGTCCCTGGCATGTTCGCTGCATCATCCTTGGATCGTGTCGAGAGCCCGGTGCCACTCAGGAGCCGGGTGAAAAGAGATCATTCAAACAACTTACATTCAAGAAGGAGGAACTTCGATGCTGAAACTGCTGCGGCGCAAGAGCAAGGGCTTCACACTGATCGAACTGTTGATCGTCGTCGCGATCATCGGGATCCTGGCAGCCATCGCCATCCCGAACCTGCTGTCTGCGCAGAAGAAGTCTAAGTACGCCCGCGCGGCCTCCGACACCAAGACGGCGACAACCCAGGCCATCGTCTACTCCAACGACAAGAATCAGAACCCAGGTAACATGAAGGCGTTGCGCGATGGCGGCTATGCCAACGTCAATGATTTGGATCCCTGGGGCCGGGGCTGGTCCTACTCGACCGCCTTTGCGGACACCGCCACCCCAGCGACCACTGGCGAGATGGGTGTTTGCAGCCCCGGACCGGATGCCGCAGTCACATGCCCCGGCTGGCCGCTGACTGGCCAGGTGCCGGAGGTAGCCAACGGCACCGTGGGCTACTCAAGCGTCTATGGCTCCTGGCAGGGTAAGGCGAACTAGCCCCGAGATGATCCCTGGCTGGTAACCACGGGGGCAGGCTGAGCGATCGGCCTGCCCCCGACGTATTGCTGAGGACGATTCTGGATGCGACGGTGTACCCTGCCGTAGTCCCGCACCAAGTCCTTGGCGGGTGCACCGATTTCGAGCGCCCCGCCCGTTCAGTCTTTCTCCACGCAGGCTGATCACCGTTCATCCGGTCAGGGACGTCGACCCGCAGTTTTTGTCGGCAAGTCCCGCACGCACCATCGCAGCTTGCCACAACGTGCTCATACGGTCTGCATAGGTGAGAGAAAGGATGAGGCGAGAGGTCCAGGGCCCGTGGCCTCCCGCAGACACCAAGCATCCAGGAAGATGGAAAGTGGAGACGGAAGTCGGCGCGATGATCGAAGGTGAGAAAGAGGTAAAACAGATTGGCGCCGCCGTCTGTCTCTGCTTCTTCTTCTCGGGGGCGACCGGCCTGATCTATGAGGTCCTGTGGACCCGCATGCTGGGGCTGGTCTTCGGCCATACCGTCTTCGCCATCACCACGGTCCTGGCCGCCTTCATGGCCGGCCTGGGGCTGGGCAGCTATCTCTTCGGAGGGGTGGCCGACCGGTATGCGCATCCCCTTCGGCTCTACGGCCTCCTCGAGGCCGGGATCGGGATCTATGTCCTTCTCACTCCCGCGCTCTTCTCGCAGGCCGAGGGGATCTACATCGGCCTCCACCGATCCCTGGGGCTTTCCTTCTTCGCCTTCAGCCTCGCCCAGTTTGCGCTCATCTTCCTGATCCTGCTGGTCCCGACGACACTCATGGGGGCAACGCTTCCGGTGCTCAGCCGGTTCTTCGTCCGCGAGATCACGGCCCTCGGTGGACAGATCGGCCGGCTCTACGCGCTCAATACTTTTGGCGCAGTCCTTGGGACGTATGCGGCGGGTTTCCACCTAATCCCGATCCTCGGCGTCAGGAAGACGCTTCTGTTGGGGGCAGTGGCAAACATCGGGATCGGGATCCTGGCCACCATCTTTGACCGGCACCTCCGCCAGCTTGAGCTGGAACCTGCCCCTCACTCGCCGTCCCCGTTTCCCCGTCTCACCGATTCTGTCACTAGCCTGCCTCCAGACGAGCGACCGGGGAGGCTCGGCGTCTGGCTGGCTGTCCTCGGCCTAGGACTCTCAGGGGTCGCCTCGATGATGTACGAGGTCGCCTGGACCCGGGCGCTCGCCCTCGTCATCGGAAGCTCCACCTATGCCTTCAGCACGATGCTCGTGACCTTCCTCGCGGGGCTGGCCCTGGGGAGTTATCTCTTCTCCCGTCTGGCAGGGCGCCTGCGGGTTAGTCCCTTTTTCTTTGGAGGGCTTCAACTGGGCATCGGGCTGAGCGCTCTGGCCGTGACGCCCTTCTTCGACCGGATGCCCGAGGTCTTTCTGTGGGCCTTCCGGCTTTCCCAGTCGCCAGGCTTCGTGAAGGTCCTCCAGTTTATCATCAGTGCCCTGGCCATGTTCGTCCCCACCCTGTTCATGGGGGCGACCTTCCCCTGCGTGGCCCAGATCGCTTCGCGGGGACTGTCCCGCGTCGGTCATGACGTCGGACGGATCTATTTCGTCAACACCATGGGCGCCATCGCCGGGACCGTCCTGGCCGGCTTCCTGCTGATCCCCGCCTTCGGCCTCCAACCCTGCCTGAAGCTGGCTGTCTCCCTGAATCTCGGCCTCGCCCTGGTTCTTTTCCTGGTGCCCCAGGGCGCTCTATGGCGAAAGGGTGCGGCCGTTGTCCCTCTCCTCGCCCTGGCCGTCCTCTACGTCTCCCCATCGTGGGATGCCAACGCCATGGCCAGCGGTGTCGCCATTTACGGGCGGAGCTATTTCAGCTACATGGGCAAGGCCGGCTTCCGGGAGGCCGTGTCCTCAATGCATCGCCTCCTCTTATACAGGGATGGGATCAGCGCCACCGTCTCCGTCCACCGGGAGGGAGAGACACTCTACTTGCGGGTCAACGGGAAGACCGACGCCAGCAACGCCACGCCCGATATGCATACCCAGCTGATGCTGGGACACCTGCCCCTGCTCTTCCGGCCCGAGGGCAAGCGCGTCCTCGTGATCGGCCTCGGCAGCGGTGTGACCGGTGGGGCGGTCACCCTGCATCCCGTCCAGCAGGTGGACATCATCGAGATCGAGCCGGCCGTGGTCGAGGGCGCCGCGTTTTTCGCCAGGGAGAACCGGGAGGTCCTGAAGAACCCCAGGGTCCGCCTGGCCGTTGCCGACGGGCGCAACTTCCTCCTCGCCTCAGAGGCGCGATACGACGTGATCATCTCCGAGCCCTCTAATCCGTGGATGCGGGGGATCGGCAATCTGTTTTCCCTGGAGTTTTACGAGCTGGTTGCCAGGCGGTTGGCCCCGAAGGGGATCGTCTGCCAGTGGATCCATGTGTACAACCTCTTCCCCGAAGACCTCAAGATGGTGGTCAACACCTTCCGCTCGGTTTTTCCGCATACCACCATCTGGAACACCACCCCCAGCGATCTGCTTCTCATAGGCTCCAAAGACCCCCTGTCGCTGGACTACGCTTCTCTGCGATCGCGGTACGAATCCCTTCCGGCCCTCCGCGAGGACTTGGCGAGGCTGGGATTTCACTCCCCGCTGGCGGTGCTGGCGGATTTCGCCCTGGGAGAGGCAGATGCCGCCCGGTATACGCAGTCCGGCTGGCTCAACACCGATGACCTTCCCCTCCTGGAGTTCTCGGCACCCGAGAGCCTTTACGTGGATACCCTCGAATCCAATCAGCGGCTGATTCGGGGATATCGGCAACAGTCGCTTCCGCCCATCGCCGGGATGCCCGAGAGCGTGACACGGTCCGCCGCGTTCCATCGGGACCTCGGGCTGGCGTTCTGGGGGAAGGAGACGCCCACTGAGGCCTTGACCCAATTCGACGAGGCCCTCCGGCTCGATCCCCGAGACGCCCGATCCTTCTTCTACCGGGGGAGAGTCCATCTGCGCTTCGGTTCTGTTCTCAAAGCGGAAGCGGACTTTAAGGCCGCCCTCCGGGTTGATCCCAAGATGGTGGAGGCTCACGAAGCCCTTGGCCAGCTCTACAAGGCCCAGAAAATGTGGGAGCCGGCCGAGGCGCAGATGCGACAGGCCCTGACCCTGCAACCGAAGGATCCCCGGCACCTGGCCGCCCTGGCGGATCTTTCCCTGGAAAGGAAACGGCCCGGCGAGGCCATTCCTCGCTATCTTGCCGCCGCCGCTCTCGCTCCACAGGACGCCTCCGCATGGACCGGCCTCGGCCTCGCGTATCAGGGCACGGGCCAGCACGGCGAGGCCGTCGAAGCCTTCAAACAGGCCCTCGCCCGAAACCCGAGCAACAGCTTCATCCAATACCAGCTTGGTCTGAGCCTCCTCGAGCTGAAGCGGATGGATGAGGCCCATGCCGCTCTCCAAACGGCTGCTGCCATGAATCCCATGCAGGCGGACCCCCACCTGGCATTGGGCAGGCTGTACACCCGTCGGGGGGAACTGGAACGGGCCCGGGAGGCCTACCGCCAGGCCCTGCGCCTGGATCCCTTGAACACCTCCGCCCTCCGGGCCGTCGAGGAACTCCCGGCCGCCCCATAGCTGAAACAAAAGCCCTTGACGACCTACGCCTCCGTTGTGTCTAATCCGGAAGGCTGAGGATCGAAGACGCATGGAACCGGTCATCGAGATCGAGGGGCTGTGCAAGGATTTCCGCGTGGGCTTCTGGCGACGCCGGACGCGGGTGTTGCACGCACTGGACCTCACGGTCCAGCGCGGGGAGGTCTTCGGCTATCTTGGCCCGAACGGGGCGGGGAAGACGACCACGCTCAAGCTCCTCACCGGCCTGATCCTGCCCACGGCGGGTTCGGCGCGGCTGTTGGGGCAGGACCTGACCCAGGTGGGCGCCAAACAGCAAATCGGCTTTCTCCCCGAGAATCCATACTTCTACGACTACCTCACGGGCCGCGAGTTTCTGGATTTTTGCGGGCAGTTGTTTGACCTCCGTGCATCCGACCGGCGCGGACGGATTGCCCGATTGCTGCGGCTCACCGAGATGGAGGAGGCGGCCGATCGCCAGCTCCGGAAATACTCCAAGGGGATGCTTCAGCGCCTCGGGTTGGCCCAGGCCCTGATCAACGATCCGAGCCTGGTGATCTTGGATGAGCCGATGTCGGGCCTGGACCCGCTGGGCCGGAAGGCGATGCGAGACATCATCCTCAAGTTGAAAGCCGAGGGTCGGACGATCTTCTTCAGCACGCACATCCTCCCGGACGTGGAGGTCCTGTGCGACCGGGTGGGGATTCTCGTGGCCGGGAGCCTGCGGGACGTGGGACGGCTGGACCAGATCCTGAAGACCGAAACCGAGTCCATCGAGCTCACCCTGCAGCGCGTATCGCCCGATTTGTCGGCCACCCTCCGGACTCTGACGCAGGCGCCCATCCTCGACCAGCCGGATGGCATCCTGATCCGGCTGCCCGACGAGCAGCGATTGGACCTGGCCCTGCGGGCAGCCGTGGCAGCCGGCGCCCGGGTGGTGTCCGTTGTTCCTCAACGCGTGACGCTGGAAGCGCATTTTCTGCGGGAGGTTCAGGGGGCGGCCCCGTGAAGATCTCTGCCATCGCTCTCAACACGTTCCGGGAGGCGGTCCGAGACCGGATCCTGTATTCGATCCTGGCCTTCGCGCTGCTCTTGATCGGGGCCTCGGCGATCGTGGCCTCGCTCTCCATCGGCCAGGAGGGCCGGATCGTCAAGGACCTGGGGTTGGCCAGCAGCAACCTCTTCGGCACATTCATCGCCATCTTCCTCGGGATCGGCCTCGTCTTCAAGGAGATCGAGCGCCGGACGATCTACGCCATCATCGCCAAGCCGATCCACCGATTCCAGTTCCTTTTGGGGAAGTACATCGGGCTCGTGCTCACGCTCCTCGTGACGGTGGGGGTGATGGCCCTGCTGGTCGCCGGGCTGGCGTGGGCCACCGACGGCCATTGGACCTCCGGCCTGCTGGGAGCGGCCGCGCTGGATTTCCTGGCGCTCATGATCGTAACGGCCGTGGCCCTGCTGTTCTCGACCTTCTCCACACCCACCCTGAGCGCCATCTTCACGCTGGCCGTCTTCGTCATCGGACGCCTGAGTGGGGACCTCAAGCTGTTTGCCGATCAATTCGCCGGGCCCGGTCTGCGCCTGCTCATCGACGGGATGTACATGATCCTCCCGGACCTGAGCCGCTTCCAGATCGGCGCCCAGATCGTGAACGCCATGCCCCTGGCTCCGCACCAGATCGTCTGGACGGTGATGTACGGCCTGGCCTACATCCTGATGTTGCTCCTGTTGGCCATCGGAATCTTCCAGCGCAGAGACTTCAAGTGATCCCTCGACCGTTTCTCCAGCCTGCCCGGATCTCCACGATCGCTCTCCTGTTGGCCGGCGTCGTGCTGGTCGGTGTGGTTGCCCCCCTGCACTGGGCGACGCTGTCCGGCGCGGGGCTCGGCCTGACAGAGCGCGCCGTGTTCTTGCCGCCGCCCGAGGCCTTGCGGGTTGCCTCCCTGGGCTTCAATAACGTGGCGGCGGACGCGATCTGGCTCCTGACCATCCAGTACATCGGCGGGCACATCTTCACCGAGCGGAATCTTCCCGAACTCTTCCGGTTGGTGGATACCGTGGTGACCCTGGACCCGCACTTCGTGGAGGCCTACACCCTGGGCGCGCTGTTCATGAACTACTCCGGCGGAAACGTTCCAGGGGCCATTGCCCTGCTGGAGCGGGGCGCCCGTGCCAATCCCACGCGATGGGAGCCCCCCCACGATCTGGCCCGGACCTACTTCCTGGATCTCAAGGATTACCCAAAGGCCCTGCACTGGTTCGAGATCACCGATCGCCTGCCCGGGCGTCCTGACTACGTGCCGCGCTTTATCGCTCGTCTGTACGCCAAGACCGGCGAACGCGAGACGGCCCTGGAGTGGTGGCAGGCCATTCGGGGCTCCGCCACCAGCGACTGGGCCCGGAACATTGCGGAGCGGGAGATCGCCAAGCTGGAACGCCAGGTGTCGCCTCCTCCTCCGAAGAGAACACGCTAATCAGCGAGGACCAACCATGACGCAAACGACACCCAGCCGATGGATGTCGGCATGACACGACACCCGGGCGAGTGCGACCTCGCCGTCGTGATCCCCGCCTGGAACGAGCGGGAGAACCTGGAACTTCTCCTCCCGGCCCTCCGGGAGACGCTAGACGGCCTGGGGGTCCGCTGGGAGATCATCGTGGCGGATGGCGGCTCCCGGGACGGGACCGCCGAGGCAGCGGCGCGCCGGGGGGCCCGGGTGATCCAGCAGCGGAGGCCGGGATATGGTGCAGCCCTCATGGAAGCCATTGCGGCGAGCCAGGCCAGCTACGTCGTCACCATGGATGCCGACCTGTCCCACCGCCCGACGTTCATCCAAGACCTCTGGAGGCACCGGGAGGAGGCGGAGGTCCTGATTGCCTCCCGCTACGTCCCCGGGGGCGAATCCCAAACCAATTGGTTTCGATGGTTGTGCAGCCGGATTTTGAACGTGACGTATGCCCGAGTCCTCTCGCTGCCACTTCATGACATATCCAGCGGCTTCCGCATGTACCGTCGGGATGTTCTCCTGGGCCTCCAGTGCCGGGCGCGGGACTTTGACATCCTGGAGGAGATCTTGATCAAGGTCCACGCGCTGGGCTTTCGCATTCGCGAGCTGCCCTTCCGGTACCTCTCGCGGGGGACAGGCCGATCACACACGCGCTTCCTCAAGTTCGGCTGGGCCTATCTCAAGACGCTGATCCGCATGTGGCAGCTCCGGAACTCGGTGGCCTCGGCGGACTACGACCACCGCGCCTTCGACAGCCCCATCCCGCTGCAGCGATACTGGCAGCGGGCGCGCCACCGGATCGTCTTGGGCTTCCTGGATCCAGCCTGCCGGCAGGGGCAACACGCGGTCCTGGACATCGGGTGCGGATCGAGCCGAATCATCCAGGAACTCCCCAAGGCGGTCGGGATGGATATCCTGCTGCCCAAGCTTCGATTCCTCCGCGACCGGCATTCGCACCTGGCCCAGGGGAGCATTTTCGCCTTGCCTTTCGCAGACCATTCCCTCAACGCCGTTATCTGCTCCGAGGTAATCGAACATATTCCTGATCATCGTGCCGTCTTCGAAGAGATGGGACGCGTCCTTCGTCCCGGGGGGACACTCATCCTGGGAACGCCAGACTACGGGCGGTGGTTGTGGTGGGTCCTGGAGTGGATCTACGGGAAAGTCCTACCGGGCGCCTACGCCCACGAGCACATCACCCACTACACCCGAACCAGCCTGGCGGAGCGGCTGCGCGCCTACGGTTATACGGTTCAGGAGTGCAAGTACGTGGGCTTCTGCGAGATGATCTTCCGGGCCACGAAGGCCAGAGGACCGCGGGTATTCTCCGAGGCCCCCCGCGCCACGGTGGAGGTTCCGTGATGACCGGATTGGAGACGCCCCTCCAGGTCGCGGACACACGCTCCCTCCACGTCCCGGCGCGGGCGGAAGACCCGATCCTAACCGGACGGTGGGCCTGGACGCTCGTCCTGCTGCTGGCTGCCACGGCGTATGTGGACAGCCTGAGCTACCAGTTCGTCTGGGACGATACCACGATGGTGGTTCGGAACCCGAACCTCCTGGGTCTTCGGAACCTGCCACGGCTGCTGCAGGCCGACTTCACCACACTGACTTCGGGGGCCATGGAAGGAGAGTATTTTCGCCCCATCATGGCCCTTTCGCTTGCCCTGGATGCGACGCTCTGGGGTTCGAATCCCGCGCCGTTCCATCTCACCAACATCCTCCTGCACGTCCTGACGACCTTCCTCGTAAGCCGCTTGGTGCTTGTGCTGGGCGGGGGGCGCGACCTGGCGGTCCTGACGGCCATGATTTTCGCCGTCCATCCCGTGCACGTCGAGGCCGTCGCCTTCGTCTCCGCACGCAGCGACCTCTTGCCGACGATTGCGGTCCTCGGATGTCTTCTCGCCTACCGACGCGCACAGGCCCCGGGCCGACAGCGGGTGGCCTGGACCCTCACGGCCCTCCTGGCCCTCGGCCTGGCCCTGCTGTCGAAGGAGTCAACCATCGTTCTGCCGCCGCTCCTCATGTTGACCGATCTGCTGGCCTTCCCGCTTTCCTCCAAACTGTCGGATCGCCCGACGTGGCGCCGTGCCACTCTTCGCTCGCTTCCCTTTTGGGGTGTGACACTCGCCTTCATGGCCTACCGCTCAACGACGCTCCTGCACATCGGCGGGGACCAGCTCCAGCCAGGAAACCTCTGGCGCCGGCTGCCGGGCTCCCTGGAGATCCTGGCGCGATATCTCTGGCTGAGCCTTGTCCCAACGCACATGCAGCCGTTCTACTCGTTGCGCCGGCCGGAATCGCTCACGGATCTCTGGCCGAGCCTGGGGCTGCTCACCGGAGGAGGCCTCCTGGCCCTGGTGATTTGGTGGTGGCGTCGGGCGCCCTTGGCGGCCTTCGGGGCGGCCTGGTTCTTCATCGCGGTGATCCCCGTGCTCGACCTGGTCCCGCTTTCGTTCCGGGAGATGGGGTTGGCCGATCGCTACCTCTACCTCCCTTCCGTAGGCGTCTGCCTCCTCTTCGCCCTCGGTATCACCCAGCTCATGGGGGGCGAGACAGAACGCGTCTGGCGTCTCCACCGGGTTGCCGGGTGGACTCTCGTGGTGCTCTTGCTCATCCTGTACCCGTGGTCGCTCCTGCGCTACGCCCCGGTGTGGCGAGACAACCTGACCCTGTATGGACGGATGGAGCAGGTCGCTCCCCGCTCGCCGAATCCATCTCTCAACCTGGGCCTCACGTACTTCCGGGCCAATGACCTCGCCCGCGCCACACCTCACTTGGAACGGGCCGTTCGACTGAATCCTGCTCTGCAACGGCCCCGGGCAATCCTGGCCCTCGTGTACGTCCTCCGCGGCCGATCGTCGGACGGCTTTCGGCTTTTTGACTCTATCGCGGCTGACGGGGCCCGCGACCGAGACTACTTCGTGTCCCGAACGATGGCCCACCTCTTCGTCGGGCAACCTCGCGAGGCTCTCGCCGTCGCCGAGGAAGGGAACCGCCGGTTTCCTGACGATGCGGACATGACAGAGTGGTTGGGGCGGGCCCTGGAACGGGTCGGGCTTGAGAGTGAGGCCCTGGAACGATATCAGCAAGTCATAGCCCGGCGACCCGACCAATACCAGGTGGAGGAGGCCGTCGCGTCCTTGCTGCTCCGCTCGGGCCGGCCCGCGGAGGCGGTACCACATCTCCTCCGATCGATCGAGATCAGGCCCGAGAGAGTCGAACCATTCCGGGCACTGGCCTTGTTGTTGGAACAGCAGGGCCGTACCACTGAGAGCCTACGCATGTGGAGACAGGTCTTGGACTTGGCTCCCAACGGCCTTGCCGCCAGGGAGGCTTTGGATCACATCCGCCGCCTGGAACGGGATGGCGCCAAGCCAGAATCTTGCCCGGGCGGAGGCTGCGGATCATGACGATCGTTTTCGCATTCCTTTTCGGTGCGATGGTGGGGAGCTTCCTCAACGTCTGTATCTACCGGCTCCCAAAAGAGGAGAGCGTCGTCACCCCTCGCTCCCGCTGCCCTGCGTGCGGGACTCCCATCCGGGCCGTGGATAACATTCCGCTGCTCAGCTTCGTGCTCTTGCGCGGGCGCTGTCGTGCCTGTGGCAATCCCATCTCCTGGCGCTATCCCTTCGTGGAAGCGCTAACAGGAATTCTCTTCGCCGCGACGGTGGCGCAGTTCGGGGTGACGCTCCGGACGACGTTCCTGTTGGCATTCCTCTGTGGGTTGGTCGTCGTGAGCTTCATCGACCTCGATCATCAGATCATCCCCAATGCCATCACGCTGCCCGGCATCCCGCTGGGATTCCTGGCCGGCCTGTTGCTGGGGGAGCCCCCGCTCTTGGACCGGGTGATCGGCACGCTGATGGGCGCCGGGTTCCTCTACCTGGTGCTCTTCTACGGCGGGGCCCTCTACGGCCAGGAGGCCATGGGCGAGGGGGATCTGAATCTCATCGCCCTGGTGGGTGCCTTCCTTGGGTGGAAGGCCGTGGCGCTCACCATTCTCCTTGGCTGTCTGTTCGGATCGGCCGTGGGTCTCGCCCTAATAGCCGTCCGGCGCCTGGGCCGCCGCCAGCACATCCCCTTCGGACCGTTCCTCTCGCTGGGAGCGATGGTGGCGCTCTTTTGGGGTGAGCGATTGATCGCCTGGTATTTGCGATTGCTATGAGGACTCGGATGGCCAGGCCGGGAATCCCCTCGGCCCGCCGAGGTGGTCCCTTTCCAGTGAGCGAGGCAATCTTCCGGAGCAAGAGCCAGGATCACCAAGGCCGGGGCACAGCGCTGAGGGCGCGCCGGGCCACGCCCCCACAGCTTGCCTGGACCGTGGGAATCCTGTGGGTGATTCTGCTGTCCCAGGGGGCAGTCGCGTTCGCGGCCGGATCGGCGTCGCGTGAGGAGCGGATCCAGGACGAGGCCACCGACCGGCTGGCCCGCGTCTTCCGCGTGACGCCCCGCTCGGTGACAGATCCCCACGATCAGAAGCTGGACTTTGGTGAGGTCGCCGTGGTCCTGGCGCTGGCCGAGGCGGGACACACGTCCCCGGATACAATCCTGAGTCTCTGGGCCAGCGGGCGGCTCAACTGGGGGGATATCACGGAGCGGTTGAAGGTGGACCTGCGCGACCTGCTCCGCCGTCTGGAGACCATCCGTCGCGAACTCGGCCGTCGTGGCCGCTGATCGCGGACCGCCCCTCCTCTACCGGCCACCCTCCCCGCGTACATTCCCCTCTGCAGTCTCGAGGCGCTCTCGGATGCGTTGCGCCTCCGGATCGTCGGGCTTAAGGTACGTGAGGATGGTGCGCAGCTGCTCGCGGGCATCCGCCCAGGCTCCGTGCCGTTCCGCCACGGCGGCCAGGACATAACGGGGCAGGAGTAGATCCCCGTCGAGTTGCAGGGCGCGCTGGGCTTCAGCCTTCGCCTCGTCACTCCTTCCGAGCTCGAGCAACGTCTCGGCCCTCTCGGCATGCAGCCTCCCCGTGGCTGGGTTGTTCGCCAACACGGCAATCGCACGGGTGAGAGCCTCCAGCCGTTGTCCCAGAGCGACGCGACCCGCGACACCATACTCCTGCGCCAGTCCCTGCCACGCCAGCTCGTTCTCCGGGTTGTCCGCCACCGCGCGGCGCAGTTCCGCCACGGCCCGCGCCCACAGGCCCGGATCACGACGATACTCCGCCAGGTATGCCAGGTCGGTGTCGGAGTGGGTGAGCCGATATTCGTGCGCCGCGATCAGATCCGCGAACCGGCCCCCCCGACGCACGTAGACCTCGGCCACCGGATCCCAGTACACGCGGGCCCAGTTGGGATGGTGGCGGATGTGACCCATCTGATCATCCGGATTGGCATCCAGCACCAGGATCTCCACGCCGTAGGCCGCCGCGATCCGGTCGAGAGCAGCGGGCGATCGGTAGGCTGCGATGTAGGATTCGAAGAGGTCTTCGCCGAATAGGACGGCATCGTACCGTCCATCGATGAACACCTGGTTGTCCGGCCAGCGCCTCCACATCAGGTACCCGCCGAACTGGTACGAGTTGAAGACCCGGCCATCAAGACGGTGGCGGTCCAGGAAGGCAGCGGCTCCCTCGGGGAAGAAATGAGACGCCACGCCGAAGCCCGGTGCAAACCGCCGGGTGAGAAAGGCCTGATCCGCGATGGAGGCGGTCAGCGCCAGCACGCATGCGAACGCCCCAACCCGCTCCAGCCAGTGGGATGACTTCCCCGATACCCTGTCAAGCAGATGGTCGCCGACCCGCACGAGGGCTAGCGCCAGAAGGGGAAGCATGGCCAGGACAAAGTATGGAACGGCGCGGTTCCGGAAGATCGCATACACCCCCATGCTGAGGACAAGACCCCAGCCGACCGGATCGAGGTGTCCCTCCCACGCGAAGAGCAAGAGGCCCGTTGTGATGAAGGCGAGCAGCAAAACGCCCATGATGATGACCACTTCCCACAAGACCGGGTCGATGCCGGGAAGCTTCCATATCTCCATCCACTCCGGGAACAGCGTCAGCCGGATCATCCTGTTCTGACGGAACGGAAAGAGGAGCATGGAGAGACCGTGGGGATTGAGGAGACCGGCCAGCGGGAGCAGGGCAACGGCCACCGCGAGATGTCGAAGGCGCGCGCGGTCCAGACGGAACCGGCCCCAGCCTGGCATGGCCCATCCTTCCGGCAGGAGGTTGGCAAGGAGCACGAGACCGGGGATGGCCACGCCAAACACGAAGCTCGCGTGGACATTGATCCAGATCAGGAAGATCGGCAGCAGCCCGTAAGCGGCTCCCGGGCGCGCGGCCTTCAGCCGCAGGAGGACGGCCATCGTCGCGAGGAGCAGGAGGAAACTCAGGATCTCCGGCCGGACGAACAGGCGGAACCGGAAGGCGAGGCTCGCCAGGAACACGAGGAGGATCGCGGCCACCGGGTGGAGGCCGCACCGTCGGAGGAGGCGGTAGAGGACGGCGGCAAGCAGGAGGAGCACGAGGAGCCGGAACAGAACCAGGCCGGGTATCCCGGCGGCGAGGAAGATCAGATAGAAGAGGACGTCCGCGAGCCAGGAGTACTTGATCCATTCGCGGCCCGCGGTGGTGAAGGCGAAGGGATCCTGGGCCGGCAGAGAGTGGGTCGTGACGTACAACTCCCCCTGCTTCAGGTGGAACCAGGTGTCGAGGGAGCTGATCTTGAAGAAGCCCAAGAGGACCAAGTGGGCGATCAGGAGGAGGCCCAGGACAATGCCGAGGAGCCGCTGGCCAGTCGCCTTCAATCCAGTCCTCCGAAGCGGGCTGTTCTCTGAGGTACCTATACATGCCGACTAACGCTTCGTCAATCTCCCAAACTACCTCAATCGCATGGGCCCGCCATCCGCAATTTCTGTAGGCAGGCGTCCCCAAGACACGCGGGGGGGCAAGACCGGCGATTCTTGTCAGTCGGGTCGGAGCGCTCCGCGTCGGCAGGCGGAAGAGCGCATTCAGTCGCCCTGGCCCATGGGACCCCGGCTTGCGGTTCCCGTGGCCGAACAAAATACGCAACGAGCAACGTCAAGAAAACAAACGCAGGGAGGACGCTGATAGTTAGAGCGGTCCGCCAATGGAGGGAGCGGAATTCCAGGACCAAGCGGTGCCTCTCAGCGGGAAGCCAGGCGCCCGTGAGGGCCAGATCCTTGCGGACGACGGGAAGCGGTCGATCATCCAAGAGTGCCCGCCATCCCGGATGCCAGATTTCGCTGATCACCAGGAAGCGGGTTGCCTGGCTCTCGGTTTCCACGGCAAGATAGCCATCGGCAGCATCAACCACCGTGGTCCGGTCGCCCGGCGAACCTGGAACATACACGCTTCCCTCCCAAGCTCCCTCAACGTTCGCCACGTTCTGGTAATGGCGGAGGTTGAAGGGCTCATACCCCGAAATCAACTGCAGCTTCAGGGCGGCGGCCCAGCCGTAGGTGACCGTCATCCGGTCCATGGTCGTAGCGGAATAGGGTCTCGTCCGTGGCCAGAAAACCCTCGTAATCGGTGGCCGGCACCACGCGTGACTGCGCCATCGTACTGAGGTACTGGCGCGCGTACAGCGTTCCCTCGCCCGCGATCACAAGCACGATGGCGGCCGCGGCTAGATGCGGCCCCCAGGCTCCCGCTCGGCGTCGCTGGAGCCGGGCCAGCACCTCCTCGAGCCCGATCCCGGCCAGGGCGATCCCGAAGAACGCGGCGAGGAACAGCAACCGGCCGGGCAGGCGAAACAAGCGGGAACCCGGGAGGAGTGCATAGGGCAGGCGGAGGAGCGGAGTGTCCAGGGCCAACAGCAACGATATCAGGAAGCCTGCGACCAGGAATCCCGTCGGCGGACGCGGCCGCCACAACACGGCCCCCACGAGGGCGAGGAGCAGTGGAACCAGGCCGAAGTAGGCAACGTCCTCCCACAATTCGACACCCGGGTAGTTCCCATCCAGGGGGCTGCCCAGCGCCTCGGGATAGAAGAGTGTCAGCAAGTGGCGGGCCCCCACGGCGTGCCCCGAATGGAAGAATTCGTCCCAGGCCTGCCCCCGCGAGATGAGAGGCATCTCGGCCGCCATGGGCAGCAGGAGGTACGCGGCCATCCCGATCGCCAAGACTCCTCCGCACAAGAGCCACCGGATGGTGTGCCAGACCTCCTGGTGGCGCCCCACGCGCCACCACCGCGCAAGAGTCACGAGCAAGTAGGCGAGCAGGAACCATGCCGAGTAATAGACGAGTTGCAGCAGGCCGGTGTGCAGACAGAGTGCTCCAGTCGCGGCCATGGCCAGCGCACTGCCCGGACCTGGGGACTTGACGGCCCAGAAGATCACGGCGAAGAGCAGCGGGAAGAGGGTGATGCTCGGCAGGACGCTCAGCCAGCCGGCATACACGGCCATGAGCACCTTGAAATTGAAGAGGGCGGCCACGGCCATCAGCATGCAGGGCCACCGGCCGAGGTCGAGGGATCGGCCCAGCGCGTAGAAGGCCCACGCCCCGATCACGAGGTGGAGCCAGATCGTCCAATTCATCGCGTCTGCCGGGTGGAGGACGTAGAAAAGGAACTGCAACGGATACGTGTAAAGACTGTTGGGATTCGTCAGTGCGGGTCCACCGGCAAGCTGGTCCGCCCGCCAGAATGGAAGGCCTCGACCGGCATGCCAGGAGCGAAACAGGACCTCCTTGGCAGCCAGGTGATAGGCAACGATGT
>Ga0315279_10003169_pt1 | contig 23360 bp, 22 predicted proteins | sample YL17G06_20_MG_FD_203694 | JGI IMG/M metagenome (GOLD analysis project Ga0315279, IMG submission 203694) | Sediment microbial communities from Yellowstone Lake, YNP, Wyoming, USA - YL17G06_20 | ecosystem: Environmental > Aquatic > Freshwater > Lake > Sediment | place: USA: Wyoming | collected...
TTAAGGATCTTTCGTTTCCGTATCTCAAATCGTCGTTCCATCTTTTTGTCTTTCCAAGGGGACCATTCCCCTGGAAAGTTAATCGTATAAACGACTTAGAATACTTTAATAATGTTAGACAGTAAAAGTAGAGGCGAATAGAGGAAACAGAGGAGAGGGATTCATTAGAATTGTTGGTGTGGGATTGGACGGAGTTTCGATTTTCTTTGTGAGATGCAGGCCAAGAGAAGAAATTATATCAAGAAAGAGCACGGCTCTGGATTTTGTAATGGAGGGGCCACATAAGTTTGACTCCGAGAGTGCTTTTACGTTCGTTACATATTTAAGGGCATTAGCTCGTGTTGCGTTAACGGCTGAAAATCTGTCAGTCCGGTTTGGGCCAAAAAGCGAAATTGCTCAGGAAGCAGTTGGTGCCTTTGTAGATGCATTAGCAAATTGGAGCACAAAACGCGCGAAAGTATTTTTTAATGAGTGGCAAAGACTTTTTGGAATTGTTTATGGCGAGCAATTTGGAGGCGGTGCAGACAAAAAAACACAGGCACTTGCAGAAATTTACGGATTAGATAAGCAAAGCGACTTCCAAGTTATATTGTTTTGTGTCCACACATATTTCGCACTTCTTATGAAACTTATCGCTGCAGAATTACTCTGGGTAAGCGAAGGTAGCTTAATAACCTCGTTCAGCAGCGAACTTGTCCATGCGGAACGAGAGGAATTAGAATCTCATTTAACAGATATTGAGAACGGTGGGGTTTATAACAAGCGTGGAATAACAAATTTTCTCGAAGGAGATTTTTTCCGGTGGTATGTAGAAGCTCTAAATTCTCCAAGATTACAGGATGCGATTAGAGGGGTGGCAAGATGTCTTTCGGAATTTGAGCCGGCAACAACGACCATTGAGCCGGAGGTAACGCGTGACCTTTTGAAAAAACTTTACCAGTATCTTGTTCCGGATGTAGTCAGGCACCATCTCGGTGAATACTATACTCCTGACTGGTTAGCTGAATTGGTTCTTAATGAGGTTGGTTATAAAGGAGATACAAGAAAGAGATTGCTTGACCCGGCGTGTGGGTCGGGGACGTTTTTAGTACTTGCGATACAGAGGTCAAGAGAATTTGGTGCAAAAAAGAAAGAACCATCTACCGAGACTGCCAAGAGAATTCTAACAAATATATGGGGTTTTGATTTGAACCCATTGGCGGTGATAGCGGCACGGACAAACTATGTATTCGCTCTGGGTAACTTAGTCAACAAGTTAGAGTCGTTTGAGATTCCTGTGTATTTAGCTGATTCGGTTCTCTGGCCGAAGCAGAAAGGCCAGATGTTATTAAACGAAGATGGTGCAGTTGAAGTCAGGACATCGGTCGGCAGTTTTTTCGTGCCCAAGATTTGGGTATATGACCGCTCTTTAATGAAACGAGCGGCACCGGTAATAGAAGAACTTGTAAAAACAGAATGTACCGAGGACGAAGCACTGGGACGATTAAAGAAAGAAGGGCTTGTTTTCCCGCCACACGAGAAAGTAGTAGTAAAGTTCTATGAACACATTCTGGAGCTGGAGAGAGACGGCAAGAACGGGATATGGTCAAGGTTTTTGAAGAATGTATTTGCACCGATGACAGCGGAAAATTTTGACTTTGTAGTGGGTAATCCGCCGTGGATTCGCTGGGGGTATCTATCCGATGAATACCGCAAGGCAACTTTAGATATGTGGAAAAACTATGGATTGTTTTCGTTAAAAGGTCATGCTGCTCGTTTAGGCGGCGGTGAAAAGGATTTCTCGATGCTGTTCACTTATGCGGCAGCAGACCACTATCTGGCAAGAAACGGGACGCTCGGCTTTTTAATTACGCAAGAGGTGTTCAAATCAAAGGGGGCTGGAGAGGGTTTTCGTAAATTTCGGCTTGGAAACAGAGAAACACTGAAGGTAATAAAAGCACATGACTTGGTAACGGTGCAGCCGTTTGAAAAGGCGGCAAATAAAACCGCAGCAATTATTTTGAAAAAACGTGGACAAACGACGTATCCGGTTCCATATACAGTCTGGAGGAGAAAGAAGGGAGTTGGGAAAATAGCAACAGATTTGAAACTAAAGGAGGCAAGGAAATATTTAGAAAAGGAGAAGTTAATAGCCAGGCCGATAGGCAAAAGTAACGGTTCCTGGCAGACGTTAAAGAAAATAGATGGTGGGCTGAAACGTCTTGAAGGCGAAAATGCTTATAAATCTCGGCTTGGCGCCCGCGTAGAACCATACGGAGTATTCTGGGTTGAGGTGAAACAAGTATTATCCAATAGAGACTTGATTGTTCGCAATCTTGAGGAGATGGGGAAAAGGAAAATAAGAAAGGTTGAGGCGAGGATTGAACCGGATTTGGTATATCCTGCGATTCGGGGTGCGGATATTGAACGTTGGGGAGCGAAGCCGGAGATTTATGTGTTAATAGTGCAAGACCCCAAAACTCGTGTGGGTTATACAGAAAACCTAATGAAGAAAAAATGGCAACGAACCTTCAACTATCTAACGCTTTTCAAGAAAGAATTATTGGATAGAGCAGCATATAAGAAATACCATGCAGACACAAATAGTCCTTTTTATAGCCAATACAACATAGCAGATTATACATTTGCTAGATATAAGGTTGTATGGAAGCGAATGGCCAGTGATTTGGTTGCGGCTGTGATAAGCCAGGCAAAAACGGATTTCGGCTGGAAAAAGTTAATACCAACAGATACGACTTCACTATTTGCAACAGAAGATGAAAGTGAAGCGCACTACCTATGCGCGATTGTAAATTCGGTACCGGTGAGAAAATTTATAAAATCATACTCATCAGCAGGAAGAGGATTTGGAGCACCATCAGTAATGGAAAATGTGGGTATACCGAAATTCAAAAAAGACAATAAGACACATAAGAAAATTAGCGAATTATCAAAGGAACTACACAGGTTAAAACTGAAGGAAGAGGAAAAAGAAATCGCGGAATTACAGAAAGAAGTCGATGAGAATGTTTGCAGGTTGTTTGGATTGACACAAGATATTTGAAAGCCCTGAACAATTTGTTTTGAACATTCGGATTTCGAACTTTTTCGTGGATAGATACGCTTCACACTTCTCGAGATGCGAAAACGGTGGGTAAAATCGAATCTGTAATATTAGGTATGTTTTTTGGGTTCGTGCCGATAGTGTTTTGTTTTCTGGCAACTATGGTAATTGCTTCTATCTTTTTCGGGAAAGAAGCTCTTGGGCCGTGGGTGTTATGGTCGCTGGTGCCGGCGATAATTATAGATGTCATCTATCTAAAAAAGTGGGTAAGGAAAGCATATCAAATGAACAAAAAAGTGCTCGCCGTCATCTATTTGTTTTATTCTGTAGTAGCACTGGGTATGGGTATGGGGCTGCCGATATTGAACCTTGCTTTAGGAACAGCAGCCGGCGTCTATGCTGCAAGGAGAATGCACTTTATAGGAGCAGATGAAGAAAGACGCAAACAGGCTTTCAAAAAGACGGCGGTGTTCAGCGCACTTGTTATGACGATTATGTGCTGCCTGATAACGCTGTGGGCGATAGCCGGCCAAATGATAGGATACAGATTTGAAACGCCGTTTCTGTCATTTACCTTTACTGAGCCGATATTTTTCGCATTTGTTCTCACCGGCGGGACTACAATGGTTTTACTGCAATACTGGCTGACCATAATCGCAGCAAAGGTTACGATTAGGCTCTTACCCGTGACCCATAACTTGTGAATGGGTATAGCAGGAGGCAAGGATACGCCGTGGTAAGGTTTAAGTGTATTTATTGTGGGCAGAGGATATTAACCCGTGAGGACACGGTCGGCAAGAAAGGCAAATGCCCAAAGTGCAAGCACGAATTGGTTGTTCCGAAGAGCACCAAAGGCAGACCCGCAATCAGTCTTAATAAAGAGCCAATCCCCGAGCGGCCCAAGCCGCGCCTTGGGCCTGGTGAGCAAGAAGATGTGTTAATAGCTTTCTACAAAGAAAGTTTTGGTTTTCTCGTTCCCACATACGATAAACTGTCGCTGTTTTTGATGGTGGTGACATTAATCCTCCTGTATTTAACAAACAAGAAAATGATAATAGAAGACGTGATTGGATTAGTAAGGCGACCGTCTGACGACCCAGTGGATATTATCAGACTGATGTATCTTGCATACGTACCACTATGTCTATTCATCATTTTCTTATCGAGCAAAAGAACAGATTTCAAAAAGGGACTTATGGTACTGTTTGTCTTGACGGTGAACGCATTTACTGGTATCATGGCCGGTATATATATGATGAAGGGAACGGCTGGCTGGTTGCTGGTTTTCCCGATATGGAACATAATCAACGGTGTTCTCCTGCTCCTGATGCTGCGATTCAACGTTATCGATGAAGAGTGCATCAGCGACCGCAAAGCCACGCTCGTTCAGATTATTCTCGGCCTGATAGCCGTCCTTGTCATTTTCATACTCTGCAACTATGTCTTCAAATTGTATTGGGCCATCACTTTCTCAATATGTATTGTCTATACCACCAGTTTTGACAGGGCACTGCAAAATGTCTTTCCCGGCCTGACACACACAGGAGACGAACAAACCGAACAACTCGGGTAGCCCACCACAGACGCAATCTTGCGCCTTTCTACAAACTGCTACTGTTTGCGATTGACAAAAAATAATCAATAGTAAATAATAAATAATAATTTTTTTGGCCGAAGTGGCGGAACTGGCAGACGCGCGGGACTCAAAATCCCGTCCTGGCAACAGGGTGTGGGTTCGATTCCCACCTTCGGCAGTTATTCGTTGCTCGGGGCTCGGGGATCGTGACTCGTGTCTCGTGTTGCGTATTGTGTGATATGTAGTGCATAGTTCGTAAGAAACAAAGGATGAATATGTCATTTATCACAACGCAGGGAAGTAAAATAATATTCGCAGTAGCGAACTCACGCGTAATAGCCTCACGCATTTTCGGCCTTGTTATTTTACTGGTCATCCTTTTTACCGGCCATTCCTTTGCTCAAGGAACTATAATAGATATACTCTTTGAGCTATCCGGGCTATTTTTACTTTCGATATGCAGTCTGGGACGCCTTTGGTCGCTTATGTATATAAGCGGCAACAAAAGGCGCGAACTTGTTACCGAGGGGCCATATTCAATAGTTCGGCATCCGTTATACCTCTTTAGTCTCATAGGTTCATTTGGAATTGGCCTGGCATCAGAAAACCTTCTGGTCCTGGGACTTATAATTGTGTTTTATCTGCTGTATTATCCTTTTACCATTCTTGCCGAAGAAAAGAAAATGACAAATAAATTTGGCGACGCTTACCTTGAATATATGAAGAAGACTCCGAGATTTATCCCCAAGCTCTCTCTTTACAAAGAACCCCAACTATATGAAGTAAAAACCGCCAGTTTCGTCCGCAACTTCGTAGATGGCATGTGGTTTATATGGTTATTTATGCTTCTGCATTTTGCCGAGATGCTTCAGGAGTCAGGATACTTACCAGTGTTCTTCAAGATACCGTAATTCGGTGACACAGTTCATTCATACCGGCGGTTTGATTTACCTCGCCTACTGAAACGAGTTGTGTAATGGAGTTACAACAGAAAACCGGATATATCCACACCGGCTGGAAGGCAGCGATAGGGTTTGCTCTAATCATCCTGAGCTTATATCTTTTTATTGCCACCCGAACGACCTTGTGGGACCGCGATGAGCCGCGCTTTACGCGGGCCGTAGTAGAGATGATTGAGTCAGGCAATTATCTGGTTCCCACTTTCAATGGGCAATTGTGGCCCGACAAACCGATTCTTACTTACTGGCTGATGTCTTTGGCGATTGGTGTGTTGGGGCCGACTGAATTTGCCTGCCGTTTTTTTGGATGCGTCGGCAGCGTGGTAACATGTCTATTAACATTCTACATAGGCAAGCAGCTTTTTGGCACAAAGGGCGGCCTGTGGGCTATGGTGATTTTGGCCTCAAACCTGATGGTGCTCGTAGTCGGAACTGCTGCGACCTCCGATGCGATAACGCTACCGTTCATAGTTGCAGCGATGGCAATTTTTGTCAAGGCGCTGGAGTCAGGAACGCGCACATACCATATAATTCTGATGGGTATGGCCCTCGGCTTTGGAATGCTCGCCAAAGGACCGATAGGAGTCCTGCCGATTCCGGCAATGGCAACAGTCCTGTGGCTAAGCCGCAAAACCAGGCCTGGTCTCGTCCGGCCTCTCTGGCAACTTGGAATAGCATTAACAATAGGAGTTATGATTTTTCTGGCATGGGCAGTTCCGGTCAACAACGCAACAGGCGGCCAGTTTCTGCGTGTCTTTATTGGCCGCCACGTCCTCACTCGTGCGATTAAGCCTATGGAGCATCACGGAGGAAATTTTCTTCTTTACTTACCATATTACCTGCCTGTTATTATAGTAGGTTTTTTTCCGTGGACTCTGCATCTGCTCGGGGCTTTTTCAGCAGCACTCGGCAGGCGTCTGGGCGGGCAATATTGTCGTTCTCTGTTAATCGGCTGGATTGCATCGATTTTTATTATAATGACATTGGCGGTTACCAAATTACCGCATTACATACTGTTTATATGGCCGGCGCTGGCTCTGGCAGTGGCGGGCACGATTATCGCCGCAGAGCAAAATAGGTTAACTGCTCGCGACCAAATGTGGCTGCGGCGCGGCGTCTGGTTTTTTGGCCCGCTCGCAATCGCCATAGCGATTGGCTTAACGATTGGGCCATATTATTTTCCGATAGCGGGGCTGCGATGGTCAGGCCCGGCAGCAGGTATAGTGCTATTAGTTATGGCTGCGGTGGCCATTTACCTGCAACGTGCCGACAGAACACATCTTAGCGCCCAAGTATTGCTGGTCGGCATGGTTGCTCTTAATATTCCAGTCCTGTTTGGCGTCCTGCCGGCAATTGAACAGATAAAAATATCTCCACCGATTGCCCAGGCTGTTAAGGCGAGAACTGACAAGGAAGTCCCGGTAGCAACATACAAATATTCTGAACCAACTCTGAATTTTTATGTTGGGCGTCAAATTGAGCCTCTCCGCGGCGAAGAGGCAGTCGCAGCCTGGGCCCGGCAGCCGAAACCGGGAGTGCTGGTTATACCCAAAGATGTGCTCGCCAACATCGACCAGCGGTATGGCCCTTTGCCATTAGAGCAAATCGTATTGAAAAAAGGGTTTAACTATTCAAAAGGAAAACCGCTCGAAGTAGTGGCCCTGATTCGCAAGGCAGAAAAGTGATGACCGAACAAAAAACAGAGCAACTCCGTTTACGCCGAATCAATTTGAAGATATGGGCGGCTATTATTGTCTTAGGTTTGGCTGCTTTAATGAGTTATTTTCTGCTTGACGAACACGTCTTTTCCTGGCTCTGCCGGCATCACAGCAAGTGGTACAAAAATAACTGGCTGCAGGCATTCACGCTGTTAGGCAAAGGGTGGGTGCTAATCTGGCTGTTACTTTGCTGGATGTGGGCTACCGGCCGGCAGCGGCCAGCTCTGGTCGCAATACTGGTGCTTCTGCTGGTTTTACCAGCCGTGGTATCGCTGAAAGGCATAGTGCAAAGACCACGGCCGGAGGATGTGGAGGACGTTATCAAATCAGATACAGAGGAAAGAAATGCTTTTGTGCGCAGTTGGTCATTTCCTTCCGGTGATACGGCTGCCGTATTTGCGGTAGCGACGGCACTGGCGTCCTTTGTCCGTTGGCCCTGGGGATTAACATTTTTTACCGTTGCCAGCAGCATCGGGATTCTGAGATTAGCTGTGCTGGCCCATTATCCATCGGATGTGTGTGCAGGAGCAGCAATAGGTATGCTTATCAGTTGGCTTGCTTCGCAAATCACCTCGAGATGCCGGTTACCAGAGCCATCTGGATTTAATTGGTATCGCGCCATCGCAGCGATCGGCGTGATTGTCATACCTCTCTTACTTGGGTTATTTGAAGGTATCAATCAGTTATTGATTTTTCTGAAAACATACGGCGTGCTGGTTTTGGTGATTTACATAGCCGCCAGAGTTGGTGCGCATTTGAAGAAACTTCAAAACCACGGCTCCTGCGACCATTGAGACACTTGGCTTACGTCTCCTACTTGACTACAAACGGCGATAATTTGCGGAGGCGGGTGACGATTTCGGGCATTTTTTGGATTGTGTAATCGACCTCGTCTTCGGTGTTGTATCGGCTTAAGCTAAATCGAATTGAGCCATAGGCGGACTCATCGCCGGCGTAATTTTTGCGGAAATATATAAAAATCTTAAGCAAGGATAGTGCGTTCTTTAGCCCAATTTCTAAGAGCCATAATCTCCTCGCTCTTTAGAACAGCTATCGGTTTGGTTGATTCCAGTTGTTCAATGATGTGAGCAGTTGAGATTGGCTCCTTTTTGCTCGTCGCCCTATACAGGGCAGATATAATAGCTTGCTCGATTTCCGCACCACCGAAATTAACCGATTTTTCCGCAAGAAGTTTACAATCGTATTTTGCGTGGTCAAGCCCGCGTTTAGCAAGGTGAATCCTGAAAATCTGCTCTCGCAAATTCAGGTCGGGTAAATCCACGAAGAATATCTCATCGAAGCGTCCTTTTCTTAAAAATTCCGGAGGAAGCGTATATATGTCGTTAGCTGTGGCTGCTAAAAAACATCCAGATTTGCGTTCCTGCATCCAGGTCAGGAAAGTTCCCAGAATGCGCTGAGAAACGCCGCCATCGATGTCACCAGCAGAAGCCGCAAAACCTTTTTCCATTTCATCAATCCACAAACACAGCGGCGAAAGTTGCTCGACGGTTTTCAATATCTTTCTGAGGTTTTGTTCTGTTTCACCTATGTATTTACTATATAGTCTGCTCAAGTCCAAGCGGTATAAAGCCAGATTTAATTCTCTCGATACAACCTTTATTGCCAAACTCTTGCCGCAGCCCTGCACGCCCATTAAAAGTATCCCTTTAGGTGGAGGCAGGGCAGACGGCTTATCAGAATAGAAACTGTATTTTCTTTCAGACAGCCACCTTTTTAGGTTATCAAAGTTAGCGATGTTACCCCTACTCTCAGAGATGCAAAATTCCAATATCCCTTCGCGGTCGAAAATTTCCTTCTTACACAATTCAATCCTGCTCAGTTCGTTTATGTCCAGTTTATTGTCTTCGGAAATGCACCTATTTAAGATGTTTCTTATTTGCTGGATTGATAAACCATTGAGCGCTTTTGCTATTTTCTCCATCTCCTGGCTGGTAAGAGATGCCATTACGGGTCTATTGCTTTGTCTGATTTCCTCGACCGTTTCATTTATTGTGCTGATTATTTCCTGCCGGTCAGGATAGCCCCCTATGATATGAGCTGCATAAGGCTCTATATCTGCCGGCAAGCTATACGCCGGCGCTAAAATTATAACTGTGTTTTTTGTGTTCTTAATTTTGTTAATCAAATCCTTGAACAATCGCAACACCACGGCGTTCTCTAAATATTTTTCGAAATCCTTAAATACAAAAAGCCCGGCCCTGGAAAGATATACACCGGCAGGCTTGATAAGCTCAAAAATTGTTTTCAGCATCTGGATAGGTTCTTTAGTCTGGTAATAAGAACCATCTTTGTGCTCTTTTCGCAATCCTTCGGTCACAGACCACTGATAAAGTGATAAGCCCAACTGCTGGGCCATTTGGTCCAGTTGTTTAAGAACATACTCCTCATCAATAGACTCCAGGAATATAACCGGATACTTTGATTTGATTAAGAGACCGAGTTCTTCATTCACAAGTCTAATACGTTTTCTCCTTAAAAACATAATCCTTTTTGATTTTCCATCACATCTATTATACTATCTATTTCTCCGTCAAAAATAAATAGACTTCAGGAATGCGGTAATAATAAAACTTCTTTTATTTTTAGATTTGTACTATGTGCACCAGCGGTTTCTTGGTGCAGAGGCAGTGCTATATTTGTAACAGATAACTATCTTTTTACAAAAGGTGAGAGTTCGCGGAGGCGGTTGACGATGCCGGGCATTTTTTGGATTGTGTAATCGACCTCGTCTTCGGTGTTGTATCGGCTCAAGCTAAATCGGATTGAGCCGTGGGCGGCGGTGAAGGGAACACCCATCGCACGCAGGACGTGGGAGGGTTCGAGCGAGCCGGATGTGCAGGCGGAACCGCTGGAAGCACAGATGCCGAATTTATCGAGCATAAGCAGAATCGCCTCGCCCTCGATGAATTCGAAGCTGATATTGGTTGTATTTGGCAGGCGATTTTTCCTATCGCCATTAACCCGGCTGTCAGGACAGCTTTTTAAGATAGCATCTTCGAGTTTGTCACGGAGGTATTTTACTCTGCTATTTTCATCTTCGATGTTTTTAGCAGCCAATTCGCAAGCCTTACCCAAGCCGACAATACCCGGCACATTTTCTGTGCCGGCCCTTCGGCCACCTTCCTGATGGCCACCGAGCATAAACGCCGACAGCCGAGTGCCTTTACGGACATAAAGGACGCCAACTCCTTTGGGCCCGTGCAGCTTATGGCCGGAAAGACTGAGCAAATCAATATTACTTTTCGATAGATTCAGTGGAATTTTGCCGACTGCCTGAACTGCATCGGTGTGGAACACCACACCCTTATCGGTAACTAATTTGACGATTTTTTCTATCGGGAATATGACGCCCGTCTCGTTATTTGCGAACATAATAGTAACCAGAGCGGTGTCGTCATCGAGCCGGTCTTCAAGTTCTGTGATGTCAAGTCGGCCTTGTTTATCAACTCCCAGTTCAATAACGGTATAGCCGTGGTTCTGTAGGTCGCGACAGACCGACAAAACTGCCGGATGTTCAACTCTGGTCGTAATGACCTTGCGCTTATGAGGCAGAGCAGCGAGTGCGCCTTTTATAGCGGCGTTGTCACTCTCTGTGCCGCAGCTTGTAAAAATAATTTCGTTCGGGTCACAGTCAAGAAGTCCCGCTACCTGCTCGCGTGCCTTTTTGATTTTTCTGCCGACCTGGCCGCCGAAGGTGTGCATACTCGAAGGATTGCCGTAAAGCTCACAGAAGAACGGCTTCATTTCTTCAAGCACTTCATCAGCTACTTTTGTAGTTGCATTGTTGTCAAAATATATCGTTTTCATCTGCTATTCTCAGATTATATTTTTAGACACGGTTTGACACCGATTAACACCGGTTTTCATGAGGAAATTGGTGGGCTAAAGCCCACCCTACAATTTCTACTTTTGTAGTCGCATTGTTGTCAAAATATATCGTTTTCATCCGTTATTCCCACATATTATTTTAGACACGGATTTACCCGACACACAGATGGCGGGCAAGCACGGATAAACATTGATTTTTACAAGTCTGGATTCCCGCTTTCGCGGGAATGACAGACCTCCAGTTAAACTGGGGGCTAAATATGTGACAAAATACTATCCAGAATCTTTGATTTCCTCGACATAAAGGTCTTTTGATACAAACTCCCTTAGCTTTGCTTCGACGACATCTTTCATTGTAACATCGGCCAGCTTGCACTGGGCACACATTCCTCTAAAAGCCACGATGACTTTATTTGCTTCGATATCGACCAGCTCAATATCGCCGCCGTCAGCCCGCAGGGCCGGTCTGATTTGCTCATTTATGGTCTGCTGAATCAATTGAATCTTTTGAATGTTGGTAAGTTTGCCACCTCGTGCGGGCAGCAACACAGGAACCTCTTTTGTTTTGTCACCCTGCACCTTTTCAATTATTTTTTCGATTTCACCCTTGCAGCCGCCGCAGCCGCCGCCCGCCTTGCTATAATTTGTTACCTGCTCGACGGTCGTCAGATTATTCTCGCGTATTACCCTCTCGATTTCCTTGTCGGTTACGCCGAAGCAGGTGCAGACGATGTTGCCTTCAAGCTCGTGTTTTTTCTTGCCGCCGCTTCGATGATTTTCGATTGCCGCTTCAAGGGCTTCTCTACCCATAACCGAGCAGTGCATCTTTTGCTCAGGCAGTCCGCCGAGGTAATCGACTATATCTTTGTTTGTAACTTTGGCGGCTTCATCGAGAGTCATCCCTTTTATCATTTCTGTCAAGACCGATGATGTTGCTATTGCGCTTGCACAGCCGAACGTCTTGAACTTTGCATCCACAATTTTGCCTTTTTTATCAAGTTTGAACGTCAACCGCAAGGCGTCGCCGCAGGCAAGGGAACCTACCTCGCCTGTGCCGTCTGCATTTTCTATTTCGCCGACATTCCGCGGATTGAAAAAATGGTCTTTTAGTTTGTCCGTGTATTCCCACATATCTTCGTTCCTCGTCTCTCGTCGCTCGTAGCTCGTAAAGACTCAAACTGCTGAATTCTTCAGTATCTATGCGACATCTTTTATGTCGCACTCAAATAAAGTGATAGCTCCGTTATTCATAAAATTCGTTAAGTAAATGGCAGTGAGTTCCATTAAATTCTGTCCTCAATTTGCAAGGAGGATTATTCCCCTTTGTATAGTAAATCAAATCTACATCCGATAATGGACCGGCAACTTTGGCGGATGTGAACTCAAGAAAATCTCTATTTTGTTTAATATATTCAAATTTTGTGCAGTAGAGGTGCTCCATAATACCCTCCTTCTCCAACTCCTTTACCACCGAGGCGCTAAACAACCAGGCGGCTTCAAGATTTTCGTTATATTCTTGAGTTTTTATGTTCACATATAACGTTTCTTCGAGAGTAATTATAATAACGTCATACCCACGCCAATTTTTGAATCTAACTTTATCTTTGCCAAAGTAATCAATCATAAAATCTATAGTATGTTTTTCAATAACATCAGAAAGGGTTCTTGAAGATAATTCGATTTTATGCTTGCCGATTTTGACAGGGATTTGGGCCGAAGTAAGGTGGTCTTTACATTTTTGGGCAAATTCCTTTAGTATGGTTTTAGATTGTTGAGACAATTATTTTTCTCCTTTGATGTAGGCTATCGCACAGTCATCACATAATGGAGCCCAAGCGGTATCTGTGTTGAAAGCCATATATTGTTCTTTGATTTTTGCCGCTTCTTCGCTATCAAAATAGCCGAACCTTACCTCTACAGCCGCTGTCTTATCGTCAAACTCTTTACTACATGCCTCACATCTCCACATAGTTTTCCCTCTATTCTATGGTATTCCTAATCTGAAGATATTTCTGGCGGACAATTTTCTTTGTCCTTTCAATAATTTCTCATCTGTTTTTTTCATCCATAACATTGACAACAAGTACTGATAGTTTCTTAAAGAATCCTTCACACAATGTTCCTCTGGCTTATCCAAAGTAATGAGAGCGTTCATAATTTTTGATAGGTCTTTGAGGGTAATCGTAAAAGGAGGCGGAGGCCATTCATTTTTCGAGTTTTTTATGAAAATGGATACAGTTTGATACTCTTTTCTCTGTAAACCGGGACCAGCCCGACGCACAATCTTTTTATTTTCGGAGAGAACGGATTCTTCCTCATTCTCGTTAGAGTCAAACCTTATTTTCTTATAACTGATGGTCAAAGACTTGAAAAGTTCATCCACCATCCGATTATTTATTGCAATCACCATATCCCTAATATCATCCATGTCTATCATCCAATCTGTCCATCCGTTTCCAACCCTGACGGATTTTTTAGGGCGAGCGCCTCCGAATGTAATTTCTAACTTGCCCTGCTTTGTGCTAATATCTTTTTTCATATCAGCTCTTTTTGAACAGATCGTTCAACGAAACCTATCAAATTATTCATCAGGTCCCCTATATCAGGGTTGCTATTTTCCGATGCCATACGATAATGAGACAAGATGCTCTTGTATCGCCTCTCGCCTTCGATCTGGATATATTCTGAAACAATGGGGATAGGTATGGATAAGAGGTCTGTTTTATTTATGCTCACCGTTCCAACACCGTGCTTTAGAAGATTTATAGAATCTCTTCCATATCTTGTTTTTAAGTATATTACGAGAAAGTAAGGATTGATATTTTTAACTCTAACCAAATGAATGTAGTCCGTAGCAACTCCTTCATCATCTTTTGCGTCCACGATAGCGACTCTGCCTGCACAGCCAACCCCAACCCTGACAAATAGTACATCGCCAACCTTAGCATAGGCATTGGGAAAATTCATCTTGCCTAAAGGGTCAACAAACTTCTCATCTTTTTTGTAATTTATCCCAATATCAGTGATATTCGTTGCATGAAGAAATCTTACCCCTTTCTTGGAAAATTCTCTTTTCTGTCCATAAAGAGTTTTTCCTGTTTTACAATAAACTAAAAAGTCCTTTAGCGGCTTGAATACTAATCCGTAACCAATCAATTCTCGCAGAGGACTTTTTTGTAAATTATGGTAATAGCAGTAATCCATCCGCTTTGGTAAATCTCTTCCGGAAACCTTGATTGTATTATTAACTTTTCCTGTTTTTCCCAGGTCATGCAATTCCGCAAAGTAATTTTGATTAACTCTGTCTCGTTTCTCTAAAATAAGAATGCTTGTTTTAGCTGAGGTCTGCTCAAATATATTTCTCGGCAAACTTATGATATGCAGGACTTTCGTGTTTTTCAGGATAAATTCTCTTGCATATTGGTATTGGGGGTTAGAGAGAGTACCATCAGGAAGGACAATTACAATAAAACCTTCTCTCTTGGATAGTCTTACAAAGATTTCAAGAAAGAGTATTTCAATCGCCTGGCTTTTTTTCAAATTCCCATTATTTTTAGCTAATTCGTAGTTAGATAATATGTCTTCTGATTCCACCCGCTGAAACCAACTGCTGAAAGGCGGATTTCCAACAACAAGATCGAATCCGCCTTTTGAAAGAATCCGTTGGACTTCAGGAAGTTGCCATGTCTTTAGTAGAAGACTGTCGGCAGGAACAAAATAAGAATTCGGCAGACTGGATTTGTTCAACGCAGATATTACTTCTTTGTCAATGTCTATTCCAAACAATTTTGCATTTTTCCATTTCCTTGATGCTGACTTTAGAAACACACCATTGCCTACCGCAGGGTCGATGATATTCTCAACGCTTGTCTCTGGAATAAATGAAAGCGCCTTTTCCACCACAAATTCAGGAGTGAAATATTGATTGTGGTTCTTCCTGTTCCGGTGTTTCTGAATCTTGTCTTCTTCTATACAAAAAAGCTGTTGTTGTTCAAAACTCATAGTGAACTTTCCATAGCTCTTGATTCTGCCAATGCTGACTCAATATTAGTAATCACCTGCGACTCCTTCTACGGGTAATTATAAAAGGTTCGGCGCCAAATCAAAGATTTTTCGAGGTAATTAACTTAAAACTCAACACTCATAACTCAGCACTTGCCTTTAATGCCTGTTCGAAGTCTGCTATTATATCATCAATATGTTCTGTACCTACCGAGACACGAATATAATCCTCTGTTACGCCGGCTGCAAGCTGCTCTTTTGGGCTTAGCTGCTGATGAGTCGTGCTGGCTGGATGTATCACAAGAGTTTTGCTGTCGCCGATGTTGGCAAGATGACTTGCGAGCTTGACACTATTGATAAATTTAATGCCGGCTTCCTTGCCGCCTTTGATTCCAAAACCTAAAATGCCGCCCGCACCATTGGGCAGATATTTTTGTGCAAGCGCATAGTCAGGATGAGATTGAAGCCCCGGATAATTGACCCAGCTAACCTGCTCTTGTTTTTCGAGCCACTTGGCAAGCTTGAGGGCGTTTTCACAGTGTCTGGGCATACGAAGGTGCAGCGTCTCAAGACCCTGCAAAAACAGAAACGCATTAAACGGCGACATACAGCTTCCCATATCGCGCAGGAACTGGGTTCTGGCCTTTATAATGTAAGCCATATTGCCAAAAGATTCGACGTATCTGACGCCGTGATAACTGGGGTCAGGCTCGGTCAATTCAGGATAACGGCCATTTGTCCAGTCGAATTTTCCGGAATCCACAATCGCTCCGCCGATGCTGTTGCCGTGGCCGCCGATGAACTTTGTGCAGCTATGAACCACAATATCGATTCCGAACTCGACCGGCCTTAACAGTATCGGCGTTGTAACGGTATTATCGCAGATTACGGGTATGCCGTTTTTGTGGGCGACTTCGGCTATCTTGTCGTATTGCAGGATGTCGTTTTTAGGATTGCCGATACTTTCTATGTAAATCAGGCGAGTATTTTTCTTTATTGCCTTTGCAAAATTCTCCGGCTTCTTGGGGTCAACAAACGTAACCTCAATGCCGAGCTTGGCAAACGTCTGGCTAAAAAGCGTAACAGTTCCGCCATAGAGCGAGTTGGATGAAACAATATGCCCGCCTGCGCCGCATATATTAAAAATGCTCACGTAGATAGCCGACTGGCCTGAGCTTAATGCCAGGCCGCCCACGCCTCCTTCCAGTGCAGCCAGCCGTTTCTCCAGAACATCGGTTGTGGGATTCATCAGCCGCGTGTAAATGTTGCCAAACTCTTTCAGGGCAAACAGGCTCGCCGCATGCTCAGTATCCTTGAACACGTAGCTTGTCGTCTGATAAATCGGCACGGCCCGACTCAGTGTTTCACTATCTACCTTCTGTCCTGCATGTAATGCCAGCGTTTCAAGATGATATTTGGTTTCTTCTGCCATCTTTAAGACCTCTTTATTTTCCAGGTAAAATCTGAACCATTCTATCGAGCGACCTTTTTGCTTTTATTCGTATTTCATCTGGAACGGTAATTTTGAACTGCATATCCTCCAATGCCCCGATGACCTTATCCAGAGTAATCTTTTTCATATTGGGACACACGGCCCGCTCACTCGCGGGGATAAATTCAGCTTGCGGATTCTGTTTCTTCAAAGCGTGAATTATCCCTACTTCGGTGGCAACTATAAAGCATTTGGCTGTGCTATTTTTAACAAACTTTAGCATCTGGCCAGTGCTGAGTATCTGGTCCGCAAGCTCCTTGACCGGCTCAGTGCATTCCGGATGCGCCATTACAAGAGCATCCGGATATTTTGCTTTCGCGTTTTTTATGTCATCTTCGGTTATGACCACGTGCGTTGGGCAATACCCGGGCCAGAGCACAAGGTCTCTACCTGTCTTGTCCATAACAAATTGGCCAAGATGCTGGTCAGGAACAAAAATGATGGGTCTATCCTGCGGCATAGACTTTACCATTTCAACCGCATTAGCGCTCGTGCAGCAATAATCGCTTTCGGCCTTGACTTCCGCAGGGCTGTTCACGTAACAGACCACAAGTGCCCTCGGATATTTGCTTTTTAATTGACGTAATTGCTCTGCTGTTACCATATCGGCCAGCGGGCAGCCAGCGGTCCTATCCGGCAACAGCACCGTCTTTTCCGGAGAGAGAATGGCGGCGGTTTCGGCCATAAATTCCACGCCGCAAAATACGATTGTCCGCGCATCGGTTGCCGCTGCATTTATGCTCAGCCCCAGAGAATCGCCACAGAAGTCAGCAATGTCCTGTATCTCTGGGGGCTGATAGTTATGCGCGAGTATCACTGCCTTGCGCTTATCCTTTAAGTTCTTTATTTTCGTAAGCAGCCGCTCGTCCAAAAAGTTCTCCCGAATCAGGAAGTTGGTGGGCTAAAGCCCACCCTAAAATATCTCAAACCACTGTTTTTATTTTCGTGACCCCCAGTAAAACTGGGGGCTAAATATTACTTTTTACCTCTCGGCTTTTTGTGCTTTGTATATACTAAATCCGGGTTGGGCGTTGTAACGGTAACGCCGGGAGGCACAGATTCTTTTATCCAGACGTTGCCCCCGATTACCGCACCTTTTCCGATTACTATATCACCCAATATCGTAGCCTCGGCATAGATTATGACATTATCCTCTATTGTCGGATGCCTTTTGCCGCTCTTTATTATCCTGCCTCTTTGGTCCTTGCGAAAGCTCAAGGCGCCGAGCGTAACGCCCTGATAAAGTTTCACGTTATTACCTATGACCGATGTTTCCCCTATTACCACACCTGTGCCGTGGTCGATAAAAAAGTTCCTGCCTATACTTGCGCCTGGATGTATGTCGATACCGGTTCTGGCGTGGGCACATTCGGCCATTATGCGCGGAATCAACGGCACCTGTTTAAGATACAATTCGTGGGCAATGCGATAAGCTGCTATCGCTATAATACAAGGGTAACTGATGACAATTTCCTCATAAGATTTTGCAGCCGGGTCGCCATCATAAGCTGCACCGACATCGCCTTTGAGCATCTGTCTTATCGTGGGTAGTTGTGCCAGCAGATGTTTGGTAACATTCTCGGCCATCGTTCGACAATCGCAACCATCGCACTGCCTTATTCTGCACTGATATCTGTAAGCGTGTTCTATCTGTTCCGAAAGCTCGCTATAGAGCTGGCACAAAATGTCGCCGACAATAAAATTAACGTTCGATTTTGTAACTATTTTTTTGCCGGTGTAACCTGGAAAAAGCACTTCAAAAAGCAGCTCAAGAATTTCCAGAATCTTTCCTCTGACCGGCAGATTAGAGGCATCGATAAAATTTATACCCAAATCGCCTCGATATGTCTGGAGGATTTCTTCAACCAGATTTTCGATTTTCTTTTCAGCCGATTTTTTCTTTTGCATTGTTGACTCCTCTTGATAGATAAAGATTTTTCCCTTACCCGAACAATTCAGTTGAGATATACCTTTCTCCCGTGTCAGGCAAAATTACCACTATCGTTTTGCCTTTGTTTTCTGCCCGCTGCGAAACCTGCATCGCCGCCCACATCGCAGCACCTGAGCTTACTCCTGCCAAAATTCCTTCCTTCTTTGCCAGTTGGCGTGCTGTCTCCATAGCATCTTCATTCGAAACCTGGATAATTTCATCAATTACATCAACATTCAAAACCGCCGGCACAAATCCCGCCCCGATACCCTGTATTTTGTGCGGGCCGGGCTTGCCGCCTGAAAGCACCGGCGAATCTTTCGGCTCTACCGCTACTACCTTTGTGTCCTTGTTGCGGTTCTTGAACACCTCGCCGCATCCGGTCAATGTCCCGCCTGTTCCAACGCCGGAGACAAAAATATCAACCTTGCCTTCGGTGTCGTTCCATATCTCTTCCGCGGTGGTCTGTCGGTGGATTTGTGGATTGGCAGGATTTTTAAATTGCTGCGGTATAAAAGCGCCGGGATTCTCAGCCAAAAGCTGCTCAGCCTTTTCCACCGCCCCAGCCATACCTCGCTCGGCAGGGGTAAGCACAATCTCTGCTCCAAATAACTTCAGTAACTTTCTTCTCTCTATGCTCATCGACTCCGGCATAGTCAATATCAACCGGTATCCCTTCGTAGCGCAAATAAACGCAAGCCCAATTCCCGTATTGCCGCTGGTTGGCTCGATTATAATGCTACCGGGCTTTATATGCCCTGCTTTCTCGGCATCCTCTATCATTGACTTTGCGATTCTATCCTTTACACTGCCGCAAGGATTATGGGATTCGAGCTTGGCCAGAATCGTTGCCTTCTGCGAGCCGAGTTTGTTGATTCGCACCAGTGGGGTGCGTCCGATTACGGCTGTTATATCTTCGAATATAGCGCTCATAATTTTTCCTGTGTTCGTCTATATTTGATAATCTAATGTTTTTTTGTCTTTCACTTTGTCAACCAAATCCTGCAATGTCACAGATTGCAGGACATTTTTAATTGCCTCCTGAACCTGGACCCACAGCAGCCTGGCCGCACACTCGGCAGCCCGCTCGCAATAATCTATGTCCTCAACGCATTCAGTGGTGATTACAGGTCCTTCGAGGCAGTAAAAAACATCGATAAGTTTAATTTGGTTTGGAGGTTTGGCAAGAACATATCCTCCCCGTGCACCTCGCACGCTCCTTATGACCCCACCCGACCGAAGGGCCGACATCAATTGCTCCAGATACTTGATGGATATATCCTGACGCTGAGCAATAATTTTAAGCTGCAAAGGCTTGCCAGACTCGTTTTCTGCCAGCTCTAGTGCAGCTCTGATTCCATATCTTGTTCGAGTAGAAAGTTTCATATCAATTCTCCTACTAATCCTATTACATTAGTAGAGTAATATACGATTTTAACATAATTTGGTGCGAAAAAAACAAAAAATAACAAAAAATTTCATAAATTCTTGTTAAAAACCCGTTTTTAATGTGAAAAAAGCGCTCAAATTGCCCGCAGGCGTGCATTTATCCTCTCTTGACTCTCGCTTTGCTTGACTGGTAAATCAGCTTTCTGTACAATGCCTGAAGCTCGTTTTGTCGCTTTTTTAGCAGAAATGCTGTCTATGGCCAAAAATTTTAGAAAAAAGGTTGCCTCTGTCTCTTCCCTTCCTTCAGGGGACCATTCCGCGGTGTCAATAGCACAAACATTTTTGAATGCTGAATTGCCTGAACCTTCCTTAGAGCACCTAAAAAGGCTGAGTGACGATACCGGCCTATACCAGCACGCCAGATTTATCCTGCCGGACCGCCAGGAAGGCTATTGCACTGATGATAATGCGAGGGCTGTAATTGTAATGACCAAGTATTACGCCCATTACCCCCAGCCAGAGGCACTTCGGTTTTTCGATACTTATCTATCCTTTATCCTGCATTCTCAAAAAAAGGATGGCTCAATTTGGAATTTTATGAGTTTCAACAGGACCTGGCGTAAGAGTGAGCCACCGGCAGATGCTTTCGGCAGGGTGTTGTGGGCGTTTGGAACGGTTATCTCAAAACCCCCTTTGCCTTCGTATTTGCCAGTTGCGCAAGAGTCCTTCGATAGAGCTATTTGGCACCTGCAAAGGTGTGCCAAAGGCGCAAGGGCTGTGGCATACTCAATGCTGGGTATATCAGAGTATCTATCGCGATTTCCTGACGCTGATGACATCAAACGGCAGTTAGAATTCGCCGCAGACCAGCTTATGGCTCAATATAAACAAAATAGCTCGCCAGACTGGCAGTGGTTTGAGCAAAAAATTACTTATGATAATGGCGTGATACCGCAGGCGTTATTTGTTGCTGCTACAACGCTTAACAACAATAAATATCTCGAAGTTGCGCAAAAAGTCTGTGAATTTCTATTGGCAAACACCTTTAATGGGAAGCACTTTAGCTTTGTCGGCTGTCACGGCTGGTTCGAACGAGGTCACACAAAGGCATCATTCGACCAGCAACCTATAGAAGCTGCAAGTATGGTTTTAATGCTAAAGGCTGCTTATGATGCTACAGGCGATAGCAAATTCCTAAAACTTCAAAGAAAAGCATTTGATTGGTTCCTCGGTGAAAATGACCTGCATATCCCCCTTTACGATTTTAAAACCAAAGGATGCTCCGATGCCCTGACGCCTGACGGCGTAAATGTCAATCAGGGTGCAGAAAGCATTCTTAGCTTTCTGCTGGCTCTTTTGACTATGCTCGAAAGCCAGAAGTGTAAAGCATAAAGCTTAAACTATGGCGGTTTTTACTGTCCTTCCAACAGGCCAGCGGTGGCATCTGCGATCCAGGTGATATCTTTGCCTAAGCCCGAAACAGTTTGACAGCTTGCCAGCCAGAAAACCGCAGCAATTAAAACAATTACTAAAAGTATTTTTCTAATCATATTCTCGCTATTTCTTTTCGGTCACCTATTAGCTTCTTTTTACGCCTTAAAAATACCCGTAGAAAGCTGCAAATATCTTGATAACATTATATAGGCCCTTGACAACTACGCCTAATGTAATTTTTTACACGTAAAAAACCTGAACTATAATATAATATCGGCTAAATGAAGGTTGCCAGCTTTAATGTTAATTCACTTCGTGCCCGTCTGGACATAATAATTGATTGGCTCGCAGAAAACCAGCCGGACATCCTCGCCGTTCAGGAAACCAAGGTTCAGGATAAGGACTTTCCAGCCAAGGCGTTTGACAAAACCGGCTACAAGTACGTCTTCAAAGGCGAAAAAAGCTACAACGGCGTAGCCATATTCAGCAAAAGCGCGATTTCAAACGTAGAATTTGGCTTCCCCGATGAGCCGAAAGACGAGGCCAGGTTGATTAAAGCGGAAATTAACGGCATTGTGGTCGTCAACACCTACATACCACAGGGCTACCTGCCTGAGTCTGTTAAATTCACTTATAAACTAAATTGGTTCAGCCGGCTGCGCAAGTATTTTGAAAACAATTTCTCGCCTACCGACTCTATTGTCTGGGTTGGTGACTTCAATATCGCGCCACTGCCAATAGATGTCTATGACCCGCAGGGTTTGTTGGGGCACGTCTGTTACCATCCGGATGTGCACAAAGCGCTGAATGAGGTTGTGGAGTGGGGATTTGTAGATGTATTTAGAATCCACTGCCGCGAGGCCGGCCAATATACATACTGGGATTACAGGCCGCTAAACGCCTTCAAGCGCAATCTCGGCTGGCGATTAGACCACATTTTGGCGACAAGAACCTTAGCTAAAAAAAGCACCGCTTCTTACATAGACAAAAAGCCCCGCCTCGCAGACCGCCCCAGCGACCACACCCCCATCATCGCAGAGTTTGACTGCTAATAAGCGGCCTGCGGTGCTTGATTCTTACAAACCTTATAAATTTTCTAAATATTTTAACTTTTCTCTTGAACCCAGGCATATTATGTGCGATACTATATACAAGAAAGGAAAGACACTATGACCAAAGTGAGTATGACAAAGGCAAGACAGGATTTCACCAATATAGCGAACCGCGTAATGTTCGGCGATGAGCGGATATGTATTCACAAGAACAATAAAGCCGCCTTTGCTCTTGTTCCTGTTGAGGACGTAGAGATACTTGAGGCATTGGAAGACCAAATTGACGTTCAGGCAGCCAAAGCAGCCCTTAAAAAAGGCAGATTTATCAACCTCGAAGTTCTGGCAAAGCAATTGGGGGTATAGTCAGGGATGTATCAGGTTAAAGTGGCAGAGGAAGCCGCCAGGTTTATCCGCAAACAGGATAAACGCATACAACGTCAGATTATTAACAATATCAGAGGACTTGCCCAAAATCCACGCCCGCAGGGCTGCAAAAAATTACAGGGCTATAAAGACTTATACCGCATACCTTCGGGAAATTACCGGATTGTCTATACCATCAAGGAAAAAACTCTGCTTGTTTTTGTCGTCCGGGTAGCTCACCGCAAAGAAATCTACCGCCGCTTAAGAGGATAATCACCATTATACATTGACGATACCCAGCGACCACACGCCAATCATCGCCGACTTTGATTGGCAGTGAACCTGCCGGTGCTTGTTTTTCTCGAAAGCCTTAACGACAAATCCAACGGTCGTTTTGAAGTTATTCATAATTAACCCGAATTTTTCGGTGTGACGACAAGAGATAGGTAACACAATACAGACAAGACATAGGTAACACTTTAGAGTAAAAATGGCTGAGGTCTAATTAGGAGGACTTAGCCATGGCATGGAAAAGAGTGGAACCTATGGAAGA